>OGGM01000019.1_pt1 | contig 180167 bp, 167 predicted proteins | sample 1571251 | NCBI WGS metagenome assembly OGGM01 (sample SAMEA2582076, study PRJEB24529) | metagenome | biome: Human gut stool | place: China | collected 2011 | reverse complement strand
GGGCCCCCGTCAATTCCTTTGAGTTTCAACCTTGCGGTCGTACTCCCCAGGCGGAATGCTTATTGCGTTAGCTGCGGCACTGAAGGGCGGAAACCCTCCAACACCTAGCATTCATCGTTTACGGCGTGGACTACCAGGGTATCTAATCCTGTTTGCTACCCACGCTTTCGAACCTCAGCGTCAGTTACAGACCAGAGAGCCGCTTTCGCCACTGGTGTTCTTCCATATATCTACGCATTTCACCGCTACACATGGAGTTCCACTCTCCTCTTCTGCACTCAAGTCTTCCAGTTTCCAATGCACTACTCCGGTTAAGCCGAAGGCTTTCACATCAGACTTAAAAGACCGCCTGCGTTCCCTTTACGCCCAATAAATCCGGACAACGCTTGCCACCTACGTATTACCGCGGCTGCTGGCACGTAGTTAGCCGTGACTTGCTGGTTAGATACCGTCATCGAATGAACAGTTACTCTCACTCGTGTTCTTCTCTAACAACAGAGTTTTACGATCCGAAGACCTTCTTCACTCACGCGGCGTTGCTCCATCAGACTTGCGTCCATTGTGGAAGATTCCCTACTGCTGCCTCCCGTAGGAGTTTGGGCCGTGTCTCAGTCCCAATGTGGCCGATCAGTCTCTCAACTCGGCTATGCATCATTGCCTTGGTAAGCCGTTACCTTACCAACTAGCTAATGCACCGCAGGTCCATCCAAGAGTGATAGCAGAACCATCTTTTAAACTCTAGACATGCGTCTAGTGTTGTTATCCGGTATTAGCATCTGTTTCCAGGTGTTATCCCAGTCTCTTGGGCAGGTTACCCACGTGTTACTCACCCGTCCGCCGCTCGCTTGTATCTAGTTTCATTTGGTGCAAGCACCAAATTCATCTAGGCAAGCTCGCTCGACTTGCATGTATTAGGCACGCCGCCAGCGTTCGTCCTGAGCCAGGATCAAACTCTCATTTTCCTTCTTGAAAATGAGCTTTTTATCGTTTAGCTCTAAAACTTTCTTTGAGTTATCTCAAATTTATTGCTTGCGAATTGACTTCGCTTTTGTTTGGGATTTTTATATCCCGCACACTTTCAGCGAAACTTTGTTCAGTTTTCAAGGTACTACCGTTGCCGTGTGACAACTTTTATATTATATCATGCCTCTTGAGTTTTGACAAGCTTTTTTTCTCTTTCTCATCTCTCTCAAATGACAGCTTTATAATATTATCATCTTTCCTTGCTTTTGGCAAGCTTCTCGCTTTGCCTCCTGGCTCTGCTTCTTGCTTGCCTCAAACAGCGTGTATTACTTTACAGACTTTTCTCCTTTTCGTCAACCCTTTTTTCTAAAAATTAGCAATATTTTTTCAGACTGCTAATCTAGTGCTATCTTACTCTATATTAAATAAAAAATGGTATTCCCACATCTTTTGATGTTTGAATACCATTTTCTTTTATATTTAACTTTTATTCACCAAATTTTGGCTCTTTAGTAATTACTTTCATACCATGCATGTATGGTTGTAATGCTTCAGGTACATCTACAGTTCCATCTTCATTTTGATAATTTTCTAAAATAGCTGCTACAGTTCTACCTACAGCTAAACCTGATCCATTCAAAGTATGAGCAAGATGAAGCTTTCCATTTTCATCACGATAACGAATTAAGCTACGACGAGCTTGGAAATCCGTACAGTTTGAACAGCTTGAAATTTCACGATATTTATCTTGAGCTGGCATCCATACTTCAAGGTCATAAGTTTTAGCACTAGTAAAACTTGCATCCCCAGTTGAAAGAGCAACAACATGATATGGTAAGCCGAGCTTTTGAAGTAAATGTTCAGCGTTATGCGTTAATTTTTCCAATTCATCCCACGAACTGTCCTCATCAACAATTTTTACCATTTCAACTTTTCTAAATTCGTGCATTCTAATTAATCCACGCGTATCACGTCCCGCAGATCCTGCTTCGCTTCTAAACGCAGGAGAGAATGCAGTAACATTAATTGGTAATTGCTTTGCATCTAAAATCTTACCGCGGAAGTAGTTAACTAATGGAACCTCTGCAGTTGGAATCAAAGTTAGATCACGTGGCTTGTCAGGATCATCATTATCAACAATGGTATAAACATCCTCGGTAAATTTAGGAAATTGACCAGTTCCTTGCATAGAAGCATCATTTACTAAATATGGTGGAATCACTTCAGTATAACCATCTTTAGTATTTTCATCTAAGAAGAAATTTGAAACTGCGCGTTCAAGTAATGCACCTGCACCTTTATAGTAAACAAAACGAGCACCTGAAACTTTAGCAGCAGTATCCCAGTCTAAGATATTTAATTCAGTACCAATTTCCCAGTGAGGTTTTGGTTCAAAATCAAACTTAGTTGGTTCATTCCATTTACGAACTTCTTCGTTATAGCTTTCATCTGGTCCAATAGGATCTGAATCTGCTGGGAAGTTAGGTAAACGAAGTAAAATATACTTTTGTTTTTGGGTAAGGTCTTCTACTTCTTTATCTAAATCCTTAATTTCTTTTCCAACTTCACGCATTGCCTTAATAGCATCACTTGCGTCTTCTTTATTACGCTTAGCTTGCGCAATTTGATCGGATACTTCATTACGCTTTTGCTTTAATTGCTCACTTTTAGTTAAAGCTTCACGTCTTTCTTTATCAATAGCCACTAATTTATCTAGTTCTTCTGGCTTTATTCCACGTGTAGCTAATTTCTTCTTTGACCAGTCTAAATTCTCTCGAATTACCTTTATGTCTAACATATTTCCTCCTTAAAATAAAAAAAGCCAATTCATCCCTCTCACTGGGACGAATCGACTTACACGGTTCGCGGTACCACCCAAATTTGGTTAAAAATACCACACTCAAAAAGCGATAACGGTGCTAACCGTGTAGAATTACCTACCCAATAATCGAAATCTGGAAACGACTTTCTACTCATTTACACCAACCATGAGCTCTCTGAAATTAGTCTTAGGATTTCATGTTTATCTGCATTATATCATGCCAATCCTGTGGTGTTAACAAATAATATTTTTCTTGATAATTAAAAAGCGAAGAAACCATTGAATAATCAGTTGTATAAACATATCTAAAACCTAATTTTTTTAGTAATCTTTGTGAGTTTTCATTAGAAACAAAAGTCCCGGCCCAAATTTGATTTTGGTGCAATTTTTCAAAAGCAAAATTGATTATTAGCTGCAAAGCCTCTGTCATTAATCCTCGATGCCAATAATTTTTATCTAATAAAAAACCTAAGTCTTTTGTCATCAATAAGCCATTATATTCATCTAATCCACGTTCATATAATTCAACTAATCCTATTAAGCGGCCACTTTCTTTCAATACTATTCCGTAACTATAGGGCCTTGCCCTATATTGACCAATGCTTTTTTGAGCAGCACTTAAATCTTCCAGATATTGATAACCAGCGCTTTTATGATACACACTATCTTGACCCCACTTGAGTAAGGTGGGCGCATCATTTGTCTCAATTTTTCTTAAAATAATTCGTTTACTTTCAAGCATTACTTGCCTACTAACTTTAATAACCATTTGGCACCATAAACCAATCCCAAACTATAAGCTGCAATTGTCCAAGGCTTTCCTAATAAAATTATCCATAAGTATGTTGAAAATTTCATTTCAGTTAACCCAGCAATCATACAAAGAATATCATCTGGCGCCATTGGCGCAATAATACACAAAGCAAAGAACCAATTGAATTTCTTCTGATTTGCTGTCCACTTCATGTATTTTTCATATGTTTTTTCAGAAACCAAATGCAAAATAAATGGGCGTCCATAATGTCTAGCCAAAAAGAATAAAATGATCGAACCTAGACAAATTCCTACATAGTTATAAATAAATCCCCAGATTGGTCCAAAAAATATCACTCCACCCAGTAATGAAACTCCACCTGGAATAATAGGAATAACAACTTGAATTATTTGAATTAAAGTAAAAATCAAGGGACCAATGATCTGCTTATTTGCCAAATAAGCCTTCATTTTTTCCTGGCTTGTAAAAATGCCTAGCCTATACCAATAAATACTTAGTAAAACTAGGATAATTGTAGTAACAATCGTCAAAATATTGATTAATTTACGACTCGTTTTAGTAGACATTTTTCTGCCCTCCTTGGTATGTTAAATTAATGATAACAAAAACAAAACAAAATAGGCGCCTTAACCGATGAAATAAACTTATATATAGGATGAATAAGATATGACTTATCGTTGACATTTATTCTATAATATTAGTGTGTTAAAAAATAACTAAGAGGCTTAATTATGGTTGTTATAAAAAAAGACATAATTTACGACGAAAACAACAATTTGAAGACAGACATTTATTTTCCTAACAATACTAATTCACAAACTAAAATTCTAATCTTTTGGCATGGCGGAGGATGGTTTGCTGGCTCAAAAAATGATGTTAAGAATCTTGGGATAAGATTAGCAAATGCAGGCTTTATGACTCTTATCCCTGACTATCGCTTAGCTCCTGCCTCTACTTTTCCGGCTGCTCATCAAGACAGTAAAAAATTTGTGGAGTGGTTACTAGAGTCAAAATATACCGATGAAGATGATCAACAAAATATCGTACAAATTGGTGCCAGTGTTGGTGGTACTTTGGCTATCTACCTTGCCGGAATATATGGTTTTCCTACTGTAACTTGGTCAGCATCTGTAGACTTCTCTAATTGGATGAAAACTCATCCAAACGTTATACCTTCAAGATATGGAGCGAACGAATTAAAGCTCACTAATTTACACGATATTTTTGAATCATTTTATAAGTTCTTTGTATTGAAATACGCGGGTAAAGATGATCAAGTTATTTACAAACAAATGGATGCAGAAAATTATGATCTTAACAATTTAGGACGCTTAAAAATGATCAATTCTGCTCATGAACTTGTTCCATTAGATGGAATCTTAAAATTTGTCGACTTTTTAGCTAATCATGATCACGAAATTGAATTATTGATCATCAAAGGTCATCGTCATGCAATGGACTATGCCAAGGACTACTTGGATGAATCTTTAGATTTTCTTTTTCAGACAATCAAGGAGTAAAAGAATGATTAATATTAACAAATTTATTTCCATTCGCAAAAAATTAGGTTTATCGCAGACTGAATTATGCAATGGTATTTGTACTCAATCTACATTAAGTAAATTTGAAAATAATGGTCGTATTCCGTCTTTAAAAATTTTAAATAGTCTTTGCGACCGTTTGAATATTAACGTAGCAGATATTATGGATGTAGATTCTAATAAAAAAACATCTCATAAACTATTTGAAGCCGATTTTGCTGTCATTCAGCTTGATTTTCCAAAAGTAGCTCAACTTTTAGCTAGCATTAATAAAGATGGATTAACACGGCAAGAAGATATCCTTCATTATTACTATTTACGTGGGCTTCTTGCCTTAAATCTTGATCATGCTGAGACTGATGCTTTGTATTACTTCAATACAATTCTTGATGCACACTTGTCAAAACAGAATAAGATTTACCATCTTCTTGCACTTAAAGGTTGTAGTCAAGTTTATGATTTACAAAATGATGTTGAAAAAGCTCGCCATTACTATGACATCATTCTCTCTTCAATATCCAATGTTCAGCTTGAAGATGAAGATTCGCTACTACAATTTCTTTCTATTTTGTGTAACGGCGGGGAATTTTATGGTCGAAACCAGGATTATGAACAATCTAATAAACTATTAGAGATGGGATATGACTTATGCAAAAAACGGCATGTAATTTATTTTACTGCTCGCATACTTTTTCAATTAGCTCAAAATAATATTGCAGAAAAAGGCCCACAACAAAGGACTACTCAATATTTAAACGATTCAGCCGCTTTTGCCCGTCTCAACAATAATCATGTATTATTAGAAAAAATTAGTAAACTAGCTTAAACTAAATCACTTCTTTTATATCTTACTAAAAAGAAGTGATTTTTATATACATCCGTAAGAAAGCGCTTTATAATGAAATATATTGAAAAGAGGAAATTTTATGTCTAAATATGAATCTATTAATCCGTATACTAATCAGCTGATTAAGAGTTACCCCGACGCTACTCAAGAAGAAATTGAACAAGCACTTGCTGCTGGGGAAAAATTATACTTGACTTGGCGTAGTCAGCTTCCTGCTACTAGAAGTCAATTACTTCATCAAATAGCCAATACTTTCAAAAAGCATCGTGAAGAGATGGCTAAAACTATGACTTTAGAAATGGGAAAGCTATATCATGAATCACTTGAAGAAGTAGACTTATGTATCAGCATTTGTAATTACTATGCTGAAAAAGCTCCTAAAATGTTAGAGCCTACTCCATTAGAAACAAACTTAGGGACGGCTTATTACCTAAAACAATCAACAGGTATTATCATGGCTTGCGAGCCTTGGAACTTCCCACTCTATCAGGTAATTAGAGTATTTGCTCCTAACTTCATGGTTGGAAATCCAATTATCTTAAAACATGCACACAATGTCCCAGCTTCAGCTCAATTAACAGAAAAAATTATTCAAGAAGCGGGCGCTCCAAAAGCAAGTTTGCAAAACTTATTTTTATCTTATGCCCAAATTGGTGATGTAATTGCTGACAAGCGCGTTCAAGGAGTTGCTGTTACAGGTTCAGAACGTGGCGGAAGCAGCGTTGCCGAAGCAGCTGGTAAAAATATTAAAAAATCGACAATGGAATTAGGTGGAAATGACCCATTTATAGTTTTAGCTGATGCCGATTCTACGATATTAAAAAATGTATTAAGTGACGCTAGAACTTATAACTGTGGTCAAGTCTGCACTTCTTCTAAACGAATCATCGTTGTCGAATCACGCTACGATGAAGTGATGAATATTTTGCAGCACACTTTCGCTAGTCTTAAACCCGGTAATCCTTTAGATAAAGAAACTAGTCTCGCACCAATGAATTCTCAAAAAGCTGCTGATAAGTTAGCAGCGCAAATCAAAAAAGGAATTGAACATGGAGCAGAAGTTGCCTATCAATATCCCGAAATTGAAAGTTCTGGTGCTTTCTTCCGTCCGATGATTTTAACTAATATTGATCAAAACAATCCATTATTCGATGAAGAATTATTTGGACCAGTTGCCGAAGTATTTAAGGTTAAAGATGAAGAAGAAGCAATTGCACTAGCTAATAATTCGAGCTTTGGTCTAGGTTCAAGCGTTATTTCTCAAAATAAAGCTCATGCGCAAGAAGTAGCCAGTGAAATTGATACTGGAATGACAGTTATTAATGGACGCTGGATCACGGCTCCAGAATTACCATTTGGCGGTGTTAAAAAGTCTGGTTATGGCCGTGAATTAAGCGAACTAGGTTTAATGTCATTTGTAAATGAGCATTTAGTGATTGACGTTTCAAAATAATTTTTTAAACATGCAAAAAAAGAATTGGATCAGATAATGACCCAATTCTTTTTAATTTTGTCTCATACTGCGAAACGCAACAACCGTTAAAAGAATACTTGATACAAATAATAAGTATGTAGAAACCCCAAATGAGATTGCATTTGCTACAATCCTCTGAATTTCAACACTATTTGCTGCTGCATTATTAGTAATTCCCAAGGAGGAACCAGCATTCATAAAAATTAATTCAACAGCACAAATTACTAAGACAATCGACTCGATTAAAGAAAGTAAGAAAACAATTCTTTTATTATTCTTACCATTCCTAATTGTCAAAATAATAATTGCGATTGGAACTCCAACTAGAAGAAGCCACATTCCATAACCAATCAGAAGATACTTGCCATTAAATCTACCAATTGAAAGTAAGGCTTTTGAAATAGATAAAGTCTGATATCCTTGCATCATTCCTGATGAAAATGGGCCACTAAATACAAGAAGCAAGTTTAAAACTGCAATTAAGACTACTCCCAATTGAGTAGCTGTTCTCTTTTGCTTAACAACTTTTTTTATTGCTTCTGGATCGCGCCCTAACTTATTATCAATCTTTTGTCGATGAGCTTTTACTCGATTCTCCCCTTCTTCAAAAGAATTAACCACATCAGAGCCAACCTTATTAACATGCTCAGTTAATCGCTGATCAACAGTGTACTGTTCTGTTACTTTGCCTTTATTTTTATCACAAACTATAAACAACCATATTAACAATGCAAAGAAGCAAGACCAGCCTAATGATGGTGAAAAACTAGTCAAAATCAACAAAATTATCCCAACAACAAAAACAATCATTGAATTTACTTGAATCCAATTAATCATGCTAGCAATGGTAGAATTTTGCTTTTTCGGTGCAATCTTTTTAACAGAACGTGTTTCTTGCTTTTGACGATTGTCAGAGCTTTCATTACGAGTTTGATTTTGCCCAGTAAAAAATTCATTTCTAAATTTTTCTAAATCAAAATGACAGTTAGGACATTGTTTATCAGTCGACTTTACATCTTCACCACAATTTGGACATTTCATTTTTAATTCCCTCATAAACTTTTTTAGCTTATTATAGCATTTCAAGCAATTAAACTAAAAAGCAGAGAATGCTTATGCTGTTCTCTGCTTTTTTCTAGATGCCATTCTTACTAATAACCAAGCAATAATGAATAGAATTGCAATACCAATTAAAGATCCAATTAACTTTTTAGCATCCCCATTAAAGATTGCATCTCCACCAAAGGCATAGATAAAAGACGTAGGAAACATCCCCACGATTACCATCAACAAAAATTTATTTGCTGGCACTTTTAATCTAGCTGCTGTGTAATCAATTAACACACTTGGTATTACTGGCACCATAAACCCTAATGTCATTCCTAAACTTGGATGTTTTTGCGCCATTAGCCAATTTAAAAACTTATTTTTTTTAAACCGATGGGAAAAATCAACCCTTTTGATTAAACTCTCTACAATACAATTTCCTAAAATATTGCCGGCCCAGTTAATTGCTAGTCCAATCCAAGGCCCATAGCAAAGTCCTGCTAAAATGCAAAAAACAGAGTTTGACATACCAGGAATAGCATTCAGAACTGTTATTAGACCCAATAAAAACAGGCTATCACGTACTTCATGCTGGCGAATTAAATAGAGTAACTTTGTTTTAGTATGGCTATCAGGATGCATTAAAACATCAATTTCAGGACGATAGTCGCGGTAGAGTAAGTAAAGTAAAATGATTGCGGACAGGATTCCACAGATGATAAAGATTACTTTTCTCAATTTTTTTGTCATAATTTCACTCATCTATTTCAATTATACGTAGTTATTAATTATAATTTTTACTATTTAAAATAATAAGCAAAAGCAATTTCGTGCTCATTAGTTCTTATCTTTATCGTATTATAATAAGATAGATAAAGCCATCAAAGGAGAAAATTTTTATGACAGCAAAACTAATTTTTAGTGATATTGACGGCACCCTGATTACATCTGGTGGTGATGTATCGCCTGATACAATCGATGCCATTCGTAAACAAATTATCGCTGGTAACTTATTTATTCCTGTTTCTGCACGCATGCCCAAAGGAATTATGAACGTAGTAGATAAAATTACTAATTTCTGTCCTATTATTGCCTATAATGGTGCGTTAGTCTTAGACGAAATGGGAAGACCGCTTAATTCACAATTTTTTGATGCTGCAGAAGCAGTCCAACTAATTACCAAAATAGATGCTCTTAAAACTCAAGATCTTGCTTGGAATGTCTACAGTGGCTACAATTGGTTTTCTTCACTTAATAAAAATCCATTAGTTAAAAAGGAAGAAGAAATAGTTGGAGTTAAATCACTTCCTGTTTCTCTAGAACGAATAAAAGATTTAAAAGGTATCCACAAGGTGCTAGTCATTGGCAAGCCTGACACACTTGATAAAATTATCCCTACACTCCAATCTGATTTTCCTAAACTAGCTTTTGTTAAATCCGCGCCCCATCTTTTAGAAATTATGCTTAAAGGTGTTAATAAAGGAAAAGCAGTTAAAATTGTTCTTGATAGCTTTGCAATAGATAAGACGAACGCTTGGGCTTTCGGGGATAATTATAACGATGAACCGATGCTTAAAGCTGTTGGGCATCCAATTTTAATGGGTAATGCACCAGAAGAGCTAAAGAATAAGTTGAATATTCCAGTAACCTTAGATAATAATCACAACGGTATTGCAGCTGCCTTAAATAAAATATCTAATTAATTTTATAAAGAAAAAAGATTGAAGTTTTATCCTGATCAAAAATAGGATAAACTTCAATCTTTTATTTTTTAGAATATTAAATACTATTCAGCATCTTTTTTATTCTTTTTTCTGCCTAAGCCTTCATATGTAATCTTCATTGCAGCGGACATGTTAATTGGAAGTAAGAATACTAATAGTAATAACCCAATATCCACACATAATGCAACTTCAATTAAAGTTGGGACACCTGATGGAATTAAGGCTGCAAATGTACCACCAAGGATGATAGCAGCAGAAATTACTACAGTTCCAATAATGTCACAAGCTTGAAGCATCTTCTCACTTGTAGTCCAGCCTGGGTTTACTTCTCCTAATTCACGATAACGCATCATTAAGAAGATCGAGTAGTCAACACCTAAGGCAACGATCATGATAAAGCTAAAGAATGGAGTATTCCAAGCTAATAATGATCTACCTAATAAGGCGTGAACTAACCATTGGTTAATAGATAGAGAAGTTAAGTAAGCAATTACTAAAGTACCTAGAATAAATAATGGTTGCAATACTGATCTAGTAACAAAGATCAAAGCAATTCCGATACCTACCAACATAATAATTGCAGTTCTTAAGAAGTCGCTACTTGCAGTTTCTTGAGTATCATAAATCTTTTCGGATTGTCCACCCATAGCAATAGTTGAGCTTTGAAGGCTGGTACCCTTCACTGACTTCTTAACCATGTTGCTGAGTTCGTGAGCTTTCTTTGCCCCTTCAGTTGAAGCTGGGTCTAATTTCAAGATAATGATAATCTTAGTAGATTTCAAATCAGAACTCATGTAGTTATCAAGAGCTGGTTTGAAAGTTGATGAATGAATCATCTTAGCTGGGATGTAGAAAGTCTTACCAGCAGCTGAATCTGCTAAGCCAGTTAAGTATTCTTGGCCTTCACCTAAACCGTTATTAACTTTATCAATTCCAGCGGTAATCTTAGGATTATTTGATGCAATTTGACCAGCACCATTTGCTAATTGACTTGCACCACCATTAAGTTGACCAATACCACTTGCTAATTGGCCTGCGCCACCATTAAGTTGGCCAATACCATTGGCTAATTGATTAGTTCCGCTTAGTCCGGCTTGTAAGCCTGTGTTCAATTGACTGGCACCGTTTGCTAATTGTCCAGCACCATTTGCAAGTTGACTAGAACCTGATACACCAGCTTGTAAGCCTGTTGCAAGTTGACCTGCACCGTTGTTTAAGCGAGATGCGCCTGAATTAAGTTTATTAGCCCCAGCTACTCCTTGAGCCATAGCGCCTTGAACTTGTGTTAAGCCAGAGCTCAATTCACTTAAAGCTGTGCTTGCCCCTGGTAATGCTTGATTTGAAGCATCTGCTAATTTATTTACATTTTGCTTCAATGTTTGTAATTCCTTAAGTGAACCAAGCGAATTACCAACTTTAACTGCAGAATCACCTAATTTTTTATCAGCATCTGCCGCTGCTTTTAAGTTTCCTGCCACCTTTGTTAAACTAGATAAACCAGAATTTAACGCTTGAGACTTTTGTTCAGCTGCAGAATTTACCTTACCTAAAATGCTATCAAAGGCTCCACTCATTATTTGTTTTTGTTGGTCATTCAACTTAGCACTATTCATTGCTTGAGCATAAGCTTGAGTAAGTTGGGCTTTTTCACTATCACTCATAGTAGCTGATGATCCTTGAACATTATTTAAGCTATTTAAAGTAGCCCCAGCTTCTTTTAATTGTGTAGCGATAATTCCCGCCTGTGTACCTACATTAGTTAATTCCTTCTTTATTTCATCAGAATCGATTGAATTAGAACCAGAATTTAGCTTTTGATTTAATAATTGAATATTCGCATTTAATTCTGGTAATCCGTGTTCTAATTTTTGAATATTTGCCTTATCTTTGGCACTCAATTTTCCTGATAACTGAGTACTCATAGAATTTAATTGGTTAACAAAGTTTTGTGTACCCTGACTCAATTCTCGTGTACCGTTTTGCAAGTTAACAGCACCATTCACTAACTTAATCGTACCGTTCTCAAGTTGTACAGCACCTTGTTGCAAGTTCAAAGTACCACTCTCTAAACGACCAGCACCAGTAGCCAATTGCATCGTACCCACTCTAAGTGTATTAGCACCATTTTGTAGACGTGTAGTACCACTTAACAATTGATTTGCACCACTTTGAAGACGACCAGTACCATTAGAAAGTTGATTTGCACCGTTCTGCAATTGAACAGCACCATTGGTAATTTGCTTGCTACCGTTACTTAAAGTGCCCAAACCATTTCTGGCTGTATTTACACCTGAGTTAACAGTTCCTAATTGATTATCAACGTAAAGACGTTTAATAGACTTACCATTTGGTTCAGTTACTGATGAAGCAAATTTCACGTCTGGATCAGCTTGAATTTTCTTAACAATCTGATCAATTTCTTTTAAGCTCTTCTCATTGTCGAGTTTATGACCACTTTGAATATATAAGGTTGAGTATTCTGGTGTACCTTCAGAGAAGTGATCTTGCAGTAATAATAGCCCGGCCTTTGAAGGGGTAGAGTCAGAAATTTCATCTGCATCGTTATAGTTCAAATTATTTGAATAGAACAAGCAGAATGGTAAAACTACAACAGCCATCACAACTAAATAAATAATTGGATGAGCTAAGCTTCCCTTAGAAAGAGCGTGCCATAATTTAGAATTACTTTCGCCTTCAAAATTCTTAACTGGCCAGAATAATTTCTTACCTAAAACAGCCATAAAGAATGGATTTAAGGTCAAAAGTACAACTAGTAAAACAGCAACACCAACAGCAACACCAACAGCTGATTGGTAAATTGAGAATTTAGCTAGTCCTAAAGCACTAAATCCAATTAAAATTGAGGATCCAGAATAAAGGATGGTCTTACCAGCTTTACGCAAAGCATCGTTTGTCGCATCGTGGTTCGACATCCCCTTACTCAAGTTCTCTTTAAACTTGTCATACAGCAGGATATTGTAGTCGGTCCCAATACCAAACAGAACAATAACCATGAAAACTTGAGTAAAGTTTGAAAATGGAAAGTTAAACTTCTCTACTAAATTAGTAACAATTGAAAATGAAGTAATAAAGGAAACTCCAACTGTCAATAATGAAATTATTGGTACAATTGGTGACTTAAATACAATTACTAAAACAATAAAAATAAAGAAGATAGTAATTAATTCAGTCTTTTTAATACCTTCCTGAACTGAAGCCGAGAAGTCATCTTCAAGGATTCTTACCCCAGTTACATATGTTCTAATTCCAGATGTTTTAACTGCTTTAGTTAAAGACTTATTAACATTAGACACAGTCGAATGATCATTTGCAATATTCAATTGCACAATTTCAGTCGTTTTATCTTTTGAAATTAATTGTGCTTTTGTAGCGTAATTATCATTCGGGGTCATCATTGACTTAATACCCAGCTTTTTCTTGTTGTCTTTCAAAAAGCGAATAGTATTGTCAATTTTCTCCTTATCACTTGAGGTTAATTTTCCATGCTTTTTATTAAAAACAACCCCTACAACATAAGTATTATCTTGCCCGTGTCCCCACTTACTTTCGATGTTTGTCGCAATCGAGCTTTGAACATCTTCAGGAAGTGAAATTTCCGAATGCTGACGCGTTAAAGCATCTACATCTGGCAATGAAAAGATCGCAATCAGTAGAATCGCAATCCACGCTACCAAAGCACCAAGATGGTTTTTCAGTAATTTCATGTATACTTTCCTTTCCTCTATTTTGTACCCTCAACTTGAAGTTTTGGCGCTACAAGTCGCAAAAGCATCTCATGGTAATTATCATCAGCTTCTTTTTCTGTTTCATCGATCACATAACGATCTAAGAAAACGTATCCCAAGACTGCTCCCAGCAAACTGTGCAGGGAGACGATATTTTTATTATCTACATCCAGCTTTTCTCCTAGTTCTACTATTTTCATAACTTCTTCGTGAATTTGTTCATTTTGAACATATTCATTTAATCCATAGTAAATTCCAGAAATTGCTTTATCATGTAGCAAAAAATCTCGTATCTCATCTGCGAATCTAAACAAGGCGTCTAAGCCCGAATGACCTATTATCTTTTTCGTTAAATGTTGCCGCAAAACTTGTAGTCTATTCACGCAAACTAGAACTAACAGATCATTACGATTAGCAACATAATGATATAAAGACTGAGATCTAATCCCTAATGCCTTTGCCAAGGCTGGCATGGTTAGCTCACTTAGTCCCTTATCACTAATAATTGCTATTGCTTGATCAATTACTTTTGAGCGGTCTAAAGCTCTTTTTTTAGCCAAGATAATCACCTTCTTTTTGTGTACTCATATACTTTAACACGACAACCTGTAGAAAACAATCTACAATGTGTAGAAATTTATCTACTTTTTGAGCAAAAAGAAAAAGGAGTCACGAAACTCCTTTAATATAGTTATCTTTGTTTAATCATCCAATTATTAATTGCATCTCCAACTTTAGCTAGATCTGCATCTTCCTCACTAACCATTGCCATTGCATATGTTTTTCCGTTTTCTTGAATTAAGGCTGCGCCTTGTTTTTTATCAGCTATTCTATAAACTACGCCATTAATATTTTTAGCTAATCCTTTTTCGGGGAAATTAGCTAATTGACCTAAAATCTGATTATCAATATCAGTGCCTAACACTTTCCCCTGATATAGTTTCTGCATAGTCGTAACTAAATCATTGCTACTGGTTTTCCCGGCAAAATCCTTACCAAAATTTTCTGTAATTTCAGTCTTGCTTGCGCCAAATGTTTTTGCAGTTTTATTTACTTTATCTTTTCCAATTTTATTTAAGATGATATTAGCCGCATTATTATTTTGCTGCCGTATCATTAAATCGAGCAAGTAAGTATAAGAATAGGCCATATCAGCCTTCAATACTTTATCTCCACCGTTTAAATCACTTGCTTTAACTTTATATGGAGTAGCAGAATTTAAGCTTTTATCTTGAACTGCCTTGTAATAAGCAAGTAGGACGTATAATTTCAAGACGTTTCCTGCATTTAAAGTGTCTTGACTAGTATTAGTTAAATCGGTAAAAACTTTAGTACTATTCAAGTCTTTTACGCTTATTTGATAATTGCCTTGAACATTTGAGCTTGCCTTAACAATAGCCTTAGCTAAGCTTTTATTACTATTTTTTGAAATAGCAGCTTCGCCAATCTCGCTTTCTCCATTAGTTAAACGAGTCTGCTTACTGCCCTCTTTCATTTTGCTTTTTTGAGCTACTTTCGCGGTTGAATTTCCATATATCTCCAAAGTTTGTGTCTTCATATGATTTATGCTTGTCATATAAAAAGCTAAAGCACAAAAGGATGACAAAATTGCTCCTAAAAAGATTTTATTTTTCATTAAAATTCTCCTTAATTACATATTTTTATTTTATCATGCAATTTAATAAAAATGCTTTAAAGATAAGGATTATTATATTTCTTACTTATCTTTTTATTTAGATAGGATCAGTTGAATGCGTTCACAAATTGATTTTTTTTTAGTACAATAATTCCAGTATTAATATTTACAGTGAGGGATAATTAATTATGTTGAAATATATGATTGGTATTGACGCAGGTGGTACACACTCTACGGCAATTGCTTATGATGAAAATGGTAAAGAATTAGGTCGTGCAGAATCTGGCCCAGGTCAAATCAACAACGACTACGAACTTGGTATTAAAAACATTGCTCAAGCAGTTAACGAATTGCGCGATAAGATTGACGGTGACTGTATCAAGGTCTTAGCCGGAATTGCTGGTTTATCAGTTGTTGGTAATGCTCCAGAAGTTGCGGCAACTATTTCTTCAATGGTTGGTAACATTCCAACCCGTGCCATTACTGACTCACTTCTTGCCCTTTACAATGGTCTTGAAGGAGCAGATGGTGCTCTAGTTATTGCTGGTACTGGATCTGTTGTTAATGGTCGTCAAAATGGCTCATTAATTGCTGTTGGTGGTTACGGTTCTTTACTTGGAGACGAAGGTAGTGGCTATGCTATTACCAAGGCTGCTCTTCAATCTGCACTTCTTAGCTGGGACAAACGCGAGAAGAATTCCTTAATTGACTTATTTGTAAAAGAATTTAATGTTGACAACATGGGTGAAGTTCCGGCTAAGTTTTACAGCTTAACTAGTCCAGAAGTTGCTTCAAAAGCTGTCAAAGTTGCTAAACTGGCAGATAGCGGCGATGAAGATGCTCGTAAGATCATCGCCGATCAAGCTCATCTTTTAGCACGCGATATTATTATGTGTTTAGATCGTTACGAAGATCCTAAGCCAATGCGCATTGCTTTAACTGGTTCAGTTCTTTCAAACAATGCTATGATGCGTTCCTACATGGAAGCTGAAGTTAAAGAAAAATACCCAGATGCAGTATTCAGCGTTTCAAACGGTGAAAACGCACGTGGTGTAATTTTTGATAAGAGTAAAGACTACCGTTACTTCACTAACCATAACGATGATGAATAATTAAAAGTTAAAAAGGCCTCGGAATTCTATTTTCCGAGGTCTTTTTCTGTCTATAAATCTTTATACATTAAGATGTGATCAATGCCAGCTTCATTAAATATATTGCCCTTCACTTGATAGTCAAGATAATCGTAAAATGGCTTAGCTGTCATCTGTGCATGGCAATATAATCTATCAACTCCATTTTCTTTTAAATAATAGTGAACTTCTTCCAGCATCTTGCTTCCTAGATGCATCCCCCGTGCTTTCTTTGAAACTACGACGCGTCCTAAATACCAAGCTCCATTTTTATCTTTAAAAATTCGGCAAGTAGCTAATGCATTATCGTTACTTTTATTTAAAGTAAAAACATGAATAGCATAGAAATCCTCATCATCTATTTCAGGCACTGTGATTTTTTGCTCGCTAACAAAAACTTCATTTCTTAATCTTTCAACACAAAAAGCCTCTCGTCCCGTCATTTCATCAATTGCTTTAAAATAAAACCTCATTACTTTAACTCCTTAACTAAAATAAAGTCTGTTTGAGGATCATCTCCAACTACAAATGTATGTTGACTAACTCTCTTAAAGCCATCTTTTTTGTAAAAAGCCTGAGCTTGATAATTTTTCTCCCAAACACCAAGCCACATATTAGCCTTGTTCTTTTTCCTAGCCAGTTCCTCAGCTAGTTTAATTAAAACCAAGCCAAATCCCTGATGCTGAAAGTTTTGTTTCAAGTAAATTCTTTCCACTTCTAAAGCATTGTCTGCCACCCGCTCTGTTTGAGCATCGCCTTCATTTACCTTTAAATAGCCAGCTACTTGATTATTTACAATTAAAAAATAAAAATTACTATTTTTGTTTTCGATTTCAGATCTCAATTTTTCTTCTGCATAAGCTTTATTCAGAAATTTTTCCATGTTTTCAGTACTATTTTGCGAGCCAAAAGTCTCTGAAAAAGTCTCGCGCGAAATCTGTTGTAAGTCTTGAATATCAGCTATCGTCACTTTTTTTATTTCATATGCTTGCATCATCCTAGTACTCCCTTTTTCCACCATTCTTTACAAAGCTCCAATTCTCATTAGCATTTTTTTCAATAATGCTCAAATATCTTCCTAACTCAGCTTGTTCAGTCTTACTTAGTCCCTTTATCATTAGTTCATTGGAATAAGTATTTTCTTTTTCTATCTCTTTCGCTAATTTTTCACCAGCTTCTGTGACAAAAAGATGCTTAATTTTCTTATTAACCTCATCATCTTTTTTAAAAACAAGTCCTGCCTGTTCAATCTTTCTAACTCCACGTGAAGTAGTAGTGCGATCGATATTCAATAATATAGCTAATTGATCAGAAATAATTCCAGGACGTTCAAAAATTCGAACTAAATATAAGTATTGTCCCCGATTCAACTTCAAATCCTTAAATTCAATATTCGCAATCGAATCTAATGCCCGTGAAATTGAACCGATTTGTCTTAGAATATCCTCTTTTTCCATGTTTACTCCTTTTATTTTTATCTAGTATATTTCACTATTGTTGTAAATGCAACAATATTACTAATTTATATTAAGTTGATCAGTTGCTTTACCTACTAACAATAAGTAAAATTTATCTGAAAGAATTAGTAAGGAGAGTACAAAATGATTTTAAGAAATATTGGAGTTATTCTAACAATCCTTGTCGGAATAGAACATATTGGAATTATGTGGTTAGAAATCTTTGGAAAGCCCGATTTACAAGCCAAATCATTTGACATGGATATAAATTTTGTTAAACAACCTGCTGCCAAAACTGCCTTAGCCAACCAAGGCATCTATAATGGAATGTTAGGTTTATTAATTTTAATCGTATTTTTCTTCTTTAGAATGCCAACTTTAATCACGATCTGGCAACTATTACTAGCATTTGTTGTAGTTGTTGCTATTTTTGGCGGTTTTACAGCAAGTAAAAAAATTTTTGTTGTTCAGATGTTACCTGCGTTAATTGCCTTTATTCTACTTTTCTTTTAAAAATCATCAAAAAAATGAGGATTGTCATCACGACAGTCCTCATTTTTTTACTTAATATTCTGTTTTTATTGATTCCAAGCACTTTGGAACTTAGTCTTACCAGCATCAATTTGTGAATTCCAGCTTTGACCCTTCTTTGCTTGTGCAAAGATGTTTTGCATAATTGAATTCAATTGAGTGTATGCGGCATTACTGTTCTTAACTACAGGAACACTGTATAAGTGCTTCATTGCCTTATCTAATTGAGCAGGAACTTTAGTCTTAGTTGAGTTCTTGTAAGCACTAGAATTAATTACTTTATTAGTTACAGGAATGTATCCAGTCTTATCAGCCCAAGTTAATTGTTGGTCCTTACCTAACAAGTACTTAATGTACATGAAGGCAGCTGCTTTTTGTTGAGCAGTACCCTTGTTAAACATGTAAATATCAGTACCTTGTTGCATATTGTACTTAGAAGGACGAGGTGCAACACCGTATTGGAACTTGTTACCAACACCCATCTTAACGAAGCCTTCACCAGCACTAGTACCTACAAACATAGCAATCTTTTGGTTAGAAAAGTCACCTGAAAGGTAGCCAGCTGAACCAGCAGTCTTAAAGTAGCCAGCCTTAATACCATCAGCATAGTAATTAATTACTTTCTTAGACTTAGAACCAGTAAAGTTGATGTTCTTAGAGAAGTTTACGCCTTCATCCTTCATACCTAAAACGTAGTAGTTTGAAAGTGAGTCAAATCCAGCACCAACAACTTTGTGGTTACTCTTTTCATAGATCTTCTTAGAAGCTGCCTTTAATTCAGACATAGTCTTTGGTACTTTAACACCGTATTTGTCTAATAAATCCTTGTTGTAAGTTAACATTTCAACAGATTTATTAAATGGAATACCATATTGAGTCCCCTTAATTTGAGCACCCTTTAATAATTCTTCACGGATATCACTCTTTTTAGCTGAACCCCAACCAATCTTACTATTATTAATGTAAGGGGTCATATCAACTAAGCGTTTGCTGTTAGCGGCATTTAATAGCCAGCCAGGATAAGCTTGAGTAATTGTAGGTAAGTTATTTGGTGATTGCAAAGTTGAGTTAATCTTTGCTTGCAAATCATTGTACTTACCTTGGTTTTCAAGCTTAATAGTAATGTTAGGATTCTTCTTTTCAAAATCCTTAGTCAAGCTTTGCAAAGTCTTTTCTTGAGTACCAGTCATACCATGCCAGAAAACAACAGTAGTCTTCTTGGTAATCTTAGTTGGAATATCAGCAGACTTACTACTTGAGCTATCATTACTCTTAGAATTTGAGCAAGCAGTAGTGCCAACAAGGGCTAAAGCAGCAACTGCAACTGCTGCAAATTTTTTAGTGAACTTCATATGTTCCTCCCAATAAAAACAACAACAAAATAAAATTTTAATTTTAACTAAGCGTAAATACCTCTCCGCGCTTAGGTAAAATCCTTTCTCCAAATGGGTTTTCTTCTAATTCAGGATGCAATGTGTGCACTGGAGCCAAGATTTTCGGCTCAAAACCCGCAATAATTTCTTTTAATTCAGCTACATCCGCATGTCCTGAGCAACGCAAAGTTATTAATTCAATTCCACGCTTCTCAATATTTTCAATAAACGGAGCATAGGCTGGATCAAAATCCCCTAAAGGCTCGGCATTACTGTGAATGTACAAGCCACCTTGTTGTAATTGATCATAATGACCAACTACTTGCCAGAAATATTGATGATCGTCCTTTAAAAGATCTTGATAACTAATTTCAAGATCAGGATCAAGCGCATCAATTTTTTTATCTTCTGGTAAATAATAATAAGGAACATCTTGCTTTAATGCTAGCTTCAAGAGTTCAGCACGTTTAGCATGAAGGACTACTTTTCGAGGTGAATCTGAAATGATTCTCAAAATTCGCTCTACATTTGTAGGATAAGTATTAAAAGTTAATTGGCGCTTCGGATTATCTTTTTGGTATTGAACTATTCTTTTTGTCAATTCAATTTCATTCTTAACGCCTTTAAATTCCTCGCTATCGTCTTCACTACGATCTGGCCATGAAACACCAGTACCTTCAATAATTAGCATATCACATCCCTTACCAGCTGCCATAAATTTACGCACCCAATCAGGATGATAGCCATGCAGACGTATATCACCAGTATGAACAATTGTTTTATCTGGCGTCTTCATAATTAAACCTGTTGCCCCATAAGCATCGTGGTCACTTGGGACAACTGTTAAAGTTATGTCACCAACATGAATTGGCTCATTTAACTTAGCAGCAATTATTGGGCGAGTATAATTTTTAGGCTTATCAGCCGCTGGCAATAAAAATTCGCCATCACGATTTAGCACTGGCAACAAGGCTGCTGTTAATGGACCTGCATATAAAGGAATTTCTGGCGCTAACAAGTTCATTGCCTTACTGTGATCTAAGTGAAGATGAGAAATATATGCTGCGCTATGTTCCCACCGTTCATGATCAATTTCTTTTCCTGTAACTTTAGGATCATAGAAATCTGGCACATCACCAATTAGTTGATACTTGAGCAGAGTAGCAAAATCTTCATCTTCCATTTTTAGCCCTAATTCTGGACGATATACTTCTCCTAAATCAAACAATACATGCGACTTATCATAAGCCACTTCAATCATTGGGCCACCGATGGTAGTTAATCCATTATAAAAAGTAACTTTAGTTTTAGGCTTTGAGGTCATTACGTACTACTCCTCGAATAATTTGCTTTCTAAAAATGAAGTAAACAATTAAAACAGGAACAACTGTTAAAGTTGCTGCTGCTAATTGCAGTTGCGTTTGAGCTCCTGCATCTGACGCAAATGCAGCTAACCCATTGTTTAATAAACGCATCTTATCTTCATTTGTAACCAATAATGGCCATAAGAATGAATTCCAGCCAGAAATAAAACTAAGTAACGCTACAGTAATTAACCCACCTTTAGACATTGGAACTAAAATTCTCCAAATATATTCCCAATCAGAAGCCCCATCGATCATGGCTGCTTTATAAATTGTTGGCGAAATTGCTGTGAAGTAGCTTTGCAAATAATACATATAGAAGATTGAAGTTAAGAATGGTAAAACTAATCCTAAATAAGTATTCAATAAGCCTAAATGAGCAATCGTGTTATAGTTGGTAAAAATTATTGCTTCTCCAGGCACCATTAACAATGAAAGAAAGACCAATTGAATTAATCCTTTTCCCCTGAACTTTAAGTTAGTCATTGCAAAAGCACCAAGGATTGAAGTAAATAGAGTAACAATTGTTGTAGTTGCTGCTGTGATAAAGGTATTCAAAAAATATCTTGCAAATGGCGCTTGTTCGAATACTTTTTGATAGTTACTCCACCTAAAGACTTTAGGAATCAAAGTTGGCGGAATAGTCGTGGTTTCTTGATATGACATCAAGCCACCTAAAATCATATAAATAAATGGGAAAACAGTTATAATGCCAAAAATTCCAATGAATAAATAGACAAAAATCATTCCCCAACGTAATTTTTTCTGCTTCATTTTAACTGTTCACCTTTTTCATCAATTTTCTTTGTAAGAAAGTTACGAACAATATAAATAGGAACAAGACCACAGTAGCAGCCATAGCTACGCCCGGAGTTCCAACAATTTGGAATTTATTATAAATATAGTAAACTGCCGTCATTGCTGAATTTCCTACTCCAGCTTGTCCATTAAATAATGCATAAACTTGAGTATAGATCTTAAATGCCCCAATTAAGTTAACTGTTAAAAGAAAAGCTAAGGTTGGTACTAGTTGAGGAACAGTTATCCGCCAAAATTTTTCTTTACTTGTTGCCCCATACATATCAGCCAAAACATAGTAATTCGGTTCAATATTTCTTAACGCACCCATTAAGATAACAATATTAAAAGCTAAGGATGACCAGACACCAAAAATAATTAGTGAAACAAGACTTAAGCTAGGATTATCTAACCAATCTGGTTGCGGTAAATGAACAAGTTTTAATAAGAAATTCAATAGGCCATATTCACCATTGAAGATGTAGCGAAAAACAATTCCGATTGCAATTGTACTTGTAACATATGGCATAAAGAACATTGTTTCAAAGAAAGCTGTATGCTTAATTTTAGAAAAAATAAACCAAGCAAGGGCAACAGAAATTATTAAAGCAATTGGAACAGCTAAAAATGAATAAATAGCTGTATTCATAGTTGCACGCCAAAATTCTGGATCACTAAAAATATACTGATAGTTTGAGAAGCCATTAAAATGCAGATCAATTAATGGGCCTCCCTCAAAACTCATCGTAAAGGCACGTAAAATCGGCCAGATGCTAAATACAGTAACCCAAACAATTGCCGGTGCTAAGAATAACCAAGCTTTTTTCTGATTATCTTTCATTAATAGATTCGCTCCCCATCTGGCTTAAATAAGTAAATGCGATCCAAGTTCATCTTAAATTTAACTTTATCTCCGCGTTTTACTTCTTGCTCTAAATCAATTAATGCACGTTGACTAATTCCAGCATGATTAAACTTTAATACACGCTCACGTCCAATTAACTCAATATCATCGATCACTTCAGAGAGTTCGCCTTCATCAGCTAGCTTCAAGTTTTCTGGACGAATACTTAATGTATAATCGCCATCTGTTAATTCGCTTCTAAATTTTGAGCTATTTAACTTTGCAACTTGAATTTCAAAATCTGAGCCAACAATTTGATCATTTGCTACCTTAACATCAAAGTTATCAATTACTGGATTACCAATAAAGTTAGCCACAAATTGATTATTTGGTTCTAGATAAAGATCTTGTCCCTTATCATCTTGTTGAATTACACCATTATGGAAAAGAATAATCTTATCTCCAATTGATAAAGCTTCTTCTTGATCATGCGTAACAAATAAGGTTGTAATGCCAACTTCTTTAACTAAATTACGAATCTCTTCACGAATCTTTAAACGCAGGCGTGCATCTAAGTTGCTTAGCGGTTCATCCATTAATAAAATCTGGGGTTCTTGCACTAAAGCACGTGCAATTGAAACACGTTGTTGTTGACCACCAGAAAGGTTACCTGGTTTTTGATCAGCCAACTCTTCAATATGAGTTAACTTCATAAATTTTTTGGCAATTCTTTCAGCCTCGTCTTTAGGCTTCTTATTCTTTCCAACTGTCATTGGAAACATTACATTTTGTAAGACTGTCATATGAGGGTACAAGGCATAGTTTTGAAAAACATAGCCAATATTGCGATCTTTGGGCGCAACATTAAGAAGAGACTTACCATTTACAATAATGTCTCCTCCAGTTGGATTCAATAAACCCGCAATCATATTTAAAGTAGTGGTTTTCCCACAACCACTAGGACCCAACAAACATACCAAGTCGCCTTTCTTTACGGAAAAGCTAACAGATTTAATTGCTTGGTAACCATTCTCATAAGTTTTTTCTAGGTTATTTACCTGAATGAATTTATCTTCGTTCATATATCTCTCACTACTACATTTAGATTTAAATCATATTACACCACAAATTTTATGATAAAAGCAACAAAATCACAAATATTTTTTCAGTAAATAATTCGTACTTTGTGAATTTTTTATTGTTTTTTTGTGGATAAGGTGTGGATAATAATATCATTTTAAGAACATTTTCATATAAAAAATATTAATAAATCGTATTTTGCTACTTGCATTTTTTAGTTTTATGTTTTGTATTGGTTTTCTCAATATACAAGATAGAGAAAGTCGAACAATAAAAAAACACTACATCTTGTGCAGTGTTTTCTCAAAAAATTATAAATTATCGCCGCGTTCAAATTGAAATTTAGATGTATTTAATGCTTGTCTAGTTAAGTCACTAATCAGTTTCTTAGTTTCAGTAGTAATATGAGCAGCAGTTTCAGCATTAGCAGCCGTTAAATATTTAGTTTGTTCTTTTCCAGACATTTCTCTTGCTTTCTCATCAGTTGCTGAAACGCGACTTACAGCATAACTTTGACATTCATCTCTAAAGTTATCAACTTGGTAAATAAATTGATGATATCTTGGTTCTACTAATACTTGTAAGCTCTTATATAACCAATAAGCACTAGATTCAGGCGTAACCATATGACTAGCTTTTTGATAGTTAAGTGGCGTGTCATCAATATTGGTATAGAAAGGTACATAAGGACTATAAGCATAAAAACCAAAGTTAATCCATTGAATACCAGCTATTTCTTTAGGTACATCATTTCTAATTTGAAGAATACAACTAGATTGGTTTCTATCTAAAGCAATTGACCTGAACATCTTTTGCTTCTTATCATCCCCAGAAGCAAAAGATCCCATTGGATCATATTCAGTCCCGTTATAGTGACTTGATAAGAAATACTCTACATCTTCAACGCCAATCTTCTTTTCAGGCTTTCTGATAAATGGCATTTCTTGACTTAGAGGATCTTGTTCAACACTAGGGTTAAACAACTTTTGACCATACCAAGTTCTAGGAGTGTTGTAATAACTATCAGCTTCAGCTTTAGTACCGAAAATATCTCTAAAACTCCACTTGTCATCAGTACTTGGATTCAAATGGTTCTTTTCCACAAAATCACGAATTGTAGAAGCATACATAAAATTCTCATGATCATCAAAGTCGATATCTTGAATAACCATAATATTCGGACAAATTGCATAAGAATCTTCTGGAATTCTTTGAGCAACCCATTGATGGCCAGCACCAGTTTCAAAATACCAAACTTCATTGTGATCAGAAAAAGCGATACCGTTACTTTCACCAGTACCATATTTTTCAATTAACTTACCTAAGCGTTCCACACCCTCACGAGCACTTTTAACGAATGGTAAAACAAGATACACCATGGAATCTTCATCAACACCATTTTTAACTAAAGGATCATGTCCTAAACAGCGAGCATTGGTTGCTTCAGTTTCAGTAGCTGACATTGCTACGTTATATTCATTAATTCCTTGCTCATCCCAGCGACCTTCTGAAGCATCTGCTGTTGGTGTAGCAGTCCACTTGCAGCCATGCCCCTTTAAGTGAAGCTTCAAGCCGTTATACTTTGATACATAGTCTTCATCATAGTCCTTAGCTTCATGAACGACAAAAAGCTTTTCATTAATACCACCATAACCATCTTCATCACGTGCAATGATAGTTGAACCATCAATTGTAGCTTTTTTCCCGACAATCATTGCCGTACAGTTATCTTTACTTTTCTTCATTGTTTTCTCCTAAAAATTATTTATTGATTAACTACCATATTACGATCTATTTTAGCCCTACCATTATTATAATCAAACACATAATCAGGCTGCACGTTAAAAAGATAAACATTAAAGTTCAAATTATTGTTCAAGCTTATTGCCTGTAAATTAATACCACGCGCCATTAATTCATTTCCCCTAAAAATTGGTGTTGCTTGAAAAATAATTTTATTTCCTTGTTTTAAAGAATTTCGAACTTTTCCCTCAAAAATGGTCTGGATTTTTTGATTAGAAAATGCAGTTTGCGTAAATAAATTTTTCGGATTATTTTGATCACCTGACTGATTATTAGGATTATAGTTACCATCCTGATCAATTCCTGCCGAAATTGAATAAGCAATCAAATGACCACGATTATAGATCTGCGTTCCATTTTCTCGGTTAGAATGCCATGCCGTAGGATTTATAAATTGTCTTACTCTTAAAGAATCATTAGCCACATTTCTTGGTTCGAGAAAAGCAGTATTTGAATGAGAAGTACGATTTAAATTATCTAAATTAGAATAGATTACCTTATTAACTTTCCAGGCATTCTTAATCAATGTCGACTTATTATTATTTACGTAGACATAAGCCTTGTCGCCACTTTTAAAATCCAAATTGGCTAGTTTTTGATAATCATCACTAGATAATCCGCCATAATTAGTATTAGCTGTTGTAGCCTTATTTATTACTTGTTGAGAACTACTTGGTTCTTGACTTTGATTTGATGTGTGGTTAGAAGATTGAAGCTTAAACCAACCACCCCAAATAATAATCACAATTGCTATAATCCAGTTTGCTACTGTATTTTTTTGCTTTTTTCTATATTTTCTTCTCTTTGCCATTTCCTATTCCCCTAGCTTTATTTCTTTCAGTATAGATATTTGAACGTATGTTTGCAATATGATTAATAAGTTTTTATTCATTTAGACTGCTACAATAAACATGGCAACTCTATCAAAAATAGAAAGAAGAAAAAAAATGGAATATTTCAATTTAAACGATGGGAATCGTATCCCCAAAATCGGTTTTGGAACTTATAAATTAAACGGTTCTCGCGGCGTTTTTGCTATCCAAGCAGCCTTAAAAAATGGTTATCGTCTACTAGATTCCGCTGTTAATTATGAAAACGAGGGAGCTGTAGGGCGTGCCATCAAAAATAGTAGTGTAAACCGCGACAATATTTTTATAACTTCTAAATTACCTGGGCGTCATCACAAATACCAAGAAGCACTTGAACAAATTCAAGAATCTCTTTACTCTGCCGACCTCGACTATTATGATCTCTATCTAATCCACTGGCCAAATCCAAAGGAAAACCACTACCTTGAAGCTTGGCAAGCCATGATTGATGCACAAAGATTCGGCTTAATTCGCTCAGTAGGAGTTTCTAACTTCGAACCAGAACATATTGAATACTTATACCGTGAAACTGGTGTTATGCCAGCTGTTAACCAAATCGAACTGCATCCTTACTGGTCAAGTAAAAAAGTTCGTGAGTATGATAATCAACATCATATTATTACTGAAGCTTGGAGTCCGCTTCAGCGTGGTGGTGAGGCCTTTCAAGAAAAAGAAATTATTGAATTAGCACAGAAATATCACAAATCTCCCGCTCAAATAATCTTACGCTGGGAAACGCAAATCAATGTTGTGCCAATTCCAAAAGCCAGTTCTTATGAGCACCAACTAAGCAATTTAGACATTTTTGATTTCAAATTAACTCCTGAAGAAGTTCAAAGCTTAATTGATTTAGATAAAGAATCCGCACGCCGTTTCGATCCGAATGAGCACGAAGAATTCTAAAGAAAGCAGGTAAAATCTTCATGCAAGCAATTTTAAATAAACGAGTTTCAAAAATTGCTTTATTTTATGATCTCGTTTTTGTCTACATGATCTCTAAAACAACTGAGATACTTCATCATCTTGAGCATGGCCTTGTTTCCCCTACATCTTTTGCACTATTTGCATTAATTGTTATTATCTTTATTAATTCATGGATGGTTCAAACTGTCTTTACTAATCGCTATGGGATAGGTAGCTGGGCAGACATTGCTTTTTATTTCATTGACATGATGATTCTGCTTTACATGTCTAACTCTTTTGACACAAACAACCTAACTGAAATGAAAATTTTATTTATTTCTGCTGGTTTACTTTCTTTTACTTTAGCAAGTCATTACTTAATTAATTATTTTCAAACTAAAAGTGAAATTGATCAAAATATTTCCCGGGCATTTTTTCTAATTTTAATTTTTAGATCAATTACTTTAATCATTGGCGGACTATTAGATAATATTCCTGGCTTTGTTTTAGCAGTCATTGGCATTATTTTTAGTTGGTTAATGCCTATTTTAACCACAAAATATACTATTAAACATCCTATTATTTTTCCTCATTTACTTGAAAGATTAAATCTTTTAGTAATTATTATCTTTGGTGAAACAATTATTGGAATTGCGGATTATTTTCGACCTAATACTTTTTCACTTTATTCAATTCTTATCTTTTTAACAGTCGCTTTATTATTTTTCACTTATGCTTTACAATTCGATAAGTTTACTGATGAAGATCAAGATGACGTTACAGGTAATGCTTTAATTTATTTACACTATTTAATAATCTTTGGAATCAGTCTAATTACTGTTAGCATTAAATTTATTCACGAAACAGACGCTAATTCTTGGTTTGCCGTCTTATGTCTATATTGCGGGGTTGGTTTATTTTATTTAGGATTATTATTTGCAACACGCTACAATAAACCGCAATTCAAATTAAGAAGATCTACTATTCTGGTCTTTTTAATTACAACTATAATTGGAGCAACTGCTTGCCTTATTTGGTCTAGTTTTGAGGTAATTACAATTCTAACTTTTATAATCTTAGCAATTAATATCAGCTGGTTAGTCCATCTTAATCTTCCCCACATAAAAAAAAGAATCCTACTATAGGATTCCTTTTTAGTATCTAGATTTTTAACTACGTGCCCAATTATCAAGCACATTTAAGAAAAAGCTCTCTGACCAAGTTCTAATGTTTTGCCCTTGTTTTTTCAGAGCTTTTGCCTTATTTAATTCAGTAACATCTGTTCTGAAGAAATCGTGATCACCAACTAGAACGTAATCCGTATCTTGCCCCACTTCTTCTTGAATAAAGCCGCCTAGATTTTTTACTGCGTTAGCTAATTCATACTCATCTAGGTCTAAATCACCAGCAATTACCACTTTTTTATGAATAAAAGGACTGCGAAAAGCTTGCGTTTGCTTAACAATATCAGGCCACTCACTAGTTAAATCTAAAGTTTTAACTGCCTCTTGTGCTCTAAGCATATGCTCTTGTTTAAATAGTTTATGAAACTCATCAAAAACCTTTTTAGTATCTAAGCAATCATCTAAACCACGGTGTTCTTGGTTCTCTGCAATATTCATTCGATGCATGCAATCAAGCAAGCGATTATGTCGCTCTTGTGGATAAAAGCTACGCGCCAAACGGTAAACATCTACATAGTCATTGTTTAAAACTGTCAAATGATACTTTTCAGCTAAATCATAAACAAAGTTCAAATCAAAATTTACATTATAGCCAACAATTGGATCACTGCCGATAAATTCGCGATACTTCTTAATTGCTTCTTGAACTGGTAATCCTTTTTCTTCAATAGCTGCTTCATCAATTCCATTTAATTTAGTAATAAAAGCAGGTACCTTATTATTATCAGGAAACTTCACTAATTCTGAAAAAGTTGCTACTACTTCTCCATGACGTACTTTCAAGCCACCCATTTCGGTAATTCGATCACGATATGGACTAAGACCAGTAGTTTCAACATCAATTAAAGTATAGTTTTCTGGAAAACCAGGCTTTTCAATTCCTTTTTGACGTATTTTATCTTGAGCAGCTGGAATTCGTAGCACACCTTGAATAACTGAAATACTCATTTTTTAACCTTCATTTTTAGAAATTTTTTCAATCACTTCAGGAAGCGCCATCCTTAACCCGGCACTTCTTTTTTGAATGTTATCAGGTAATTCATCCTGACTTAAATCGGCTGCAACATAATGCCAATCTTTAAATTGTTCTACTAATTTTACCATTGGATCAAGCAATTGTGGACTAGTTGGATCAACACCTAATTCTAAAACCACAACTTTCTTAGTTTGATTTCTAGTTAAAAACCACCGAAATCTTGTATTAGCATCTTCATCTGGGAAGAAATGTGCATTAAGCGGCATATGAATTTCCATTGGTGAATCACAATCTTCGCAGCGCGGAATCTCGCCTTGTCCATTAATATATCTCTTTACAACAGACAAATCAGAGTAAGTACCATGGTTTAATCCACTAGAACACTGCATTCTAGTCCAATCGCCAAAAACATCAAAAATTTTCTCTTGCTCAAATCCCGCTGTTTCAAAAAAGTGGCCAAAAGCACTGGTCGCAATAAAATAGTTCTTTCCATTTAAGAGCTCTTTTAATTGCTTCATTGCCTTACTTGGTTCATATTCAACTGAATATTCATTAATTAACTGACTCCAAAACTGCCATTTTTCATCCCAGGAATCAAAATTTTTGTCTAAGGCATCTGCAATAGTTTTAACATGATATTTTTTGCTTACTGCTTGATATTCAATTGGAAAAGCCGCGTCCTCAAACATATCAAGCCCCTCCATTTGTGCAAAGCCATTACCAGCAGTAACAATTACTGCATCTGCTTCAGCTAGCCATTTTTGTATTTGTTTAAAATCTTTCATGTTATTTCTTCCTTTTTATTTTTCAGAATATCCAACCAAACGTAGTTTTCCTTCGATATATTCTCCTAAAAAGACATCATCAATACTATTATAACCAGCTTTAGTTACTTCTTGTTCAAGCCAAGCACTAGATTTATGAATTAAATCTAAAACGTCATCATTAATTTGACCATCACTAATAATTGGAAAGCGAATATTATCTTCATCGTTTTCAATTACCGTTAACTGCCCATTTTGTTCAAAAATGCAATTTTTAACTTTTTCAACTGAATAAATTCCTCGACTCCTCAATCTAAACATTAATTCATTAGCTGAAATACCCGCCTTCATACAATTTCCAACTAAGACCTGACCATTCTTTATCACTTGAACCGGTTTTCCATCAATTAAATTACGAACCCAATTACTACGTTCACGTCCAAACTTCAAAATAAAAACTACTAAAGTCCAAATCACTAATACGAGTAAAAACTGAATAATTGTAATGCTGGAATTATAAATTAAACCACCAATAATTCCACCAAGGACATAATTTTGTAACTGATCTAATGCTGTAGTTGGTGCTAAATTGCTCTTACCAAAAACGTTAATCTGAATAATGAGAGTTAAGATCCCTAAAGCAAACTTAATAAATAATTGTGTATAATCCATCTTTTACCTACTTTTGTACATATACATGATGATCAATTACATGAGCACGAGTCAAAGTGTAACTATTATTATCTTCATTTAAATTCAATTGATAATCTTCATTTTTGGAATCGATTCGGATAATCATTCCATCTTGCAAGGTCGTCGAACTTACCATTACATCGCTTTTCTTAACATTTGCATCGTCTGCAATTGACTTAATAAAAGGAACAATTTGAGCAGCCTTTGATTTTTGCTCATTATTTTGAATATATTTTTCATACTGAGTACCAGCAAATAATACCAAAAATAAAAGTGCGATGATTCCTAAATCACGATACCTGGTATTAAAACGATCTCGCAAATAAAGAATAGTAAAAATAATCATCGCACTAGCTGCTACAATCATTAAGATATATAAGGCCGTCCGATCAGTGTTTTGGTGACTTTGAATATAATTTATTGTATAAAAATTCATTTAACTTAATACTTTCTCTTTAATGGACGTTCATCACGATTACTATTTAATAAAACATGTTGCCGAACAATTTCAATCAAAGTTCTAGAAAGCAATGCCATACTCTCAGTTGTTACATATTCATATGGCCCGTGGAAGTTCGCACCACCATTAAATAAGTTAGGTGTAGGAATGCCCTTTTCTGAAATAAAATCTCCATCTGTTCCACCGCGAAATGGAATAATTTTAGGCTTTAATCCTAGAACTTCATAGGCATGTAAAACTAAATTTACAACATAAGGATGTTTCTTAATTAAATCACCAGGACTACGGTATTGATCATGTAACTCTAAGGTTACGCGATCTTTTCCATATTTTTCATTTAACTTATCCACTAGGTCTGTGACTAACTTTTTCTTTTTCTCAAAGCCATCAGTATCAAAGTCTCGGATAATCAATTGAATTTGGGCATGATCAACATTACCGTTATTGGATAAAACCATAAAATAGCCATCAAAGCCCTTACTATTTTCTGGGACCTCATCAGCTGGCAAGCCTTGGATAAATTCACTAGACATCAAAGCGGCATTAACCATTAAGCCATATGCTTCTCCGGGATGAACAACTGTACCATGAAAATGAATTGTAGCAGCTGCTGCATTAAAAGTTTCAAAAGCAATGTCACCTGGATCTCCATTATCTAGAGTATAAGCGAACTCAACTGGAAAACGTTGAACATCAAAACGAGCTGCTCCTTTGCCAATTTCCTCATCAGGACCAAAAGCAACCCAAATATCACCATGCTTTACGCTAGAATTTCCTTTTAAATATTTGAGCATTCCTAATAAACCCGCAATTCCGGCCTTATCATCCGCTCCAAGCAAGGTTGTTCCATCAGCAGTAATTAAAGTCTCACCTAAGTGCTTTTTCAAACTAGAAAATTCACTTGTGGACAAAACTCGACCTTCTTTTAATACAATATCTTTTCCATTGTAGTCTTGATGTACTTGCGGCTGAACATTTTCTGCATTGAAATCAGCTGTATCCACATGGGCCACAAAACCGATCGGAGTAACTTGTTCATCTCTCACTGTGCCAGGTAGTTTTCCAACAAGATATGAATCTTTTTTAAAAAAAGAGATATTTTCTAAGCCTAAATTTTCTAATTCTTGTTCGATTATTTTTAGCAATTCAATTTGTCCAGGTGTTGTTGGTACTTCTTTACTTTGGTCATCTGAGCGCGTGTTTACTTTACAATATTCAATAAATTTATCTTGAATATACGCTTGATCAATTACAGCCATTTTAACTACATTCCCTTCTCCTAGATATTTTAATTATATTTTAAGGAAAAATATGCTTATGTCAATTTTCTATAATTCAGACGCTCCACTTTCGGCATCAATTTCTTGATTTTTACGATAAACTTCACCATTCGGATTATTTGGATCATCAACTAATTTTTGCCCAGTTTCCTTTAAATAATATTCCACAAGTGGATAAATATCTTGAATACTCTCATTAATTCCTGAAAATTGATGATTTTTATCAAAAACAGCACGATAACTATCCACCATAAACCTCTTTTGAGTATTAGTCTGGTCCGCAAAGCGGAATTCTTTTTCCCGACCTGTGCTTAATTTGTGGAAGACTTCCTCTAACTGTTTCTTTTCTTGCTCTGTTTTACCCAACGAAATAATATTTTCTCCAAGCTCTGGTGGATTATAGTTCATTCCCGGCAATTGTTTATAATATGTAAATTTTCCCAATTTATTAAAAGCAAGCAAGTTACTAGGAAAAGATGATAAATAATTATTTAAATCTGATACTCTCATTAAGCCCGTATTTAGCTTTACATAGTCATCATTATTTGCTGCATTTGCCAATTTCTTTTTCCACTTTTCATTCATCTATTTATACCTCACAAACAAAAAAGCATGCCGAAACTCGACATGCTCATTTTAACTTATTTCGATTTTTATTAGTCTTTAATAGCTTTTAATCCTTCACGCTTTCTTCCCATATTAAACCAAGGGGAAACAGTAAAGGCCAAAACGTCATTAACAACATAAATTAAGGAGTTAACTGCCATTGCTAAAGTTGCATCTCCTTGTGCGTAAGTTACACCCCAAAGAATTAATTGAAAAATTCCACTAGCAGTCCACCAGAAGTATTGGTTGTTGTAGCGTAAGAAACACATAATTCCAGCAGTTAATGAAATAGCGAAACTAATTGCATCAATCCAAGGACGTGGATCGTTAGTAAATTTACCAATTAAGTAACCTGATACTGCATACACAATTAAGGTACCAACAATTGCAATAATCCATTCTTTAGCACCAAATTTACGTAAATGGTTCTTAGTATCATCATTCCAAGATCTAACTGAAATAATAACTGGTAAGTCTAAAGTTAAAATATAAGCAATTTGCTCAAAAATCGATAAGTAATTTTTAGCAGCTAAACCTGCATAAATAAAACAAGCTGCCGAAATCAAACCAAGCCAACCATTAATTGCCTTAGTAGCATTGATTGCTAACACACATAATGTTCCAAGTAGAGTACCAATGAAAGTAATTAGTGTTAAAGTAGTAATTTTGTTTTGAATCAAAATAGCCAATTGAAACCCAAAGGCAAAGAACCAAAGCATATAGTTTTGTACTGGCCAGCCATGTAATTGCTTAAATAGCCAAACAAAGTAATTATCCTTTCTTTCCTTATGATCTTCTTGTAATGATGTTGAATTATCCATCCATTAACTCCTCTTTCTCTATATTAGGTCACACCATATATTGTGCCTTATCCGCCTTTTACTCAAAAAAGCATCTGTATCTAGTATAGTAGTCAAAAAATTCAAAACAAGAGTTTACATCTTTAGGTAAATATGCGGTAGGCGTTCCTTCCAGTTAAATAAAGCGTTTTCTTTTCTTAGTCATTAGGATTTTCGAATAATTTAATATTTTTTTGACCTTTCAGCTTGCATCATCAGCATAACTTTACGTTCCAATTTATTTTTTTGATACCTCTTTTAATAACGTTTTTTAATTAGGTGCTTATTTTATTATGGTATAAAATTTATAGTCTTTGCCTTTTAAAGCTATTAATAGCAACTTTTTATCAAAAATAATATGAATATTCAGATTAATCAATCTTTTTTGATTTCATTATTTAAAGTTGAGTTATAATAACTTGTTGGAAAACAAAATTGTTATTTTATATATAAAATGATTGTAATCGAGGAAAAAGAAATGTCACATAAGAATGATTTATCTTTTATTGCTAAGCTTAATGGGAAAGAAAAGTTTAGCCTTAGAAAACTTTCAGTTGGATTAGTTACTGTTGCATTAGGTACAACATTCTTTTTAGAAAGTTCTAATACCGCGCATGCTGCTGAAGTAGACACTACAAATCAAAATGTTACTAGCCAAGAAAGTACTTCCGATTCTCTCAAATCGCGCACTTTAAATATTCAAAAAACTAAAGCTACAGAAGATTCCACAACTAGCACTAAACCTGTTCAAAATAATGAACAAACTTCTGTAAATCAAACTAGTAAAAATAGTGGAACTACTGTTAGGCAAGAAACTAACTTATTAGCTACTAAGTCAGAAAAAGCAAACACTACACAAGCATCAGCTCAAGCAATTAATTTTGAAGAAAAAATTCAAACTACCACTGATCAGAATCAATCTACAGCTGTAAGTATTACAGGTGATGACGCTAATAAGTCAATGATGGCTAATGTTACTCAAGGAACAATTAGAGTTCATATTAATCAAAATAAAGAGAACCCCATTACTATTAATAATGGACAAAAAATCACAGTTTCAATCGCTGCCACTAATAACTTGTTACGCTTTAGTACTCCTCCTTCTAAGATTAACGACTTTGAGATAAGCACATCACAAACAAATACCAATAAAATCTTTACTTTTACTTATACTGGTAGTGATGATGGGATTCTATCAAATTTTAATCCAACCTTTTATTTTACAGCTGATAATGACGCAACTAAGCAATATAAGGACATTCACGGTACTTACCCAGACTTCAATTTACCTGTTACCGTAACTTTATTTAATAACCAAAAATTTACTCAAAACTTACCAATCAAGATTACTCCATATAAAGATTTAGTTGTAACCAAAGAAATTCTTCACGGTTTTGTTATGGGACCAAAATTAATTGGAACCCCTGGGCAAGACGGTTATCCTGGTAATAATGGTTCTTATACCGAAAATGGTGCAACTTATTATGGACCAGAACCAAGTGCTGCGGCAGATGTTCCTGCTGATAAACAGAAATCTGCTCGGCTAATGCAATACGCACTTGAGTGGAATTATGGTTCTGCTAAAGATCCAAGTTTAAATCCATTAATGAATGTTTTAGCTAACATAAAATTTAATAATGGGCAAGAAATTCTTCCATCTACTATTAAGGCTTTCAAGATTCCAGCAGATATGGAAGTCGTTGATTCTGAGGGTCAAAGAGTACCAATTAATAAGTACTATGGTAACCTTGCAACTCTTCCTGAAGACACCAACTTTGAAAAATTTTTAAGAGACTCAATTTCTAGCGACAAAAAACAAATTACTATTGATCAAAAAGGCAATTTTACAGTTAACGGCGTAGATTATTCTACAATGGGGCCTTACTTTATTCAGTTAGATACCCTATTAAACCCTAACGCTATTGACAATTGGGCAAGTAATCCAGATTCCGGTGTGGGGCCTTCAATTACTACTCCAATTGTTAATGAAAATGATTGGAAACACTCCGGTTCAGGAAGTACAACTAATACCTCTACTCAAACTTATACCGACTTCAAATTTGATCCTGCAGTTGATCGTGTTGTTAGAATCTACTTCATTGACGAAAACACCGATAAAGAAATTCCAGATACTGTAAGATCAATTATTGCTAAAACTAATTCTACTGTTGATAACCCAACTAGCAGTATTATCAATGATCTTAAGAAACAAGGCTATGTGTTAGATAAACAAGCAACTAACGGTGAATCAAGTGATTTCAGCAAGAATCTGAAAAATTACAATATAAGTAATCAAAACTTTAAGACAGATTCTTTAGAAAATAACTACAACAGTCAAAAGATTAATATCAAAGATAAATCACTTAAGTATTACGTTTACCTTTACCATGGTACTACACCAGTTAGCGACAAAAAGACAATAAAAGAAACAATTAATTACGTTTATGCTAACGGTACTCAAGAAGGAAAAACGGCCGCAAATCCTTATGATAAGACTGTAAGTTATACTCGCACTGGAACTAACGATTTAGTTACCGACCACATTACGTGGGAAAAATGGCAACCTGATTCCAGTTTCAATGCTGTAGAATCACCTAATGCAAATGATAAGAATTATACCTTAGTTGATAAAGATGAAATCCCAGTCATTAAGTTAAATATCGACAATGACGGTAAGATTACTATTGAAAATAATGTTCCATTAATTTACACAGTTCATTACTATGCCCCAGAACATGCACGCCTTACTTTCTACGATGATACTGAAAATCAAAACTTATCTGATTATTTAACCAAAAATGGACAGAAGGCCTCATTAACTGATACTTATTCTGAATTAGACAATAATTCAAGCAAGCAGCCTATCTCATTTACTGATGCAGATAGTATCGTTAACTTTTTAAAGAACAATCACTACATCTTTACCGGTGTTTCTGGTAATGGTTCTATCACAAATTCTGATTATTCAAAGATCGCTTATGGAAACTTCGATAATGATGAAACTAAGGATCAAGAGTTTATTCTTCATTTTAAGCATGCATTAGATAATCAGAATGAAACTGCTGTAGTTGCAGAAAAAGTTAACTATGTCTATTAAAATGGTCCCCACGCAGGTAAGACAGTGGTTGATGCTGCAACTTCTCCAATTGACCAAAAAATTACTTACACAAGAACTAGAACTGTAGACCTTGTCAATGATCCTAAAGGTGAAAACACTAAATGGTCTAACTGGATACCTGATAAAGCATTCATTGAAAACTTTAATTTACCAGAAAAAGTTAGTGGTCTTGATAACCAAGAAAAAATTTATTCATTAGATTTAGCTCAAGTTAAAGCTACAAAAGATGGTAAAGTGTTCGACTACTCTTCACTTAAACTGCCATTTGAAACATCAGAATTGAGTAATGATAAGACTATTAATCTAAACGTCACTATTCCATATACTTTAGCTGAAAATATTACAGTTAACTATATTGATGACACGACTGGAAAAACTTTAGAGAGTAAGTCATTATCAGGTAAGCCTAATATAGAAGCCAATTATTCAACTAAGGATACTATTGATAAATATGTCGCTCAAAACTACGTTCTAGTTAGCGACCCAACCAATCAAGCCCCTCTTTCATTTGACAACGACGAACTTCCTAATAATCAAAATTATGAAGTTCATTTCAAACATGGAATCGGTCCTGTTTCTAATAAGAAGACAGTTACCGAAACTATTCACTATATTTATAAAGATGGTTCCCTAGCTGCTAAAGATGCTACTAACCAGCTCACTTTCACTGAAACTGGTACAAAAGATTTAGTTACTGGCACAACTGATACAAAATGGTCTGCTCCACAAACTTTCGCTTCAGTCACTTCTCCAACAATTTCTGGCTATACTCCAGATCAACTTAAAATTGATGCTATTAAAGTTGACCATAACTCTCAAAATATTGAGAAGACAGTCATCTACAATGCTGATAAGCAAGGTGCTGTTCTTCGCTTCTATGATGATACTGAAGGAAAATTCATTGACTTTGCTAAAGACCTTAAGACAGATGGAACAAGCAAATCTACTATCTCATTTACTATTCCATCCAATTACGATTTTTCAAACTATAACTTTGTTGCAGTAAACGTAGGTAATGATCCTAAAAATATAACTACTAAGTTGTCAGGCGATACGTTGTCTGATGTAACTTACGGCAAGTTTGATACTAATGATCAAGTCGACCAGTACTTCATCGCTCACTTTACTCATAAGACAAATGACGTTAAAGAAAATAAGTCTATTTCTGAAAAAGTTGTCCTTTATGCCGAAAATGGTCCTAAGAAAGGTCAAGCTCTCCAAACTATTGAATTAGGTAATACCGGTTTCACTAGAAATGGACAAAAAGACTTGGTTACAAATCAAGTTTCTTGGGAAACATGGACAATAGAAAATAATAGTCACGCTGTTTCTCTACCAGTGACATTTTCAACTGTTTATAAGATTGATCCTACTAATATTACTCAAACTACACCTGTTTCCAAGAAGTTTGAAATTAATAATCAAATAGTATCTCCACTAACCTTCAATGCTACGACGGATCAAGATTTGATTAAATCTTTAGCAAACAGTACAGAATTTATGGTTAAAGTTCCGTATGAATTAACTGAAAATGTTAATATAACTTATATTGATGATACTACTGGTAAAACATTAGAAACTAAGAGCTTATCTGGTGAGCCTAATACAAATTCACAATATTCTACTAAAGATACAATTGATAAATACGTAGCTAATAATTACGTTTTAATCAGTGATCCAACTGATCAAAAGAACATTTTCTTTGATAATGATGAAAAGCCTAACAATCAAAATTATGATGTTCACTTTAAACACGCCTTTAAAGAGATCGATAATTCTAAGACTGTTAACGAAACTATCACCTATATTTATGATAACGGCAAAGAAGCTGCACCAACTTATAATACTTCTGTAGAATTTACCCAAACTGGAAAGCTTGATTTGGTAACCGACAAGGAAGAATTGAATGATTGGTCTCCAGTTTCTAATACCTTTATCGCAGTTACTTCACCAGTCATTAAGAACTATACTGCCGATCAAAAACAAATTGCTGCACAAGCAGTTCAACCAAATAGTAGTGACCTTTCGTTCCAAGTTGTTTACACTGCTGTTCCAGTTCAACCTACCAAACCAACCGAGCCTACTAAGCCGGTTCAACCTACAAAGCCAACTGTACCTACTAAGCCGGTTCAACCTACTAAACCAACTATACCTACTAAAACGGTTCAACCTGCTAAACCAACTATACCTACTAAACCGGTTCAACTTGCTAAACCAGCTAAATCAACACAAACCCAATTAGTAAGAAAGAACAACGAAACAAAATCACCTATTTCTTCTCATTTAGCTTTACCAACAAACGCTGCTAGTCACGAAACTAAGAAGACTGAAGAAAACAACTTACCTCAAACTGGCGCTAAGCCAAATGATGCTAGCCTAATCGGTTTAGCCTTTGGCGCTACTTCATTCTTACTTGGTCTAGTTGGCAGTGAACTTAAACGAAAGAGAAAGAATTAATTTCTTTTCAACAAAAACGTTAGATTAAAACTCTAACGTTTTTTTGTGTTCTAAAAGCATTTTTCTAGTGAGAAGTTAATTACTTTCGGTATAATTTTTAATTAATAGCTACTTTTTTAGAAAGGAAAAGCAAATGATTAAAGAATTCAAAGAATTTATTTCTCGTGGTAACATGATGGACTTAGCTGTCGGAGTTATTATCGGTGCAGCATTTACCGCAATTGTAAATTCATTAGTTAAAGACTTAATTAATCCCCTCATCGGATTATTTATTGGTAAGATTGACTTATCAAATCTGAAATTTACTGTCGGTGAAGCCACATTCAAATATGGTAGCTTCTTAAATGCAATTATTAACTTTTTAATCATCGCATTGGTTGTCTTCTTCTTAATTAAATTAGTCAATAAAATGATGCCTAAAAAAGAAACTGAAGAAGACGATCCAACACCAACTAATGAAGAAATATATCTTCGTCAAATTCGTGATTTATTACAAGAAAAAACTAAATAGATTATTGCATCCCTTAAATATTTGAGGGATGCATCTTTTTCAAAAAATAAAACTCCTTTTTGCGTAATTTAAATTAGAGATCTTTCTCTAATACACTTAAAGGAGCGTTCTATGAACAAAAAGGAGCTTGAAAGCGCGTTGATGAAGCAGATATCACTGCTGATCCGATCTTTAGCTGGGTTATGGAACAAGGAACTAATTGCCGCGATCTTTTGCAGGCAATTGCACCTGAATTGCATATTCAAACTGCTAGTTTTGAAACGCAGAAAAGATTAAAGTTTCATCCTGCTATGCATGGCATTATTCCAGATATCTACGCTACAGACGACAAGGGCCGAGTCTTTGATATTGAATTACAAATGACTCTGCCAGACTTTTTAGGAAAGCGAATGCGGTATTATTTTTCAATGATGGATCAAAGTCTGTTTATGCAAGGTGAAAATTATCGCAATTTGCCTACTACGTACTTAATTTTAATTCTGCCAACTGATCCTCTCGGACTTGATCAGTATCGCTATGATACGACTTGGAACACCAAGGGATTCAAACATGATCCACTAAATATTGGTCAAAAATTAATTTTACTTAATGCAAGTGGAACAAAAGGAAAAATCACGCCACGTCTCCAAGGATTTTTCGATCTAATGCGTGGTAAAATTAATACAAATGATAGCTTTATTCAAAAGCTACAAAGCGATGTTGAGAAATACAAAACCAATCCAGAAAGAAGGAAAGAACTCATGGATTATCAAATGAAACTTGATGACATGCGATATGTCGGCGAAAAAAATGGTAAAGAAGAATAACGAATTGATGCCATTAAGAAGATGATTAACCTCAGTAGAAAATTAAATGCTAGTAATGACTTCATATTAAAACAATTAACTGATGATTATGGTGCATATTTTTCTCAAGAAGAATTAAAACAATTTATTAAAAATAATTAGATAGTTAAAAGACACCCATGACTCTATAAAAAATTAAGTCATGAGTGTCTTTTGTATTTAAACTAAAGTCTAATTTTTCCTAAAGGTAATTATTTGTACCTTATCACCAGAACTAATAGATCCTTTTTGAACTGGAGTAATAGATTCAATTAAATCCATATTAGTATAAACAACAATTACAGAATCATCGCGACCGCTATCAGTAACTTGTTTTAAGTCCATTGTTCCAAGCAACTGACCAGGAGTAACATGATCTCCCTTTTGAATTTCCATCTTAAAAGGTGCCCCATTTAACTCCACTGTATCAATTCCTAAGTGTACAAGGATTTCTAATCCTTCTTTGGTCTTAATACCAATAGCGTGCTTAGTAGGAAATAAAGTAGATATGTCGCCCTCTACTGGTGAATGAATTTCTCCACTAGTAGGCTTAATAGCATAACCATCGCCTAACATTTTAGTAGAAAACACATCATCTTTTACTTCGGTAATTGGTATTAATTCACCATCAACAGCGGCATCTACTTCTAATCCTTTATTTTTCTTTTTAAAAAAATTAAACATTTCTCTAACCTCTTAAATCTTTTAATCCAATTAAACCCAGCAAAAGAATACACAAAACATACAATACTGTACTGATGATAATAGTTGTCTTAAAATACGCTATTGCTCTGTCTGTAACTTTAAAACTATGTAAAGCACGTAAGCCAAAAAGACTTAATAGAAAACAAATAATATTGCCTACTAGCAACTGACAGAAACACTGACAAATCCAAAAAATTTTTAGTTCTTTGGTACTATTGACTAACTTATCTTTCTTTATCCAGCAATAATATCCTAAAAGAAAATCAGTAATGGCAACAATGACGGAAACAGCTATCGTGGGCTGACTATGAAACATATCTGCCAAACTTACTTTCGTCATTACAACTCTAAATTCAAGCAGTCCCCAAAAAAGTAGCGGAGCAACAAGTAGAATAATTGAGTACCACTTCAAAATAGAACGTATATTTAACCGTAGTCGTTCCATAATCTGATCACAAAAATCAGTTACTTTATTCTTCGTCATAGTCCACATTATCTAACTCTCCTTTTTGTTCCTCCCACTGATAGTACTTAGCAATCAAAAGGTCAATGAAAGTATACGCAGGACTAAAGGCGTCATTGGTAGCCTCTTCTTCCCCTCCAGAAAATTTTTTAAACTTCAAGGTACGGAAGAAAAAACTATAATCTACTAATGAGATCAACTCTGCTGGGCGCAAGGTTGTAAATGATACTGTCGTTATTTTGTTATTCAAAAGTTTTATCTTACTTATTTCATCGCGGATTTGAATATTATCACCACTATAAGAAATGATAAACAGCATATCTTCCTCTACGGCCCGTCTACTTACTATTCTTAGTTCTTCAATTGCCGATGGAAGAATTACAGCTCTTTTCCCGATTATGAATAACTCATGAGCCAAATATTTTGCTATTAACTCTTGAGACCAACCTGTTGAATATAAATAAATCGTATTTGCGCGCTCAATATCAGAAAAAACCTTTTCTAAGTCTAACGTGTTATAGTAATTCAGCACCTCTTGACTTGCATTTTCTACTTCAGTTGCAATATCAATCGTATTCATTTTCTTTTCATGAGTTAAATCTGATAATTCAAACCGCAATTCACTGTAGCCTGATAAACCTATTTTTTTGCACAGTCTAAAAATAGAAGATTCTGAAACATACAATTTTTTTGCTATTTTTGCTAAGCTCAAATGGCTACATAATGTTGAATTTGAAAATAAGAATCTAACAATCTCTTTCTCAGATTCACTTAACTCTCCGTTTTTTTCCCAAACGCGTCTTTTCAAGTCAGTCATTGTTACATTAATCTCCCCAGTAATATAAATGCTATCATAATTACACTACTAGAATAACATAAGACTAGTCTAAAAAGCGTTTGGAGTACTACATATTTTCTTTCATTTTATCAACAATACTATCTGCATTTAAGCCAATAACAATATCAATTTCATTGTCTCTACGAGTAACTTCATGAGCTCCTAAATCTTTAAAGTGAGCATCATCTGCAACTTTAGATAGATCATAGACTTCAACCCTAATTCTAGTTGAGCACGATATTAATTTCTTGATATTATCACGACCACCAAGTAGATCAATAAATCCAATAGCTTGTTCAACTTCTGGATCTTGTTCTTGACTTACCTTTGTACTTTGACCAGCTTTTTCAATTAATGTTTGCATTCTTTCTAAGACTTGCGCAACATCAAGACCAACAATCACTTGAATAGCTTTACCATGGTGAACAACATTAACAGCTTTATTAGCTCTGAATTGAGCATCTGATCCCAACTTATCTGGATCCTTTACAGTTACACGTAATCTAGTAGCACATGACGATAATTCTTCAATATTGTTTGGTCCACCTAATAATTCTAGATAAGCTTGTGCTCTAGCAATATATGGATCAGAAGCATCGACACCAGTAGCTTGTTGAGCCGCCTTTTGTTGAGCCATCTTTTCTTTATATTCTTTCTTATTGATTAATTTAACATCTTCATCATCAGCTTCACGGCCTGGAGTTACGTAGTTAAATTTTTCAATCATTATCTTAAAAATAAAGTAAGTAAGAAGACCGAATACAATTCCGACAATAAATTGCATTACATAGATGTGCCAGTGATTTGCCCAAAGTGGAAGCCAGTTCATTGACGCAATACCAATTGCACCATCTGACATAAGTCCTCTTAAACCAAAACACCACATAACCGTATTCATAGTAGCAGCCATAACTGAATATACAATCCAGAGTACTGGGGCAGCAAACAAGTAAGTAAAGTCAATAGGTTCAGTAATACCAGCAAAAACAGAAGTTAGTGCAGCTGGGATAAGCAATGCTGAGGTTTGTTTCTTCTTATTTTTCTTAGCGGTTGCATAGAAAGCCCAACAAATAAATGGTACTAAGAAGACTTTTTCATTACCGTAAAGTTGAAATCCTTCTACAGAAGCAATTTGTGATAAAGGTTTTGTACTTGCAGCATATTCTGTTAAGTGCTTTAACCAATATGGTTGAAGTCCACCAGCAACCACGGCTGGTCCAAACTGGAATGGAATATATACTAAGTGGTGGAGTCCGGTAGGAATTAATACACGGTTCAAAAATGAATAAATCCAAATTCCTACAAAACCACTGCTTACAATAAAGTGTTGCATACTGTTAATACCTAATTGAACTTTAGGCCAAATTAAACAAGTTAAAAATGCAACTGGGATCATTACAAAGAACCCTAAGAAGTAAACATAAGTTGACCCCTGAAAAGTACCTAGCCATTCTGGTAATTTCTTATCAAAGTAATGATTATGGAGATAAACAACAATACCAGCAATAATTAGGGAGAAGACAATATTAGTATCTAGTGTCTTAATACCGGCAATTTCAGTTAAACCACCGTTAGTCGCATTAGCAGTAATTTGAATCTTATTAAAGTTTGGTACTCCAAAGAAAGCACCCCAATGACTTAGCATAGCTCCAACAAAATAGTTGAAAGTCAAGTAAGTAATAAGAGCTTCCATTGCAGCACGTCCGCGTGATTTATTTGCTAGTCCAATTGGCAATCCAACAACAAATAATAGACATTCTTGATTAAATACAGTCCAACCACCAGCGGAAATTGTATCCCAAACTTTATACCAACCAGTCGTAGGATTAGCTAATGATCCAAAAATTGTCGCATTGTTAAATAAGCTTCCTAAAGCTACCACAATACCGGCAAACGAGAAAAGCAAGACAGGTACGAACATTGCCGCCCCAAATCTTTGTAGTTTCTGCATCATAATTCATTCACCTCACAAAAAGAAGGACCTATTAAACCACAGCATTAACAAGTCCCCCTTTAATAAATCGTTTATCTATTAAATTCCTATTTCAGTTCTGGCCAGTAAGGCTTGTTTTCTGGAATCATATCGTCAAGTATCTTCTTAGCAACAAGTGCATCTGGAACGGTCTTATTAAGTGCAAATGCTTCCCACATCTTTTCATATGAGTGTTGTTCGTATGCATCAACAACTAGTTTTTCACAAGTTTGTTGTTCCATCATCAAGCCTCTTTGGAAGATTCCAGCTTTACCAGTTGCCATTGGTTCAACGCCATGTGAGGTAAACAAGCAAGGAACTTCAACGATTGAATCAGGATCCATATTTGAAATAGCACCATTATTTGGAATATTTGCTAAGAACTTTTCTCCGGTGTTATAAGCAATTGCATGACAGATATCAACAATATATTCTGAGTGAGTTGCGTTACGATCCCACATATTATTTTCGGCAGTACCTTCTTTAACGATTCGTTCACACTCACCAAATACAATCTTTTGACGATATTCACGAATTTCATCAGTACGAGTATGATGCGGATCTGCATGCTTAACTTCATATTGTGGATAGTAATAATATTGCATGTAAGTGTTTGGTAAAGTATTTGGTTCCAAAGCATAGCAATCAGCTGCTTTCTTAAAAGTTGCTTCCCAGCTAGGCTCAGTATCCTTATCAAAATCACCGCCTACCCAGTAACCATTCTTTGAAACGTATTTCTTAAGTTCTGGCATTAAATCTTTTCCAGTCTTCTTGTCCCAAACACCTTTCCACCAACCAAAGTGGTTTAAGCCGTAATAGTTGAAATCTAAGTCATGATAATCTTTCAAGCCACAAATTTGTGCCATTCTTGTCATGATATCAATTGGCATATCACAAATATTAATAACTTTTGAATGTGGGCGAAGTCGACGACATGCTTCAGCAACAATGGCAATAGTATTAGAATAATTAATCATCCAAGCATTAGGTGAATATTCTTCCATCCAGTCAATAATTTGAATAATTGCTGGAATAGAACGAAGACCGTATGCCATTCCTCCGGGTCCTGTAGTTTCTTGTCCATTAACTCCATATCTCAATGGTATTTTCTCATCTAAACTACGCATGTGGTATTTACCAACACGAATTGAACCCATAACGAAATCAACATCAGTAAATGCTTCCTTAGGATCAGTAGTATATTCGAACTCAATTTCTGGAGCTCTTTCTTTCATAATAATTGCTACTGCATCCCCAATTTTCTTTTGACGTTCTGCGTCATTATCGTAGAATTTTAACTTTCTTAATGGAAATCTATCTTGATTCTGTAATAAGTTCAGTACAAAGCCTGGTGTAAATGTACTACCACCACCAGCAATAACAACTGAAAACTTACGGTTATCTTTAGTCATACAGTTTCTACTCCCTTTTGTGATTCTCTTTTATAAGATATATCTCGAAAAACTTTTCCTTGTTTTTCCTCTCAGCTAGCTTACACATTATTTATACCGCTCCCAGTCTATTAAAGAAAGCGATTTCAACACTTAAGAATTCTATTTCACTTGTTCAAAAATTCTTGTCAAATACTGAAATATATTTCATCCATCAGTTTAATTAAAAACATTACGTATCAATACTGTTTAACAATACAAATTTTATCAATTGGTATTTACCATTGATGTGATATTTCATCATACTAATTAGTTAATAGACATCCCTTTAGCAGTTACTCCTTATCTACATACAAGCAAAAGAAAAAGCCTACTTCAAAAAAGTAGGCTTTTTAAAATCTAAAAATTATTCAATTAATATTCCGAAGCACCAGAGTTAGTATCAGGTTTTGCTTCTTTCTTTTCTTCTACGTGTTCTTCGTGCTTAGACGCACTAGTTGCAGTATCAACTTCATCTTTCTTATAAGTTGCGCCAGTGGTTGCGTCAGGATCATCTACCAGCTTTTGACCAGTAGTTTCACAGAAATATTTTACAAATGGATAAATATCTTGTACCCATTCATAAGTTCCCATATAGTTACCATCTTCGTCTTCAATTCGCTTATAATCATGCAAAATCAACTTATGACGATTACCATTTGGCACTGGCATCTTAACTTCATCGTGTCCATCTACCTTATTTCTTAAAGCATAGATAACTTTCTTAGCTTCAGGAATAACATTACGAATATGAGGGTGAACTGCTCCCATAGTATCACCAACTTGGTCTGGAGTACGACCAGCAAGCATCTTTTTATTTGGATCAGTTGGCTTGTTATACCATAAAAATTGGTTATTATCATCAACATAAGTCAATTCGCCAAACGTACGACGGAGCATCCAATTAATTTGATTAACCGTAAGAAGACCAGCATCCAGCTTTACATAGTCATCACCTTCAGCTGCATTAACTTTCTTAGCTGCCTTATCTAACCACTCTGGATCATTTTTGTCTATACCTTCAACAGTGTAGCGTGATTTACCAGTCGCATCAAAATCTTCTTTAAGATAATCTTCTTCTTTTAAATCTTTTAACCATTTAGGTTCTGCCATTTTACTTCACCTCATAAAACTTATTTACTCTCAAGTTGATTATACCTACTAAAGAAAGAGCTTTCAATGTCTATATACAATATTTTGTATACTGTTTTAGCATAATATATATTTATGGAATATTATTTTTTTAAGATTAATTGTTGACTAAAAGTAAGTTATAAGATATTATAACTTGTGAAAAGTAAGAAAGAAGCTAATGATTATGTTTAATGTACGTCAAGCAAATTCTTGTTGTTGTAATTGTCAAAAAATTTGGCAATTATTTGGCGTACAGTCATTAGTTCACTTCAGGAATTTCTCTAGTTAGAAACTAGCTTTTCAAAGTTATAACTATGATTTTTCTCAAGAGCTGTTGGCACTAGGCCAATGGCTCTTTTTGGTTTGCTTAGAATCGGGGTTGAATAAATTGCAAACTACTCTCATTGTTTTAGTAGCCGTCGCTATTCTAGCTGGCATGGCTTACTTACATAAAAAGAATTGGGGATTTACCAAGCTAGTATTTCTCTCATTAGTCGTTGGAATCGTCTTTGGAGTTTCTATTCAATTAATGTTTGGTGCCAAAAACGAGATTGTAAAAAATAGTATTGATTGGATTTCAATTGTTGGAGATGGGTATGTCTCCTTATTACAAATGTTGGTTATCCCACTAATCTTTGTTTCATTAGTTGGTGCCTTTACGCAATTAAAAATGACTACTAAAATCCGAAAAATTGCTACAAGTGTCTTAGCTATCTTGCTAGGAACTACTGCAGTTGCTTCATTCCTGGGCTTTAGCAGTGTTGCAATTTTTAATTTAGGCGGAGCTGGCTTTGCTAAGGGAATGACTGCTTCTTCAACTGCTCTTAGTGCAATTAAGGACCATCAAGAACAATTGAAAGGCCTAACTTTACCGCAACAAATTACTTCGTTTTTCCCGCAAAATATTTTTGCCGACTTTGCAGGAATGCGTTCAACTAGTACAATTGCAGTTGTAGTTTTCTCTATCTTTGTCGGAATTGCATTCTTACAAGTTAAGAAAGAAAAAGCCGAAGTTGCTGCAACTTTCGCACGTGGCATCCAGGCATTACGCGCAGTTATCATGCGTATAGTAAAAATTGTACTTGAACTCACTCCATATGGAATCTTTGCTTTAATTGCTAGAACTACTGCAACTAACAGTTTTGCAACAATGAGTAAATTATTAGTCTTCATCGTTGCCGCTTATGTTGCAATTGCAGTTATGTTCATTGTTCACGCTGTTTTACTTTTAATTAATGGAATTAATCCTATTACTTACTTCAAGAAGGCATGGCCAGTTTTAGTTTTTGCCTTCACTTCTAGAACTAGTGGTGGTAGCTTGCCACTTAACGTTCGTACTCAACGTGAATCAATGGGTGTTAGCGATACAATTGCTGATTTTGCCGCTAGCTTTGGTCTAACTATTGGTCAAAATGGATGTGCAGGTATTTACCCATCGATGGTTGCAGCAATTACTGCTCCCCTTGTTGGAGTTAATATTTTCTCATGGCAATTTATCTTAACCTTAGTTGTAATTGATGTTATTTCAAGTTTCGGCGTTGCCGGTGTTGGTGGCGGTGCAACATTTACTACTTTAATGGTACTTGGAGCACTTAACCTGCCAGTTACAGTACTTGGAGTTTTAATTGCTATTGACCCAATCGTTGACATGGCAAGAACTGCTCTTAATGTTAATGATTCGATGGTCGCTGGTGTAATTACTGCTAAGTGTACTGGTGAATTAGATTGGAATATCTTTAATAATCAAAAAGATGATGTAGATACTGAAATTGAATAATTTTTATAAATATCTTGACATTATTATTTAGTCATTGTAGTATTATGACAACAAAATTAATTAAAGCTTAGAAAAGATGAGTAAGCACTTAATGCATCTCACAGAGAGTCGGAACAGGTGTAAGCCGATGTTGCTAGAGTGAAGAAGATGGTCTTGGAGCTAAATTAAAATGCGAGCTATTTAAAGTAAGCAGTTTACGATTGACGTACGTTATCACGTCTGAGTCTTCCATATTTTGGAGTACTTATTAAGGAACTGATTGTGAAATCGGTTTGAATATAGGGTGGTAACACGGTATTAAGCGTCCCTAGTGTAGTGTAATAGCTATACTAAGGACGCTTTTTCTTTTGCCGATTTATTTTTTGTCAAAGGAGGGATCATTATGAAAAATAAGAATATTATTTTTAACGAACGGGTATTTAATCGAATGTGCTACTTAAATATGATCCTCTTGTTAGTGGATCCTCAAAAAACATTTAAGTGAAAAAATTAGTTAAAATTAAGAGGTAGATTACTATGACAGAATTAGCACATTTCGACATTGTTGGTAGTTTTTTAAGACCGGAAGAATTAAAACAGGCTAGAGATAAATTTAATCACGGAGATATTTCGCAAGCTGAACTAACCCAAGTAGAAAACCAAGAAATTGAAAAGTTAATTCATACAGAAGAAAACTTAGGCTTAAAGGCTGTAACTGATGGCGAATTTCGTCGCAGTTGGTGGCATCTTGATTTTTTATGGGGTTTAACTGGCGTTAAAAAATATGATTATCACGAAAGCTACAAGTTCCATGGCGCTAAAACTAGAACAGATAACGCAGAATTAGCTGGCAAAGTAGCTTATAATCCCGAGCATCCATTCTTTAAAGCGTTTGAGTTTGTTAAAGAGCATACTAATGTGACTCCTAAACAAACTATCCCATCCCCTACACTGCTTTTTAGAGATAATCGATCAGACAATTGGCCTAATTTTTATAATAATAAACGAGCTTATCTTGATGATCTGGCTAAAGCGTACCATGAAACAATCAAGCACTTTTACGACTTAGGTTGTCGCCATCTTCAAATTGATGACACAACTTGGGCTTTTTTAATCAGTAAATTGAACGAATCCAAAAATGATCCCAAGGAACATGAAAAATATATTCAATTAGCGGAAGATTCAGTGTATGTAATTAATAAGTCACTAGAAAATCTACCAGATGATCTGACTGTTGCTACACATATCTGTCGTGGTAATTTTAAATCTACATTTCTTTTTTCAGGCGGATATGAACCAATTGCTAAGTATTTGGCGCAATTAAATTATGATCGCTTTTTCTTAGAATACGACAATGACCGTGCTGGAGATTTTGCTCCAATTAAAACAATCTGGAACAACCGGGATGATGTCACAATTGTTTTAGGATTAATTACATCAAAAGATGGACAGTTAGAAAATCCTGCTGCAATTATTCAAAGAGTTAATGAAGCAGCTAAATTAGTTCCATTGTCTAACCTCGCGCTTAGTACGCAATGCGGCTTTGCCTCAACAGAAGAAGGTAATATTCTCAGCGAAGCTGATCAATGGAAAAAGATAAAATTAGTCGTTGATACTGCTAACAAAATTTGGAAATAAAAGATATTTTTATAAGGAGGAAATTTATTATGGGTAAAGTTGAAAGTTTTGAATTAGATCACACTAAAGTTAAGGCACCTTATGTTCGCCTAATTACTGTTGAAGAAGGTAAAAAAGGTGACAAGATTAGTAATTTTGATCTTCGCTTAGTTCAGCCAAATGAAAATGCCATCCCTACTGGAGGCTTACATACTATCGAGCACTTGTTAGCTGGATTATTGCGTGACCGTATTGACGGCTACATTGATTGTTCACCATTTGGTTGCCGAACGGGCTTTCATCTTTTGGTTTGGGGTACCCCATCAACTACAGATGTTGCTAAGGCTCTTAAGGAAGCACTTGAAGAAATTCGCGATAATATTCAATGGGAGGATGTTCCTGGCACTACTATTGAATCTTGTGGGAATTATCGCGACCATTCTCTATTTTCTGCTAAACAATGGTCAAGAGATATTTTAGAAAAGGGTATTTCTGATGATCCATTTGAAAGAAACGTTGTAGAATAATTATTTTTGAAAAATAGGACAAAAAAGATGCATATTACTGCTTCAAACAGTAAAAATGCATCTTTTTTCGTATTTATTTAATTTTTATCTTTTTCTTCTCTTCCTTTCTTTACCACCAATTAGTCCAATTATTGCTCCGACAGAAGCTAATGCTAATCCTGCCAATGATAAATCTGTCTTTTGACTACCAGTTTGCGGTAGTGCTGTTCTAGCATGATTAATCTGCTTAGCTGATGTGACATTTCTTGAAGTTCCAACTGCATAAGTTGTATGAGTTAAGCTTGTAGAAGTGTTTGAAGCTTCAATATTCTTGGACTTGTTTAACTTATTAATTTGCGTAACAGTCTTAGATGATTCTGTTTTATTCGATTGATTTGGCTTGTTAGGTATTGTTTGTTCTTCCGGCTTTGTTGGCTCACTTGGTTGTGCTGGCTTACCTGGTGTTGTCGGTTCTTCCGGTTTCGTTAATTATTCTTTTTATATCTCTTCCACAAGACTATATTCCAAATTATCAACAAGCACACCCAAAAGATGGCTAAAATCATCGTATTCCGATAACCACTGCCTTTTTGAATCTTATTCCAAATTTCGCTAAAGTATGTTCCACTTAAAAATGCACTTAAAGTTATTATCGATAAAGTCAAAGACATCTTTTTAATTTTATCCTTAACCTTCATCAACTGAATCCAGTTATAGACAACTTCACAAATTACGATTAGTAAAACTAGTAAGTCATACCACCATTCACGTTGTTTAACAAATTCATCAATGGTAGTAATAAAATAGTAACCTGCAAGGATTGCAAATATGTTTAAGATCAACAGCTGTCCCACAACTGTACTTTGTTCTTTTTCTTTCATGATCTTCCGCACTTTCTACTTTTTCTCTTCATATAAATTATAAAACATTCGCTTTTCTTCTTGCTTAACCTAAGGCTCTATTTTTTAAACTGCCGCCAATAATTAGCAAGGTATTCTGTTGTTAAACTCACGGGATGGTTAATCAAATCTTGTGTTTGTCCTGCAGCAAACCATTTTTTCCGCCACGTGGCCCTAAATCAAGAATATTATCTGCATTAACTATCATATTTAGATCGTGCGTAATCGTAATAATAGTTGCCCCTTGATCTAGCAATTTCTGCATTACTTGAACTAAAACTTTCACATCAAGCGGATGTAATCCAATTGTAGGCTCATCAAATACAAATAAAGTATCGTCCTGTTTATGACTTAAATGTGTCACTAACTTCAAACGCTGTGCCTCTCCACCAGATAAAGTTGGTGTACTTTCACCTAAATGAAGATAATCTAGTCCAACTTCTTTTAGTAAAAGTAAGTCACGCTCAATTTTAGGTTCTTTCTTAAAAACGGGAATTGCTTCATTAATATTTAAATTTAAAATATCAACAATTGAGTAGCCGTTCCACTTTACTTTTTGAACTTCCGGATTATAGCGATTACCCCCATAGATCGGACAATCTGCTGCATATCAGGTAAAAATTGAATATCTAAAGTTACAATTCCAGTTCCACCACAAATTGGACAAGCTCCCTGTTTATTATTATAAGAAAAGTAAGTTGGCGTATAATGCTTGTCTTTTGCAAGAGGCTGCCGAGCAAATAATTTACGTAAATTATCCATAATTGAAGTATATGTAGCAACAGTTGACCTGGTACTTTTACCAATTGGTGAAGCATCAACGCTAACTACTTGATTAATTGGCGATTCAAAGTTCTTAACTTGTTTAGGTAAATTTTCACCTTTTGCTTGTGCTTGAATTGCTGGAACTAAACTATCTAGAATTAAACTTGTCTTACCTGCTCCAGAAAATCCAGTCACAGCAGTTAATTGATTAACAGGAATATTCGCATGAACATCTTGCAGATTAAAATAATGATCCACATTAAATGAAATTTTTACAGAGTTAACTTTTTCTACTCGCTTTCTCGCCATTAATTCAGCAGTTCCATCAAGATAAGGTCTAATTAAAGATTGCTTGTCTTTTTTTATTTGATCAACGCTACCTTGATCCAGAATTTCACCGCCTTGTTCACCTGATCCTGGTCCAATCTCAATTATTTCATCAGCTGCTTTAATAATATCCACATTGTGATCCACAACTACTAGTGAATTTCCTTGTGCTACTAATTTATGCAAGACCTTAATTAAGCCATCAACATTAGCAGGATGTAGCCCAATTGAAGGTTCATCTAAGACATATAAGACGCCAGTTGTTTCTGTTCTCAACGTGCGTGCTAACTGAATTCGCTGTAATTCACCTGTGGATAAGGTGTTACCATTTCGAGCCATTGTTAAATAATCTAAGCCTAAATCAAGTAGTGGTTGCAAGTTCTCCACAAACTCTGTGAATAAGGCGCTGGCCATTTTATGCATCTCAGCTGGTAAACTCTTAAGCACTTGATCTTTCCAAGCAATCAAATCACCTAACGGCATTTCAGCTACTTCGTTAATATTTAAACTACCTACTAATTGCTTCAATAATCCTGGCTTTAATCTTGAACCATGACACACAGGACAAGTCTGATATGAGAAAAATTCTGAAATCCGCTTTTGCGCACGTTCGCTCTTACTAGTTTTGGCAGAACGTAAAACAGCTTGGTGAGCATTTTCATAAAGGGCATTAAAATCATGAAAAACTCTCCCCGTTCCTGATAAAAAGTTCATTTTATACTTCTTTTCAGGGCCATTAAGAACAAAATCTTTTTCTTTATCAGTTAAATCCTTATAGGGAATGTCAATCCTAACCCCCGCATGTTCTGCTACATTGGGCATAAAGTTTCTACCAGGTAGCGACCACGAAGCAACTGCTCCCTTTTTAATAGAAAGACTAGGATCAGCAATCAACTTACTATCATCCAATTGACGTACTTTTCCTGTCCCGCCACATTCTTCACAAGCTCCATCAGAATTAAAGGCAAATTGCTCAGCACTTGGCACATAAAACTTAACACCGCAAACTGGACAAGTAAGTTGACCCATTTCTTCACCTGACTTTGCCATTGCTTCTGCAATTTCTAGACTTGGCTTTAAACGGTGACCATTAGGACAAACAGGCGAGCCTAATCTAGAAAAGATCAACCGCAAAATATTAAAAGTTTCGCTCATTGTTCCAACCGTTGCGCGTTCAGATGGAATAGTTGGACGCTGCCTTAAGGCTAAAGCTGAAGGAATATGCTTGACGCTAGTAACATTTGCCTGATTTCCCTGTTTGATTCGTCTACGCATATAAGTAGACAAGGCATCTAAATATCTTCTGGAGCCTTCTTCATATAAGATACCCATGGCTAAAGAAGATTTTCCTGAGCCTGACAAACCAGAGATTGCAACAAATTTATGAAGTGGGATATTAACATCAATATTTTTCAGATTATGAACACGTCCCCCACGCACCTCAATCTGAGTTGGTAACTTTGCAGTCAAAGTCAGTTCCTCCTTACTTTTTATCAACTACTATCTTACAACAATTATTATAAAAAATAGCAATTCTATCATTGCCTATACAAAAAGAAGACTCTGCTTTTATAAAGCAGAGTCTTCTGAAGGAATATAACTATGAAAATTTAATTTAAGGAATATTATTTAAGAATTGTGTAATTTGTGTTGATATATGAGGATTATGGAAAATTAAAATTTTAAGTTATTTTGTAAAGCCAACATCGTACCATGAGTTTGCTGATGGCTTAAGTGACCAGCCAGTTACCTTGTCGTTAACTGCAGTTACTGACCAGCTGTTTGTAGTAGGTACAACGTAGGCATTGTCGTACATCCATTGTTGCCACTTATCAAAGGCTTGTACACGGTACTTGTGGTTGAAAGCCTTAGTTGAGTCAATGTTAGTAAGAAGTTTAGATTGAGTTGGAGAAACAAAACGAGCCATGTTGTATGGAGCACCTTCACTGTAAAGGTCCATTGGTGATGGTTCAGATGACAAGCTCCAACCACCTTCAAAGACATCAATCTTAGGACTGTCTGCTTGAACATCTTGTACCCAAGAGTTGAATTCCATTGGACGACCACCAACAAATTTAGCATCTAAGCCAATCTTTTGCCATTGTTGGATGTAATTAGTCCAGATCTTTTCAGCGTTTGGTTGTGTACCACGAACAGCAACGTTAATAGTTAACTTCTTGCCATTTGGTTGACGACGGTATTTTTCACCCTTACGCTTCTTGTACCCAGCCTTGTCTAACAATTCGTTAGCTTTCTTCAAGTTGTATGGGTAACCCTTAATACTCTTGTCAGAGAAGTCACCAAATTGTGCTGGAATCAAAGTATTAACTCTGAATGATAAGCCATTGTTGTAACGCTTGTTAACAGCATCAATGTTCATTGCATAAGCCATAGCCTTACGTAATGAAACATTGTTCATCTTGGAGTTCTTATCTTCAACGTTCTTACCAGTCTTCTTGTCAAACTTACCTACCTTAAAGCCTAAGTAGTTGTAAGATAGAGGAATCTTACCAATGAAGTTAACATTCTTAGTATCCTTAACATTGTTCCATTGAGAGTTAAATACACCAGTAATATCAAACTTGTGACTCTTAATAGCTTGAGAAACAGAGTTAGTTCCGATTACTTCCATAGTAATCTTGTCTAAGTTTGGCTTACCACGCCAGTAATGTTCGTTTGGTACGTAAGTAACTGATTGGCCACGAACAACCTTTTGAACCTTGTAAGGGCCAAAGAATAGTGGTTGCTTACGAACTTTATCATCAGATAAAAGTTTCTCAAATGGAACATCTTTCAAGTAGTGGTATGGTTCTGCACTTTCAAGGAAGTAACCGTTACCTGATTGAAGCATACCTGGCTTCATTTCTTTGAAGTGAAGTACAACTTTTCGACCATTTTCGCCATTTGGCATTTCAATACCAGAAATCTTGTCGGTCTTACCCTTATGATATTCTTCTAAACCAACAAGGTTAGCTAAAGAATCTGTATATCTTGAAGTCTTGGTCTTAGGGTTACCAACAATTTCGTAGGCGTATTCAAGGTCCTTAGCAGTTACTTGCTTACCATCAGACCACTTAACACCCTTTTTAACTTCAATGGTAATTGTCTTTGCATTCTTATCTAACTTAAAGGTAGCTGCACCCTTATTGTTAATCTTATAGCTATCGTCAACACTAAAGAGTGATTCTAAACCTGGACTTTGAATTTCTGTGTCAGTAGACGTATCAGATAATTCTGGTAAGAAAATACCTGTGAAAGGTGAGTCACTTTCAATTGCATACTTTAATGTTCCACCCTTTTTAACTTGTTTCTTAGGAACAGCTTCTTTAAAACTAACTTTCTTATCGCTAGCGTTATTATTGTTGTTATTCCCACAAGCAGTTAAAGTCAATGCCGCACCGGACAATACTGTAATTGCTCCTAACCACTTAACTTTTTTCATTTTTTCTCCCCCTTTGTGAGATGACTTAAATTTCTTGATTTTTATTATATGATATTAAAATGAAAAAAACAATACAAAGTTAAAATATTTTTTGGCTAAATTTGTGTTTTATTAAAAATCTAGTATTAATACACTTGTTTTCTTTAAGGTGTAATCTGATAGTTATAAAAATCGCCAAAAGTTATAAAGAGTTATAAAAAAAGAAAGATGATACACATGAATAATAATCCTTTCAATCCTAGTTTTGGCAAAATACCAAGTATCTTTCTAAAACGCGATAATTTATCTCAAAGAATAATCGACGAATTAAATAGAGAAAATTCTCCATTTCAAACTTCACTCATTTATGGTCAAAGAAGGTCTGGAAAAACCACCCTTATGTCTGAAATTTCTTCTAAACTTAAAGAAAATAAAGACTGGATCATTATTGACTTAGTCTTTGATAATGATTTACTCATTTCTCTAACTAATCAACTTCAAGAGCATTTATTAAAATTAAAACTAATTAAAAATTTAGATATAAAAATGAACTTTCTCGGCATTGATATTAATGCTTCCTTAGCTCAAAACATCGATGCCAATTTTCAACAAATTTTGCAAACTAGTCTTGAGAAATTAACAAGAAAAGGCAAAAATGTGCTAATTAATATTGATGAGGTTCATTTAACTCCTTTACTAAAGAAATTTGCCAATTGTTATCAGATCATGATTAGAAAAAATCTTAAGGTTTCTTTATTAATGGCTGGTCTTCCAGAAAATGTTTCTGAAATTCAAAATGACGATGTCTTAACTTTTCTTCTGCGAGCTAATCGGATCGTCCTCAATCCCTTGAACTTAGAAACTATTAAACTTAGCTACAAGCATATTTTTCAAAATGCTAACTTCAATATTGATGATAAAACTATTTTATATATGACCAAGCAAACACAAGGATTTGCATATGCCTTTCAACTTTTGGGTTATCATATCTGGAGATATGCTACAGAACAGAATAAAAAGACTATTTCTCTTTCTTTAATAGACGAAATCTTAGACATTTATTTGAGTGATTTAAATCGCAATATTTACTTTAAGGTTTACAATGATCTTTCTTCTAAAGAAAAAGAGTTCGTGCAAGCAATGGTAAAAGTTGGAAAACAAAAAGTCAAAAGCCAAGAAATCGGGAAAATAATGAATAAAGGTGCTAATTATTTAGCTGTTTATCGGAGAAAATTAATAGATGATCAAGTAATCAAACCTGATGGTTATGGCTATGTCAGTTTCTTACTCCCGCATTTTGACAAGTTCATTGAACAAGAAATGATCTTAAATGAATTCTAAAATTTCAAGCAAAAAAAGCTGGTAATACCAACGCCATTTCAAGCGAAGATATTGCCAGCTTTTCTTTATATTCTCTTTTCAGAAGTTTTTTTAATTTTTCTCTTAGGTGTGAAATTCAAAGTTAAAACTGCCCCAATTACTAAAAAAGTTCCTAGCCAATCCATCCCCGACATTACCAAACCAAAGATTAAAACTGAACCAACTGTAGCTGATAAGGGCTCAAACGCATCAAGCAAACTAACCGTTGACGGCTTAACATAACGTAATGCATTCGCCATAATCTGAAAAGGCCCTATTGTTCCCAGAATAATAATTGCTCCTACCCAGAGCCAAACTTTTGGGGTGTTTGGAACAGCGGGAAAGCTAGGATGAAAAATCACCAAACCAAGTCCAGCAAAAATCATCCCCCAACCAGTCAAAACTAAACTTGATATTCTTTTAACAATTTTAACTGGAATTAAAGTATAGCTTGCTTCACCTAGAGCAGATAATAAGCCGAAAAATAATGCCACTGGCGTGATTGCTAAATGATTCAAATTTCCATGAGTTGACAGAAAAAATACACCAATAAAAGCCATAATTGCTGCTAAAACATCTAACCTTCTTAAAACTTGCTGATGAGTTAAAGCAAGATAAGCAAGAACAAAAAACGGTCCAATAAATTGTAAGATAGTCGCAATCGAAGCATTCGCCATTTCAATGACAATAAAGTAAAAAATCTGTACTGGTAATAAACCAAATACACCATAAGCAATAATGTGCAACGTATTTTTCTTGTCTTTTAAAACTGAAATTGGCTTTTGATGTAAAATTGTCGCAATGATTAATAAGACAATCCCAGAAATAATTAGCCTTACTTGCGTCAGCCAAATTGGTGTAATTTTAGAACTGATCTTAAATAAAGACTCCGCAAATAAACCTGATACTCCCCACATCACAGCTGCTAAAGCTGCCAAAATTGTCCACAATCTGCTTCTAGTAACTTGCTTATCCATCCAGCTTTCTTCCTCACAAATAAAAATCAATCTAAATCATCATAGCATAGTTACTCTAAGCAATCATTGTAATTTCGGCAAAAAAATACTGTTCAATTAGTTAAGCAACCTGAACAGTATTTTTTAATTCAAATTAATCTAAATCTTTTCCATCAGATTCAATAACTTTCTTGTACCAATAGAATGAATCCTTGGGCATTCTCTTTAAAGTACCGTTGCCTTCATCATCTCTATCCACATAGATAAAGCCATAACGCTTACTCATTTGACCGGTACCTGCAGAAACTAAGTCAATACAGCCCCAAGTAGTGTAACCAATTAAATCTACACCATCATCAATTGCACGCTCCATTGCCTTAATATGCATTCTCAAGTAATCAATCCGGTAATCATCATGAATCTTGCCATCATCGCTGATCTTATCAACTGCGCCAAGACCATTTTCAACAACCATCATTGGAATATCGTAGCGATCATACATTACTTCAAGATAATATTGAAGACCATCTGGATCAGTTGCCCAGCCCCATTCAGAATACTTCAAGTATGGGTTCTTAACACCAGCAGCAAAATTGCCGCCCACTTTATCTTTTACTTCATGGGTAGTAATAATGTTAGACATGTAGTAAGAGAAGGTATAAATGTCAACTTTTCCTTCAAGCAAGTCTTTTCGATCTTGCTCGGTAATATTTAAATGAACATTATGCTCATTCCATAAACGCTTAGCATAAGTTGGGTATTTACCTTTTGCTTGCACATCGCCGCAGTAGAAGATATTTTGTTCCCACATGTGACGGTTAGCCAAAATATCTTTAGGATCTGGTGTTAATGGGTAGTCCACAATACCGCAAATCATATTTCCAACTACATAATTAGGATCTAATGCATGGGCAATCTTAACTGCGCGAGCACTAGCAACAAATTGATAGTGCAACTTTTGGTAGGCATGTTGATATACCTTATCATCAGTTACATTATTACCAAATGCACTCAGCATTAAAAGCGTTGAGTTAATTTCATTAAATGTAAGCCAGTACTTAACCAGTCCTCTGTATTCTTCAAACAAAGTAGTTGCATACTTAACATACATATCGATCATTTTGCGATCTCCCCAGTCATGGTATTTTTCGCTGAGGTATAGGGGATCTTCATAGTGAGAAATAGTAACTAAAGGTTCAATCCCGTACTTTTTACATTCTTCAAATACACGGCGATAAAAATCTAACCCAGCTTGATTTGGCTTTTCTTCATCGCCTTTAGGGAAAATTCTAGTCCAGGCAATTGAAAGGCGGAAGGTCTTAAAGCCCATTTCAGCAAACATCTTGATGTCTTCTTTATAGTGATGATAAAAATCAATTGCTACATGGTTTGGATAATATTCATTTGGATCAATTGCGCCTACTGCACCTTCTGGTAAACCCGCACCAGGAATACCAGGCGTTTTTTCTAACTTACCATTCAACTTGTAAGTCAACATTCTTGGTGCGTCTAAACTACCAGCAGTTGTAATATCAGTTACTGATAAACCTTTACCATCTTCATCATATGCACCTTCGATTTGATTTGCGGCAGTAGCTCCGCCCCATAAAAAGTTCTTTGGAAATGACATTTATATTCTCCTCTTTTTAACACTAATCATTTTTATTATATATGAAATCGATTACATTATCTAAGCCATTTGCGGATTTGAACTAGCTGCTTCTGCTTCACTAGCTCCTTCTAAGTCTAAAATCTCTTGTCCTACTTTTACGTTGCCTTGACTTACAACAGTGATCTTTTCATAATCTTTCGAGTTAGTAACTACGATTGGTGTCGTTACAACATAGCCCTTAGCATGAATTGCATCGATATCAAACTTAACTAATTCATCACCTGCTTTAACTTCGTCGCCTTTTGCAACTAAGGTTTCAAAACCATGTCCTTGTAAATTAACAGTATCCATTCCAATGTGCATCAAAATTTCTGCACCATCGCTTGTCTTCATTCCGATAGCATGTCCTGTTGGGAAGGTCATTACAACTTTACCATCTGCTGGTGCATGTAGAACTCCTTCGCTAGGCTCAACAGCAACGCCTTCACCCATAGCACCGCTTGAGAAGACTTCATCTTTTACTTCTGATAGTGGCAATAATTCACCAGCAAGTGGACTAACTAGTTCAGTTGAAACATTTAAGTCGCTAGTACTTGCTAAGCTTGGGGCAGCTTTCGCAATAGTATCTGCTTGGTTTGCAACTTCTTGAACAGTCTTTGCTTGTTTTTCATCGTAAGCTTGATCAACACTCTTCTTGCCAAGAACCATTTGTAAAATAAATCCAAGAACGAATGAGACAGCCATCGCAATCATTAAACCGTAAACACTCATGTCAACACCAGTCTTTGGACCAATAGCAGCAGGGATTACGAAGACTCCCATACCACCCATCATGTACATCTTAGTACCAAAGAATCCAATCAAACCGCCACCAATACCAGCTGCAATACAACTTAAGACAAATGGCTTTTTACGTGGAAGAGTTACACCATAAATAGCTGGTTCAGTAACACCGAAAATTCCTGATAAGAATGCTGGAAGAGCAATACCTTTTAATTTTTGATCTTTAGTTTGTAATAAGATTGCTAAAACAACACCAATTTGTGCAAATGAAGCACCTAATGATAAACCTAAGATTGGGTCATAATCTAATGCAGCAATGTTTGACATCATCACTGCAACAAATCCCCAGTGAACGCCGAAGATAACGAATACTTGCCAGAAGCCACCAAGTAAAATTCCAGCTAATACTGGACTAAAGTTGTAAACAGCTGAAGTAATGGCAGCAAGTGCATTACCAATCCAAGTAGCAAGTGGCCCGATAATTAAGAAAGTTAAAGGAACTACAATCAGTAAAGTAACAAATGGAACTAAGAAAGTTTTTACCACAGTTGGAATCCATTTCTTGCACCATTTTTCAACAACAGAAGCAAACCAAACTGCTAAAATAATTGGAATAACTGTTGAAGTATAGTTCATTGAAATAATTGGAATACCTAAGAATGTAGCATGAACTTGTGAATGTAAAAACGTTCCGTTAAATAGATCAAACAAAACTTTTTTGCTGCTATTCATTGCTACCATTGCTGGATAACACATTGCAGCACCAATTGTAATGGCTGTAAAGCGGTCTACCTTAAACTTCTTAGCACTAGTAATTGCTAGAATAAGTGGCAAGAAGTAAAAGAAACCATCCCCAATCGCATATAAAACTTCATATGTACCAGAAGTTTTAGCGAGCCAGCCAAATGAAGCACACATTGCAGTTAAGCCTTTAATCATACCTGCTGCAGCCATTGGCCCCAAGATCGGAGTAAAGATACCTGAAATAAGATCGATAGCTTTATCCATTAAATTCATATTGCTGTCATCTAAATCATCATCAGCAACTTGGCCACCACCAGAAAAGCCGCCTTCTTTTAAGACTGCCTCGTATACGTCAGCAACTTCATTACCAATAACTACCTGATATTGTCCACCAGCTTTAACAACTGTAACAACACCATCAGTATCTTTTAAGGCATCATCATTAGCCTTTTTTTCATCTTTTAATTTAAAACGCAAGCGTGTTGTACAGTGAACAACGCTGATTACGTTGTCTTTTCCGCCAACGTCCTTAATAATCATTTTTGCTAGAGCATCATAGTTCTTAGCCATAGCTTTTTTCCCCCCAATAATAAAACCCAAGCTACTCAAAAACTAGAGAACGTAAATGTTCAATGTCTTTCAGTAACTTGGGTTCTTGCCTAATCGAATTAGTAACATACCTAAATATGAAAATATTTAATTTTCTTGGCGGTTTGTCACGCGCCAAATGTGTAAAACAAGATAGAACTTATCATCTGAATTTAGGGTCCATCCCTTTTTACTATGTAAATAAGTTGCGATTCTCTCTGCCGTATCATAGGCATGATTGTACTTAATCTTCATAAAAGCTAGTAGCGAATCATCAAGTTCGCCACTTTTTTGATGCTTATTTCTTAAAAGTCTTACCAATAATACTCTTAAGTGAGTAATGAAGCGACTATAATTAAACGACTCTGTATCTAAAGTCATTTGGTATTGATACTGAATAATATCAATAATCCCGCTAATCAACTCAGTGACCTCAACTGTTTCTTGAACCTGATCATTATCAGAAGTTGCATTAACGAAGTGATAAGTCATAAAAATACTTTCACTCGGTGGTAAGTTGACTTTCATTTCTTTATTAATTAAAGCAATGACTTTTTCGCTAATCTTATACTCCTTAGGAAAAAGATTCTTAACTTCCCAGCGTGTATTAGCAGCACTCATATCAATATGATCTTCAATTCTTGAAAGAGCAAAATCAATATGGTCAGCTAAAGCTAAGTATTGAAAATCATTGAACTTCACATTTAGAAGTGGCTCCACCATCTGGATCACCTTATTGGTTAAATCGATGGTTGAAGCATTGATTTCTTTAACTTGATTGACTTCATCTTGATGAGAAGTAGCGGTAAACCGCCTTTCAATTTTATTCTCATCAATCTTATCGCCTTTCTTTAAACCAAAGCCCACGCCTTTGCCCAGGACTACTTGTTCTTGGCCTTGATCGTCCTGAACCAAGGCTGCACTATTGTTAAATGTTTTAAGAAATATCATCCGACGAATCACCTTTATATAGAAAAAAGCTACCACAAACTACAATATACACTTTAAGTATATCATCATTATTTGTAGTAGCTCAGACCTGATCGCATCAGTAATCCGCTTATTTACAGTAATTATAATAGCGCTTTCACATATTTGTGTCAACAAGCATTTGCAGAAAAATGCTTATTTTTATGTCAGAAAAAAGAGGCTAGACCTCAATGTCTAGCCTCTTTTAGGGATTTCAAACTAACTTTTATTATTTTTGACGCTTTTTTCTATCTACGCCTAATCCGAATAAACTACCTACTGCGGCAATTGCTAAGCCTAAGATACCAGCTGTATTTTCTGACTTAGCACCAGTTTGTGGCAATGTATTCTTTTCAGCATGGTGATTTCCATTTACAGTAGCTGCCTTTGCAGTATTGGCTTCAGAATTAGTTTCTGTAGTCTTACCACCATTGTTGTCACTTGTTCCAGTAGCGTCTACATAGACCTTAACTGTTACATCTACGCTAGAGCCATCTGGATAAGTTACCGTAACAACGCCTGTATGTTCACCAATTGTAGAAACATCTGGCACTTCTTTCCAAGTGTACTTAGTACCTTCTGGCATATCGTTCTTGTTCTTAATACCTTCTGATGGGTTTGGAACAACACCTGGATTAGTGTGAATTGGTTGTGGCTCTGGAGTTACATGATTCGTACCGATAATTACTGTTACGTTAACCTTATCTTTTGAACCATCTGGGTAAGTTACAATCACAGTGCCTGTAGTCTTGCCTGGCTTAGTTACATCTGGAGTCTTCTCCCATGTGTACTTAGTGCCGCTTGGCATATCATCCTTGTTCTTAATGCCCTTTTCTGCTGGTGGTACTACACCTGGGGTAGTGTGAACATCTTGACCTTCTGGAGTGTACTTATCTGCATCACTTGGGGTCTTGTCTACAACAACATGAACATCAACCTTGTCTTGTGAACCGTCTGGATAAGTGACGATTATTGTACCTGTTGAAGTACCCGGATTTGTGACATCTGGAGTCTTCTCCCATGTGTACTTAGTTCCATCTGGCATGTCATCCTTGTTCTTAATACCCTTTTCTGCTGGTGGTACTACACCTGGTTTGGTGTGAACATCTTGGCCTTCTGGAGTGTACTTATCGGCATCACTTGGAGTCTTAGGAATGTCATTTCTACTATAGGAGATAATCACTGATACATCCTTAGTTTCTGGTGTTACAGTTTCTGCTGAAACAGTATCAGGTGTTGGAGTATAGCCTTCAACTTGTGGAGCATTAAATTCTGTCCAGGTTCCAGTAGTTGCTACACCATTAACTATATGCCATGCATTTAGAGTAGTCTTGCCAGTTACTGGATCAGTATAACCTGCATTATGTTTTTTATCTTCACGAGTAAATTTAACAGTTTGAAGCTTAGTTTGAGAACCTTGATCTGGCATATTAATGATAATAGTACGAGTTATTTCTCTATACATATTTTCATTAGATGGATCAAACGGTACTGGGGTATCACCGTTCTTAGTGTAAGTGATTGTTACGCTGATATCCTTAGTATCTGAAGTTACTGTTTCTTCTGCTACCTTTTCTGGATTTGCAGTGTAGTCAGTTACTTCTGGTGCATTGAATTCTGCCCATGTTCCAGTCTTAGCTTCCAAGTTGCCTGCTACATGCCAGTCGCTATTGTATGTTACTTCACCTGTTACTGGATCCTTGTAGCCACTATTGCCGTTCTTATCCTCATTAGTAAAGTGAACTACTTGCAATTCTCTGCTTTCTGGCTTGCCTGGTTCCTTAACGATGATTGTACGAGTTACGTACTTGTTCATTTCATCGTTAACGCCCTCTTTGCCTGGCTTGTATGGTACTGGGGTTGAATCTTGTTTAATGTAGGTAATAGTATCAATTACATTTTGTGAATCAGCATTTACATCAACTGGTCCAACTTGAATAGCCTTAGAACCATTTACGTAACTATCGTAACCAGTTACTTGAGATACTTCAAATGCAGGTAATTCGTAAGTTGATACATGATCTTTATCAAATGAACCTGTTGGTCCTTGCCAGTCATTCCAGGTAATATCACCAGTTACTAAATCCTTAGTTCCTGTACGTTGGAACGGAACAGTAATCGTTCTTACAACTGTCTTATCAGCTTCAGTCTTACCAGCTGGAATCTCGTAAATTGTTTGATTTACTTCACGATAAGTATTTGAATCAGTCTTATCAACAGGGACATTTTCAGTATTGTGTTCAACCTTATAAGTTACAGGTGTTGGATCATCTGAACCAAATTTATATGAACTTATAACGTTTTGATTTGGAACCAATTTCCAATTAGTTGGAACATTACCAGCAACATCAACAGATACTTCCTCACCAGTTTTACCAGATACATTGTAACGTGAACCAACTTGCTTACCGGTTTGAGAATCAACATAAGTAATTACTAAAGTATGCTCATTAGCAGTATAAGTTACATCAACAACTAAATCTTTTGAGTCTGGCGTAATTGTTGCTGAAGCTGGAACATATTGCTTGCCATCAATAGTTTCAATTGCCGCACCAGTAGCTGTAGCAGTGTAGCCTAACTTAGTAACCTCAAATTGTGGGAAACTTGTTACTTCTTGTCCTTCACTGTTTTTACCAGCTACCCAAGCAGTATAAGTTACTTGTTGTCCTTCTGGCTTAGCCAAATCAGTAATCTTAGCACGGCTATAAATTACATGTTGGACAACTGGTGTGTCTTGTCCTTCAACAGTAATAGTACGCGTGATATCACGATAAATATCATGATTGTCCTTGTCATCAATACCTTGATCAACTTTAATTACATTTACAGCAACTGGGACATCAAGATAGCTACCATCAGTAAAGTTAATTCGAACTGTTGCTGGAGCTTGTGCGTTTGCTTTTTCAAGACTTGGCAATGTTTGCCAATCAATTGAAGAAATTTCTGAATTATGTGTTTGAGTTAAATCAGCAGTATTTACAACTTTACTTGCATCCCCTAAAGCTGTTCTTAAATCAGAAACATCTGAGTTAACACTTGGAATAGTACCATTAGCTTCAGCACCATAAATGTAAACAAATGGGAATGGATGTTGAGCTTTAGGACCCTTACCAAAAATTGGCCAGTTTACTTTAGAAGTATCTACTGTTGCAGAATACATTGGATAAACATATGGATTGCCTTGGGTATTATCTTGACCAGTGTAAGTAATAGTCTTAGTTCCATTGTTCTTGTCTGATACTAAACTAGATGGTTGACCCTGACCAGTAACACCTGGAATACCAAATTCAGCGCCAATTGGAGTCCAAATTGAAGAAATTTCACTTACTGGAACACTTTGCGGTGCGTTCACAGTAACACCAACTGGATTATCACCTGTCTGGGTAAGCTCATAAGCAGTACCATCGGAATTTAAAGTGTAAATGTATGGCTTACTATAGTTTTGTCCACCTTCGTAGTAACTAAGTTTAAAGTTCTCAATTACAGGAGCTCCAATAATATTCCTATCTGAAGTCTTGTGAGTAATTACATTTTTAGCATGTAAGCTGTAACTATGTCCTTTGTCATCAATAATCGTTACATCTTGATTATCACTTACAGCAACTGGGATAGTAACAGTTTCTGTAGTTCCATCTGGATAAGTTACTTTAGCTGTACCAGTGGTTGTTCCTGGCTTAGAAATATCTGGCGCAGTTACCCAAGTTGCTCCTGATGGATAACCATCAACTGGAGTAGAACCTCCATTATTAAGGTTAGCAATACCCTGAGTAGCTTCTGGAATTTGACCAACAGTGGTGCTAATTGGTTTAATCTCTGGTTTAGCATTAACAACCACAGTTGTTGGAACATTATCTTTTGATCCATCTGGATAAGTTACAACAACTACGACCGGCTTTTTACCTGGCGTGGTAGTATCTGGCGCAGTCTCCCAAGTGTACTTAGTTCCATCTGGTAAAGTATCCTTATTACTAATACCTTGTGAAGCATCTGGAGTTTCGCCTACTTTAGTAGAAACTTGCTGCCCTTCAGGAGTGTATTGATCAGCATTAGTTGTAATATCAACTGAACTTGATGGAATAGTAATGTTCAAGTATGTTGGTTGACCATTAGCGGCATCGTCTTTAAACGTAATCTTAATTACTCCGCCGTTGCCATTTTCATCAGGCTTAGTTGCCCAAGTAGTAGTAGCAATTTCATTAGCTGGAATATTGTTATCTACCAATTGATCAAATTGTTCACCAGTTAAATCAGAACCTAAAGCAATTTTCACTGGAGTTGATACGGACTTAGCACCAGCACCCTTAGCATCAATGGTGAATGAGTCAGTAGTTACAATGCCATTCTTTGAGCCTAAAATATTTCTGGCTGCATCATTATTAGTGAAATCAATATTAACACTAGTAGAAATTTGTTTACCAGCAATATTTGCTGTTTCTACAGTAGTATCAGGAGTTGTAGTCCAACTTACAGTTGAAGGATCAATATTAATTGGCGTAGCAGTAGTTGAAAGCTTACCATCAGTTAATTCATATCCTTGAGCAGTCACAACACTAGTTGGAGAAAGAACTTGTGAATTCTCACTAGTTTCATGAGCACTAAGATTAGAAGTATCAACCGTAGTTACAACTGCACCATTTTCACCCCAAATAACTTTTTGACCAGCTTTGGTTACAATAACTGGAACATTAGTTTCATCAATACTTTTATCTGGATAAGTCACAGTAACGGGAACATTGTATGCACCAGGAATCACGTCAACGCTTGGGTTCACTGTAACAATACCAGTTGATGGATCGACATTAGCCCAACTTGGAGTATTAGCACCAGTTGTAAAAGTAGATCCAGTAGGCATGCTTGTTTCCTTACCATCTTGTCCTACAAAGTTAGGTTCGGCAGTAGCACTTTGTCCTTGTTCTACAGTTACCGGATTATAAGATGGAGTGTAAGTATCTGCCATTGGTACAGTAATATTCAATGGAATATTAGCAAAATCGATCGATCCATCTGTATAAGTAACCTTAGCCCAAGCTGACGTATCGCTAGTCTTCAAATTACCAGTTGGGTTAGTTGGAGCATCTTGACCATTCATCAAAGTATTCCATTCAGTTGCATCAGTAGCTGCATCATACCAAGTTACAGATTTAATAGCAGAAAGATCTGGTGTTATGGTTCCATCGCTAGTACGTAAACCAGAAATACCGTCCTTGGCGGTTAAGTCATTTAAGGTTTGTCTAGTATTACCATCAATAGTCTTGACTACTGGTTGATATTGATCAGAGTCAGTTGGTTTAGCTACTTCTTCTAACGAACTACCCATTGCAACTCTTTGTGGATTCCACCAATTGAAGTTATTCAAGAGTCGGTTCAAGTATGGGGTTTCATATTTTATACCATCAGCTGGTTGTCCTTGAGTAACAGTACCATCAATAAATTGATAACTATTAAGTCCAGCTTGGTTTTGAGCCAGATTTACTTCACCATTAGAGTGTAAGAACTTAATTTCACCCTTCTTATTTTGACCGACTGTATTACCAGTTTGAGCAAATCCTGAAATAGAATTGTCACCCCAGTTGTTTTGGTTCTTTAATTGGTTGATGTACCAGTAATATGAAGGACCTGCGCTCTTATTGGCTTCCTCCCATAAAGCTAACGGTAAAGCTTCGCCGTCACTTGAAATGTTAACGTGGTTGTTCATGTTTTCAAGGCGAAGCAACGTACCAGTTTGAGAACCTGTACGTTGGAAGTTTACATAAGCTGGATTATTAATGTTAATATTGGCATAAGTTGAAGCAGCTGAACCACTAGTACCACCGTTACCCCACATGGTTACGATACCAATGTTAGGCGTATTAGTGAAGTCACCTTTGATTGAAGACGTTGCACCATCTTGCAAATCCATCGTAGCGCCATCTGCTACATTTAAGCTAAATTCAGCACCAGTACCATTACCTGAACCAAATGAAATTAACGGTGAAGTAGATTGATTGTTATCACCAGTACGAACAATTCTTAACTTACCTTGGTTATCTAAAACATTGGAGACAGCATTAGAAACGTTAGCAGCAAAACCAACACCTAATGAAATGGGAGCAAAGTGATAACCATTGTAAGTACCTACGCCATTTATACCACTGCCATCATTACTTTGCTTAGTCTTAATATTAACAACACCATTTTTACCAATGTTTAAGTTACCAGCCCAAATAGCCATTGAGTGACCATCAGCCATGTTGGCATTTAAATTACCATCTACTTGAACTGTACCAGTAATGGCGCTATTTACCAGCATACCTTTAACATCTGTAGAATTACCATTTAAGGTTACGGTCGCACCTTGTTGGACATCAATTGCTGGAGCCGTATCATTTGTTTCATCTTCAACTTTGGCACGCAAAATATTGCCACCAGCATTTTGGTCGTTGTTAGTCTTAGCTGAACTTACGTTAAAGGTAGTGTCAGAACCATCTACAAAAATAATGTGTGAAGCTGAAACAGCACTTGAATAATTGTAAAGTTGGTTACCTTTAACATTTACGGCTTCACAAGTAATATTATTATTACCTTTAAACGTTACCGTAGTGTATGGATTATCAGTGGTTTGTTGAGCCATAGTAGTGGTATAGAAGGCACCGTTTTTAATATCAGCAGTTACGTTTTCAAATGTAACCTTGTTGTTAGCTAAAAGATCAGTTCTTATGTCATCTCCACCCATGTAAATTGGGCTAAATGCACCGCCAAGAGTAGACCATGAATTATCATAGCCATCGGCGTTAATGGTCATATTCTTAAAGGTAATATCCCACGGATTACTATCTTTTTGGTTGTTAGTAGTAAAGCTAAGATAATTAGCACCAAAATTAATAACGTGACCTTGACCATCAATGTCTAATCCTCCAGAAATATTTGAACCTGTTAAGTTCATCTTGCCGCCATTAACACCAAGATTTGGACGATTAATACCGTTAACATTAGTGCCTTTGTTAGCAACAGTAATATCACTAGTTAATTTAATTGTACCGTTATTAGCATCATTTAAAGCATTAACTAAGCTTTGCCAATCGCTAGCTTCTGCGGTTTGAGTACCACGAAGTTCCTTAGCTGGAGTACTTTCAGCAGAAACGGCAGCTACTTTTTCGTCTCTAAGATCAGCCTTAGTCACTGATGTTTGCTTGTTACCGGTGTTTAATACAGTTGTTTTATTTTCTACATTAGTTGAATCTACTTTGTTAGAAGTAACAGAATCATTACTTTGACCTGCTTGTACATTTGAATTTGCAGATTCAGTTAATTTATTTGCTTCTGTATTAGCAGAAGAGTGAGTACTATCTTGAATAGAAGATTGAGTAAGTTTGCTATCAGTAGCTGTTTTATTAGTTGCAGTAGCTGAGCTTACCCCTCCCATTTTGCCTTCTAGAGTAGCTCCAGTGCTACTTTAGCTCTGCTCATTATCTTTTGCATTTTGCACTACTGCTGGTTTTTCTTGTTGCTCAGCAGCTTGAACTTTTTGATTTCCAGCCATACTCATAAAGCTGAAACCAATTAAAACAGAAGCGGCTCCAATAGAAAACTTTCTAATTGAAAAACGTTCTTTTCTAGGCTCCATTTTACGGAGTTTTTCTTGATAATTATTTTTTGATAGCATTATTTACTTTCTCCTTTAGTAAATTATAAAAACTACATTTTCATTATAATCCTGTTTTTTATCATTGTGTAGATTAAATTTAGTGTGTTATATAACACTGCTATATAAAAGTGCAAACAAAATAGAGCTGTTTCATCCAAACAGCTCTATCTTAATCTATCTACTAATGCTATCAGCACGACCTTTATAGTCACCATTTTCAGTTCCAATAATTAGCTCTTCGCCTTCCTTGATAAAGTCTGGTACAGTTACAACTAAACCAGTATCCATAGTTGCGGGTTTTCCACCACCAGCAGCAGTTGCACCTTTTATTTCTGGTTGTGTTTCCTTAACAGTCATCTTTACAGTAGATGGTAAGTTTATCCCGATTAATTTACCTTCATCCGTAAACTTAAGATCAACATCAATATTAGGCATTAAAAACTTGGCTTCTGCCTCAAGATGTTCCTTAGGAATTAGATATTGTTCATAAGTATCTGTATCCATAAAAATAAAGTTAGCATCATCATCGTAAAGATATTGTGCTTTTTTCAAGGAAACATTAACTAGCTCTACTTTTTCACTTGGACGCATAGTCTTATGTACAACTGCTCCGCTCATTACATCACGCAAATCCATTTGCATAACTGTGTTACCCTTACCAGGCTTATGGTGATTGCTTTTCAATACTTCAATCAACTTGCCATCTTGATTAAAAATCATACCTTTTTTCAATTCAATTGCTTGCATTTATACTACTCCTCTAGAATTTTTTAATGTACATATCGCTAATCTCGTGATTACCATACTTTTTAATAATCATATCGGCTCTTTTTTTAGTTGGTTCAATATAATCATGTAAGTTTTTCAAATTAACATCGCGCCATACTCTTTTGGCAAATGCATCAGCTTGCTGGCGCGGCACATGAGCCCACTGATAGAAATAATTATCTGGATTATCACGATTAATTTCTAACATTAAATGGTAGCGATCAAGATACCATCTCTCCAAATCTTCTTCGCTAGCATCTAAATAAATCACATAATCTAAAAAGTCACTTGGTGGTGCTTGACCATCTGGAGGAACCTCTAATAAATTGATTCCTTCTACTACTAGCACATCTGGTTGCTCTACTGATCCTACTTCATTAGGAATGAGATCAGAAATTTCCTGTGAATATAGTCGGTATGGTACTCTTTCTTTACCAGCTTTAACACTTGCTAGAAAAGTAGAAAAGGCATCCCAATTAAATGACACTGGGAAGCCCTTTTGATCCATTAAGTTTTTCGCTTTAAGTTCTGCATTAGGCATTAAAAAGCCGTCTGTAGAAACTTGAGCAATCTTTTTGTCAGGTTCAAGGCGTTCAAATAAGCGAGTTATTTTCTTAGCGAAGGTTGACTTACCAACAGCAACAGATCCTGTTACTCCAATTATAAAGGGGATCTTTGACCAATGTTCTTTATAAAATGTTTGTTGAGTGTGATAAACTGCATTCTTTTGACTCATGATATATTGAAGATTCTTCATCATGAAAATCTCCGCACTAAATTCATCGCTTGGAGGGATTAGTGTCTGCCACTTTTCAGATGTCAGATGTGTAAATTGCTCTTGCATAAAAAAGCCGCCTTCCTTCTGCCTTGTTCCTAGTATTTTTACATTGTTCAGCCTATCATATATATTGAGAGAAAGAAAAGAAGATATCTATGAAAAAATTAATTCTTTTTGGTGATTCCCTACTTGCAGGCTATATTGATGGACGCGCAACTAATATTGTAACTCAAGGACTGCAAGAAAAATTACCTAAATTTACAATTATTAATAATTCTGTACCTGGGACAACTACTGAAGAGGCAATTGATTTTTATGAGTTACGAATCAAACCTTTTAAGTATGATCTAGTTATTCTGGCCCTAGGCACTAACGACGCCAACATGCAGTTTGGTTTGAGCGCTGGGCGATATGCGCATAACTTACAAGTATTGGTCGATTTAATTGGGGCTGATAAAACATTATTAATGGGACCTTCCTATACTAATTGGAAAATTGCTCAAGATCAAGCTTGGCCTAAAACTTTGCAATTTGAATTAGTTGCTCAAGAATGCCATGTTGAAAATAAAATTCCATTCTTAAATTTTGCCAAAGTAATGCGGCAGACTGGTCACCCCAATAAACTATTGCAAAAAGATGGTATTCACCTAAATAAAGCAGGAAATAAGTTATTGATTGAAAGATTAGCAGACCTAGTTGAAGAAAAAGAATTGGTTACTGCATCGTAAAGTATTAAAAAAGAACGATGAGATTCATATCACACGTTTAGATAATCTCATCGTCCTTTTTTGCTCTAGGAGCTTTGTTTTGGGAGCTATTTATAAAATTATTATTGAGGAAAGCTAATATTCATAGTGAATCATTTCTTTATATTCCTGAGCTAGTTTACTATTTTTTTCATCGCCACCATCTAAATTAGCTGAGTAAAATACAGGTGCATCTTGGTGCAAATCATTTACTATCTTTCTACTTGCATCAACAACTATTTCATCTAATATAGCTGCACCAATCACGGTTGATGTCGGTCCTACTTTTTGTTTAGTCCCAGAGATATCGCAAGCTGCGTCTCCAATATCACCATGATTGTCTAAAATAATATCTGCTAATTCAAATAACCTTTTACCGGATGGATGTCTACTAGTAACAGATTTCGAATAGTTCAAATTAGTCAGAGCAATTATTTTCACACCACACTTTTTAGCATAAATAGCTAAATCAATAATTATCGGATTTCTTCCTGAAACAGAATGTAAAATCAGAACATCATTTGGTTTAAAAGCTACAGTCTTTCCTAATTGTGTTCCATACCCCGTTAACCGTTCCATATTACTAGTAAAAGTTATCGGTTGACGATCTAGCATTACCTCTTTTCCAAAAATAGGATTAATCGTAATCATCCCACCGGCACGATAATACAATTCTTGAGCTAAAATTCCTGCATGACTAGCACCAAACACATAAATAGAATTTTTCTTTTCATTAGCTCTAACAATTAAGTTTGTAGCTTTTACAATACTTTCTTTATCTTGCTCTTTTACAACATTAAGTAATTTTTGAATTTTATTTATATATTCATACATTTTATATCATCTTCAATAATGCACCTATTGCACGACTAATCATTGCCCATAAGGACAAATCGTTACCACCAAAAATTAATATCCAGTTCTTAATAGTCCCACTCAATAGAATTGCAGAGAAACCAACTAAAGCAACCATGAAGAAAGAAGCGATAAACGTACCAATTATGGCACCTCTAACACCGCCTTGTCCTTCACCAACAATAGCGGCACCGCCGCATTCAAAGAAACTAGTAATAACTAATGGAACTAGCAATAATCCAAACATATTGGTAGCATTACAAATAATTACCAAAATGGTTGAAGTTACAAACGCAGTCAAAAATCCAATAATTACAGCGTTAGGCTTGTAATTAAATAAAACTGGAACATCAAAAGCTGGTTTTGCACCAGGTACTAATTTTTCTGAAATACCTTGGAAAGCTGGAATAATTTGATTAATCAACAATCTTACACCATAAAGTAAAACTAGTAAGCCACCACCAAACATTAATCCAGCATTTAAGGATACAGTAAATAACGTGCTTCCTTTTGGAACTAAAGTAGGAGCAATTGTGCCGACTACTAAATCAACAAAGAACATTACAATCCCGCCACTTACTGAAATGTCACGAAAGAATGATAAACTTTTAGGCACTTTAATATCTTCAGTAGAGTGGGACTTATTACCTAATTTTGATGCAACCCAGCCGGAAATTAATGACAATATTGTGGTTGGGTGCCCAATTAAGAATGATTTATCCTCAGTAACTGCCCAAATATATTTGCGCAATACCCAGGGAGCCAAAGAGAAATATAAAGCTGATAATATTGCACTAACAATAATTAATTCAACTCCACGTAAACCAGCTTCTACACCGCCAGCTACAATTACAAATGGAACCCACCAAAGCATGTGACCTGTTAAGAAAATAGATTTAACAGGTGTGAAACGAGCAATCAAAATATGAATGACCAAAGCTAAGAACATGGCTATTCCAACAGCTCCACCATATTGAGCAGTAAAAGTAGCATCTGATAAGCCTTTCGCTAATTGAACACCCATCTTTTGCTGAACTGCAGTATTAATCGCAGATACAACACCGGTTAACATATTTACACCTTCGGTTAAAATTATCATCCCAAAGGCAGCACTAAAAGTTCCTTTAATAATATCTTCTAAAGGCTTTTTTTGAGCGATCAGACCAATCATAGCAATTAAGCCTAAAAGAACTGGCGGATTTTGTAAAATACTTGTCGAAATAAAATTAAGAATATTTTGCCCAACATTCATAATACTCACGCCTTCTTACTATCTAGATATTTTTGCAGCGCATTTTTAACTTCAGTTTTATCCATATACTTTTTTATAGGGATTACTGGATTTGAAGTCGAATTCTTCAAATCTTCAGCTAATTCAGCACTAGTAAAGTAAACATCGGCTTTAGTTGCTTTGGCAGTTTCAATGTCAGTATTTTGAACATCTGCATCGAGTCCCATTTCTTGTACTACTTTACTTAATGTCATTTTTAAAACCATTGAGCTACCTACACCAAAGCCACATACTGCTAAAATTTTCATACTTTTTCCCCTTCTTTAAAAAGATCAATAATTTCTTTCTTATTACCATTTAAAATTGTTTTGAAAGATTTATTATTTATTAAAATATTCATGATTCTTTTTAGAGTATTAAGATGACTTGTATTGTCTAAAGCGGCCATCACTAGAAAAATTTTTACCGGTTTTCCTTCTAAATCAACAGGATGCTTCAAAACTAACAAACTCATGCCAATACTATTTACACCTTTACCTGGTCTAGCATGCATTAAGGCAAAATAGTCAGTTAAAACCATGTATGGTCCATTTTCTTTAACACTTTTAATCATATTTTTCACATAAATATTAGTAATTTTATGACTATCCAGTAGAGGTTGACTCGCTATTTTTAATGCTTCTTGCCAATTATTTACTTGTTCTCGAATCTGAATATTTTGATCATCAAAAATCATACTCATTATTCAAACTCCACTATATTATTTATAAAATACTTCTTATCTTTGATTCCTTTCATCACTAAATCCATAAAGGGTTCAATTGAATCTTTATCCTTATCAGAAATCATTAACATGCAAATTATATCTACTTTATTATTACCCCAAGTAATTGGCTTTTCGAAAACTGCAATTGAAATACAGCTAGATGTCAAAAGTTTAGGATTGCCATGAGGAATAGCAAAACCATTGCCTAAATACGTTGATTGAAGACTTTCACGTTTTTTGACACTTTCAAAATAATTATCTTTTTGTTCTTGACTTTGCCAATTATTACAATCCATTAACTGTTTAATAATTTCATCCTGATTACTTGAATCTGTTACTCTTATCACATATTTATGTATTGCCTGAGGTGTGGAAATACTTTCAAAAGATTGATTCTCTCTAGAATTATCTACCATAGTCGTATCAATATAATGATCCATAATTCTTTTCATATCATTAGCTGTCAGTAACGGCGATACTTTTACAACTGGTACTGACAATTTTGGTAAGGGAATAGTAGAAACAATCAAATCAATATCTTTTAAATCTTTATCAGCTACTTTGAGTACAGAGGTTGTTTCAATAATTGAATTAGTAGGTAATATTCTTTTTAATTGTGCAGCTACTAAAGAACTTGTACCAACACCATGTGGGCAAACGAAAAGAATCCTTTTTACGGATTTTCTCCTTTCAATCGCCGTTTGGAAATAAATCGTAACAAAGCCAACCTCATCGTCTGAAATTTGAAGATTATTATTACTTCCAAAGTTATTTAAAAAGTACCAAACAACTCCATAAATTTTTGAATAGCTATGTTTAATTTCATTAAGAATAGGATTAATGATTGTTGTATGAGTTTGAGACCTCAAGATCATTTGATAAATATGAGACTCCAAACTCTCGCGAAGCTGCTTATTTTCTTCAAAATCTTCACCAATATTTTCTTCTATATCCACAATTAACTTACGGATTTCCAGTTTTATTTTGTTAGGGATATCATCTTCAACAAAATGATTAATACCATTAACTGCCATAATATAAGCTAGATAATTTAATTCATTATCCGTGAACCTATAATCAGCAGTCTTTTCGATTAATTCAATCATTTGACTAGTCAATACATTTGGATTAATTTTTTCAATATTAATATCCGTAATATGATGATTTTCTTTACCTCTTTCAATTAGAATAGTTATCATTATCACTATGTTCTTTAAATATAGATCTGATAATTTAAAAGATTGGATATTTTTCATAGATGAAATACTTTGATAAATATTTTGATACAGTTCCTTATTTAAAAATAAGTTCTTTACCTCACTGTCCTTTTTCATAGATAACTTAGAAATTATTCGTTTTATTATATCCTGGCGTTTAATTTCATCTTCGGTAATATATGTACCTGAATTATCAAATTTTAAGGGAACATTGTCTTCTGCTAGCAGTCTTTTAATGTAGGCAATATCATTAGCTATACTACTTCTTGAAACAAAATAGTCTTGAGCCAAATGTTGATAACTTAAATGTTCTCCATTTAGTAATCTTTTTAATATAAGAAATTTTCTGAATTTACTATTTGGAATTTTTTTAATCATTTAAATCATCACCACCCTTCAATTAATATTATCGGTTAGCGCTTACATATATAGAAGACCAAAAATTTTTTCTTTTTCAGTTGATAAAGTTGAACACCAAAAGAAGCATCCCTAACGGGATGCTTTCTTTACACACACTACTCTACATACAAGGCTTGCTTACCTTGCTGATTATAGCTAGCCTCTATTTTCTTTAAACTTACTTTTTTATCTTTAATGCCATAAGGATCATTTACGTAAACAATCCCCTTCTTTTTATTATATCCAGTAACCACACAAGCATGAGAAGAAGGTGTCACATTAACCTTTCCCTGCTTAGTCTGCCATGTCCGCATATCATTTACCCGGTCATATTTTAAAGTCGTAATAATCATCACTGGGTGTCCTTTAGAAACTAACTTCAACACCCTAACAAAATCATTGCCAGTATAATTACGAATTCTCTTAGTATACTTCTTAGCAACATCATAAAGCGGCTCATTATAAACGCACCATCCTGCGTTTTCGATACTCATATAACCAACAAAACCAACATGAGGATTACCGCGATAATCATTGCCAATAAAAGAGGAAACATGCTTAATGTTAGAAGACAATTCTAATTTACTTACATTAATATCATAATAATTTAGGAGCATTGACAGTGACGTAACTTCACAGCCATTTGGCAGGTCCGGTAATTGCCTTTCTAAGGGGACATTCAATTTTTGCTCAGGTCTTAAAGTAAGCCAGTCATATTCATTTTGAATTTTTTCAAAATTAAGGATAATCCCAACTACTCCAGCTGTAATCAGTATTAAAATTCCATATAAAATCTTTCGTCGACGTCGATATCTCTTTGCTCTGCTTATTCTTTTCATGCTGAATATTCTATATCAGAAATGTCAAAACGCAAATTAAGTTGGCAATGTAAGAATTAAATAGATTTCATTTCTTTTGTGCTTTTAGCATAAGAATTAAATTAACTTTATTTATACTCGAAATATGCAACAAGAATTAAGTTAATTTAATTTATATGCTAAAATTAAATTAAGAATTAAATTAGTTAAAATCTTGTATCAACTATTATTAAAATTAGAGGTTAACAATGGTACCACGTGATTCTTACTTAAATACTTTAGATAAACTACGTAATAAACAAATTATTAAAGTCCTAACTGGAGTACGTCGCTGCGGTAAATCTACTATTCTTCAGTTATATCAAGAGCGATTGCTCAAGTCTGGAGTAAATACTAATCAAATTCAAACGCTAAATTTTGAAGATTTAGACTTAGTATCAATTAAGACCTACCTAGACCTATATAACTACATCAATGAACATCTCATTCCTAACAAAATGAATTACATCTTTATTGATGAAATCCAAAGCATTCCTAATTTTGAAAAAGCACTCGATAGTCTTTATATAAAAAATAATGTAGATTTATATGTCACAGGATCTAATGCCTTTATGCTTTCTGGCGAATTAGCTACTCTTCTTTCGGGACGCTACATAGAAATCCCTATCTATCCTTTTTCTTTTAAAGAATTTTTACAAACAACTGAACTTTCAAAAGAAGAAGCCTTTTCAACTTACTTAGAACGAGGTGGATTTCCATTTGCTACTGAATTAAATGACAATAATACTTATCTTTCTTACATTCAAGGAATTATCAATACAGTATTAATAAAAGATATCCTAACGAGAGTGAATCGCGGTAATGCAACTTTACTTGAAGCAATTGCTAGTTTCTTAACTGAAGCCAACGGCAGTCTCGTTACTCCTGCTAAAATTGCCAATACTCTAACCTCTAATGGAATCAAGACTAGCAACGCCACAGTAATTTCATACCTCGAAAAATTAGTAAATTCCTATTTATTCTACCAATGCAATCGATATGATATTGCAGGCAAAAAATATCTACAAATTAATAGCAAGTATTACCCCGTTGACCCCGCCCTCAGACGTGCTCTTTTAGGTCAGAAACGTCCAAACATGGGCAGCAGGCTTGAAAATATCGTGTTTATGGAATTAAAGAGACGCGGTTATGAAGTATATGTCGGTAGTCTTAAAAATAAAGAAATTGATTTCGTTGCAATCAAAGACGGTGTTAAGCAATATTATCAAGTTAGTCTCACAGTCCAAGACGATAAGACTTATAACAGGGAAATTGCACCCTTTCTTGAAATTACTGATAACTATCGGAAAATTCTTCTCACTCAAGACCCCGGTAGCTACAACGACAATGGTATTGAACAAATAAACGTTATCGACTGGCTACTAAAAGAGCAATAAATTTAAATAAACCCACAAAAAATGGAATGCCAAATTTGGCACTCCATTTTTTTATTTATTCACATAAGTCTTCTCGTCTAAATCATCAAACAGTGGGCTCTTCTCGCCTGTATAAATCAAGTCAAGTTTATACATTGCACGTGAAGTAATTGTGTAAAGCAATTGCGTTTCATCAAGTTGATGATAATTATCCCTTGAAACATTCCAAGCAATTACTGCATCAAATTCAAGTCCTTTAGCTAAATATGATGGCATAACTAAAGTTCCAGGCACTAAACGCTGGTTAGCTGACCCAATTAAAGTTGCCTTAATTTTTCTTTCTTTCAAAACCTTAGCCAATTCTTTTGCTTCAGCCAAAGTCTTAGTAATAATGGCAGTAGTTAACTTTTGCTCATCATTTTCTACTAAGATATCTTCTAAAGCATTATATTCTTTTTCAAGACTATCACGCTTGTAAAAAGCAGGCTTAGGGCCACGTCTATCAAAGGCCTCAATCTTTTCACCTTGCCGCAGAATTTGCTTAGTAAAATTAGTTAATTCCTTAGTTGAACGATAAGACTTGGTTAATTGAACAACATCAGTCTTTTCAGGATCAAACAACTTGGAAATCTGACCTAAAAGAGTCTTACTTTCATCTTTAGTAAAAATAGCCTGGTTCAAATCTCCGAGCATCGTAAATTTAGCTCTTGGGAAGTTGTATTTAAGGTAAGCTAACTGGAATGGAGTGTAATCTTGAATTTCATCAATAAAGGCATAACGCATTTCATAGTCAGTTCTACGCCCTGTAACTAAATCGTACAGGTACAAATATGGTGAAATATCAGCCATCTTGATCTTGCCGTTTCTGAATCTTTCCTTAACATTTTCAATATGTGCTTCCCATTCTTCTTGGCTAATCTCCCACTTGCTTAAATCAATCAACTTAGGAACAGCACGCAAGAAGCGCAAGTATTGCGCACGAATATTCAAGAAACGGTTCTGGTGAATCTTACGACTAACTTGCTTTAATTGCTTAATTACAATTTTACGAGCTAAGAAGTGCTCTTCTTTAGCACTTGATTCAAATTCTTGGTCTGGACGATCATATAACTTATTCAATTGCTCTTGATCTAACGATTCAATCGTCTTATCAACCCATGCTTTTCTTGTTTCTGGCTCAATTCTTCTATTTAAGCTATTAATTAAAGCTTCTTTTGTAGCTTCAATTCTATTTCTTAAATGGTAATTTTCATTAAAGCCATAGTAAATTTCCTTGATCTTTTCTTTATCAAAAAATGGTTTCTTCTTATTCTTAAAGTAAATATTTTTAAAAATTAAACCATTCTTTTCAAGGTGCTTAGCATAGCGAGTTACCGCATTAAAGAATTGTAAGGAATCTTTTAAGTTAACGATCTTGTCATTTTGCTCATTATCTTCGAATTGTTCAAATAAGTTTTCAACATTCATCCCTGGAACACGACGAGAAACAAATTGCCAGTAAGTCATCTGCACCATATTTTGTTCACCCATTTCAGGTAGAACATTTTTAACATAATCGTTAAACAATTGATTAGGGCTAAACATAATAACATCGCTAGAAGTTAGATTTCCGCGATAACGATAAAGCAGGTACGCTACACGTTGCATAATAGCTGAGGTCTTACCTGATCCTGCTGCCCCTTGAACAAATAAAAGATCTGCACTAGTATTTCTAATAATCTTATTTTGTTCACGCTGAATCGTTGTTACGATCGACTTCATCTGTGTAGAAGATTTTTCGTTTAAGACATTTAAGAGCATTTGATCCCCAATTGACTCATTGGTATCAAACATATTGGTAATCTTACCATCTTCAATCAAGAATTGCCGTTTCTTAGTCATATCAACGGTTTGCACACCATCGGGCGCATTATAAGAAACTTTACCTAACTTACCATCATAATAAATAGAAGATATCGGTGCACGCCAATCATAGATTAAAAAGTGATCTTCTTTATCCGCAAAAGATCCTAAGCCAATATAAATCGTTTCAGGATCTTCATTAGGTTCTTGGAAATCAACTCTGGCAAAATACGGTCTCTTTTCTAAACGCTGCAAAGTTGATAATTGCTTAGCAGAATGTTGCCAGGCATTTTGACGTTCTGCTAACATTTGTTGCTGCTGATGAATTGACAAGGCAGTATCCATTGAAGTTGAATAGCCATCATAATCTAATTTCATATCATCAAAAAAGTGCGAATTAATATTTTGCGCTTCATTTTGCGCATGTTCAATTGAATGATCTAATTCGCTTTCTTTCTTTTTAATTAAGCCTAGAACTTTATCTAAATGCTTTTGTTCTTTTTGTTGTTCAGTTTCTTTTACCAAAATTAAATCACCTATTTCTAGTATTAGTAAAAACTTTGCATACTATTTTATCATATGTATACGCTTTCTAAAAGAATTTACAACTTTGAGAAAGTCTCAATTATTATTTAGTCTTTTCTTAATTAATTAGTTTTATAATTAAATAAAATTACCTAGCGAGATGAAAAAGTGAAACGATTCTTTAAAAGTATTCTAGTTCTAGCTCTTTTATTTATTGGACTTAACTTTGCTTATCAAAAGACTGCGCCAGAAATTGAAAAAACTTTTGGAACTAGAAACCCACTCCCATATTTAACAGCCAAAGTACAACAATTTATTTCACCTGAAAAAAATGATGATACAAATGCCGACAGCTCCAAAGGACATACTTTTGAAACTAACTCTGCATCTGTTTATCTTGACCTCTCTGATCCCACCCTCAGGCAAGCCGCAATTGATGGAATCAATATTTGGAACAATACAGGGGCCTTTAATTTCAAAATTACGAATGACAAAAGCAATGCCAAAATCATCATTAAAGCAATGAATGATGGACAGACTAACGCGGCTGGTTTAACTGATACGCAATATAATTCCCTAACAGGGCACTTAATTAAAGCAACTGTCCGTTTAAATTCATATTACCTTTTAAATCCAAGTTATGGCTACAACCACGGTCGAATCGTCAACACAGTTGAACACGAATTAGGCCATGCAATCGGGTTAGGCCATAAGAACGGCATTTCCGTCATGTATCCACAAGGATCTTTTTATACAATTCAACCAAGCGATGTTGAAGATGTTAAAAAATTATATCAAGAACAATAAGAGCGATTCTATTTTTAAGAACCGCTCTTATTTTGTATTTTTCTTTTTTAATTGGTGTTACTTTTTAAAATAAGGAATCCAGAAAGTTATGACATAACCTACTGCAATACCTACAAAAGTCCATACCATAATATTTTTAACAAATAAACCGATAAACAAACCAATTAAGCCAAAAATCCCAATAATAAATGATTGATCTAGTTGCTTCATACTTATTTCTCCATTTCTATCTTAACTATAACAAAATTATCTTATTATAAGCATATTTTTAGACTTACTTTGCCTTGCATTTTATACTATATATCATAAATGTTTTTAGATATATTTGCTTATATGCAAACAAATATCAACACTATACAAATAAAGAAATGTATTTTAATAAAAGAAAGGAATGGTATATCCTTTATGGATAATCAGAAACAACCTCCCTCGTATTCTCAAACAACAAACGAGTTATTTTCAGATTTAGAAACAAGTTCTACTGGCTTAAGTGAGCCAGAAGCTCAGCGGCGGTTAAAGAAATATGGACCTAACGCTCTAGCTGAAAAGCCACCAAAATCAACCTTAATGATGCTCAAAGAGCAAATCATTGATCCGATGATTTTGATCTTATTAGGAGCAGCTGCTTTTTCTGCAATTTTAAATGAATGGGTAGAAGCCAGCGTAATTTTCTTTATTGTTGTCGTTAACTCAATCATTGGAATTATTCAGGAGAAAAAAGCTCAGTCTTCTCTAGCGGCTCTCAAAACGATGAGCGCGCCAACTGCTACAGTTATGCGTGGCGGTATTGAAAAGATCATCCCTGCTAGCGAATTAGTTATCGGGGATTTAGTTATTCTAGCTAGCGGCGACATGGTTCCAGCTGATTTGCGTTTAATTCAATCTGCTAACTTAAAAATTGCAGAAGCCTCTTTAACCGGTGAATCAATTGCTAGTGAAAAGAATGCGAAAGCTGTTCTTTCAGTAGATTGTCCTCTAGGCGACAGAAAGAATATGTCTTATACTTCTTCAATCGTTACTTACGGACGAGGAAGTGGGATTGTAACTAAAACTGGAATGGACACCGAAATTGGCCAAATAGCCGGTATGCTTGAAAATGATGATGCTGGTGATACTCCATTAAAGCGAAAACTTAATACAGTAGGTAAAGTCTTAACAATCATTGGCTTAATTATCTGCGTTTTAATCTTTGCAATTGGTGCCTTTTACGGCCGCCCACTTTTACCCCAATTTTTAGTAGCAATTTCTTTAGCAATTTCAATTATTCCAGAAGGTCTGCCAGCAACAGCAACAATCATTATGGCGCTTGGCGTGCAACGAATGGCAAAACAACATGCCTTAATTAAGAAGTTGCCTGCTGTTGAAACTCTAGGAAACGCGACGGTTATTTGTTCTGATAAGACAGGAACATTAACGTTAAATAAAATGACTGTAACTCATTTAGCTAATGGTGATGATTTCCTTAATAAAAAAGTTCTAAGTGTAGAAAAAGCAAGTAAGGATTCTAATTCATATAAGCAATTAATCTATGCATCTAGTCTTTGTAACGATGCTAGTTTTAATTTAGAAAATCCTAAAGAAGTAATTGGAGACCCGACTGAAGGTGCACTTCTTCCTCTAGCACAAGATTTAGGTTACTCGGCTCTTAACTTAAGAAAAGAGTATCCAAGACTTAGCGAATATCCTTTCGATTCAATTAGAAAGAGAATGACTACGGTTCATGAAATAAACAATGAATACGTCGCTTACACTAAAGGTGCGCTCGATGAGTTACTGCCACTTTGTGACTACATCCACACAAATAATGGTACACGTAAGTTAACTAAGGCTGATAAAGATAATATTCTTACCTTATCGCACAAGATGTCTGATCAAGCATTAAGAGTCTTAGGCTTTGCCAGCAAAAATATGCTAAACCTGCCTCAAGAAGGAGAAAATATTGAACAGCATTTAGTTTTCTTAGGTGCAGTCGGTATGATTGATCCTGCCAGAGATGAGGTTAAGGCATCAATCAAGATGGCTCGCGAAGCTGGAATTAAGACCATTATGATCACGGGTGACCACAAAAATACAGCAGTCGCTATTGCTAAAAATTTAGGTATTTATACTAATGGAAACACTGTTATTTCAGGTACTGAATTAAACGAAATGACAGATAATGAACTAGATCAAGCAGTTAAATCCGCTACTGTTTTTGCTCGTGTTTCGCCTAATGATAAATTAAGAATCATTCAAAGCCTAAAACGAAATAATGAAGTAGTAGCCATGACAGGAGATGGGGTCAATGATTCACCCGCCCTAAAGGCTGCTGATATCGGTGTTGCTATGGGTATTGGTGGTACTGATGTTGCTAAAGATGTTTCAGATATGATTTTACTTAATGATAGCTTTACAACAATTACGGCTGCAATTAGAGAAGGTCGAAAAGTATATCGCAATATTCAGAAAGTAATTCAATTTTTACTAGTTGGTAATATTGCCGAAATTACTACTTTATTTGTAGCTACAATCTTCAACTGGGATGCACCGCTACTTGCTGTGCATATTCTCTGGGTTAACTTAGCTACAGCTAGTTTGCCTGCTTTAGCTTTAGGAGTAGACCCAGCAAGTAAAAATATCATGAAACATAAGCCAGTAAAGACTGGAACTTTGTTTGAAAAAGACCTTGTTTGGCGTGTTATCAGTCAAGGAATTTTCGTCGCCTTAATGACCTTAATAGCTTACTGGATTGGAGAGTCGTTTGATAATCCAATTGCTGGTCAAACAATGGCATTTTGCGTTTTAGCCTTATCCCAAATGCTTCGCGCATTTAACCAACATTCTAATACTGATCCAATCTGGGTTAGAGGCAATAAAATAAATGTTTGGTTGATTATCTCCTTTATTGTTTCAGCGGTCCTAATGGGAATCATTCTTTTCACTCCTAACTTACAAACTCTCTTCCATTTGACTAGTCTTACTTCAAGACAATGGTTAGTAGTAATTATTCTTTCTCTCTTCTCTATCCTGCAAGTTGAGATAAGCAAGTGGATTAAGAAGCTAATTAAAGCTAGACAAAAAGAAAACAAGCTGCAAACAACCAGTGACTAACATAATATAATAATTTAATTATTATGAGCATATTTTTCGACTTATGATGATTTAATTTATATAATATAAGTATAAATTTAACACTTACAACTGGCATAAAGACTTAAACAACCTTTATGCCTTCCACTTTTTGGTAATCAAAATAATCGGTATCGTAGATACCAAAACAGCCAAATTACTTAATCAAAGTAGTTTGGCTGTTTTTTTAGAGATTTTTGATGACAACTTTAGTGCCAGCAGGAACAGTTGCGGCAAGCCATTTTGAATCGGGAATGCTTAAGCGAATGCATCCGTGAGAACCTGGACTCTTACCAAGTTTTTTAGCTTCTTCTTTATTGATAGAACCATCTGACTTAGTTGGAACCGAGTGAAATAGATATACTCCATGATCCTTCCAGCTAACATAATATTTAGCTCCCTCATTTAATTTATGATTATAAAAAGCAGCTCCACGCTCATGCTGGATATGATATGTTCCTGTTGGCGTATCAGACTTATTTTTATGATATACTCCTCCAGTTGAAAGCATAGTATAAATCGGCTTCTTGCCACTCATAATATAAGTCCGATTTCCTTTAAGAGAAACTCTAATCCAAAGGTCTTTAACTTTTGTCAAATCGGGTTGCTCTTTATTTTCACTCTTTTTATTCCAGGTACCAGCTTTTACCAAGTCTTTAGGATCTTGATAAGGTCGAAATTTTTTTACTTTTTGAGCTGTAGTTACACTCGAATTTGCCTTTTCATGTGAATTTTGTTGCTGGTTAAAAAGTCTATTCCATATTCTTACCAAAAAATTAGCTTGTTTAACATCCTGGTGAACTGTCGCTTTAATCGCAACATCTTTATTACTATTAAGTACTGGTGTATTAATTAAATAAAATCTTCCAACTGTTTTACCGCTAATTTGAGGTGCATGAATTGCATTTTTTGAAAATTTAACTTTTAAATTAGATAATTGTTGCTTTTTAGGAAGCCAAACCACAGCGGATTCTTTTACATAAACTGGAGCAGATTTTTCTTTACCATCAACAACTTTAACTTTTCTTACTGAAGCAAAGCTATATCCTTGTTTAATCTTCTTACTACTATAATTATCAAAAATATATTTTAATAATTTCTTAGTTTGGATAAATCTTGATGGATCATCTCCACTAGCATGCTGTGCTCCCATTACTACAGTAACTAAACGTCTACCATTCTTTTTCATCGTAGACGCAAAACAAGCTCCAGCCGCATCAGTAGTTCCTGTTTTTAATCCATCTACTGGATAATTAGGATCATATTGAGATAATCCTTTTAACATCCAGTTCCAATTTTGCATTGGAGTAATAGTTTTACCGTCAACAAAAGAGCTTTTTGCAACTTTTGTCGTATTTAATACTTGAGGATATTTTTTCAATAAATGAGAAATTATAATTGCCATATCAGATGCTGACAAAGTATTTTCTGCATCTTTAGACTTATTCTTAAACCTTTCTTCTCCTAGAGTGTAATTAGGCAATCCATTGGCTGTAAGGAGCTGCGTTGCCCCCCAATATTCCACGAAACTAGCTGCTTCCGCATCTTTTTAACAAAAGCTTGCTGCGATCCGCTAATTGCTTGTCCTAAAAGCATAGCCGGACCATTCGCAGATTGAATTAAAGTAGCTTCATATAATTGCTTAATTGTATAACCATGATTTAACTTTAATGGAACACCAGAATATTCTGGATTATTACTGATTTTTACAATTTGCTTTGTTGGTTTTACCTTTTGATTCCACGATAACTTTTTATTATGAATCGCATCTAAAGTTAAATAAATGGTAATTAACTTTGACATTGACGCAACTGGTAATTTTTTATCTGCATTCTTTGCATATAAAACTTGCCCACTCTTTAAATCAATTGCAATTGCAGACTTTGCTTGTAATTCTACTTGCTCTTGATTGTAATTATTAATACTACTTGCTTTAACGGTTATTGGTTTAATCAAAAAAATCAAAATACATACCAATAATGATATGATTGAAACCAATTTCACTTTATTTTTTCTCATTCTTTTCTCTCCCTGTATTAAATAAAATTTTAGTAAAAAACTAGGCACATTATACCATCTTTTTTAATTTATTAAGGAGCCAAAAAACGTCAAGTACATTGTATATACTTGACGTTTTCCTATATTTATTTAAATAGATTTCTTTATAACTGCTGCAAGAGCTCGTTCTTTAATTTTATCTACATCAACTTTATTACGCTTTTCATATTCTCTAGCTAAAACGTCGCACAAATATAATTGTGAGACTTGCCCTGCTACACTACCAATACTCATAAACTCACTAACTGACGTTTGTAAACTCACATCCCCTAATTGAGCAATTGGAGAAGTAAGATCATTGGTAATTGCCAGGATTTTTGCTCCATAGTCTTTAGCAACATTTAATGAATCATACGTATCCTTAGTATGCCCTGAAAGAGATAAGCCAACTACTACATCGTCTTTATTCAGCAAGGTTGCAACTTGGACTTGAATATGAGGATCCGACTCTGCATTAGCAATTAGCCCAATTCTTAGCCATGTTCTCTCATAGTCTCTAGCAGACTCACCGGAATGTCCTACTCCAAAAATATGAATTCGCTGAGCTTTAGCTAATAAACTAACTGCTTTTTTTAGAGTAGGTGGATTAATTAATTCTTCTGTTTTTTCTATTGAAGAAATTAAAACTTTACTACTTCGCTGGGAACTTGTCTGAGCTCCATCATGGTTCTTAGCTGTAGTCATCATTGAATCTTGCGCTAAAGCAATTTTTAAATCCGAAAAACCTGAATAGCCTAGTTTTTTACATAATCTAACTATCGTAGCATCTCCCGTATTGGTTGCCTTTCCCAGTGACTTAATAGTGTCATAAATTACACGCTCAGTATGAGCAGCAATATAGTTAGCTAATTTATTTTCTGACTTCGTTAATTTATCTTTATTTTGATTGTAGAGCTGAATAAATTCCATTTTCTCACGTCCTCGTCCTAATAACTATATCATGTTTTTACTAGAAAACGCTTGCATAATATTTAAATTCATTATATTATCTTCTTGGGAGGAAAACTCCATAATTAAATTAATTTGGAGTATATTTACAAATGAACAAGGAAGAATTTATCAACAAAATCCATGGTGGTTTAATTATTTCATGTCAGGCTTTACCTGGCGAACCACTCTATACTGAAGAAGGCGGCATTATGCCATTAATGGCAAAAGCTGCTCAAGAAGCTGGTGCAACAGGTTTAAGAGCAAACTCTGTTAGAGATATTAAACAAATTAAAGAAGTAGTCGATCTACCAATGATCGGAATTATTAAACGAGATTATCCACCGGAAAAACCATACATTACACCAACTATGAAAGAAGTAGACGAATTGATGGAAACTGGTGTTGAAGTAATTGCACTTGACTGCACCTTACGGCCAAGACATGATGGCAAGACAGTAGCTGAATTTATTAAAGAAATCAAAGCTAAATATCCAAACCAACTTTTAATGGCAGATACTTCAAACTTTGAAGAAGCCAAAAACGCCTATGAAGCAGGCGTAGATTTTGTTGGTACTACTCTTTCTGGCTACACTGAGGAAAGTCCTAAGACTGACCATCCAGATTTTGATTTAATTAAAGCTTTAGTCGATGATGGTCTGCCAGTAATTGCTGAAGGAAAAATTCACACTCCAGAACAATTAAAGCAAGTAATTGATATCAATCCAGCAGGAATTGTAGTTGGTGGTGCAATTACTCGCCCACTTCAAATTGCTAAAACTTTCACTTCTGTTTTTGAAAAATAATAAATCATAACGAAAGAGGCTTAATCATGTCTAAGAAATTTTCTCATGTTGGGCAGGCCTTTTCACAACTAGGTCAAGCCTTCATGCTTCCAATCGCCATTTTACCGGTAGCTGGTTTGCTTTTAGGTTTAGGTGGTGCTCTAACAAATAAAGCAGCCGTTGGCGCTTATCCTTGGCTTAATCAAGAATGGCTTCAAACCATCTTAAAAGTAATGAACTTCGCCGGTAGTGCAGTTTTTAATAATTTAGCGCTTATCTTCTCAATTGGACTAGCTGTTGGTCTTGCTAAGGGAGATAAAGGTACAGCTGGCCTGGCTGGTGGTGTAGCTTACTTAGTTTATACCGCAACAATTTCAGGCTTGCTACAAATGTTTTCACCTAAAAACACTATTGATACTGGTGTTTTAGGAGCAATCGTTATTGGATGCGTAGTCGCTTATCTTCATAACCACTATCGTAAAGTTGAATTACCTCAATTTTTAGGATTCTTTGGTGGATCAAGATTTATACCGATTATTTCATCCCTTGCAGCTATTGTAATTGGAGCTATCTTCTTTATCATTTGGCCACCAATTCAAAGCGGTTTAACTAGTGCTGGTTATGCAATTGCTAAAATGGGAAGCTTTGGTAGTTTCTTGTATGGATTTTTGCTTCGTTTAACTGGAGCAGTTGGTCTTCACCATACTATCTATCCAATGTTTTGGTACACAGCATTAGGTGGAACTGCGGATGTTGCAGGTAAAACTGTTGTTGGTGCACAGAATATTTTCTTTGCTCAATTAGCTGACCCTAACCATCATGGCTTATTTACCTATGGTACAAGATTCTTTGCTGGTCGTTTTGCTACAATGATGTTTGGTCTTCCAGGTGCAGCTTTAGCAATGTATCTTTGCTTACCTAAGAGAAACCGTAAAACTAATGGTGGTTTATACCTTTCAGGCGGTTTAACCTCTTTCTTAACTGGTATTACTGAACCTATTGAATATACTTTCTTATTCGTAGCACCTTGGCTATACGTTATTCATGCCTTTCTTGATGGCTGTTCATTCTATGTAGCTGACATCATGAATATCAGAATTGGTAATTCATTCTCTGGCGGTTTAATTGACTATTTACTCTTCGGTGTCTTACAAGGAAGAGATAAAACCAATTGGCCAAACGTCTTAATTATGGGTGTTATTTGGTTCTTCCTTTACTTCTTTGTATTTACTTTTTGCATTAAGAAGTTCCATGTTGGCATCCCTGGAATGGTTGTTGAAGATAATCAAGCTGCCGATCAAATTATGGCAGCTGGTCCTAAGACTGATGACAAGCTTTACAATGAATCATGCGAAATTATTTCAGCATTAGGTGGCTTAGATAATATCGAAACTGTTTCAGCTTGTGCAACAAGATTAAGAGTTTCACTAAAAGACAATAACTTAGTTAATGATGATGTCTTTAAGATGCTAGGTGCTCCAGGTGTCTTGAAAGTAGCTGGAGGGGTTCAAGCTATCTTCGGTGGAAAGGCCGATCTTTATAGCCAAGAAATTAATGACATTATCACTCATCCTGACATGCAACCAGCAAATAATCCACAAGTGGATAAAACTAACAAATCTGCTTCTACTAAAGTAGAAACTGTTCATAAGTCAGAAAAAGTTATTTTTAAAGCACCCGTAAAAGGTAAATTTGAAGATATCACCCAAGTTAAAGATGAAGTATTCTCACAAAAGATGATGGGTGAAGGGTTCGCAATTGAACCAGAAAACGGAAAAATCTACAGCCCAGTTGATGCTACTGTCATTTCGATTTTCAAGACGAAACATGCTATTGGCCTTAAAGCAAAATCTGGCCTAGAAGTAATGCTTCACCTTGGAATAGATACAGTTGAACTTCAAGGCAAACCATTCACAATGAAAGTTAAGGAAGGCGAGCAAGTTACTCCTGAAACACAATTAATTGAAATGGACCTTGAACAAATCAAGGATGCTGGAAAAGATCCAGTTGTGATGACTTTGATTACTAACAGCAATGACAGAGTCTCACAAGTTGAAGATATCGTAACTAGTGGACAATTAGTTGAACCTCATGACGATGTCTACTCTGCATTAACTAAATAATATCGAATCAAAAAATGCACTTCGTATAACTACGAGGTGCATTTTTCTTTATCTAATGAAAATTATTTTCCTGTTTTAATGTCTAAATCTAATTCAATTGGGCAATGATCTGATCCCATAATGTTGTTTAAAATCTTGGTATTGATCATCTTATCTTCTAAGTTATGTGATACCAAGAAATAATCTAGCCTCCAGCCAATATTCTTTGCTCGAGCATCTTCACGATAGCTCCAATAAGTATACTTTGCTTCATCTGGGTGGAAATAGCGGAAAGTATCAATGAAACCAGCATTCAATAATTCAGAAAATTCTTTTCTTTCAATTCCAGTAAATCCTGCATGACGGTGATTGTCATCTGGTTCTGCTAAATCAATCTTCTCATGAGCCACGCTCATATCCCCGCCAATGATTACTGGCTTATATTGCATTAACTTAGTAACGTAATTTCTAAAGGTTTGTGCCCACAATTCTCTAAAATCTAATCTTTGCAATTTCTCTCCAGAGAATGGAACTTGGACATCAATGAAATAGAAGTTTGGAAATTCTAAAGTAATACTTCTACCCTCGCCATCAACTTCTGGAACGCCGAATCCATTTGCGACTGTAATCGGCTTTTCTTTAGTAAAGACAGCAGTACCAGCATAGCCCTTTCTTTTGGCATAATTCCAGTATTGATAATAGCCTGGTAAGTCAATTTGTACTTCATTTGCCTCTACACGAGTATCTTGTATGGCAAAGATATCTGCATCTAAGTCTGTAAAAGTATTAACAAAGCCATGACGCAACGCAGCACGCAACCCATTTACATTCCAAGACATAAATTTCATAATAATCCTTCTTTCTATAAGCTTACTAGTCAGCTCTCTCACCTTTTATTGTACATAGCTGGTTCAAACAGATGAAATATTTCGATTTCTCTCATCTAGTCTTCAAATGCCATACAAAGAAGCCAATTCCAATAATCAAGGCTAAAATTCCAGTCCAAATCAAACCAGCATATGTTCCGCCGAAAAAGCCTAAAATTCCGGCAACAATCATCATGGCAAAGCCAGCAATATCACCGCCTAGACCGTCACTATTTTCAGTTGAAATATAGACAATCCCGCTTGCCATAAATAAGCCGCAAAGGAGAATGCCAAGAATCCCTGCTAACATATTTTTGTCAGCAATTATTCCTAAAAATCCACCTAATAAACCTTGAATAAATAGCCATACAGAATAAACAATCATCAAAATTCCGATTACTAATTTTGTAACTCTCATAAAAATCACTCTTCTTTCATCTCTTAAGTTAGTATACTTAGCTTTAATATTCAAAATTTTTGATACAATGTTTCTATCACAAGGAAAGATGAGAATCACAATGCGAACCTTCGAACTAATTGGCCTATTTATTTACCTAGTTTTAATTGCTATTCTTGTAGGTCGACAAATTAAAGTAAGTAGTGATTTTAGAAATAGTAAGATCACTGAAGAAAAACATCAAAAATTTACTAAAAGAAATACTATTCTCTTAATTATAGTGGGCATTTTGTTAATTCTGTTGTTGTATACGCCTTTTAAGATTTTAATTTTTTAGGTTTGATATAATCAAAGTAAGTAATTCAAGGAGATTTTTATCATGAAAAGAATCTATATCGTCCGTCACGGTCAAACTTATATCAACCGCTATGACAAAATGCAGGGCTGGTGTGACACCCCATTAACTGATGAAGGAATAAAGGGTGCAAAAGATGCTGGTAAAGCTTTAAGCGATATTCCTTTTGATATTGCTATTTCAAGCGATTTAAAGAGAGCTAGCGACACTTGTGACTACATTATCAATGAAAATTGCAACCGTGATGAGTTGCAGCATATCGCAACGCCATTTTTCAGGGAACAATTCTATGGCTTTTTTGAAGGAATGAATTCTGATGAAGCTTGGCGCATGATTGGTGGCCCTCATGGCTATCCAAGAAGAGATGAACTCCTTAAAAAAGTTGATATCAATACTATTAAAGACTACATGAAAGAAGCAGACCCATATCATGAAGCAGAAAATGCGGAGGAATATTGGGGCCGAGTTAACAAAGGCTTTGATTTAATCAGTAAATTAGATGGTGCTGAAAACATTTTACTTGTTACTCATGGCTTTACCATTAGAAGTATTGTTTCTCGCTTTGCGCCTGGCAAATACAACTTGGCTCACGGTCCAAGAAACGCATCAATTACAATTATGAATATGACTGATAAAGATATGAAAATTGCTTCTTATAATAAAATGTCAGTTTAACGCAAAAAAGACTTCACCAATTTTTGATGAAGTCTTTTTCTTAATCTTCTTTTTGTAAAACAATATGTTGGTATAAAATCACTGTTAATAGGTAGTAAATTACGTAAAGCACTCCGAAAATTGTAAATGGAATCCACAGTTTGTCATATGTATTCATTCCCAAGATGGATTTAAATAATTGAAGTCCGAATAGGACGTCTACCACACCTAAAACTGCTGGTAAAGCAAACAGAATTCCAATTTCTTTAGTAATTGATGATTTCAATAAGCTCTTTCTCGTTCCAACTTTCCAAAGCATTTGATATCTTGGCTTGTCGCTGTTTGCACCAGATAAAACCTTGAACATCAAGGTTGAGGCAAGCATTGCTAGAAAGGCTAGTCCTAAGAAGAAACCCATAAATTCAAAACCAGAAGTCATACTTGAAACTAGACGATATTGAGCAGATTTTGAATTAGAAAGATTTACATTAATTCCATCTTTTTCAGCCTCTGGTGAACTAATCATTTGATTTACTGATAATTTTTGCAATTTTTCAATATTGTTGAAATTACTTCTAAAATTATTAACTCTTAAAAGCTCAATCTTATTTACTTTAGCCTTAATTTGATCATATTGAGCTTGCGATACAACCTTAGCTTGAGCGTCAATATACGGAGTAAGAGACACTAATTGATATTCACCCTCTGCTGCAACATCTGACTTCTTATTTTTAAAATCATTAACAGTAAGACGCCTAGTATCGTAGTGGTTCACGTCATTTTTACGTGAATAGTGCTGATACATAATCTTATTATTCTTGAGCTGATTTTCAGAAATGTAAAGGACGCGATTCTTTTCTTTTCCCTTACCTTCTACGACCATCTTATAGTCAAAATGAGTTGTAGATTTTATAGAAACTTTCTTTAATTGATTATCAACTTTTTGATTACGGTTGTATAAAACTACATCATAATAAGTACTTTGCATTGCCTGCTCAGTCATATTGTTGAAGTTTAAACCCACAGTAATTGCTCCTAAAGCAAGCGCAAATAGTAATGATACAGTTGATAAAATTCTAGTATAGTCACTTAATCTAAACTTCAATTGACCTAAAGTAAAGGAATGAAGTTTTCGATATTTGAAAGATAAGTTCTTACGAAGCAAATCAATAATTGCTGTAAAGAAGGAATCAAAAGTAAAGTAAGAACCGAAAACAATTGTAAAGAAAGCAATGGGAACGGTTTTGGTACCTAATTTTGCTGCATGCATCATTGCCCAATAACCTGTGGCAAGTAATGCAATACCTAATAGTGCCTCAATAAACTTCCATAATTTATTTCTATGTAATTTAACTGGTTTTTGATCTTCATGAAGTAAATTAATTATATTCGATTTAACTAACTTATGACGATTCCAGAAAGCAGCTAAAAAGAATAAAATTGCAAAAAATGCGATCGTCCAAAGTAAAGCTGGTAAATAGAATCCTACAAATTTATGAATTTGTAAGCCCAATTGTGAGATTAAAATGCTAGAAACGCCTTGCGTTAAAGCAACTCCTAGAACAGTTCCTAATAAAGTAGCTAATAAACCAACAACAAGTGTTTCAGTAAAAATCAGTCTTCCAATTTTACTAGTCCTAGCACCTAGCATCATGTACATCCCATAGTCTTTCTGCCGCATGCTCAGCAAAAAGCTATTAGCATATACAATATAAACAAAAGTGATAATTGATAAAAGCGCAATCCCAAAGCCAAAAACAATTTGAGTAATTTGGAAAGCAATACTTAACGAGCCTTTTAAGAAAGCAGGATTAGTTGCTAAAGTCATAAACATGTAGAAGATTGCACTAGCAAAAGTTAAGCCAGAAAAAAGAACTAAATAGTCTTTGAACCGGCTTTTAATTCCGGTTAATGATAATTTCCAAAGCATAATTATTTCCTTCCTACTATTAACGTCTACCTAATTCCGCAATAATTTCTTGATAGAATTCTTCGCGGCTCTTGCCATCCTTTTTAATTTCTTTACCAATCTTACCATCCTTGATAAAAAGAATACGGCTAGCATATGAAGCTGAATATGGATCGTGAGTTACCATCAGGATTGATACTTTATCTTTTTCGTTCAACCCCTTCATGGTTTCAAGAAGTTCTGTAGCACTCTTTGAATCAAGTGCTCCAGTTGGTTCATCCCCATAAAGAATAGCTGGTTCATGAACTAATGCCCGCGCTGCTGCAACACGTTGTTTTTGACCACCAGATATTTCTGCTGGATATTTATTTAAGATATGATCAATCCCTAATCGCTTAGCAATTTTATCAACTTTAGGATTAATTGCACTTGTCTTCACATTTTGAAGTGATAAAGGAAGTGCAATATTTTCACGATTAGTTAAGTTCTCTAATAAGTTAAAATCTTGGAAAATAAAACCAATCTCTTGTCCACGAAAATCGGCCATTTGGTTCTTATTTAAACCAGTAATATCACGACCATTGATATAAACATTTCCTGTAGTTGGTTGATCTAAAGTTGAAAGGATATTCAATAAAGTTGTCTTACCTGAACCAGATGCACCCATGATTCCAACAAATTCGCCACGTGCCACATCAAAGCTGATGCCTTTTAAAGCTTGGTATTGTTTCTCACCTTTCTTACCATAAGTCTTGGTAATGTCTTGAACTTGAACTACTTCACTCATGATTACTCTCCCTTTTCGTCATAGTGTATTACGTACCTGTTACACTATATAATACAGACACAGGCATAAAAAGTAAAGCCTGTTTTTCATTTTTTTGAACTTTTATTCTTGTATAATAGAAAACGGTATTGTAATTAAAATACGAAAAGAGGTTTAGTATGCAGGGAAGCTACTTCTTCAACCCTCCTCCTAAATTTAAATAAATAAAGTAAGATAGGATTTTTAGGAGGAAACATGGATACTTTTGATGAAGCTCAAAAACGTAAAAAACTAACCTGGCCGGTAATTGCACTGATGGACTTTGTTACAGTTATTGGTTTTGATGATATTACTTACAACTTTCAAAACCAAGGGTTAGCTGTTGTTAGTGACTGGATTTTATTATTAATTTTATTTGTCGTTCCTTATGAATTGATCGTTGGACAATTAGGTGCAACATTTTCTGATGATGGCGGTGGTTTATCATCTTGGCTAAGACATACCTCTGGAGACAAAATGGGATATATTACTGCCTGGTGCTACTGGGTAGTCTCTCTGCCTTACTTAGTTGATGTAGCAAATTCTACCGTTGTTTCCTTTGCATGGCTTTTTAAAGGACACGCATTAAGTGACAAGGAAATGAGTAATTGGGCTTTTGCCTTATTTACTGCAATTATCTTTGTCATTTTTATATTTTTCCAACACCGATTTGCTAATTCATTGCAATGGTTATCCATTATCGGTGGCGGAGCAATGTTTATCATGACTATTCTTTTCGTAATCATGACTATTGTCTACCTCGGCGAAGGACGCACGATTGCTACGCAGCCATTCCACTTTAAGAATTTCTTGCCAACTTTTGATATGAAATTCTTAATGTCATTAGGCTTATTGATTTTCGCTATGAATGGAGCCGAATTTGTTGCTCCTTACGTTACTGAAATGAAAGATGGACCTAAAAACTTTCCTAAAGCAATGTACATGTTAGCAATCATGACTGGATTTTTAACTATTTTTGGTTCCTTTGCATTAGGCGTATTCTTTAATGCTCATCACTTACCAGATGATTTAAAGATGAATGGTTCTTACTATGCCTTTCAAGCAATGGGTGAAAAATTTGGAATGGGCAAGTTTTTCTTATATACTTTCATCATTACTCAGGCTCTCTACATGCTTGCCCAACTAGCTGTTTTAGTAGATGGCGGGGCTAGAATCTTCTTATCAGATACTGCTAAAAAGTATCTACCTAAACAATTAACTAAGACTGATAAAAATGGTCTACCAATTAACGGTTACTGGTTAACAACTGGAATTTGCTCCGTTTTACTATTTTTAAGTGCTACTCTTCCTTCAGTTAATGACATTTTCAATCAATTACTGAACTTAAATGGAATCGTTTCGCCTTATGTTACTGGATTAATATTCTGGGCCTTTATTAAAATCAGACTTCATCCGGAAAAATTCCCATCACAATATGTATTTATTAAAAACAAAACTTTTGCTGTTATTGTTGGTTGGTGGTGCTTAATTATTACCGTTACTGGTGCAACTTTTGGTATCGTTCCAATTGATGCTAAAGCTGGTTCAGCTACTTGGTGGCATATGTTAATCCTAAACATTGTCGAACCTCTTTTAATGATTGGCTTGGGAATTGTTCTACCATTAATTGCTAAGTGGCAAAGATCAAAAGAAAATTAATCTATAACATAAAAATGCTATTGACTCTCGGTATGCGTACTTGAGCCAATAGCATTTTTTATTTATTGCAATTAATTATCGTTCTTGCTTTCTAGAAAAAAATATCTTAGTACTTAATAAACAAACTAGATACCAAACTAAAATTTTGACTAATAAAATTAACATATCTTGATTAAAAAAACTATTTTCTTCTATCCAATCTATTAAATTACTAATTGGAAGTAGTTCTGCAAAAAATTTTAACCAAGCTGGATATTCACTTACTGGAATAATCATTCCAGCTAAAATAATCAAACTACCCGTTACAATATTAGAAAGCCAGTAAGGATTCTCTTTTTTCATTCCCCATACAGCACAAAAATAAGCTAAGAGAACACTTATAAAGATTTCAAAGGGTAAAGCAAGAAAAAGCCTAGGAATAATATTTACTTTATTAAGCACTAGTAAACCTATTACTCCCAAAAGAATTGTTTCTAGAGAAAGGACAACTGCCGCAATTACAAATTTTACTAGCCAATAGTTTTTAAAAGTAGGTCTAATTGAAAAAATATCGTCCAGTAAATTAATATTTTGATCATAAACTGTGGACGCTACCACAATGCCAATACCTGTAGAAATACCTGTAGTAATCACGCTTCCGACCAAAATACGAGAATAATCTTGACTCGCTCCAAAGGCAATCAACAAAAACATAATTAAGGATACTAATGGTAGCAATAAATAATTAACTAAAATTACGTTAACACTGTCAAAAGTTCCAATCGAACGTAGAGTAACACGATAGGCAGCTTTCAAAATATGCTCAATCTCCCCTCTTTAAAAGCTCGTTTAATTACAATATTAGTCATTAATTTAGATAAAACTCCAAAGACCACTACAACTAAAATGTAGCTCGTTATCCAATTCCATTGAATAGATTCATGATAGATAATCCTAATTGGTAAAGTTAACGGACTTAGCATTTGAAAAGGTTTGATACTTATTCTAACTGCGTCTGGAATACTTAAAAGTCCAGATAAAAGCAAAATTGGTAATAATAAAAGCTGTTCATAAACAATTGCATTCTTGCTTAAAACAAAAAATAAACTAATAAAATAGCTTAAAACTGCAGCTGCAATCCATAATAAGATGATCCCTACTAATAATTGAAAATCTAAGTAATTAACTGGCATTTTTAATAACCAAGCTTCTAATCCTGCTAAAGGAAAAGCAATTAAACCATACACAGAAGCTGGAATCAGAGTAGCTAGTAAAACTTTTTCTCTAGCTACACCAGTATTTAATAGATACGGTAGAGTCCCTTGAAATCTCTGAAAGCCTAATGCGCCAGCACTAGTAGTACATGATGCCCATGTTCCCATTACTCCCGCAATTAACCATTCTTTACCGTCATAAGTTTGCAAAACATAGTGAGCCAAATATTCATAAAGTAGCATTGTAGTTGTTTCAATAATCACTAAATTTACAAAATAAGTATTTTTTATATATAAACGTACTTGAAATAATGCTAATTTAATAAAAGACATACTACACCTGCCTTCTTTTCAACTGATCAGCTACTGCTAAATAGGCATCAGCTAAACTTGCATTATTTTCCACACCAGCAAATTTCTTTACTTCTTGAATTGACCCTTCAAAATGAATCATCCCACCACCAATTAAAAAGATCCTATCAGCCAAGCTTTCAATATCTGACATATTGTGACTAGTTAAAATAATACCTCGTTTTTCTGATGCTATTCTTTTAACTAATTGTCTAATCGAAATAACTGATTCAATATCTAACCCTGCTGTTGGTTCGTCTAACATTAATATTTTGGGATGATTTACTAATCCACGAGCAATATGAAGTCGCTGCAGCATGCCTTTAGAATAAGCAGATACTTTCTTTTCAGCTACATCGACTAAATTAACAGTCTTCAAAGCTTCTTGAACATTGCTTTTAATATTTCTTTCTTTAACACCTACGACTCGAGCAAAAAATTCTAAATTTTCTCTCGCAGTAGCGCCGTAATAAAATCCACGATCACCACCAAAAACAATACCCATCTTCTTCCTAGCTTTTCGTGGATACTTAATCAGATCAATACCCTCAACTTCAACTTGTCCTGAAGTAGGCACTAAGTAATTAGAGATGGATTTAATGAGTGTTGTTTTGCCAGCTCCATTTGGTCCAACAAAAGAAATTACTTCTCCTGCATGTAATTCAAAACTAATATTCTTTATTGCATGAAATAATTTTTTCTTATCTTTATAATCACGTGTAATGTTGTCAGCTTTAAATATAATATTTGTCATAACTTTCTAAAATTCCTATTTTATCAAATTTCAAATTCTTTATATCTTTTGTTACTACTTTTACTGACATATAGCATTACCTCTTTTTGATTTTTTATAAGCATATCATCGTATAAATTAATATTCAATAAAAATTTAATTATTTTTTTATTTTGTCACATTGATAAATTATTATACTTCAATAACATAACAATTTATGAAAGCTCTTTTATTTGCTATTATTTTTATAAGGTCTTATATTTATAAATGAAGACAGTCTTCATAGAGAAGCAATAAATAACAAATATTAATTGCTGTTACTTTATATAAATATCTAGTAAATATATTAAGAAGAAGTTTTTGATGTTCTGAATCATAGTAATAATTCACTATTTTCACTACTTTTTCCCGTCTATAGTTCAACAAAATTGAAAATAGTGAAACTTATTGTTAATAAAATATAGTTTAACTAAATTCTTCAGGAAGCTGAAATGTATATTAATATAATTTTTCAGTTTAAACTATGTATTACAAAGATAATAAATTTGTCACCCTATATACCCTTAAGTCGTGAGCTTTCCTATTCCCCCATAATTATGTATGGCTTAAGTGATTTTCTTAATTAACTACCTTTGATACAGTCAGTTTAATTTCATTTATAAGTGTAAGATTTATTATGATATCAGAATAGCAATTATATACTCCACTCATATTTATGTGCACGGTTAATTAAAGTAATTATCTCTATTCGGATATTACCGTGTTCAAATATCCTAAGGTCACTTCGGAATCGAAGTGGCCTTTTTGTCTTTAAAATTGATTTTTATTTAAAAAGAAATTATAATTTTCATACTATCAAATAAAGGAATGGTTATGATGATTTTCTAAGCTATTTATCTAATATAAAAACTTAATTTATGAAAGCAGGTGAATTATTTGATCGACAATCAACCAAAAAAGACTAAAGCCTTTATCGCTGGCGTAAATTTAAACGATCCTAATTTTGACTACTATATGACAGAACTAAGAGAATTAGCTCTCGCAAACAACTTAGATGTTGTCGGCCAGGGAAGTCAAAAGGCTGAAAATATTGTCGCAGGTACATACTTTGGTGTGGGGAAGCTTAACCAGATTAAAAATATGGCCCGTGAATTACATGCTAAAGTCTTAGTTATCAATGATGAATTGTCTCCTACTCAAATCAGAAATATTGAGGGCATGACAAAGCTTAAAGTTTTAGACAGAACAGAGTTAATCTTAGAAATTTTCTCTAATCGAGCACGGAGTCGACAAGCCAAATTACAAGTTCAACTTGCAAGATTACAGTATGAATTACCTCGGCTTCATCCTTCTGAAAATAATCTAGACCAGCAACGTGGTTCTGGTGGAGCAAGTGGCGGTTTCGCCAACCGCGGTTCTGGGGAAACTAAACTTGAATTAAATAGACGTACTATTGGTAAACAAATTAGCGCAATTAAGAAAGAGCTAAAAGACATCAGTAAACAAGAAGAAATCAAATCTGCTAGAAGAAACAATTCTCGTCTGCCTCAAGTGGCTTTGGTTGGCTACACTAATGCAGGAAAATCAACAACGATGAATGAATTGCTAAATGTTTTTAGTGACGAAGTCAATAAAAAGCAGGTTTTCGAAAAAAATATGCTTTTTGCGACTTTAGATACTAGCGTTAGACGAATTGATTTGAAGGATGATTTAAGTTTCATTCTTTCAGATACCGTTGGTTTTATTTCTAAGCTCCCTCATAATCTGGTTGAGTCATTTAAAGCTACATTGCAGGAAGCAAAAGACGCCGACTTGCTCATTAATGTAGTAGACGCATCGGATCATAATATGGTTCAAATGATTAAAACCACGCAAAAAGTTCTAAATGAGTTAAACATCACTGATGTTCCAATGATTACCGCTTATAACAAGGCTGATTTAACAGAACGTAATTATCCTCAAATTGAAGGAAATGATATCTTATATTCCGCTAAAGATCCCGAATCAATTAAGCAGTTAGCTAATTTAATTGTCAAAAAAGTATTTGATAATTACGAAAAAATAAACTTAGTATTGCCACTTTCAGATGGCAAGAACTTAGCTTACTTACATGAATATGGTCAAATTTTAAGTGAAGACTTTAAAGACGACGGCGTTCACGTTACTGTAAGGCTATCTCCAAAAGATCTAGAAAAATTTAAAGTAAATGCTGTATAGCAGACAAAAAGAGTAGATTTAAAATCTACTCTTTTTTCGTATTATTTATAAATGATTACTGCTTCATTCTTTTCTATATTATTCCACACTTTTGGCGCGTCACTAGGTTTTAAGTTTACACAACCATAAGATCCGTCATTTAGGTAAGCAGTCTTAGACCAGTTCTTTCGCCAGCTATTATCATGAAAGCCACAACCAGTTAAAGTAAATGGCATCCAGTACTTAACATCAACTGAGTATTTAGAACCATCATCATTTGTTCCCTTTAAGACACTTGGAGATTCTTTATATTGGATATACCAAACTCCGGTAGGTGTTTCTAAGTTTTTATGAGCAATTTTAGTTTCAACTGTACCAGTAACGATCGTGTTTAAAGTAACCACGCACTTACCATTCTTATATATCCACAGCTTTTGATCAGTTAAAGAAACAACAATGTAACTATTTCCAATTCCATTATTACTTAAGCCATATCCAGTTCCATACGTACTGAAACCTTCACCGTAGATATAGTTTTTACCATTTAGCTCTTGCGTATTATTGACTAAAGCATTTTCAACAGCAGCAACAAGCTTTTTCTCATTAATAGCCCAACCATAACTTTCATTTTTTACTTTTGTAACTTGACCATTTGGCAATTGGAAGTCATAAGATTTATGAAGTGTAGATACTTCTTTATTAATACTGCTAATCTTATTCGCTAAGATCTTTGTATCTGAAAAAACATACTTATCATTTTCATAAGTTACCGTTGGAAAAATTTCCGACCGCTTAAATACAAAAGACTTACCATTAACCGTATATTTTACTTGTCGATCTTTAATCTGATTTAACTTTTCTTTTGCTTTTAAGAGCTCAGTATTCTGAAAATTCCATTTTTTACGGCTAGGGTAGCGAGTATGTTGTTCTTCAAAGTAAGATTGAACTTTTTTGTTCGTAATTACTTTATCGCTATTCTTCTTTAAAATGACTTCGTCACCTTTTAAAACCGCACTATTTTTAGCTTTCTCATTTATTTTAGCAGTAGCTTTTTTAACAGTTAGTTTGCCGACTGGAACATTATAAATTACAACATTTGAATTAAAGTGACTAGCATTAAATTTTTCCGCTTCAGCATTTCTTTTTGACTGGATATATCCAACTACCAACCAAGCTATTAAAACAATTACTAAGCAAATTAAAATACCTATTAGCCACTTACGATAGTTATTTGTGGGATGGGTATTTTTTTCTATATTCTTGTTATTCATTAAAAATACCTGTTTCCTAAAAAATTTCTTTTCATTATAACACAAAAAAGAAGGTTAATCTTTCAATTAACCTTCTAAAATAACTATGTTTATTTCATTTAATTATCTTACACGGATTGCGTAATCTGGCATGAAGTAACTTGAGATAATAGCTTGAGTTACGTTTTGACCTGGTTGTGGTGCGTGTACGTATTGGTTGTTACCTACGTAGATAGCATCGTGGTAGTCACCCCACATTAAGATGTCACCAGCTTGTGCTTGGCTTACAGAAACGTGTTGACCGGCACCAGCTTGTTGGTAAGTAGTACGTCCAATGTTCTTACCTGCTTGGCTGTATGCGTATTGTACTAAACCTGAGCAGTCGTATGCGTTAGGACCAGTTGCACCCCATACGTAAGGCTTACCGATTTGTGATTTTGCTGCATTAACTACAGTTTGAGCAGTGCTGCTTGATTGAGTAGAAGCTTGTTGCTTAGCTGGTTGAGCAGCTTGGCTTGAAGCTTGTTGAGTTTGGTGTTGTGCAGGCTTAGTAGCAGTAGTGTTTTGTGCAGGTGCACTGTAAGTTGCTGCTTGTTGAGTCTTAACTGTAGTGTTAGCTTGTGCGTAGTAGTTAGTCTTTGCTGGAGCAACATAAGTGTTGTTAGTTGAAGCAGTGTATGTACTTTGTTGTGCAGTAGCTGCAGTATTAGTTTGTACAGGTGCAGTTGCAACTGATGCATTGTTAGTAGTTGCTGCTTGTTGTGCGTTGTTAACGCTAGCTACAGCAGTTTGTGCATCGGCAGTAGCGTTGCTTGCAACGTTAGCTGCAGGAACTTGACTTACAGCTGCCTTAACTGCAGATAAATCAGCAGTAAGTGCGATTGGAGCTTCTTCTTGTACATCATCGCCTGAGATCCATTGGTCTCCACCTAAGTTGTACCAAGTTTCACCCTTAACAGTCTTAACCTTCTTGTATGTCTTCCAGCTTGATTCATGTGGTAAGTACTTACCAGTTTGTTGCTTGCCATCTTCGTAGCTGTTCCAAACTGCAACACTTTCACCAGTCTTAGAATTTACTTTTACAACACCAATTTGCTTTGCAGGAGCTTGGATAGTTGAAGCTTGTGCAGTATTGTTAAATGATAATGAGTTTAATTTAGCTGCACTTAAAGTTGCGATACCTGCAACAGCGAATGAAGCAGCAGTGGTAAGTTTGATTACTTTAGATTTGATAGTCAAAGGTATTTCCTCCATAAAATTCTTTTTTCTTAATATTATCAACATAGCCGTCATTAATTAACTTAAAAGTTATGCTATGTGTCTCTTTTTTTAATTGACAATGGTTATTGTAGGGCATTAATATTACAGCCCTGTTACAAAGCTAAATCATTGTCATTACATTTCGCTTATTCTCAATCTTTTTCATTATTCAAAACCTACTCATTATCAAGTTTTGCTATGATTTCATCTATTTTTTTAGCTGTTTCTTCCCAGTTATCATTATTTAATACATGCGCTTCTTTTGCTAATTCGTCTGATAAATGTAAGTCGCGTTTAAATTCATAGCTGTTTAATCGTTTATCAATTTCACTCGCTTGATCGCCGCGTGCTAGTAGTCTTTTTTTCAAAACAGAAAAATCAGAAACGGTCAAATAAATAAAATATACCTGCTTTCCTAATTTTTCTAAATATGATTTAACCCCATCTGTTTCTACTATTAAAGAAACTAAATCATTCTTTTCCCAAGCTTTTTCTAACGCTTCTTTACTTGAACCATATTGATATTCCCCATATTTTACATGTTCAAAGAAATGAAGTTTTTTAAAGCTCTCGTCATTTTCAAAATAATATGATTTTCCTGGGATTTCACCTTTTCGGATTGGTCTTGTAGTATGTGTTACTACACGAGGAATATTATATTTTTCTGTTAAGTATTTTGAAATTGTGGTCTTTCCTACCCCACTTGGTCCAGCAATTATGATAATTCTTTGCAAAATATTACTCTCCCGCTTGAAATCGACTATTATATATAATAGTATTTCACTATTGTAAAACATTTCTGTACAGAAAAGGGAGTTTTTTAAATGAAAAAAGCTGACGTAAAGATTGGACAAATTTTAGCTGCTACTTCTGAAGAGGAACTTAAGCATCCTTTTCAAGGAAAAGTAGAAAAAATTTACGAAAATTCTGCTTTGCTAGCTATTACTTCATACGATCCAGAAGATGAATCTTCAGTTAACGAATTAAACAATAAAATGGTTATTAACTTTAAGAACTTAAAGAAAGTTAAATCACCTGCACGTGGAAAAACAGCTGCAACTAATGATGTAAAAATTTCTAAAGTTCAACCAGATAAAACTAAAAAATCAAAATAAAAATTAGGCCTAAACAAGTTTTATTTTTTTAATAAAAGGTATCGATAATCATATGAAAAAAAGGCTACAAACATTCTTATTTTGGTTTATCTTAATCCAACCATTTCTAGATATTTATTGGTTATCCAGACCACCACTTCTAAAATTCTCACTTCCATCGATTTTGAGAATTTTAGGAGTTTTTATTGCTATTATTTTATTCTTTAGCATCAAAAGTAATTGGCAAAGGTTAAAAAAACAATGGTGGATTATTACTTATATTGCAATTTTAATCCTCTATTCGCTTTGCCATTTATTCTCTGTTAAAAACTTTACTGGTGTAGATCCAACAAGCTTTGGCTATTCGACAAAAGTTGAGATCTTTTACTTAATTCGAGCTTGTTTACCCTTGATAGTTATCTATATCACTTCATACAGTGATTTTAAAACTAAATACTTTTTCAGAGTAATTCAAGCAATTTCGGGTTTATATTCCTTAACGATTGTCATCTCAAATCTCTTGGTTTTTTCGCTAACTTCATACCATACTACAGGAGCTGAGCAAATCAGTGCCAATATTTTTTCTTGGTTTACTCAAACAAATTATCCTTTTAACGCTTTAGCATCTAAGGGAATATTTTTTCAAGCTAACACTCTATCAGCTATTTTATTTATGATTATGCCGATTATGCTCTATATTCTTTATAAAGAGTTTAACCTCTTAAATATAGTGCTAGTGAGTGCACAAGCCTTAGCAATGTTAATGCTAGGAACAAAGGTGGGAAATTTTGGCTTAATTATTAGCTTAGTTATTTTCTTAATCATCTTCTTATTCCATAGTTTAATTTTGAAAAATACCAAGTTTTCAGCCAAATTTCTAATTACATTGATCTGCATCTTAGCTGCTTCTAGTGCTATTTTTCCTTATAGTCCAACGCTTAGAAGATCTTCGCTTGAAAATGGCGTAGCTCAAAAAAGAAGTAATCTTGGTGACAAAAATAGACTCGATCAAGAACTCGACTCTAGATTAAAAAGATATAAGGGGCAAAAACAAGAAGAATATCTAAAGAATTTTATTAAGAAAAATTATTGGGTCTATTCTTTAAAAAATGACTTAGTTTTAGATCATTATTCCTACAAAAATGATCCCTATTATTGGCTTGACGTCATGAAAAGGCCGGCTACTGAGCGATTAAACTATCGACATCTTGAACAAGATATTCTTAGTCGCGTCATGAACAATGATAAAAATAAACTCAATAAACTTTTTGGTATTTCCTTTAGCCGTGAAAATAATATTGCTCCGCTAGAGCGTGACTTTTTAGCGCAGTATTATTCAATGGGATTGCTGGGAACAATCTTATTAACAGTAATCTACATATTTGTTCTTGGCTATGGAATTTTTTACTGGTTAGTCAATAAAAATTCGAAAACTTTATTGATCTCTTCCCTGCTCTTATCGGGCGGCTTCATTTTATTTGCTGCCTTTTATGCAGGTAATGTTCTTGAATACTTATCAGCAACCTTAGTGATGGCATTTATCTTAGGATTTTTATTACAAAATATCCGTTATAGCAGAACAGCTAGAAAGCTAATGAAGTAATAAACAAAAGACCTTATCCCGAATTTTCAATCTTCGGAATAAGGTCTTTTTCTACATAAATTCTTCTACTTCAATTCTCTCACAAAAGTACGGTCAGGTACTCTAATCAAGTAATATCGAGCTGCAGTCTTACCAGCATGCATTCTAAGGCCGTTATACCAATTTTTCTTGTAAGTAGCAGTATATGTTGCCACATAGGCACTTTGATAGCGCCCATCTGCTTGAACTAATTGCTTAGCAGAATATGGAATAGCTGCTGCTTGAACCGACATTGGATTCTTACCATCAGAAATGGTAGCGTAATTGCTTTTAACAGTTACTCTGTTTCCATTGCTATAGAAAGTATATGTTTGAACAGGCGCTTTCTTATTATCAGATCTAGCAGTAACATAGTATGAACGTTTATTACCAGCTGTTAAAATCAATGGCTGATATTCAATTTTACTAGATAAAACTTGTTTATTTTCTAAATCAGGATTGTAAAATAAAGTGATGCTAAACATATAGATCGCACCGCATAGAAGAACTAAAACCTCTAAGATGTCTAGCAGAGTAGTCTTCCATTCAAATCGCTTACGATCTTTTACAATCATCATTAAGTGACGTTTACGAATATTTTGTACGATAAAAATCAAATACAAAACAAGTATTAACCAGGCCAAAATACCTAAAATATTCCATCCAAGTGTCATAAAGGACCCTCCATTTTCTTTAATTTAAGTATACGGTACTTATGGATGTTTTTAAAACTTTTTTTAATTTGACTTTATTAGAAAAAGTCGCGACAATTGAATACGTAGAAGGTAGTTTTGGTATATAGCGTTAGGCAAAACTATGGTAAAAATAGCTTTTTATACAATTACAGGACAAACGCAACGATTCATAAATAAAACGGGCCTTGATGCACATCGGATTGAGGATGCTCATCCTCAATATCAAATGAATGATAAATATATTTTGATCTTGCCGTCGTATCAAGATTTTATGATGGATTCTGTTGTTGATTTTTTAACATATAAAGATAATAAAGAGAACCTTTTAGGTTTAATAGGATGTGGCAACCGTAACTTTAATGATCTTTTTGCTCAAACGGCAAAAAAGATTTCTGTTACATTGCACGTACCGATTCTCTATTTACTTGAGCTAAGTGGCAACTCGGCTGATGTCAAAAACGTTCGCCAAATTGTCAAAGAAGCTTGTAAAAAGGAACGAGGCGCACAAAAAGATTTGCCAGTTCAAAATCCATCTCTTAGCAATATTAGTTTCTTAAGTGACTTCAGGCAGAAAAATGAATAAAAAATCTTATTATAAAGCAAGTAACTGGAATGCTGTCGAAGATCAAGTAGATCGTTCTGCTTGGGCAAGATTAAATGATATTGTCTACGAACCTCGTCGTGTTCCAATTTATAAAGACCGAGATGAATTTTCCCATCTCCCTAAAGCTGAACAAACTATGCTCCTACATAGCTTTGGTTCTTTAGCTCTTTCATCTACTCTCCAGATGAAAGTTTCACTTTCAAAAATTAAGCAAGATGCGGAAAATTCCGAAGAAGCTGCTGTCTATAATGCATTGCAATATTTGGAATCAATTAATAATAAAGCCTATGGTCATGCTCTGAGTGAATTTTCTACTTCCGATGAGCAACGAGATGAGGCTTTTAATTGGGCAAACCAAAATCCATATCTGCAAAAAAAGATGAGACTTTTAAACACAGTCTATCAGTCAGAGAATGCAATTCAGAAAAAGGCAGCACATGTTTTTCTCTCAACTGGTTTATATCATTCGTCATTCTTTGGACCCCTATATTTATTCGGACAGCATAAATTACCACGAACAGCGGAATTGATTAAATATGCACTTAGAATAACGACTTTAAATGGTATTTATACAGGAATTAAATTTAGGCGTGACTATTTCAAACTCTCTAAAGAAGAGCAAGAAAATGTTCACAACTGGGTATATGGGTTATGCGATAGATTATATGCTAATGAGCTTAACCACATTCATCTTTTATATGAAGACACTGGTTTAGAAGATAAGGTTGAACATTATATTCATTACACCTTAAACAAGGCACTTATGAACTTAGGACAAGAGCCCAAGTATCCTGAAAATGTTGAAACTTTAGATCCCACTTTAACAACAGGTTTGATGGAAAGTGCAATGATTGAAGATTTCTTCTTTTATACAAATGCCCATCCAATTCTAAAAATGCGTGAAATAAAGAAATAAGGAGTTAGCCCTCAAGGTTAACTCCTTATTTTGTCTTTTTAGCTTTCGTTTTTGATTCTGGTTTTTGATAATTACGAATGACCTCAATTTTCTCTTCAATTGCTTTAACCAGTAAGTCGCTATACTTATCTGGATCAGCCACAATTTTATCACTTGAGCCCAAAATATCGATTCTAAAGTGTGATACATTTACATATTCTGAAATAGTTTCAAAATAAATATTTACTTCATATTCATCTTCATTATTACAAAAATTGCTAATTTTTTTGTAATTAGCAAAAGGAAGATTAATGATGTTACTCTCTAATGCAAAAGTCATTGGTCTTCTTCCACTAATTGCAAGTTGCGTTTGAATAAGTGAATTATGCTTAAAAGCTTGGACTGCTTCACCAATCATCTTAGTTGCAATTTTCTTTAATTTAGTTTTTGTTATTTCACTATACTTAATTGTTTCAAGATCTTGAAGATAATCTTGTTCTTCAATTTTTTTAGTTAATTCTTCTTGTTTAATTTTCACGATAAAAATTCCTTCATGTATCCTTTTTTCATTACTAAGATACTCAATAAATCTTATTCATGCAACCGAAAAAAGTTAGATTTGATTAATCAAACTGTAAAGCAAAGCTAAGTAGTTCCATTACCTTAAGCATATCTTCTGGTCTAAGATGATCTGCTGGTTTTTCATCTAATAAACGCATTCTAGAAAAGGTTTGAATTTGTGCTGCATTTACTCGTCCATGAACCCGATAGCCTAGCAAGTCTAGATATGTCGGAAAATGATTGCCGTGTGAAGTAATGGGACAGAGCATTAAATAATTAGTTTTCTCATTGTATGAATTAGAGGATACTACAACTGCAGGGTGCTTCCCCTTCATTTCCTGTCCAACTGATGGTGAAAAATCCGCCCATACAATATCTCCTTGTTTAAATCTAATCTTCGGCATGACGTAATTCCTCCATAGCCAAATTTTCCCAAGCTTCCCTTTCTGGTTCTGGTACATCTTCAAATTTAGCATCAGAGGTATAAGGATTCGAAATTTTCGGTATTAAGATCAAACTACCATCAGATTTTTGATGAATTGTATACTCAGTTCCTACCTCTACTTTAAACGAAGCAGGAAGTGAAAAGCCTACTGAGTTACCAACCTTTTGAGTTACAATATGATGAATAGATATTTTCATAAGTTTTTACCTCATTAAGTTACTTTCAAAAATATTGTAGTACTAAAAAAGACTAACTTTCAAAAGAAAGCTAGTCTTTTTGGCGAGAAACATACAAAAGTATGTCAGGGTCTTTGTTTCACAGCCAAAGTAGCCCATCATCAGCACTTCCCGTGCTTTGACTTCTAGAGTCCAGATGATCTCTGTCAAAGAACGCATCTCGCGTTTTCCTCGACTCGTCGCATCTATAATTATACTAAATTTTTCTTATTTTTTCTATTATTGCGCGTCTTAAAAAAGATCTCGCCCATCAGCTGAGCCAGCATAAAGCCCATTGCAATCGCAATTGTGACAATTGCCACTCGTAAAATTAAGTCTTCTGCATCAGACAGCTGCCCTTCTACCATTGCACGTACTGCCTGATAGGCTGGCACACCTGGCACAAGTGGTACAACACCAGGAATGTTGAAAACAGTTACGGGGCATTTTTTAATTCGAGCAAATACTAAACCTAAAATTCCAACGCACAATGCTCCTAAAAGATTAGATCCTAATCGGCCAATGCCAATTCGATTAGCCAACCAATACAAGATCCAACCCGCACTCCCACTGACACCGCATAACACAAGAGCACGGTGAGGGACATTAATAATTAATCCAAAGCCCACAGAAGCAAGCCAGGCAAACACTAAATTAACAATTATTTCTAACCAAAAAGGCATCACATCACACCCCATAATAACTTAATTGCAATACCGATGCCGCCACCAAGAGCAATAGCAGTTAAAACTGCCTCTGTTGTTCTAGCCATCCCCGACAATAAATCACCACCAAACAGATCTCGCAGAGCATTAGTTATCGCCACTCCAGGCACCAATGTCATCAAGGATCCGATTAAGATATTATCGACAATAAGCTTAGGAAACAACTTGCAAGCAAAAATGGTAATTACTCCCATAAAAATTGCCGTCACCATTTCAGCTAAAAAACGAATATTAGTATAGCGTTTAATAGCTAAATACACAGCATATGATAAACCGCCAATAACAGCTGCTGCTGGAAAATCAATCCAGTCATAATCATCCATAAATAAGACCATCAAAGTCGGACTCAAAATTGCAGCTCCGATAATTTGAAGCCAAATTGGAAAATCTGGAATAGAAATTGAAATCTGTTGAAGTCTTTCCTGTAATTCCTTCAAAGTGATTTTTTCGGCAGCAAATTCACGTGATAACTCATTAACCCGGTCTACCAACTCTAAATTAATGTTTCTTTTCTTAACTTGCGTAACTTGAGTATAGGAATGTTCACCTAAACTCATAAATATTCCAGTTGGAGTTGTAAAACATCTAGCACCAGTAATACCTGCGTTGCGAGCTATTCTCATCATCGTATCTTCAACTCGATAAGTTTCGCTGCCGCCTTCGATCATTAATCTACCTGCTTTTAAGCAAGTATTGAGCACTTCAGCGGCATAGTCTTGACTCACATGCTCTTTATTCATTTTTATCCTCTAAAATACTTATCTATTCATTATTCATTTTTTCAATATCGATTGTCTTGTCAACCCAGTTTCCTCTAAAGAAGTCTCTTTCGTGACTTACAATAATTACTCCACCTTTAAACTCAACAATTGCCTTTCGCAAAGAATCTTTAGTAGCAATATCCAAGTGGTTAGTAGGTTCATCTAAAAACAATAAATTAGATGGTTCAAACTGCATCTTAGCTAGTTTAACCTTTTCTTGTTCTCCACCAGATAACTCCCTTAAGGGACTCATTGCTTGCTGAGCTGTCAAACCCATTCTAGCTAAAGCTTGACGTAATTCTCTAGGACGCAATCGTGGAAATTCTTCTTGTAAATATTGCAAAGGCGTCATATTTTTATTGGGCCAAACGAGATCTTGCTGAAAATATGCCAGCTCAGCAGTTGAAGATAATTCAAAATTACCATAAATTGGTTTCAATTTTCCTAGCAATGTCTTCAATAAAGTAGTTTTCCCAATTCCATTAAAACCGGTTACTGCTACCTTTTCACCATTTCCAACAGAGAAATTAAATGCTGACTTAACTAACGCCTGATCATACCCAATTACCAAATCCTGAGTCTGCAGCAGCAAGTTTGAAGCTGTATCAACATAGGGGAAAACGACATGCGCTTTTTTATTATTTTGTGGTGGCGTTAAAATATCCATCTTTGCTAGTTGCTTTTCCCGCGACTTAGCACTCTTAGATCTTGAACCAGCTTTATTCTTTCTAATATATGCTTCAGTCTTTTTGATTTTTCGTTGCTGATTGGCATAAGCTTTTAAATAACTCTCTCGGTCAGCTTCTTTTTGGCGTAAGGCATGTTTTAAATCCCCGCTATAGCGAGTAATGGTGCCAAAATCAATATCAATAATGCAGTTGGTAATTCTCCCTAAGAAATCATAATCATGTGATACTACAATAAAAGCTCCTTCAAAATCATTTAAATAATCAGCTAACCAATCAATGTGGTTAACATCTAAATAGTTCGTCGGTTCATCTAAAACTAAAACATCAGGATTTTGTAAAAGAAGTTTAGCCAAAATCAATTTAGACCGCTGTCCACCAGAAAGCTTAGCTACATCTCGCTCATAACCTAAATCAGCTAAGCCCAGTCCTGTTGCTACTCGGTCAATCTTAGTATCAATATCGTAAAATTCCTTTTCTTCAAGGAAAGTCTGAATCTTACCGGCTTTTTCTAAGAGAGAGTCATCCCCATTTTCACCATATTTCACATAAAGGTCATTCAATTCTTTTTCTTTTTGAAAAAGATCGCTAAATGCTGTTTGTAAAAACTCTTTAATTCCTATACCTGCTTTAAGTTTGGCATACTGGTCTAAATAACCGACATGGAGTTTATTTTGCCACTTAACCTCGCCCTCATCTTGGGTAATTTCACCAGTTAGAATCTTAATTAAAGTCGATTTACCAACTCCATTTTGCCCAGTTACCCCCATATGGTCTTCTTTATTTAAAACAAAATTTGCGTCTTCGTATAAAGTTTTATCAATAAAAGTTTGGCTTAGATTTTTAACCGTTAATAAGCTCATTATTTCCTCTAGTCTAGATTATTTTCTTGATCTTTTAATTTATTTTGTTGCTTAGCATCATATTCTTGCAAAGCATTCAACACTCTTGGCCATTGTCTTTTAGGAATAATTAGTTGGAGTTTATTGTGATAAATTGGAAAATCACTGGCTTTCATCCCTGTTATTTTTGCTAGTTCTTCATCTGTTAAATGATACTTGGCTACAATGGCTTTAATTTCATAAGATGCATGTCCTTTAAAATATGAAAGAACATAAAAGAATGCCGCAAAAATACCTGCACTTAAAATAGCCATCGGCAGAGAAAAATGAAATGTCCGTTGCGCAATAAAAAACACTGCAATAAATGCAATCAGTGCAGAAATTATCCCGTAAATGACTGGAAAATACTTATTTTGCTTCATTTTTTATCATCCTTTTTATTACACTAGTTTTTCAAATATTACATTCAATTTACGCAAATAACTTTTTTGTAAAAAATGTAAATTGTGTTTTATTTTACTGCAATAATCCTCTTATATAATACAGTTTGTTAAGTAAATTAAAAATGACTTTTTAAATATCATTAGTGTAACACGATTACCATTCAATTATTATTAAATTTAAACTTAAAGGAGTAAACACTTTGACACATAAGAAGGGAATTTCAGTGGTACTTATTGCCCTACTAGGTTGCGGTTTTCTTACAAATTCAGTTACTTCCAAAGCAGCTGACCAAGATACTAATTTTAATGTTTCTAAAAGCCTAGTTGAAAATACAATTAAACCAACTCTTCTCAGTAAAAAATTTAAAGAAGAACAAATCAAAGAATTTAGAGAAAACAAATTAGTAGAAATTAAGTTTGAAGAAAAAAGAATTAATCATGAAAATTCTAATTCTCAATTAGGCAATTAAAACTTTGCCAACAAAAGTTGCAGTTATCAGACAAAATCACTAAGATAGAATCATCAACAGATATCTTAAAAAAAGCAGTTAGCGTTTCGCTAGCTGCTTTTTTCTTAATTTCCATCCCATGGAATCGTATCAGAATCTTTATCATAAATAACATAATTTCTAAAGTCTTCTGGATCATTCCAGTCTAGACCTTGCTGTAAGCTATTTTGTCTTGTTTCTTGATTACGTAATTTTTCTTTCTTTAAACCTAAGCTAGAACGGACCAAATCTGAGACGCGTTGTAATTCTTTAGTAGAAGCTACTTGCATTGCAGCAGAGCCAATCCAAACATTATGTCCATGAATATAGCCACTCTTAATATCCTGCGTACAACTACGATAGTTCATTGCAATTGAAAGCATATCATCAAAAGTTAGGTTAGTTTTAACATACTTGGCAAAGACTTTGAGAATCTTACGATAATTTGTGATTGAGTTAACTGACATTCCTTTACGTACAATGTCATTAATGACCTGTCTTTGTCGCATTTGTCGGCCGTAATCGCCCTTAGGATCTTCTTTACGCATTCGAACGTAGTCTAGAGCTTCTTTACCATTCAAGTGCTGCTTACCCTTTTTGAAATGCGTGTGATAAGTAAAGGTAAATGGAACATTAACATCTACCCCTCCTAAGGCCTCTACCATGCTCTCTAAGGCTTTCATATTAACTTCCATATAATAGTTAACTGGGGTATTTACTAGTGCTCTAACCGTTCGTGTAGCTCCTTTACTGCCACCAATTTGATAAGCTGAATTGACCCGGAACATGTAGTATCTTCCTTCACCCTTGCCATCTCCCTTAATATCAGCTAGCAAGTCCCTAGGAATTGATGTCATCGTTGCTTCTTTTTTCTGCGGATTCATAGTTGCTAAAATCATCGTATCTGAATTTCCGCGATCGTGCCTACCTTCAATTCCTTGATCAACACCAAGAATTAAAATAGAGATTGGCTTCTTCTGAGAAATTAACTGCGAAGTTTTTCCAGTCCCGCGATAAGCCTGCTGCACCGAACTCATAGCTGAGAAATAAGCATGAGCAAAATAGGCTACGCTTCCGCAAACAAGTAGAATTGTTAAGAGACCTACCAGGCGAGCAAAGTTATTTCCATTCTTAATATCTTTTTTATTCGCCGCAAAAACATTATTTCTTTCTAGTTTTTTATTTGGCTTATTAGGTTCATCTGGTCTCATTAATTTTTGACTCCTCTGGCTATTAGCTTACCTTTTCATATTACAAAAATCACTGGCTAAGCACATTAGTTTCATTATTAAAAAATTTTTATTTTTTAGCAAGCGAAATAATGTTCTATAATGGTGATTAATAAAATTTGTATCACAGAAAGAAGGAAAAAATATGGCTCTTCCAACAAGAAATGAAGTATCCGATGATCTTAAGTGGGACTTAAGTCGTGTTTTTAAGAACAATCAAGAATGGGAACAAGAATATAAGCAGGTTGCACAAGAAATCAAGAACTTAAGTAAATTTAAGGGAACACTTGCCAAATCTGGTAAAGATCTTTATGAAGGAATTACAGCAATTTTAGCTGTAAATCGACGCTTAGAAAAAGTATATGTTTACGCTACAATGTCAAGCGATGTAGACACAAGCAATAATCATTACCTCGGTTTTGTTGCTAAAGCACAAAGCTTAGCTAATCAAATGAGTGCTGCAATTGCTTTTGTCGATCCTGAAATATTATCTATTCCAGAAGAAACCCTTGCTAAGTTTATGCAAGATGAACCACGTTTAGAAAATTATCGACACCGCCTTGAACAGATTACGCAAAAACGTCCTCATACCTTGCCAGCAAATGAAGAAAAAATCATTGCTGACGCTGGAGATGCAATGGGTACATCTGCTAATACCTTCAACGTCTTAACTAATTCTGATATGGAATATGGCTACGTCCAAGATGAAGACGGTGAAATGGTTCAATTATCTGACGGGCTATACTCACTTTTAATTCAATCTCAAGACCGCAACGTCCGTAAAAACGCCTTTGACGTGATGTATGCAAGCTACGGACAGTTTGAAAACAGTCTTGCTTCAACTTTATCAGGTGAGGTAAAAGCTCACAATTTTAATGCTCGCGTACATAAATACAATTCGGCTAGAGAAGCTGCTTTAAGTGAAAATAGTGTACCAACAGCTGTTTACGATACATTGATCAAGGAAGTAAATAGCCACCTTGACTTACTTCACCGTTACGTTGCATTAAGAAAGAAAATTCTAGGCTTAAAAGACCTTCAAATGTACGATATGTACGTCCCATTAACCGGGAAGCCAGTTCTTTCTTATAACTTTGAGGAAGCAAAAGAAGAAGCAAGAAAGGCTCTAGCACCATTAGGAGAAGACTATTTAAAACACGTTGATTATATTTTTAATAACCGCGTAATTGATGTGGTTGAAAATCAAAACAAGGTTACTGGTGCATATTCAGGTGGTGCTTACGATACTGATCCATATGAACTACTTAACTGGGAAGATAACCTTGATTCACTCTACACTCTAGTTCATGAAACTGGTCACTCTGTCCACTCTTGGTACACAAGAAACACTCAACCTTATGTCTATGGTGATTATCCAATTTTCGTTGCTGAAATTGCTTCAACTACTAATGAGAATATTTTAACCGAGTATTTCTTAGATAAAATTACTGATCCAAAGACCCGTGCATTTGTCTTAAACCATTATCTGGATTCGTTTAAAGGCACACTCTTCCGTCAAACTCAATTTGCGGAATTTGAACAATTTATTCATGAAACTGATGCTAATGGTCAGCCGCTAACAGCTGACGTACTCGATGAATTTTATGGCAACTTAAACCAAAGATACTATGGAGATAGCGTAGAACCTGGTGGAGAAATTGCTATGGAATGGTCACGTATTCCTCACTTCTACTACAACTTCTATGTTTACCAATACGCAACAGGTTTTGCAGCTGCAACTGCACTTGCTAATAAAGTTGTCCACGGTACTGAGCAAGAACGTGATGCTTATATTAATTTCTTAAAATCAGGCTCTTCAGATTACCCAACGGAAATTATGAAACGAGCTGGCGTTGATATGACTAGGGCTGATTACTTGAGGGATGCTTTTGATACTTTTGAAAAACGTCTTAATGAATTTGAAAAAATCGTTGATGAATTAAACGCTGAAAAGTAGGATTCACATCTAAATAAGCTGGTAGATTTAATTTCTACCAGCTTTTTCATTAGCTATTTTATTTATACATGGCGACAATCTTTTCTAACTCTTCATTAGGAATCAATTTCAAATTTCTAACAAATTCTGTAGCTTGTTCTAAGGTGCTACCATTATCCATTTGATTCTCAAGAATAACTTTGGCGGAATCTACTTTTCCTTGTTCTACACCGTCTTTTCTACCTTCTGCATATGCTACTTTCCCTGCTATTTTAGCAGCAGCCTGTTCACGTTCTAACATTCTTGTCTCGTAAAGCATAATCTTCTCCCTCGTTTCCGGATCTTCGTTAATTTCTTTAATTCTTCTTTGCGCGTAATCAAAATATTTATTTAAATTCACAGGTTCATTGTTCATTAATTTAGCCAAGGCTTTTAAGTCTTCGCTCTGACCCTCAGCTGAAACTTGTGAATTAATGATAATCTTTGTCACGCCATCCTGCAATTGTTTCGACCTATCTTGATCAGAATAAGTATGGTACGACTCATAGAATCCTCTCTAAAAATATTTGAGGGGTTATCCCATATGTTTATTACGCATAAATCTATAAATTTTTTTATTATAAAAAACGACCCACGTGTGGTTTTACCACCGTGAGTCGTTTTCAACATCTATCTAAATAATCTATTTCTTCATGCTAGCAAGCATTTGATTGATATCCACAATTCCAGCTTTACCAGCATTAACAGCATCTGAATCATTGCCAATCATTTGACTATTGAGCCAATCAATCACCATTGCTAGGTTCATCCCTGCAACTAAATGAATATTTTGACCACCCATAATCAAACGACTAACTGTATTAGCAGGAGTACCTCCCATTAAATCAGCAAATACTGTTAAATCTTCTTCAGGAATGCCATTAATAGTATCTTGAAACTTCTTTTCAAAATCTTCAGGTCCTTCTTCAGGAAGCAAGCATACAGCATGAATATGTTCTTGGGGACCCATAATTAATTCTGCACTCTTTTTAACTTCTTCAGCCATCTTACCGTGACTGATCAATACTAATTCTTTTGCCATAATATTTTTCGTTTAATTGACTGCTAAATCTTAGCAAGAACACCAATACCGCCAAGAACAACTGATAGAACTAAAACAATTAAAATAGCCTTAGTTGAAGTCATCTTCTTCTTTCCAAGTAACCAGTAAACAAAGCCGACGATCAAGGCAGGTAATAACTTAGGAATGATCATATCTAAGTTGTTTTGGATATCCATCGTAACTTTACCAATTTGTGGTACCCAAGCAAACTTAACATTAACCATCGTAGCAACTAAAGCACCTACCATGAACACACCAAGTACTGTAGCAGCATCAGTTAAAGCATTCAAGCGGTCTCTCATTTCAGTAACAAGAGTTACACCCTTATCATAAGCAAAACGTAGTTGCTTCCATCTGAAGAAACAGATCGCAATTTGAGCGGCAATCCAAATAAATACACCTACTGGGTTTCCTTGTGAAGCCATAGAAGCAGCCAAGGCACCGAAGATGGTTGGAATCAAAGCAGCAAAGATTGAGTCACCAATTGCGGCAAATGGTCCCATTAAACCAACCTTCAGACCAGTAACAGTATCCTTACCTTCAACACCTTCATTTTCCTCAATGGCTAAATCAATACCAGTGATAATTGTGTTAAAGAAGTTAGAAGTGTTAAAGAACTGTACGTGTGTCTTCATCATTTCTTGTAATTCTGGAGTATTATCGCCATAAATCTTACGAAGTTGTGGCAAGATCAAGAATAAATATCCAGTGTTTTGCATTCTTTCATAGTTCCAACCTAGTTGGAAACCAAATAAAGAACGTCTGTTAATTTGATTAAAGTCTTTGTCAGTTAATTTATATTTTGGTTTAGAGTTCATCATCGGTGATTTCCCCCTCTGAAGCTACATTAGTTGATTCTGTAGTAGCTGCGGCTTCTTTGGTTCCACCTTTACCGCTGCCACCTTTACCACTAATTTCATCCTTGTAGTGCAAGATTGCAAATGCTAATCCAATTAAAGCCATTGCAAGCATTGGCAAGCCGTTGAAAGTTGCAGTAAATGACTTGTTTGCTGCTTGAAGACCTGTACCTAAAGTTTGAATACTTGTGAATAAGACTGAGAATAAAGTAGTAAATGTGAATCCCATAATTAGGTAAGCAATGTGTTTCTTAACTGGTAAGTAGCGAAGCAAAATAGCAAAACCAACTGCAGGAAGTACCGCACCAGCTACTGTTAAACCAGTACCTAACCACTTCAAGTTTCCGTTTAATGAGTTAGCAATAGTTTGAACTAAACCACGTCCAAATGCTAAAGCAATAAATACAGGGATTGCACGAGATAAAGCCCAAGGAATTGCACCATAGAGGAAGTTTCTTTCAATACCCTTGTAGTTGTTCTCTTCAATTAAGTGGTCAATTCTGTGTGCAAAGTAAGTGTTAGCAAATCTTGCTAAAACATCCAATTGAACCATAATTGCAGCTACTGGAACCGCAATTGAAGAAATAGCTACTTGTGGGCTCATTCCTTTAATACTTACAGAGAATGCTGTTGCTAAAACTGTACCGGTAGTTGCATCAATCTTAGAAGCACCACCGAAAGTACCAACACCTAGCACAGTAAGTTGCATGGCACCACCAATAATTAAACCAGTCTTTAAATCGCCCATAACTAAACCAGCAATTAAGCCGGCACCAACTGGTGTATTCAAAGATGAATAAATTTGCAATTCATCAAGAATTTCATAACCAGCATAGAGGGTAAGTAGTAATATTTGCCACCAAGCCATCGTTAGACCTCCTATTTAATCTTTTCATTCATTAATTTCATAAAGTCATGAGAATCATCACTTGGAGTTAACTGAGCTGTGATTTTCACGCCCTTATCTGCTATCTTTTTAAAATCTTCGACATCTTTTTCTTCAACATTAATCTGCTTAGTTACTTGCTTAGTAGTATCTGTTTGAGACATTGTACCTACATTTAAAGTATCAAGCTTAAGACCTAAGTTAAGTAAATCTAAGAAGGCTGCTGGCTTTTTAGCGACAATAAATATTCGCTGATTACCATAACGCTCATGAATCAAATGATCTGCTGCAACCTGTGCTGGCAAAACGCTAAGACGAGTCGTAAGAGGCGTAGCCATTCTCAAACCACTTTTTTGGATATCGCTTTTTGCTGCATCTTCATCAACAACCATAATGCGATCCGCCTGAAGCTTCGGGGTCCAAAGATTAGCTACTTGACCATGGACCAGCCGTCCATCAATTCTAGCTCCCACAATATTCATATAGATTCCTCCATATTCCGTAAAATATTTCTGTAAACGCTTTCTACAGTTTCAATCTTAGTATATTAACTTTTACTAGTCAACTGGTTGTGACCACTTTTTTAAGAATTTCTAAAGTTCCTACTAAAAGTATACTCTTTTAAGCCTTGTAACGTGACTCACCATTTAGATAAGTTTCACTGACAGTCATATTATGATTCAAAACAACAAAGTCAGCTGGGTGATCAGGTTTAATCACACCACACTTATCGAGTAAGTTACAACTCTTAGCTGGTACATAACTAGCCATCATAACTGCATCTTCAGGTGTTGCAACATTCCAGTCCACTACATTCTTAACTGCATCCTTTAAGAGCAAAATACTGCCGGCTAAGTTATTAGTATCTTTCAAACGAGCCATACCGTCCTTAACATAAACTGGCAATTCACCTAAAACATAATCACCATCAGGCATTAATCCAGCCTGCATACAATCAGTAATCAAGGCAATATGCTCTGGCCCACGTGCATTTACTAAGGCGCGAACAGCTGGCTCTTCAACGTGGTGACCATCACAAATTAATTCATCCGTTGTTAAACGAGAAGAAAATGCAGCACCAATAATGTTAGGTGAGTGTTGTGACAATCCATTCATCCCATTGAAAGTATGTGTAAAGACGCTAGCTCCAGCTTCAACACAAGCAATAGCATCTTCAAAATCAGAATCTGAATGTCCCAAAGCAACTACTAAGCCCATCTTTACAGCTTCACGTACAAATTGACGGGCATTCTTTCTTTCAGGTGCCATTGAGATCTTAATCAACATGTTATCTGAAGCTTTACGCCACTTCTTTAAAAGCATAATCGAAGGATCAGTCATATACTTAGGATTTTCTGCCCCACCATGCTTAGGAGTAAAGAATGGACCTTCAAAGTGTAATCCTTGAATTTTAGCACCAGTTTCTTCACCCTTATGTGCCGCAAACTTTTCACAAGTTTCAGTTAATTCTTTATCGCTTGCAGTAATTGTAGTTGGTAGCCAACTAGTTACACCAGCTTGAAGCAAACCTTCAGAAATCTTATTAACGCCTTCCCAGTCGCTCTTCATCGTATCTTCATCAAGCAAGCCATGAATATGCGTGTCAACATAACCAGGTGCAATCCATTGATCGCCATATTCCTTAATTAGACCATGACTTGGCTTTTCATCTTCTCGATAATATAAACCAAAGTTTCCATCATCTTGAACTTCAAGATAACCACCATTTTCAGTTTTATTTTCTAAAAAGAACTTTCCGGCATGAATATAATATGACATAGTATTTAACTCCTTAAATTAACTTCTATTCTAAATTGAAAGTGTTTTCTAAATTTGAATTTTATTTGATGAATTTGTGAATTGTTACTCCCTTAACAACACGGTTAACTGTACCGGTTGGTGAAGGAGTATCTGGAGTATTTCCAACCTTAACCGAAGTAAGCAAGGCAATTGTTTGACCAAACATAATATCTGGCAATGCTAAATATGCATCTGGTAACTCTTCTCCAGAAAAGGCGAAGAATTTGCCATCAAAGTCTTGTCCCTTCTTAAGTTGTCCTACCCCCATTACTAATGGAACTATTTCATCAGCTTTAATCTCATCTAAAATATCTAAATCGTACTTTCTGGTGTAAGAATTATTTGAAACAAAGTCAAAAACAATCGTCTTCTTATCTAAAAATGACTTAGGACCATGTCTTAATCCCATTGAAGTATCAAATAAAGCCGCAACTTTTCCAGCTGTTAATTCCAAAATTTTAAGTCGAGCTTCTTCAGCTAAGCCGCCTAAAGCACCACTACCGATATAAGTAATTCTGTCAAAGTCAGTATCAACTAATTTTTGAATTTCCGCTTCACGATCAACTACGCTTTCGCCCATCTTAGCAATTTCATTAACAATTGTTTCTTTTTCTGCATCACTTCTAGTATCAAATACCAACAAAGTAGCTAAGCTCATACATGAAAATGAACCTGTCATCGCAAAACCTTGATCTAATGACTTAGCAGGCATTAAAAGAACAAGTCCATTTGGATCATCTTTTAAGTCTTGAGCCAAGTGTCCTTCTGGAGCACATGTAATAGCAATTTGGTATAAATTCGTAACTAATTGCTTAGCAAGTTCAACGGTTGCAACTGATTCAGGAGAATTACCACTCCGAGCAAAAGAAACTAGAATTGTTGGTGTTTCCGCTTCAAGATAATCTTCTGGTGTTGAAACAATCTTAGTAGTATCAATTGCTTCAAAATCATACTTAGTACGATCGGCATGCTTTCTCAAATATGGCATCACAGTGTTGCCAACATAAGCACTTGTTCCTGCACCTGTAAAAATGACTTTTACTTTATTAAATTTTTGATTGATTTTAGCTAAAAATTTATCAATTTCTTGTTTCTTTTCTTGATAAATCTTAAAAGTCTCTTTCCATAAAGAAGGTTGTTGCTGAATTTCTCTAGTAGTAATATCTGCGCCCATCTTTTTTAGTTCTGCATCACTTTTTGTAAACATTGGCCTATTCCTTTCGATAACTAAACTAAATGATTGTATTGCCGTGATCGATAAATGAATCTATCCCCTCTAGCTAGAGAAATGGTAAATTCAATCGGCACGTTTTTATCATTGATTGCCCGTCTAAAAATTTTTAAACTAGCATCCCCGGGCTTTACGCCTAAAATCTTACTGTCTCTTTCATCTAAATTAACCGCTTGTACATCTTCAAAGGCAAGAACACTTTGTTCATTGTATTTTTGCTTCATAACAGTGTACAAATGATTTTCATTTAAATCCGACATTTTTAGATCCGGAAAAATACTTTCTGGTAAATATGTTTCTCCATACATTAGTGGTACTCCATCAGCTAGACGTAACCTAACTAACTTGTACGCTTTTTCTTGAGCTTTCAAATTAAGCTGATTTGCGACAGCTGCGTCGGGAACAACAAGCTCTAATGTGCGGTTTTGTGTTGTTGGCTTGTGTCCTGCTTCTGACATCTGTTCACTAAATGAATACATACTTCCTAAGTTGGTCTGATCTAGATAAATTGTGGAAACAAATGTACCTTTTCCATGCAATCGATAAATAATGCCTCGCTCTTCTAAATTATTTAATGCTAATCGAATCGTATTTCGACTCACACCATATTCTTTTAAAAGTTGCCTTTCACTAGGCAGTCGATTATTTGGCTTCATTTCAGTCTTAATTTTCTTTTCAAGATCTAAAATTACTTGCTGATAAAGTGGCTTTTTCATCTTCTAACCCCATCCAATCTTCAACTGGTTAGTACCACCTTCTACAGAATATTCTAGAAAGCGCTTTATGTCAAATCTAAAAAAACACGAAATGCATTTTTTCGTTATAATATGAACTATACGTAAATGAAAAATTTAATTTAAAGAAGAAATGTAATATGTCTGAAATTACTAACAACCAACAACCACAACAATTAAGTCGTTTAGTGCAAGTAGCGAAAGGTACTCGCTACTACGATCTGCAATTTGCAGATGGAAAAAGAGCACGTCTATACATTATTGCTAAAGGAATCTTTCGCTTAATTATCGATCCGGCAGCAGAATTTAAACCTTTGTCGCCGTCTTTAACGATTGCCGCAGGTAACTTTAGTTTGCGTCCTTTTGAAGAATCACAACTTTTAGTCACTGATGAAACTTTCACGATTAAAAGTGGTCAATTTTCACTTCGTTTACAAAAAAATCCTGCAATCTTTAGCATTTTTGATGATCAACTTCATCGCTATCGTATGATGCAAAGTAGTCCGATTGAACTAGGAGCAGATTATTCTAGTGAATTCTTACGTCAAAATAAAAATGAATTCTATTATGGCGGCGGAATGCAAAATGGAAGCTTTAGTCATAAAGGAAAAATAATTGAAATCAAAAATACTAATTTAACCGGTCCTGGTGCAGTTGTTTGTCCAGAAGGCTTTTTCTGGTCCAATGCTGGCTTTGCAGAATTGCGCAATACTTGGAAAAACGGAATTTATGACTTTAAAGGTGAAAATGGCAATACTGCTATTCTTACCCATCAAACTCCTATTTTTGATAATTTTTATCTTTTAGGAGATTCTCCAGCTGAAATCTTACGTCAGTACTACAAAATTACCGGCTCTCCCCTCTTCTTGCCTAAATATGCTCTTGGCCTAGGATACTTAGGTAACTATCTTGATACTTGCTGGAGTGTTGCGAAGCCTCAAGAAAATAATGCCATTAAATTTGAAGATGGTAATACTTATAAAATTGCCCATGCTGATAATGAAATTGTTGCTAAGTCCTCCCTTAATGGTGAAGAGCAGTATCAATTTTCTGCTCGTGCAATGATTGAACGTTACCGCTCACATCATTTTCCACTTAGCTGGTTTGTTCCTAACTACAACAGTAAGCAAACTTTAAATGAAACCGAATTAGCTAACTTAGTTGATTTTGCCAAGGAGCAAAATATAAAACTTGGTTTCTACGGGGCTTTACCTGCAAACGCACCAGCTAATTTCTTAAAATTTAAGACAGAAGCTCCTAATTTAGCTAATGACAAAATTATGCAAGATTTTGCAATTGCTAGTGAGCCTTTAGTTGATAAAAACCAAACTAATCGTCCTTGGGCAATGGCAAGTAATGGCTGGAGCGCTGTTCAAACCTTAGCTACCACCGCAAATGAAGGTGTAGGAGGCGAGTGGGAACAAATTGCAACAGAGATTGCTAGTTTCTTAAGTATGTCTCTTTCTGGTCAACCAAATATCGGAAGTGCTATTGATGGAAAAGAAGGCGGCGGTAATGCTCAAGTAAACATCCGTGACCTACAGTGGAAAGTCTTCACGCCTCTGCTTTACTCAATTGATAATTACGGCAATATCCAAAAAACACCGTTTGCATTTAATGCAAAAATGACGCGAATTACTCGCGCTTACCTAAAACTTAGGGAAGAAATTACGCCTGATCTCTATACTCTTACCCGAGCTGCTCAAGATGGCATGCCGATTGTTAGACCTCTGTTTTTGTCCTTCCCGCACGAAAAAGTTAACTACACAAATCAGGTAAAACATGAGTTTATGCTAGGAAACAACTTATTAATAGCCCCAATTACTAATGGTCGAGAAGATCCAAGTGGAGCTTCATTAAAAGACAATCTTTACCTGCCTGATCATCGAACTATGTGGATCGATCTCTTTACTGGTAAAAAATTAATCGGTGGCAGAATTTACGATAAGTTACACTATCCATTGTGGCATCTTCCTGTTTACGTTCGCGGAGGGGCAATCTTACAGGAATCACTTAGAAGTGCCCTTGTTTATCCACAAAATAAGAGTTCTGCCATCTTATATGAAGATGATAATCAAACTAATGATTATGAAAAGGGAAATGCAGCTACAACACAAATTACCAGTTCGGTTAATGGATCTAAACTTCATATTACGGTTTATCCAACCGAGGGAAGCTATGAAGGACTTGAAGAAAAACAAGCTACTATCTTAACAATCATGGCTGATCGCTATCCTGGTAAAGTTTCACTTAAATTAAATGATCAAATTATTCCACTACCTGAATATAATGATTTAGATAGCTTTAACAAATCAGAAGAAGGTATTTTCTACCAGCAAGATTACGTGCCATGCAAAGAATTTGGTCAATTTACAGGTCAACTGCAGCCTGCTCTTAAGGTAAAAATGCCAGCTGTTGACATCCATGACAATAAATTTGAACTTACGATTGAAAACTTTAGTTATGGTAGTGAAGTCGAACAACATGCTATTATCGATTCAGCTATGGCTTCACCAAGAAGTGCCGCAATTTTGACGGACCGTTTAACTTCAAAGAGCATCACCATTACTTGGACTAATCCAACTAACTTCGTCGGTAAAAATATAATGGCTGATATCGAAGTTAATGGAATTGTTCATACTAATATTGATGGAGATACCTTCACTTTCCACGAGCTTGAACCTAACACACGCTATCGGTTTAGAATTAGAAATAAATTCGGTAACAAGGTATCAGATTGGTCTGAATACTTTGGAACTCATACCAAGCGCGATCAAATGGATTATGCAATTTCTAATGTAAAAGTTACTAGCACAGCAGAAAGTGAAAAAGATTCTCCAGTCGAAAACTTAACTGATCTTAAGCTAGCTAGTGAATGGCTCTCAAAAGACCAAATTAGTAAAGATAGTCCACTAGACTTGACTTTTAATTTTAATCACATTTATAAGCTGAGCCGGATGGTTTACGTACCTCGTTCACGAGACCGGATAGGTCATATTTTGCGAGTTCAAGTTGCCATTTCAAAAGACGGTGAAAACTTCAGCGATTTCAGTAAAGAAATTAATTGGCCAAATGATGCTAAAAACAAAGTAATCGGTTTAAGAGACGTAGTAGCAAAAGCAATTAAACTTAGAATTTTAGCTACCTCTGATAATCTAGCTTCTGGTAAAGAAGTTTTATTCTTTATGGCCAAAGAATAAAAACATCTAATATTAAACAAAAAGTCCGAAAAGCAAAATGATTAACTTCATTTTCTTTTCGGACTTTTTTATATAAAATCAGGTCTTGTTTCACGTGAAACTAAATATAAATTTTTCTATCTTTTAACCATTCAAGGCTTAGTTTAAACCAATGTGCAAGATGCGAATCGGGCTCACGTCCAGCCACAGCCACTTCAGGAGTAGCAAGTGAAAAGCCATGGCCGCCTTTATTAAACAAATGTGCTTCAAAATGAACTTTTTTCTTTCTTAAAGCTGTAATATATTCGATTGTATTATCAATCAAGACAACTGGATCATCAACAGCTTGGAAAATAAAAGTCGGGGGGCGTATCAGGCGTCACTCCTAAAGCTGTATCTAATAATTCTTTAGCAGTAGGCATTTTTTGATTAGCATCAGCTGGCAACGGAAAACCAATATCTTTAATATTAATTAAAGGATAGCCCAAGATTGTGGCATTAGGCGCTACTTGATCATGGTTAAAATCATATTTTGCCTGCCATTTTTCACTTTCTGCCATCACGTTCATTGAACTAACAACATGACCGCCAGCAGAAAATCCAATTGTAGTAATTCGCTCTTGATCAATTCCTAACTTTTCACTATTTTCTCTAAAATAAGAAACAGCTTTTAATCCTGATAAGGCTGCATCAGGATATATTTTACCTGGATCGGTAGTTAGATTATATGAAACAACGGCAGCATTAAAACCATGAGCTGCATATGCCAATGCTACTGGTTCTCCTTCTCTTAAAGATAAATGGTCAAAGCTTCCTCCAGGGAAAACGAGTATCAATGGTCTCTTTTTTTGCAAAAGCTGCGGATTATCTTGTAATCCATAATACGTGATTTTAAATTCGCGATTATTAAAATTTTTTTGTGTTAAATACTCTACTTTCATCTTGCTAAGCCTCTATGCTATTTATTTCTTAAGTTCATTATGCGTCAACGTATGTGCTAAAAGTATTGTTGTCAATGGGACTGTTAAAAGTACGCCGATAAATGAATACACAATAATTAAGAATTCATCTACAACAAGTTTATCATTTAAAATCTCAAATAATGAATAATTTAACCTCATATACCAAATAAATATTGGCAAAAAGCTACCAAATAAACCAAATAAAATTGTGTTCATGGCTGTTCCTAACACATCAGAACCAACTTCATTTCCGCTCTTGATCAATTGCTTCTGCGTAATATTCGGATCGTGCCTTTTTAATTCAAGTAAGCCTGCACTCATCGCTACACTTGCTTCTGCAATTGCCCCTAGCATTGAAAAAATTGCAACTAAAATAGCTATTTGAGCGAAACTAATTCCTACATTCAACGATAAACCAATTAATTCTTCTCCTGCTTGGTCTCCAAAGCCCTGAGTTTGAGCTAAGCTTTCAAGCAGGATAATTATCAGCATTACGATCAAGCTCACGCATAAAGCGGTTAAAAACGCGTTCTTAGCTACAGTATAATCGTGTGTCCCTAAATAAATAATTGTTAATAATTTTAAAGGAATAAAAATTATTCCTACCAAGATTATATTTACTCCCCAAGAAATTAACAAAGCAACAAGAATTATCAAACAGGCATTAATAACCACACTAAGATAACTTTTAAGGCCCGTTTTTCCACCAACAATAATCATTAAAATTAAGAGAATTATCAATAGAGCCGTTAAAGTTGTCATTTCGCTGCCTCCTCTATTTTTTTATTTTTTAAAAAGACAGAACTAGCAAGAGTGGCAAAAATCACAGTTAAAACTATGCCTATCGCTGAACTTAAGCTCTGAATTACACCTAAAGAAAGAGTATATTTAAAAGTATAAACTAAAGTATTATTATCTCTTAGATACAAAATTGTCATTGGCAGTGCTTCGGCCATAAAAATCAGTACTAATACATTTATTAATGGTCCCATAATTTCTTGTCCTAATGTACGGCCACTAAGAAATAACTCCTTAAAGGTTAAGTCAACCTTATGTTTAGCTAACGCATAAAGACTCGAAACAATATCAGTTGCTTCATCCATTACTGCCCCAAGAACTCCTAAAATGGTCTGAGATAAAAATAGCGCGCGCGGATCTTGCGTTGCATAATCAACTGCTTCATAGTCAATCCCGCGTTCATGTGTCAATCTCATAACTAAATAAAAAATTCCAAACGACACAAAAACACCTAGAAGCGTAGCAACTAGTGTAACAAGCATCTTTTGATTAAATCCTTGTACAATTATCAGGGAAATAAAAGTAAACAAAATAGCTGCAATACCATAAACTAAGAAAATTTTGGTTCCATTTTCTTTAATATCATTCTTAATCACAAAATAAAAAATAATACTATTCAAAATCATTGAAACTAACAATAAACTAGCTTGTTTTCCGGTGATTAAAATGATCAGACTAATAGTTAAAAACATGCTCAAGACAACTACCCAATCACGTTTAGGTTCAACTAATTTTGGCTTTTCTTTAATAAAAGATACAATCACACGTTGATGAGGACGATATTTTTGTGAAACAGCTTGTGAAGGAGAGTAGGTATTGGTAACAACGAATCTCTTACCTCGGTATTTTCCTGAGATGATTTTTAAATGCAATATTTGTTGCCTAACTTCATCTTTATTTTCATAATTGTCTTTGGTTTTATTAATTAGCGTGTCTTGAATGTGATTATCGGTAATTACAGCAATTGGCTTGCTAGCAAAAGTTGTAGAAAAATACGTAATCACCGTAAAAACTATGCCAACAATTAAAGTCGTTAAACTAAGCCAAACTTTTTGATTCTTTTTCACATCTTCACCTTCCCTAATAACCTAAATGGTGAGTATGCTAATATAGTAGCATTAAAAGTTTTTACTAATTATTAAAAAATAGTAATTTATCTGAGGTAAATCTAAACTATGGAACTTATGATTTCAACTTTTACTCTAGCAATTGCAGCTGCTATCAGTATTATTATTGCTCAAGCAATTGATAAAGTATCAGTTAACTATATAAGTATGATCATCGGAATTATTATTGGTCTTATTCCCTTTTTAAACCAACAAATAGCTAGTTTTGATTCAGAAATTTTTATGGAGTTGATCGTTGCGCCACTTTTATTTTTTGAAGGACAAAAGACTAGGATTCATAACGTTGGTAGACGTATTAAAGAGATAATTGGGCTAACTATTATCATGGTTTTACTAGCTTTAATTGTAAGCGGCTTTAGCATTCATCTGCTTGCTGACGTTAGCTTACCGCTTGCATTTATTATTGGCAGTATTAGTGACGCCACAGCAAGTGAAGCAGTAACTAATGGCCTAAGAATGCCTCGCCGTGTAACGTCAGCATTAAAGGCTGAATCACTTTTTAATGATGCATCTGGAATTATCTTGCTCAACATGAGCCTTCTTTGGTTTGCAAATGGATATATTAATTATGGACAGACAATTCAGGACTTTTGTATTTCTTCGATTGGCGGTGCAATTCTAGGTTTCGCTGTAGCATGGGTAATAATTATTTTTCGTCAGACTCTTGTCAGATCCAGATTTAATTCCTTAAATGCTCAAAATCTTATTTATATTCTTACCCCATTAGCTTTGTATGCTCTAGCAGAACATCTCCATGTCTCTGGAATTATCGCAGTGGTGGTTGCTGGTCTCTTACATAATGCAGAATCTCAACAAAGCTTATTGCTTAATTCAAGACAGGTTCATATGAGCCAAGACTTACAAAATCTTATTTCTGATATCTTTAATAGTATGGTTTTCATTATTTTAGGATTGATGATGGTAAGAATTTCACGTAATAAGCTCTTTAATGGAGATCTAGCTAAATGGATTATTGTTGGCATTATAGTCTACCTTGCCAACTTGCTAGTTCGTTACCTATATGGTCGCTTAATTATTCGTTATGATCGAAGAGAAAGCATAGTCTTTTCACTTGGAGGGATTCATGGTGCAGTTACTTTAGCATTAGCATTAACGATAAGCGTTGACTTCCTAGGAAGTCAAAGTTATAACCTAGTCATCATGTCTGAGGCTGTTTTAATTATTTTAAGTATGCTTGTTCCAACAATTGTCTTTCAATTTATTCTTCCGCATAATGTCAGTGACGAAGAGGCCCACATCGTAATGGATAAAATACGAAGTGAAATGGTTAAACGCGCCTTAGTTGCCGTTCATAAAATGTATTTACCGCAAAGAGTAAAACGCCATGTTATCTATACCCTACTTAATCAAAAACGAGTTGTTAAAACGCGTGAGTATATACGAGTTCTGCTAAAGACAATTGACCAGCCTAACCTAAGCAAATCAGAACAGTATCTACAGCGTCTTGCTTTTTTTAGGGCTTTTGCGATTGAACGCGAATATCTAGAAATGATTGGACAAAAGGAAGGCAAATATCGAACCTATATTTTAAATCTATATAACGACGTTTTGTTAGCAGAGTCATTAATTATTGAACCTGAAGACGAATAAAAATAGGATGCCTACAAACAGGCATCCTATTTTTTAATTAAAAAAGCGATCCCACCAATGGTGTTTTTTCTTGGGATGAATTTGCATCTGAGCTAAAGTACGATGAATATTCTCTTCTACTTTTTGCTTACGACGCTTTTCTTCGTTCTCTCTAGCTTTTCTTAAGATTTCTTCATGAGCCTCTTGCTCACTCTTTTGTTCTTCAGTAATCTTATCGGCAGCTTCCTGATCTTTATTAGCTTGAACTTCTTTTTGTGAATCTGTTGATTCTGGCTCAGCTAATTGGTGTGAGCTATCAATTAACTTCTTATTTTGAGCTTCAACGCGCGCTACTTGCTTTTGCAAATCCTGAATTGCTTGATTTTGACTTGCAATCGTATTTTGGAGCATAGTTAAAAGCTTAACTACTTGATCAGCATCTACAGTAGCAGTCTTAGTTGCTACTTCTTTTTGCATTTTTGCAGCCTTTTTGGCTTCTTCAGCTTTTTTATCACTCACTGCAAAAACTTGTCTTGCTGCTTCCTGTAAAGTCAGATCAGCTTTTTTAGACAGAGCTTTAAAAGCTTTTAGGTCTTCAATATCTTTAGCTGAATATAAGCGAGACTTCTGCTTAGTCCTCTCATAGTAGTCTTTATTTCCAGTAACTTTTTCAACAATTAAGGAATACTTTCTTAATGTTGCTACGCTAATATGAAGTTCTTCCGCCGTTTTTGCTGGGGCCTCAAGTTCTTCAAAATTATGGTCGCTTGCCATCCTAAATTCTCCCTTTACTTAAACTAAGTTTAATCATGTTTATGTAACAAAGTTTTCTTGTGATCGTAGCGTTCCATTGCGTAGTCAATTAATTTAGTAATCAAATCAGTATATGGAATTCCAACCTCTTCAAATAGTTTAGGATACATACTAATATTAGTGAATCCTGGAAGAGCATTTACTTCTGTTAAAACAACTTCCTTGTCTTCCGTACGAAGCATTGAGTCAATACGTGCTAAGCCACTACATTCAGTTGCTTGAAATACCTTTAAAGCATTTTTTCTAACCTTTTCAACAATCCCTTCAGGCAATTTAGCTGGAATCTCTAAAGTTGAAGTTGAATCATCATCATACTTATTTTCATAAGTATAGAATGAATCCTTGGCGTTAATAATTTGACCAACACCAGCAACGATTGGCTTATCATTACCTAAAACAGCAGTTTCTACTTCAGTACCGTGAACAGTTTCTTCAACTAAAACCTTATCATCATATTTAAAAGCTTCAGCTAAAGCGACCTTGTATTCTTTTTCGTTAGTAACGTGACTTACACCAACTGAAGATCCTTGATTTGATGGCTTAACGAATAAATCTGAGCCTAATTGACTAGCTACGTATTCATAGTCTAACTTTTCATTATCTGGATCGTTATATTCAAAACGCTTAACTGCAATCCACTTTGCGACAGGAACACCAGCACGTTGAGCTAAAATTTTGGTCATTTCCTTGTCCATCGTTACAGCTGCAGCTAAGACATCATCCCCAACAAATGGCTTATCTAGAACTCTAAATAAACCTTGTAAACAACCATCCTCACCCAAGTTTCCGTGTACAATTGGGAAAAATACGTCAATTTCAGGACGATCTTTTAATTCAACAATATTAGAAATATTTGCTACTTTATGAGGGTTAGCTACTTCCATTTTAGGATTGTCTAAGACTTTGCGAGAATCGGCATCATTAGCCAAATACCCATCATTCGTAATCCACATTGGATAAACATCAAATTTATTAGTATCAATTTCCTCATAAATGTTGTGGGCAGACATGATAGAAACTTCATATTCTGAAGAATTTCCACCGAAGATCAAACCTACCTTAATTTTGTCAGTCATATTTTTATCTCCTTTTTGTCCTCGAAACCTTATTATAAACAATCGTGACGCTATAATGCATTATTTTTGAAAAAAAGTCTCAAAAGAATGAAAATTTTTTATAATTAAGTTATATATATTACTATTACTCTAATAATAAATCCCGCAAAGGAGATAAGATGAATTTTACAAAAAAAGCCACCGCTTTTTTAGTTGCTATTACACTCAGTGCTACAACTAGTACCGTTACGATTAGCGAAGCGCTGGCCGCAACATTTACCAAAGATGAAATCCAAGAAGTTCATCGAATTCAAAATCAATATTCAAGATTACCAAAACAAACTTTTAATTCTGGTAATCTTTATGCAAGTAGCCCTCACTTAACAGCACCATTTTCACCTGGTTCTGTTACTAATTCTTATATTAATTCTCAATTAGACTATATTAATTTTTATCGTGGTTTGTTTGATCTGCCAAGTATTTCTACAAATAAGACAGATAATGACAACGCGCAAATTACCGCAAGTGTTATGGCTGCAATTAAGGCTAACCCATTTACTAATCAACACGGGTTACCTAGTGAAACACGACCGAACTATATTAGCGATACTTACTGGACAATTGCCAAAAATGTTTCTGCTAGCTCTAATTTGAATTTTAATGTAAGCAATCAATCTGCTGGTGATGTAATCACAGATTTATTAACTGATACCTATAATCTTGATGGATCGGATACTGGACATCGTGCGTGGCTTTTATCAAGTAGACTTACTACCACTGGTATTGGTGCAGCATACGGTAAAAATAGCTACCGCTATTCAGTCCAGCAAGTTGCATATTCAAGCGATGGCTATAAGGCTGCTGCTAAAAGTGCCGTTGCCTATCCTAATAGTGGCGTTTTCCCAATAGAATTACTTCAAGGAAATAACATTGCTTGGTCTCTTTATTTATCTGATAAAACTACCTCCGGTATTCCTAAAATCACCGTCACCGATTTAGATACAGGCGAAGTTAGCCAAGCCACAAATGTTAATAATTTCAGTAATAAGGCATATGGCTACTTCAAAACAATTATCACTTACTTCCCAGGAGATATTAAGTTAGTTTCAGGGCATGAATATAACGTAAATATTGATAATGTCTACCAATATAGTTTTAAATTATTTAATCAAGTTGCTGCTAATCAGCCTAAACTAAAAACTTCAAACGATAACACTAAGACTAAGAACGGAGAAAAGAGCTCTGAAAAAATATCCTCCTCGCAAAATATTAAAGATAGTAGCGACAAGACAACTCGCAAAATTTTAAACCAAGTAGCTGATCCTGATTCATCTACAACAATTAAATCAGCTCTTTTACTTCAAGCAGAAAAACTACGTGATTCTTTGAATAAAAAGCGCCAGATGAATACAGTGATTTTTGGCCGTTCTTATCAAGATGGTTATTCTTACTACAACTTAGGCAATGATCAGTGGTTTCATAATTTTTATGTTTACAACAATCCAGATTTTACTGCTGGTGTAGTCAATATCAATAACCAGTCATTTGATACAAATATTTATACTAGTCCTTATCCAAATCTACAAAAACGCACTGCCAATCATGTTACTTCTGGAAAAAGTTACGCTTATGGTCAATCAATTACTACCGATCATATAACTTGGTATTATCTCGGCAAAAACCAGTGGATCAGGCAGAATAATTAATAAACTAACATCTTGAAAAAGGCTTTAAAGTAACGAATTTATAATTTTAGAATATTCTTTCAGCACAAGCTGAACATATTATATTATTTAAGAATAATTAGGCCTTTCAACTTGATTTAAACCCTAATTACTGTAAAAATAAGTAGTGAGAAATGGTTGAGGACCCTTACAAGAGCCGTTATGGCTGTTGCATATTACAATTATTTTATACCCTAACTACTTTACACTTACTTGAATACAATTAAGATCATCCAATCCGGCGCCATTTCCCAGAAAAAGGCCTCAGGTAAAAACCTGAGACCTTTTTTGTATATTCGTTAACTTCTTATTATTTTGCACTCGTAAGCTGCCAAGTAACAGTGCTAATTACAAACAAAACTACTCCGACAATTACTAACTCTAAGAAAATGCCACTCGCTATCTCCAAAAAATAGCCAATATTCAAGATCAAACCTTCAACATTGAAAATTGTCGGAATGAACGCCAATAGTCCAAAAATCACGATCAATCCTAGTGATGCTCTCATCCCTCCAGCGGCAAACATATTAATTAAGCGCCCAGTTGAAACAATTTCTTTGAGTCTTTTAATTTGTTGATAAGCTAAGATGCCCACAAAAATGATAACCAAGATATTTAAAATCAAAAATACAAGCTCAACATTTGCTGCTAAAGTGGCATTAGCCAAGCCAAAGCTTGTAATAATTGCGTAAAGCCCACTTTCCTTATTCTTCTTCAATTTTTCCTGAACAGACTTAGCTTCCATGGAAGAATTGTCATCAATTTTAGTCAAGATAACCTTACGAATTTGACTAGCTAAGCTAGAATTTTCTGCTCTAAATAAATGAATTCCCAAAGTATAGTCAATCATTGCATTCGCAATCGGTCTTGTTTGCTCAACAGTTAATAGATTATTAGTACTGTTGTTACTACTTCGATCAGCACCAATTGCTGCAGCGAAATTATCAAACTTCTGATTGATATAGCGTTCAGCTACAACTCCATTGCTTTCTTTGGCAATCTGACTCCTCATAAAAATCGGGTTCATAAAAGTTACTAAGCTGAAAAACAAAACCACAATTGTAAAGATTGCAATTCCAAAAGATCTTTTATCATGCACAGTTTGAGCCTGATCAATTCTACGCAGCTCACTGCGTGTGCGTACTGCCATTTCCTCGACCTTCCTTAAAATTAATTGTCGAACATTTTATTAATAGCCTGAGTTAAAGTAGTTAATTCGTATTTTTGTAAGGCAGATTTAGCCTCTGCAAGTGTTTGACTTATCTTTGACTCATCTATTGATAAAAATGTTGACATAAAAGTTTTTACCATTATATCAGAAATTTGATCAGCATCTAAATCAAATTCAGTCCGTTTTACGTATAGACCTCCTCCAGCTGTAACAATAAAGTTTAAACCAATCTGAACTTGACGATCATTTCCCAAATCATGCTTAACGCCTTCATGCTTAAGCCAATCATCAAGAATCTGGCTCCAGCGATCCAATGAATCACCATCACTTAAAATACTTTTGACAACGCGTTCAACGCCTTCATCTTGGATACCTTGTTCTAAAATCAAATAAATGAAGATTTTCATCTTAGAATATGTATTCAAATTTTTGAAATCAGTCGCATTTAAACTCTTTAAGACTGCTGTCATAAAATTAGTAACAATTTCGGTAATTAATAGATTCTTATGTGGGTAATATGACTGGAGTAGTGATTTAGAAATGCCAGATTTATCTGCAATCATTTGTAGTGATACATTTTCCATGCCTCTTTTTTTCAGGAGCATAAAAGTATTGCGCAGTATTTCATGTCGTCTTGCTAAATTTTTTTGTCTTGCCATATCCTTTGCCTCGTTATTATTATTCTATTCCTATACAGTATAGCGTTTTCACAGCATTAATTACAATCATTATACCAAGCCCTATTACTAATAACGAGATAGGATTTTGCTTTTTTTCAAATTTAATGCTATATAAAAGACCGACAATTTTATTTGTCAGTCTTTACGTGATATTTAATTTTTTCTTTCTAAAAAAGTGTAGCTCAATGATAAAGCTAAAATAAAAATAATTGAGATAAGTAATGGTAGTCTCGTTGCTGGGATTAGCGCCAAAATTATTAAAATTACTAAGTAGAAAATGATTGTAACCCAGCTAGTTATTGGAAATCCCGGCATTCTAAAGCTACCTAGTTTTCCTTTATTTTCTGCGCGATATTTCAAATGCGTCCACATAATAATTATCCATACCATAATAAAGTTGATTGTTGATACACTAGAAATAATATCGAAAACTTGTGCTGGCATAATATAATTCAGAATTACAACGATAAATAAAATTAACGATGAAAAGGTCAAGGCATTATTAGGAACCGCTTTTCTACTTAACTTTCCAAATCTTTTAGGGGCATTATTTCCACGTGAAAGTGCATATAGTGATCTACTAGTTGAAAAGATAGCACTATTAGTAGCGGACATTGCTGCCGTTAAAACAACAAAGTTTAAAATCCCAGCTGCTGCAGGAATCCCAATTGCGCCAAAAACCTGTACAAACGGACTAGTTGTAGTAACAATCTTATTCCAAGGATAAACAGCCATAATAGCAATCATGGAACCAACATAGAATAATCCAATTCTGACTGGCAAAGTATTAATTGCCTTGGGAATATCCTTGTCTGGATTGGCCGTTTCACCTGCTGTTAAACCGACAATTTCTATTCCGACAAAGGCAAAAACTACCATCTGAAATGACTTTAAAAAGCCCCATGAGCCTGTTGGAAAAAAGCCCCCATAATTTACCAGATTAGTAAGAGAAACTGTTCTAGAGTCAATTTTGGTATGCATAACGAGTAGAATCGCTCCAGTAATGATCAAGGCTAAGATAGCTAAAACCTTAATCATTGAAAACCAACTTTCAAGCTCGCCAAATAATCCAACATTAACCATGTTAACAAGCATTAACAGAACAACGATTACTAAAGGCCCTACCCATTGTGGTAAGTCTTTAAACCAATATTTCAAATAAATTCCTGTTGCAGTTAAATCAGCCATTGCTAAACTAAGCCAGCATAACCAATAAGTCCACCCCGCAACAAATTCCATTCTATTTCCCAGGTACTTTTTTACTGATTCAATAAATGAATGCTGCTCAGGATCTGCTAGAATTAACTCTCCTAAAGCTCTCATCATAAAAAAGCTAATAATTCCAACAATTAGATATGACAAGATAATTGATGGACCAGCACTTTGAATAGCTGTACCAGATCCTAAGAATAATCCAGTACCAATTGCTCCACCAATTGCAATCATTGTTACATGACGGCTTTTAAGCGATCTTTTTAGTTTTAGCTTCTCCTTTTCATCCAATTTTGTAGTCCTCCCTTAAAGACAAAAATACCCCTAGTATTTAACTTATACTAGAGGCATTTCTATTCTATGAAATTAAAGTTCTTGTATAGTCAATTAATTGGCTATTTTATTTGTTTGTATTATAACTTGCTTCGCGAAATTGTCAAATCTGTTTTTTGAACCCGAGTCAAGATTTGGACATTATTGCGAATGATATCTTTATTCTTAGTAAATGTAATTATTGCGAATATTATCCAAATGAACACAAATATTAATACCTTTAAAACTTGCCCTATTTCACTATAAAAAATTCCTGCGTTGTTAGTGCCAAGAGGCGTAATTGAGAAAACTAAGAAATCATTCAAAGCATGTATAATCATTGGTATCCATATTTTTCCACTATAAAGAAAAAGTGTAGCCATAAAACATCCGAAGCCAAATGAGTTAATTACTTGTAATATTGTTCCTAAGAGAGAGAATCGATGCTCTCCAGCAAACGCACTACCAATGTGTGGTAAGGCAAATAAAATTGAACTAACTACAATAGCATACGCGATTTGATTGTTTTTATTTTTAAAAATCATCAATAAGATCAAAATATTTATATATCGAACTGTTTCTTCACCAATACCAGCATCAATTGCATCAAAAAGCACTCTCCATGGTTCTCTAAAATAAATTGAATCAAATGGATTAATTAAAGAAAAATCCCAGCTCCACAATAATTCCTGCAAATTTAACGCCATGTTACTAAATACTTCACACAGAACTATATAAATAGTACATCCGACTAATAGCAGAAATACTATCATATTTTTTCTTTTACTAAAAAATGCAGTGTTCAAATTCAGACTAAACTTATAACCCCATTTTTTAAGAACAATGTATCCGTATACTAAAGTTGTTAATCCATATACAATCCCTGATCTATTTAAACCTACTAATACGCTTGCTTGAGACAAAGTTCGTAAATAAAGTGGACTACCAATGACTGAAAGCATGTATGTTACCCATACTGATGCTATCAAACGAAAAATAGGTTTTTCTATCTTTCCATATTCAACCAAAACGACTGGAATTAATACAAATATTGTTCCAACAAAATATATCCAGAATAGAATTACTGTTAACTTAGGTAAATCCTTTATAAGTAAATCTATGAAACAACCAAATTGATCTACAAAAATCATAGGCAAAAATACAATATTTACTACTTGGGATATTTTTATAAATTTATTTATTAAAATAACTATAATCAATATCCCTATATAAATCCAATCTTTGATTGTATGATAATTTGTTAACATAACTATCGCAATCACAATATTTAAATAAATTTGGATTTGTAATATTCTACTGTGTTTCATAAAATTTCCACCATATTAAAAGTTTAAGGTCTAAAAATATATATCCAGTAAAAGCTCAGAAGTTAAAAATCCTACTAAATCTTGGTATTAATCTACTATGATTTAATAGGATTTTTATATTTATTAAATATGTTTTTCTCAGACAATTTAAATATCCTAATGTACACCACCTTTACCATAAAGTTGACGTGGATCACGATATGTCCCTCCTGGCGTGTCCCACAGATAAGTAGTTCCACCTTTATCAGGATTTAAGAAGTAATTTCTGCGTCCGTTAGGAAAAAGTTTCGATTCTAAAACACTATTTACATTCACTGGTGCATTTCTTTTCACAGCAAAAGATACAGTATCAGTACCTACTTCTGCTGCAGATGCCTTATGTGAGGTCAAACTTAATGCACTTAATCCTAAGGACACTACTCCAATAGTTGTTATAACTTTTTTCGTCTTCATTTTTCCTCCTTCCTTTTAATTAAAAATAATTTATTTTTAATAATAATACTAAGCACTTAATTCAAATTCAAGTATTTTCTAAAGCAAAAAAGCTAGAAACAGCTTATTAAACTAGCTCTAGCCTTTTATATAATATTAAAAATTTAATGTTATATATTTTTATTTTTTGTAAGAATTGTAGCAGTATGTTTAACAGTTTGCTTATTAAAAAGAAACAAAATTGCTGCCAAAATTAACCAACTACTTAAATCGATAAACGTCTGAGTAAAGGGATCTAAAAGAGTTTCACCAATCATTCCAATAGAAGTAATCGACAGCGCTACAATATCAGCAAATGTATGAATTAACATTGTTAGCCATAACTTTCCACTGTATAAAAATAAAACTGCTAAAAAGCAACCAATACCAAAGGCATTAACGACTTGATGTACAACTTGATCTGGCTTCATTTGATATGGAGGAGCAGAAAACACGTTCAATATATGTGATAAAGCAAAAATAAAACTACTTCCTAAGATTGACCATTCAACACGTAATTTTCTACTTTTAAAAATAATTAATAAAAGCAGTAAGTTTATATAACGTTCACTTTCTTCCGCAATACCGGCTCTAGCAGAAAAAAATAGTAATTCCCATACATTCTTTACTTTTTTTGAATCTAGTGGGTTAATTAACGAAAAATTCCAATTCCAGAAAACTTCACTCCAATTAATTGCCATAAAATTAAAAGCTGAAAAAAGAATAATCCATATACTTAAAGAAGCAGTTAATATTAACATAATTATGTTTTTCTTATTAGAAAAATTAAAAGGTAAATTAAAATAAAATCTATATCCCCAACTCTTAATTACGCAGTACATGTAAACAAAAACCACTAATCCATTAGTTATAGCTGAATTATTAAAACCATACAGAAAAGTATCATGTTCTATATTTTTAAGTACAACTACATTTGTCGCAAGAACACTTACTGTAAGCCAGCTCGACGCTAAAAGTCGAAAAATTGGAGTTTTTATTTTCGCATATGATTCTTTTGTAACTGGAACAATTAAAGTTAATGCTCCAATAAAATATAAGAAATAAATAATAGTAATGAAATGTGGCAGTAATTTAATCAGCAGATTAATTAAAAAAGTAAATTGATCCACAAAAATTATTGGAAAAAAAATAATACTAAGTAATTTAAAAGCTTTCGCATTTTTACTTAATAGTAGAGTTAAAACCAATATTATTAAATATTCCCAAAAATAAACATCATTGTATTTAAATAGAAGTACAACAGCTAAAATAATATTTAAGTAAAATTGTATTTTTAACACTTTTTTATCTGTCATTATTCACCTATTTTCAGCCAAAAAATAAAGTAAGAGGTGGCTTTTAATCTTTCTCATTTATTTCTAAAAATATATGAATTTTACTTTTTAACAATCATAGTTAATGCCAATACCCATATTGTGGATTAGGACCTCGACTATATCCTCCACCACTCCCAATATATCCTTGTTCAGGTCCTAAAATAGTATTTTGCCAACTTCCTGATACTGATTTTGATTCTAATACTCTATTTGTACTTACTTTTGCTGCAGATACCTTATGCGAAGTCAAACTTAGAATACTTAATCCTAATGCTACCGCACCAACAGTTGCTACAAGTTTCTTTGATTTCATCTTTTTTAATTAAAAAAATTAAATTTTTAATAAATATTATTAAAATTTAGATAAAAAGTCAAGTGCTTTTTATTTTTTAAAGCAAAAAAGGCTAGAAGATAGATTACAAACCTAATTTCTAGCCTTTAAAAATATTAAAATCTAATGTGGATTATCCTTGAATTCTGTTTTGTTCATCAAAGATTTGGTGGATTGATTTATCGTTGTAAATGTAATCAATACCCTTAGCAAGTAAACGTGCAACAGATAAACGAACCATTCTATCTGGATATTTCTTGTGCTTGATAGTATCAGTTACAACAATTTGTTCAACTGGTAATTCGTTTAAGACATCAATTGCATTTTGAGAAAGCAAAGCATGAGTTGCTGCAACATAAACTTTCTTAGCTCCAGCAGCTAAAACTGACTTAGTTGAAGAAGCAATTCTAGAACCAGTATCAATTAAGTCGTCAACGATAATAACAGTCTTATCCTTAACGTCCCCGATCATATCATGAGCTTCTGCATCGTAGCGTGCACCACGTTGATCAACAATTGCAATCGGTGCGTCAAAGTATGAGCCAAAAGTACGTGCAAGTTTTGCACCAGAGTGATCTGGAGAAACAACTACTACATCATCATCATCCTTACTTGCAATACCGTTATCTAAGAAGTATTGAGCTAAGATTGGCATAGCGTGTAAGTGATCAACTGGAATATTGTAGAAACCTTGAATTTGAGATGCATGTAAGTCAACTGCAATCAAGTCATCAATATCAGTCAATTGAAGCAAGTTAGCTAATAATTTAGCGGTGATTGGCTCACGTGAACGATTCTTAGTATCTTGACGTGAATATGCCATATAAGGAATTACTACGTTAACAGAGTGAGCAGATGCACGGTGTAAAGCATCCAATACAATCATCAATTCCATAAAGTTTTCATTTACTGGATCTTGAATAGATTGAATTACGTAGACATCACAGCCTCTAACACTTTCCGTAATGTTAACTTGAATTTCTCCATCACTAAAGTGTTGAACAGCAGTCTCTAACAATGGTTTATCCAAAGCTGCCGCAATTCTCTCTGCTAAAGCTTGGTTTCCACCAAGACCGATTAATTTCATTGGGTGCAACATTTCGTGCAATTCTTCTTTATTCATCAATTTGCCCTTCCTTGTAAAATTAACAGCTAGTTTTATTATAACTAAAAATTCCTGTTTTGCTCTACTTTTCTAGCTATAGATTATAACTGATTATTTTCTGCTGCCTTGATTTGATCTAAGCGACCAACGACATAATTATAAAAATCCTCTGCATCTTTGGGATTTGTATTTTCAAAAGCTCTCAAAACAATTGCCAGCTCATCTTTTCCCATTTGGTGTAAACTAGCCGTTTGATAAATCATGGGATTATCACCTTTAGGAACCAATTTTAGAAAACCATTAATTAAGATGTGCGCTTTTTTATATACAACAGCTTGTAAACTGTGAATATCTAGTATTACTTCTCGTTTACCTGGAAATAACGGCGCAGTATGCTTAATTGTAATTTTGTCATCATTTATAGACATCTCGCCATTCATCCCTTGAACCACTATTTTTGTCATTATTCTAACCTTCTGCTATTTATTAAATTCCATTTATATATTAATTCTATCGAATTTTTAGATCAAAAAGAAAAAGAGCGCTACTTTTTTAGCTCTCTTTACAAAAATCTTTAATTAAATCTAGTAACTTTAAACTATGAACAACATAACTATAATGCGTCTGACGAGGCATTAAAACTAAACGACAATTAGGAAGCAATTGACTATACCAGCGAACATGTTCAACCTTAACCCAATCCTTTTCACCTACTACGCATAAAGTAGGCGTCTTAATCCGTTTTAACGTTTCAACCGGAATATGACTCTCTCTTAAAGCCACTCTGCTGTCACGATCTCCCTTAAAAAAGCCTCGAATAGTATTAGCCGCAATGTGCTTTGCATTCACGCCGTTTCCGTTAACGTAAGTACCAGCAACAATTATTTTAGAAACCAGTTCTGGTGCTTGGGCGGCCAAAGAAAGAGCAACTAAACCTCCAGACCCAAAGCCTAAGATATAAGGCTTTTCAAGTTTAAGCGCGCTAATAAAAGCCCGTAAATCTTCAACTTCAGTTTGATAATGCTCGCTTGCTTCTCCTTCACTTAAACCGTGGCCTCGCATATCAGGAACCACAACTGTGTAATATAAAGAAAGCGGCGCAACTAATTTATCGAAGATTCCACCATCTTGGTGGTGCCCATGTAACAAAATTAAAGGATGCCCTTTACCTAATTTCTGATAGTAAATTTCAACTCCATTAACTTTTACTTTCATACCAATTCCTTTAGCTATAAATTCTTATAAATCTTGATGATCCAAATCACTTAAAGATGCTTTTTTTGCGATCTTTTTATTCTCTTTTTGAGCTTCACGCTCTGCCATCAAGCTTTTAATAATTTGGTGCCATACACGATAATTAGCTCGGAAATTATCTGGTATTTTCTTAGGATTAAGATCATGCACCATACTATCCGCACGTTGCCAATAATGATAGTAAGGTGTTGAACTATAGTAAAAACCATTAGTCAATGATACGTACTTAACGTTGAAGATTTGATCTTCCATAAAGGCTAAATCTTCAACAAAACGCAAATGATACTTCTTAATGACACTAATTTTATATCCCTTATTCCAGGTATATCCTTTTACAGGTGACCCAAAGACATTAGTCATCTTCAAATAAGCTTCTCTCTTGTCGATCAAGCCCCCGCTTTGCTTACTTCCTACTGGATGACTTTCATGTCTTTTTTCTGAATCAATCCAAAAACCACAAGAAACAATATCTACATATGGATGCTCATCAAATGCTCTTACAAAATAAGCAGTATAGCCAGGATCAACCCAGTCATCCCCATCATGAAAAGTAAAATATGGGGTAGTTACATGAGCCATTCCAACGTTTCTAGCATCAGAAAGGCCACCATTCTTTTTATTAATAATGTCAAAATAAAGAAACCGATCACGATACTTCTCAGCTACTTCGCGAGTTTTATCTTTTGATCCGTCATTAACAATTAATAATTTAAAATTTTTATCTTTTTGTTTTGCTAAAGCTTCTAATGCCCGGCCCAAATATTTTTCCATATTGTAGACAGGCATAATTACCGTTAACATTGGCTGGCGTAACACAGCGTCTGCCTCCTTTTGCTTATGATTATAGCATCTTAATACTTATTTACATAATTCAGTTAGCTATTTAGGTTATAATATAGCCATCACATTGAGTATATTTTATTCATAAGGAGAAAATTTTATTATGAAAAAAATACTAACTGCGCTTGTAGCTATCTTAACAAGTGGAATTTTAGGGTTAACTGCTATTAGTAATACTAAAACAGTTAAGGCAAATGAAAATGACACTCCTGTTATAACCTTAGGTACATCCCTTACCTCTTCTCAAAAGCAGGGAACAATTAACACTCTGACGCAGTCCTTAAATGGTAGTAATTATACCACCATCACTATTACTGGCGCAGATCTTGTAAAATATCTTAATCCTTCAGGCTATGACTTCACTAATAATTCGGGCGTTTGGTCTAGTGCCATGATCCAAAAAACTAGCTCTGGTAGCGGGATTAATGTTCATATTTTACCTTATAATGGCCATAATAACATTACAACTATTACTGCTAACCAATACAAAAATGCTGCTTTAACTGCTGGTATTTCTGACGCGGACATTTACGTCACTTCTGCTACACCAATTGACGGATCAGGTGCCCTAGCCGGCGTTTATGCCGCATATGCTAAAAATGGCAATTCTTTAAATCAAAATCAAATTAATGCAGCACAAACTGAAATGAATACCTTAAGTAAGATTACTAGCCAAAACAAGGGAAAAGATGGCTATTCTGACGCCCAATTAAACAATGCCATAGCTGGTGCAAAAAAAGAAATGGCTAAACAGGGGCAAAATATTTCTGATAGCCAAATCAGGGATATTGTTAATAACCAAATTAACATTAACCACCTCGGTGATACTATTACCAATAATCAAAAAGAACAAATTATTAATGTCTTAATTAAGATTAAAAATTCTGGTGCATTAAAAGACAAAAACTTCCAACAACAAGCTGGTCAACTAGCAGACCAAATTCAATCTGGTGCTAAGAATATCTTTTCAAAATTTAATACTCCTGAAACTCGTAACTGGTTTCAAAAATTAATTGATTCAATCGTTAGCTGGTTTAGAAGTACCTTTGGCGGTGTCATTATCTTAAACTAAAACGTTAAAAAAAGACGGCTTAAAATAGCCGTCTCCGTCGTCAAAAACTAGTACCTGCGTGCGTTCTAGTCTTTCAGTTATTATTATAGCAACTACTAAAAAAAGTGCATTAAAAAAGTCTGCAAATTGCAGACTTTTTTTGTTTACTAAGCAGATTATTACTTCATTTTATCCATATAACGATTTAATTCATGGTCCACAAAAACGTTGCCTTCATTATCAGCGTGTCCCTTGGTCCAGCTAAAAGTACTATCCGGAAAATGACCTAGTAAACTATCTAGCCTTTTCCATTCGGTAGCATTAATTAAAGGGCCATTTGATCGCTTCCAGCCACGTTTCTTCCATCCCTCAATCCAGTGTTTATTAATTCCATTTAAAACATATTGTGAATCTAAAACAAATAAAAGATGTTTGTCATTAAATTTCAACTCAAGCAATTTTTCTAAAGCATTAATTAGACCCAATAATTCCATCTTATTATTCGTAGCGCCGAATTCTCCGCCAGATCCATAAGTACGGCCATCTTGCCATTCAATTAAATAAGCCCAAGCTGCTCTATCAGTCTTATTAACGTGCCCACCTTTATGTACCCCAGTATTTCGTGATCCACCATCTGTATAAATTGTTGCAAAATAGTCTGCTGAATTATTAGAACTAGTCTTTTTTACTTTTTGCTTCTTAGACTGGTGTGTGATGTTAGCAGCTTGGATTTTCTTAATCGCATTGCTTAAAGAATCTTCTTTAACAATATCTGGTTGTGTTTCTTTATTCCAGTCTAAATACTCAGTCGCATCAGTTATCTTTTCAAAAGACTTATACTCCGCACCGGAAAAGCCATCAACTTGTTTTTTAGCATCTTCCCATGTTCGGTAAACACCAGGTGTACGACCTTTTTTTACTGCATAGTATTTCATAAATATTCCTTTCCTATCTGCTCTAGCTGATAAAATGTTAGAATAATTTTAACGCTAAAACTAATACAAAGGGAGGATGTAGCATGTTTTTTATTCAAAAAAGATATAGCGAAGAAGTTGAAAAGAATAATAAACATAAAAATAAAGAACCTAGTATTGCAAGAATGACTTTTTTAGGTTTAATGGCGACTTTTACTCCTACTCGCTGGCTGCTCAGAATGCACAAACGCAAAGTTGAAGATAGTTCAACAACAGAAGCAGCAACTTCTACAATTACGCAAACGCCAATTTTTTACGTACATGGTTTTCGCGGAGGCGATTATACAACTAACAAAATGGTTCATGCTGCTTGCAAGGCAAAAGGCACAGATAAATTTCTTAAAGCTACAATTGATCCCTTTGGTAATTTTATTTTGGAAGGAACTTGGACAGCTGATCCGCAACCCATCGTTCAATTAGTTTTTAAAGACCGAATTGCTGGCGTTTATGCAAGTTCCTATTACTTACGCACCGCTTTGTCTTACTTAAGTAAGAGATACCATTTCAAAAAATATAGTGCGGTCGCCCATTCTTTAGGTGCCCCTTCAGTAGTAAAGGTTGAAATGAAAACAAGCTTGAGAAAGAATTTTCCCCACCTAGATCATTGTGCTTTAATTGCTGGTCCTTTTGATGGAGTAATGTATTTAGGTGATTTACCCAATGTTAATCGTCTTAATGAAAAAGGACGTCCTATTTTGATGAGTATTTCCTACTTAGGAATGCTATTCAATCAGCGTCGCTTTAATCCTAATATTTCTGTTTTAAATATTTATGGAAATATCTTAGATGAAACTAATACGGATAGGTTTATTTCTGTTGTTTCTGCTAAATCAATTCGCTATATCCTCGCTCCTGGTGCCCACACCTTCCAAGAAGTCGAAGTTCGCGGGGACGCAGCTGAGCATAGTGTTCTACATGATAATCCTTTTGTAATTAATATTATCAATAAGTTTTTGAAGTTAACTGATTAGTTTTATAAAGAAAGAAAATCGTTATGTACTATATGCCATTTTTCTATGACCCATATTTTTGGATGATTATTTTAGGCGTAGCAATTTCCGGCTGGGCCTCAATGAATGTTAATTCGACTTTTAACCGTTACGATCAGGTTCAAAATCAAGGTAATTACACTGGTAAAGTAGCAGCTCGTTATATTCTAGACCAAGCTGGTTTATATGAAGTAGAAATTCGTGAGGTTGCTGGAAACTTAACCGATAATTACAATCCTACTAATAAAGTTCTCAGCCTTTCGCAGTCTGTTTATAATTCTTCTTCTATTGCCGCAGTTGGAGTAGCAGCACATGAAGTCGGACATGCTTTACAAGATGCTAGCAACTATGCACCAATGCGTATGCGTTCTGCCTTAGTGCCAATTGTTTCTCTTGGTTCTAACTTATCAATGCCATTAATTCTTCTGGGACTAGTCTTAGGAATGAATCAAACTTTGATTAGAATTGGCATTTGGTGTTTTGCACTAGTTCTTCTTTTTCAGGTAGTAACTTTACCAGTCGAATTTAATGCTTCACACCGTGCACTAAGAATGCTAAATAATGGCGCTATTTTATCTCCACAAGAGATGCCGATGGCACGTAAAGTATTATTTGCGGCAGCTTTAACTTATGTCGCAGCAGTTTTAACAAGCATGCTACAATTATTTAGACTTCTTCTTATTTTTGGAGGACATAACAACGATAACAACTGAGTTAACAGGGAGGGATAATTATTTTTTCAAATGAATTTTGGACACTTCTTTGGGCAGTTAATACACTTTTAGCCTTTTACGTAGTGTTTCATAGAAAAAGATCGGTCGCTACCTCTTGGGCCTGGCTAATTATTTTACTTATTTTTCCTGTACTCGGCTTTATTCTTTACGGTTTTATTGGGCGTGGATTATCGCAAGAAAACCTTTTTGCAATTAATAATCAAAAACACATCGGTTTAAATAAAGTAAATAAGATGATTCCGCGTATCCCTAAGGATACTGGACCAACAGATACTTCTAAAGAAGCAAAAATTTTAATTGACTATTTCAACTTTAAATATGACTCCCCGCTTTCTAAAAACAATAAAATTAGTTTTTATACTGACGGAGAAGAAAAATTCAAAGCTCTTTTTAATGATATCAATCAGGCTAAAGAAACAATCAATGTTGAATATTATTCCTTCATGAATGATGATTTAGGAAACAAGTTTCTTAATTTATTAATCAAAAAAGCTCGTGAAGGCGTGAAAATAAGATTGATTTATGATCCATGGGGATCGCCAGGTGCTTCAAAAGCTTGGTTTAAGCCTTTAACTGATCTAGGGGGAGAAGTGGCAGCTTTTATCACGTCTCAGAATATGATCAAAAAATATCGGATGAATTATCACCTTCACCGTAAGATTGTTGTTGTTGATGGCCGAATATCTTGGACGGGTGGTTTCAACGTTGGCGACCAATATGTAAGTAAAAGCAAAAAGTTCGGTTACTGGCGCGACACACATCTTAGAATTGTAGGATCAGCCTCACTACTGCTCCAAGAACGTTTTGTAATGGACTGGAATGCTTCAGTTACTAATAAGAATGAGACAATTTCATTCAATGAAAAACTTTTTCCCAAGATTGAAGAAAATAAGCTAACTGAAGATGATGTTGCAACGCAAATCGTGTCAGATGGACCTGATACCTCTACCCCTTATTTACGTAATGGGATGATTAGAATGATGATGATGGCAAGAAAAACGCTCTGGATTCAAACGCCTTACCTAGTTCCAGACGATCCAATGATCGCGACCTGGGTTATTGCTGCCCGTTCAGGAGTTGACGTCAGAATCATGATTCCTTCAATGCCCGATCACCCCTTCATTTACCGCGCTACTCAGTGGTATGCAAACTACTTATTACATGAGGGAATAAAAATTTATGTCTATAACAATGGCTTTATTCATGCTAAGACTGTCATGGTTGATGAACGATTTTCAGCAGTTGGTTCTATGAATCAAGACTTTCGCTCATATAGTCTGAATTTTGAAACCGATGCCGTTTTCTACGATAAAAATATTACCCGGGAATTAAATCAGATTTTTGAAAAGGATCTTACTAACTGTACTGAATTAACTTTAGACATCACCAATAATTGGTCCCGTTATCTTCGCTTTAAACAGGCCTTTTCTAGATTACTTTCTCCAATTTTATAAAAAACAAAAAAGGATAAGCACTCTTTCGCTTCTTCGTGTAGTGATCAGAGTACTTATCCTTTTTTTATATTCGTATTTTTACATTTACATCATTGACTGCACTTCAATACCAACATTTGAACCTAAATATTTTCTGATGTTAGCAATTACATCACTAATTTGCTGTGAAAAGCGTAGATAATACGCTTGCCGATTATTAGTCTGAAATATCGCCATTACAGTAGGCTTTTTAGGATTAGGAACTGCAATTAAAGTAACATGTGCAATGTCGCTATACTTAACTGTTCGTTTAAAATATCCACTTACAACTAATCTCTTTTTAGCTAATCCACTAACGCCATCAATAATGCTCATTAACAAGAATGTCGCAATAAACACATTCATGAGTAAAGTTGGATCAGTAAAGTAATCTAAATAAAATCCAATTAATAGAAAAATCAAGGCCCAAATAACCGATGAACTTCTAAAGCGAGCCTTATAATCAATGTTTGCTTGCCAATACCAACTATAAAAAATATAGCCAATTAGCAAAATATCAAAAGCAATATACAAAAGTGACATATCTTTCCTTCTAAAATTATTTATTAACGTTAAAATTCTTACTTCAATTATAACAAATACCACTTTTTCTCTCAGCATTCTATAATTGACTTAGTTGAAAATTAAAAGTATAGGAGGTTTCATATGGATTTAGACAATCAAATTGCTGCTCTGCAAGCAGATCTCAACAATGCTCACCATGTCACATACTTAACTGGTGCCGGAGTTTCTACGCCCTCTCATATTCCTGACTACAGATCAAAAAATGGCATTTATAATGGCATATCTGAAAGCCCGGAACAAATTTTAAGCGAGGACACCCTCTTTCACGAACCAGCTAGTTCCATCACTTTGTAATGGAGAATATGTATTTTCCTAATGCTCAACCAAATATTATTCACCAAAAAATTGCAGCTAGCTGTAGTAAAAATGGCACTTTAATTACCCAAAATGTTGATGGCTTGGACAAAAAAGCTGGCAACAAACATGTCATTGAATTTCATGGCAATCTTTATAATATTTTTTGTACTAAGTGTCATGAAAAAATTTCATACGAAGAATATAAAGAATCATACCTACACGCAAAAGACCACGGAATAATTCGTCCTGGCATTGTTTTATACGGTGAACCAATTAATGAAATGGTTTTAACTGAATCAATCAAAGCAATTCGAAATAGTGACTTAGTTATTATTGCTGGAACTAGTTTTGTTGTCTATCCTTTCGCTCAACTTCTTGCCTATCGACAAGCTGCTGCTAAAGTATGGGTTATCAATAATACTCCTGTACCAGCTCCTAAAGAAGTTTTAACAATTATTGAAAATGCTGAAAAAGTATTTGACAAATTATATATATAACCGATATTATCTTAACTAACATTTTATTTAATTTATCCATAGCTCTTTCTGTTATTTTTTGTTGTACAATATAAGATGGAGTTAATATATTAATTAAAAGAAAGGTTAGGATTAAATGCCACTTGCCCAAGCAAAAGTTTTTTATTACGATTTTGTTGAAATTAAGCCATGGACCTATGAATTAGTCATCAGTAACTTGGGATTAGCATTCGTTGGTTCCAAGAATAGTAATATTGAATCTTCTATTTTAGGATTTTATCCTAACCACATTCTTGTTCAAGATTCAAAGAAATTAGCTCCTTATGTTCAACAATTAAAAGAATATTTTGCAGGCACGCGTCGCTCTTTTACCGTTCCTATCGACTATTCAAGCTTTGGTACTCCATTTCAAAATCAAGTTGTTAAAATGATTGAAAATATTCCTTACGGAACAACCATTTCATACAATGATTTAGCCTCTGCTATTAATGGCTCAACTTCAGTTCGAACAGTTGCACATGCGGTAGCCCTAAATCCATCCCTAATTTTTATTCCAAGTCATCGCGTAATTTTAGCGTCAGACAAGGTGGGAGGTTATAGAATGGGAGAAAAGGAAAAGCAACGCTTAATAAAACTTGAAGAAGGCTATTTGAATGCAATTGATTAAACTTTATCAGCCTTTTTTTGACGCTAATAACTGGGCCCATGTCCTAACTAGCGGACAAGATTGGATGATGATTCTGACTCTAATTCTAATGGAGTGTTTGCTATCAGTTGATAATGCGGTAGTTTTAGCCGCACAAACGCAAGTTTTACCAACTAAAGATGAGCAAAGGAAATCATTGGTCTATGGACTTTGGGGTGCTTATCTATTCCGTTTTATTGTAATTGGGATCGGTACTTACCTAATTAATTTCTGGGAAATCAAACTCTTAGGTGGTTTATATTTACTTTATTTAGTTTATAAGTATTTTTATGATGTTCGCCATCCTGCACAAGTTGCTAAGAAAGAAGCGGCAAAAAAAGAAGCCCACAAGAAAAAGAACTCCAAAACAAGAAAGCACCATCTTTCATTATTTTGGAGAACTGTTATTTCAATTGAGTCAATGGATATCGTCTTCTCAATTGATTCTGTTTTAGCAGCTTTAGCAATGTCAAATAATCCAGTTGTCGTCTTAGTTGGCGGAATGATTGGTATTTTATGCATGCGAGGAGTTGCAGAAGTTATTATTAAATTAATGGAAATTATTCCTGAACTTCAAACAATGGCCTATGTTTTAATTACAATTATTGCAGTTAAACTACTTGTTTCATTGCCACCGTTAAACTTTAAATTGCCCGATGCAATCTTTGCCTGCATTGTTTTTGGTACAGTTATTTTAACAATTATTTTTCATTACGTTCGACAAAACTTACATGGCAAAAAAATGCCTTAACCTAATTGACTATCAATAAAATCTTTAAGCACAACTGCCTGGTTGTGCTTTTTATTTTTAGCACCATATAAGAAAATAACATCTTCTTGAGCTAACTTTTCTTTCACATTCTTAATAAAATTCGGGGTTACTGGATTAGCTTTCAGTTGCGCTATATACTTAGTCTTGAATTCAGGAAACTTATCGTCTTCATGATTAAACCATTTTCTTAATTCATTAGTTGGTCCAATTTCCTTATCCCATTCATCTAAATGAGCCTTTACCTTGCTCATTCCCCTTGGCCACAAACGATCTACTAAGATTCTATAACCTGCGGGTTGCTCATGATCATAAATTCTAACAACTTTTATCTCATTCACCTTTTAGTTCCTCCTTACAATTTATATTTACTTTCAAATACGAGTGTACAACATTTTTAGAAAGAAGTAGCAATATGAACTATGAAGATTTTTTTACTAATCGGTCTACTAGTGAAATTAGCAAAGATCTGTTAGGTAGAACTCTATCTTTCAATAATGGAAACGAAATTTTATCAGGCACAATAGTTGAAGCAGAAGCCTATGTTGGTGTAAAAGATCGTGCTGCTCATTCTTATGGTGGTAGACGCAGTCAAGCAAATGAAGGCTTATATCGTCCCGGTGGCAGTTTATATATCTATTCTCAGCGGCAATATTTTTTCTTTGATGTTGCCTGCCAAGCAGCAGGCGAACCACAAGGAGTTTTAATTAGGGCCATTGACCCACTAACTGGAATTGATACCATGATTAAAAACCGTAATGGCAAAACTGGTCCACTTTTAACTAATGGTCCTGGAAAGATGATGCAGGCTTTAGGAATTACTAGTAGAAAATGGGATTTAGCTCGGTTAGAAGATTCTCCCTTCGATATTGACATTAATCATAAACGTAAAATTGAAGAAATTACTGCTCTTCCAAGAGTCGGGATCAATCAGTCAGATCCTAAATGGGCCAAGAAAAAACTAAGATTTATAGTTGCTGGTAATCCCTATGTTTCAGATATTAAGAAAAAAGATGTTAAAAAAAATCACGGATTTATTTGACAAAAGATTAAAAATCGTTTAATCTTTTCATCAGTTAAATAAATCCCCAATGCAATAGAGGTTGCGATAACCACAAAATCTACTTGAGTACGCGAATACATTGACAGTAGTTTTTTAGGATTATCGCCGAAACAAGCTTACTTTCGCGAATTAAGCTTGTTGGGATGTGAGAGCATATCTTACATACTGTCCTGGTAGTCCCCAGGGAGCGCTATATGATTTGGTTTAATTACTGATGATTTTCAAACCTCGTTGTTTTTGGTAAACAGCGAGGCTTTTTATTTACGCTTTTATTGTATTGGCTTTATTTGAAATAATTTTTGGAGGTATTTCAAAGTGAAGTCAAAAATAAGATGGTTTAGTGCTTTATTAGCCCTAATTTTAAGTTTGGTTATCGGTTTTAGTTCTAATTCTACCCAAACCGAAGCGGCTAAAAAGGAAGCACCCCTAAAAATAGGTATGGAAGCTAATTATCCACCATACAATTGGACTCAAACTACAGATGCAAATGGCGCAGTTCCAATTGATGGATCTAAGCAATATGCAAATGGATATGATGTACAAATCGCAAAAATTATCGGTAAAAAGCTTCATCGTAAAGTTGTCGTTGAAAAAACCGAATGGGATGGTTTATTGCCAGCTTTAACTTCTGGCAAAATCGACCTAATTATTGCTGGTATGTCTCCTACTGCTGAACGTAGAAAGGCAATCAATTTCTCTGAACCATACAGAAAGAGTACTTTCGTTGTTATTACAAGCAAGACTGGAAAATTTGCTCAAGCAAAAGGCTTAAATGACTTTAAGGGAGCAAAATTAACTGCTCAACAAGGTACGTTGCACTATGACTTAATTAAGCAATTACATGGTGCTAAACGTGAACCAGCAATGAGAAGCTTTTCTGCAATGCGTCAAAGCTTGCAATCAGGTACTATTGATGGTTATGTTGCAGAAGATATTGAATACCAAAGTTATAAGGCAGTTAACCCTAACATCGTTGCCGTTAACTTAAACAAGATGCAGGGATTCAAGGTTGCCCACGATGATTCAATTACTTCAATTGGTGTTAAGAAAGGCAACACTGAATTACTTAACCAAGTTAACAGCATTTTAAACGGTATTTCTAAGAAAAAGCGCGACCAATTAATGGCTGATGCTGTAAAAGAACAGCCTCAAGCCGGTAGCAGCAAGAAAGAAAACTGGTTCATGTCAATTATGCATCGCTATGGTTCAATGATCCTTGGCGGTGTTGGAATGACTCTTCTTTTAGCTTTAGTTGGTACTATTGTTGGTTTCTTCATCGGTTTACTTGTTGGGATTGTTAGAACTATCCCAACCCCTAAGTCTACTGGTAAAAAGTGGGGCTTAAAGATCGTTGACTGGATTTTAGCAGTTTATATTGAAGTGTTCCGTGGAACTCCTATGATGGTTCAAGCAGCCGTTATTTACTATGGAATTGCCCAATTATGGCACCTTAACTTAAACCGTACAGTAGCTGCTCTAGTAATTGTTTCAATTAATACTGGTGCTTACTTAGCCGAAGTTATTCGTGGTGGTATTAACGCTACTCCTAAAGGTCAGTTTGAAGCAGCTTCTGCTATCGGTATGACTCACTCACAACAAATGTGGCATATTATCTTACCGCAGGCAATCAGAAACTGTTTACCATCAATTACTAATGAATTTATTGTTAACATTAAGGATACTTCAGTATTAAGTATTATTTCTGTATCAGAATTGTTCTTTGTTGGTACAACTGTTGCCAGTCAAACCTTCCAATTCTTCCAAACTTACTTCATTATTTCAATGATCTACTTAATTTTGACATTCTCAATCACTAGAATTTTTAATTTCATTGAAAAGAAGCTTGAAGGTCCAAAGAACTACAACTTAATGGCTAATCAATTACAAGTAGAAGATCCAAAGGAGACTGGATTTGAACATGAACAATAATAACGAAGAAAACATTTTACAAGTACAACATTTACAAAAGAAATACGGCGATCACACAGTATTAAAAGACATTTCTTTTGATATCAATAAAGGTGAAGTAATGACCATTATTGGTCCATCTGGTGGTGGTAAATCAACCATGCTTAGATGTATTAACCTTCTTGAAGAACCAAGTAATGGTAAGATTTTATTCCATGGCAACAATATTCTAGATTCTCATTTTGATCGTAATAAATTTCGATCAAAGGTTGGTATGGTTTTCCAGCAATTTAATTTGTTTAATAATAAAAATGTGCTTCAAAACTGTATGATCGGTCAAGAAATGGTTCTCGGACGCTCTAAAGAGGAAGCCAAGAAAATTGCAATTGAAAACTTAAAGAAAGTTGGTATGGAGCCTTTCTTAACTGCAAAGCCTCAACAACTATCTGGTGGACAGCAACAACGTGTTGCTATTGCGCGGGCAATTTCGATGGATCCAGAAATCTTACTTTTCGATGAACCAACTAGTGCGCTAGATCCTGAAATGGTTGGTGAAGTACTTAATACCATCCAGTTACTAGCTAAAACTGGATTAACAATGGTCATTGTTACTCACGAAATGGGATTTGCTCGTGACGTTTCTGATCAAGTTATCTTTATGAGCGATGGAGTTATTACGGAACAAGGTACACCACAAGAGATCTTTAATAATCCTCAAGAAGAGAAGACTAAGAAGTTCTTACGTAACTTTAGAAGCAATGAACTTTAAGATAGTAAAAAAATGCATTGGATTTTTGTCCAATGCATTTTTTCTATATAATCTCACTATTTTCTTTTTCTTGTGCTAGCTTCCAGCCGGTTTCAAAATATGTCTTACGCAATTTTCTTAAGGCATCATAATCACTTTGTAAGCTATCAATCGCATCTTGAAGCTTTTTATTTTGCTTTCTCATCGCATTTAATTCAGGGTCATTAACTATTCCCTTCAAATGAACTTGTCCAGCTAAATCACGTTTTGCCTGCTGAAATTCTTCTTTTAAATTAGCAAGAGTGTCTTCGTACTTAACCAATTTTTTATTTACAACACTAAGTTGATTATTCAACTTAATAAATAATTTATAGGGCATATTAGATTTAATTCGATTACACTCGCTACATGACAAAATCAGATTATCAAAAGAATTATCATGCGATAAAGAAACTGGATCTTTGTGATCTACGCTTGTTCCGCGTCTACCACAATATTGGCAACGATAATTATATTTGTGACGAATTCTTTCACGGTCAACAAAATCTACTTCATTTAAGGAGAAGTCGACTTCAATTCCCATGTTTTTCATATTAACAGCAAAATCAACATTGCTATTAGGAATATAATCTATTTCTTTATCTTCGCTCTTAATAATTGCCTGATTAAATTTGAATCGTGGCAATTGCTGCAAAGCTACTTCATTACCATCATAGTCTTGAATAAAAGATTCATATTGGCGTCTATGATCGCTTCCTACAAGATACTGATTTAAAGCCGCCGGATTAGCCTTGCCCGTATTTTTCTTTCCTACAAAGCCATAGAGCATTACCTGGGAAATATTTTCAATTACTAAATTCTCATAATCTTCTGCATCCAGATTGCGTGTTAAGCAAATATCACAAATGCTTGTTAACTTGGGATTCATTAATCCTTCTTGCTTAAAATGAAGGCTATCAAGTCGCAACCCGCAGGATGCGCATTGTAATTTCAAACTATTCTTCCCCCATTAGTAAAATACTAAAAGCAATTCTTTGCATCTTATCTTTACCAGCAAAGTCGCCTTTAAATAAGTCTGGCAAAATTTTCTTAATAAAATATTGAACACAAGTTAAGTCATCAAACTTTTTAATCGTTTCAAGACTTTCTTTAAACATTTGCATGAAAACTGGATTGGGATTTCCTAATTCAATTTCACCATAAGCTTCATAAAGTAAATCTAACTTATCACAAATAGATAAAATTTTACCTTCTAAAGTATCATCTTTACCTTCAGATAGACGCTTAGTGTAAATTTTTTGAAATTCTTTTGGAATTTCGTCCTTAATAAATTTGGCAGTCATTGTTTCTTCAACGTCTCCAATCATCTTTCGCAATTGTGGAGTTGCATATTTAACTGGAGTCTTAATGTCACCAATAAACCGCTCAGTATAATCATGGTTAAGACTCTTTTCATATAGAGCTTTCCAATTTATCTTTTGCTTACCAACAACTTCTTCAATATCTCCCATCATTTGAGCAAGTTCAGCCGTTCTAAAACTATGATCAGCGACAGAATGATGCTGATATTTAAAATAACCTGGTGCACGATCGATTGACTCTAAACTATTAAAACCTTGAATATATGCATTTAATCCCATAAAAACTTACCCCTTCCAGAAATATAAAAATGTCTAAAATTTCTACTATCATAGCAAAACCGTTCTACTCTTGCAAATCAAAAATAGAGAAAGATTCAACAACTTAATCTTTCTCTATTTTTCTAATCCAGTCAACTCATTTGTATTTAAAGCAGCTAAAGTCGTTAAAGTAGCATCGTAATAGTTATCTTTCGGAAGGGATCTTGAAAAGATATACTTTTCTTGTTCAACCAAAGTATCATAGCCTTGATTACGATACTTATTAGCTGCTACAAAGATTGGTGCACTAAAGCTCGCTGATTGATAATAATGCAATTTTTTGCCTTTTAAGGTAAAACCAGCCGAAGTTCCTTTTTTCTTAAAAAATTTTAGCATTTTCTTTACTACTTGAGCCGCATTCTTATCATTACTTTCCGCTAATAGCATTGGGACTCGGCAAGCATTTGTACTATAGTGACCATCATCATTAGTCGCCACTTCATTAGCTTTTGCGGGTTTCACATAATTATTAGAAACCCATGCAAAATCAGGAACTAAACCAGTATCGTGTTTCTTGCTTAATTTTTGCAAATAGTTAAGCATTTTGCTTTTAATTGTTAGCCATTCCCAATCACCGGTCGCTTGGTAAAATTCTTCAAACGCTTTTGGCATTACATCTGATGTCCTCAGGACATTATAAAAGCGTGAGTCTTTATTAGCCCAATTTCCGACAGTTACCATTTTAGCTTTCTGATTAATCTCAAACCTTTTTATATCATTAATTAAGTTAACAGCTTGTGACTTGTAGCCATGTCCTGGCCAAACTCTATTAGCATGTAGCAAAGCTTGAGCAATCATTATGTCACCATCACTTGCACTCACAGGATTATCACGCCAAATATTTTTCCTATCTTTCTGTCTCCAGCTCATCAAATTTGAATTTGTTAAGCGATGAGCCAAGTAATAATTGTCTAGCTTTTGAAAATCAATCCGGCTTCCTAGATGTTTCTCTCCTGCTTTAGCAGCCAATAACATTCCATAGCCTTGCGCTTCAGATAAAGCAAACGAAGGGCCCTTTTCCCCTGCTGCATTTACGTATTGTTCATTTTGATTTTTATTTTTTATATAATCTTCACGCCACTCATGATAATATCGCTCTTCTAGCGTTCGATCATTGCTCATCCTCACATAGCCAATAATTCCTAAATAAGCAATAATAGTTCCTAAAATTAGTATTAAATTCTTTACTTTCATTTCTTATTCCTAATCTGCAAACCTCTTGGTTTTCACCCACTTAGTGCCATCTCGTTTAAACAACTTATCTCCAATTACTGAGCAGACTGCTTGAAGAGAAATAGCAATGAAGAGCTGTGAATAAGTAAAATATGACACTAAAGCTAGCCAGATCTGGTCACTAGTGGCTTGACCATATTGGGTAGCTAAAGCTAGATTTATTTGAATTACATAGAGCAAGATCATTAATAACCAGTTAATTAATAGTAGCTGCATTAAGAGAACATTAGAATTCATCGCAAAGATAATTGGAATTTCTGGATTAAAAAATCGTGCAATTATACATCCCAAATCCACAAAAAAAATAATATCTGAAAGAATAACAGCTAAATTAAACCAAAAGAAAGTACATGTTAAATAAAAAGTTTCTAATTTCACACGCCAGTTACTCTTATCAAATAAGTGCTTAAAGTTATTCATCACCACTTGATAATTACCCTTAGCCCAACGTAATCGTTGATAATAATAATCACGTAAATGTTCAGGCTCCTGCTCAAAAGCTTCTGAATTATATGCCAGAGCAATCAAGTACCCATCTTCCATAATCCGAAAAGAAATTTCGGTATCTTCAGTTAAGGCGCCGCTTTGCCAGCCACCAATCTTTTTTACATATTCTGTATTAATGATGAAATTCGTTCCTGGAATTCGCCCAATTTTAAATAAATTCCAAACGCCTACATGTTGAAGTCTTTGAGATACAATAACTTCTTGGTTAATGCATTTAGTTAAAAAATTTTGTTTTGCATTTCGTGTTTTATTTCTGCCAAAAGTTGCCATATATCGCTGGGGATTCTCTAAAACTTTTTTCACTAAAAAATAGAGAGCATTTTGTTCAGGTAATGCATCGGCATCATAAACACAAATATATTCTCCCTGCGCTATCTTTAAAGCATCATTTAAGACACCTGCTTTACCGCCTGAACCATGACGTTCAATTATTTGTACATTTCTGTATCTATATTGAGGTAAATCTGTCGCCTTACGCATTTCAGCTGCAGTTTTATCTTGACAATTGTCGGCATATAAGAGGAGCTCGATCTTTGATGCAGGATAATTCAAGTTAAGAATTCCCTTGGTGGTATTTGCAATCACCACTTCTTCATTATGTGCTGGAACAACAATCGTAATTGTGGGATAACGCTTTAATGGCGTAATTGAAATAACTTTTTTACTATGCTTAAGCCAAAAACAAGTTGCACCATAAAGCGTAACTAATGAGGCTAAAAGCGAAAACCAAATTGAAACTAAAGTTGAAACAGCTAAAAAATCATTTAACATTATGCTTTCTTCCTAAATGACGTACTGTATGCTCGGTTTGATGATAAATAGTCCAGAGGTTACGAAACATAGCAAAAAATGCCACTAAAAATGTTAAAGTAATCAAAATTACTAAGAAAAAGAACCAATTACTCATACTTCTACTCCCTTTAAATATTCAACAACTAAGTCTGTTTCAAGTTTTCTTTTTAGACGTTTAAGAATGGCTTTAAAGTCAGGATACTCAAGTAAATCTTTCTCTGTAATATGCTGAGTTGCCATCTTAAAAGCAGGCTGATATTCCTTGTACTGTAGCCTTTTTAACTCAGCTTTTAGTTCATCATTTAAAACCATTAATGTACCCGGTGCGATCGTATTAGAGATAATCAGAAATTGACCATTTCCCAGGTAATATAAATTCTCATCAACTAACCTGCTCTTTTTAAGTACTCTTGCTATCTGCCGCAAAATCTCGTCATGATCTTCTAAATTAAATTGCGCAAATTGCTGATCATGTTCCCAATCAATAATTGTAAAATCACACCACAGTGGTAAATAATTTTTCTCTGTTAAAATTTTCTTAATCTTTTTATATAACTTTTCTGCATTATAGGTCGTTTGTAATTTTACATTTTGATCATAGTGCTTGAGATAGCGATAGGCGCTAGACTGATTTTTCTTAAATATTTGCCATCTAAAGATGCACTCTTTAATTTGACTAGTTAAATATGTTTCTAAGGGAAAGGAAACAAGTAGCAAGGCCTTCCCATAAAAATCTATCGCTACATATCCAAGAGTTAGAGCACTAATTCCTAGCACAGTCAAAATTAAAATAAGCCAGGTACTAACAATAGTTGGTGCGCTCAATCCAATAACTGCTCCTAGAATTAAGAGCAGCATAACCCCTAAAAAAATATTGCGAGAAAAGTTACTTGCCAGTCCTAAAAAAATAGACGGCAAAACAAGGGCAAAAATTGCTTTTACTTCTACCCCTTTTCTTGAAATGTTATTCATTTAAAATTCTATCCTATGCTTAATTTGTTACATTTTATAAGTCTTTTTATATAGTAATATAATTTCATTTACAACAAAATGTTATTAAATAAACTAGGATTTATATAACTTTTACATGCAAAAAAAGAGAGACGCTAAACAGCGTCTCTCTTTATCTTATGCAGTAAATTTAATTACTTGTTTTCATCTTTAGCAGCTTTGTTTAAGAAAGCAACTACTTCAGCAGCTCTCTTAACACGAGCCTTAGAGTTTTTCTTGTTCTTAGGTCTTAAGTTTGGTGTAACACCAGTGTTGTAGTTTTCACCTTTACGCATAGATCTATACTTCCTCTCAAATAAAATTTTCGAAAATCTTTTATTATCATACCACGAAGAAGCACGTCACTTCAATACCTAGCAGATCTTTCCACCTAATTTTTTCATCTCATCAGCAGAAAGTTTTTCGCCTTTGAATTCAGAAATAGTAACTCCACCATCGATGATTCCTTCATTAGAAGATAAGGATAGAGTAGCATTGCGCGCATTAAGAACTAAGCCATCGTCTAGAAATGCTAATTCTTTATCAGATGTATACATATCTAAACCCATGTTGTTTTTAACCTTAATTGAAAACTCCGAATCCGGATGATCTAATAACACCAGTTGAAAATTAGCACCGATAGTACAAGTTCCCCCTAATTTAGAATAACCATTTGAACCATCATTTAAAGCCAGCAAAACAACTTGTCCTGGCTTAATTTTCTTTTCTAAAACGTCTTTAGCACTATCTTTGATTTTTAATTCGAGATTCTTAGAATCAACCATATTTATTTCCCTCCGTCCTCTTTTACTAACTTAAATATAGCAGGTTAATTACCTTTTTCCCTAATAAAATGCTCAAAATCTTACTAATAGGAAGGACTAATGCGAAAAAAGCGTTGCGAACTTGCCGTAAAGAGTTCAAAATAGTAGTGTTGAATTAATTTTAAGAGGGGACCTTAATGACCGTCATCAAAAATATTGCTAAAGACCGTATTTTACAAATTACGGTTGTCATAACGATCATAAGCTTATTCTTCGCAAGACCGCGTATTGAAGATATTAACTTTCATACACTTTACTCAATTCTAGCAATGCTTACAATCATCCAAATTTTTTCCTACTTACACGTTTTGGATGTCTTAGCCTACAAACTAACTGCAAGCGCTAGGAGTACCCGAAGATTAACTGCAATCTTCACAATTTTGTCAATTATCTCTGCGATGTTTTTAACTAATGATATAACTGTTTTAACTCTTATACCGTTATATTTAACGATTGCTAGACGCCATCATTTACCTGAGATCTTGCCTGTCACCTTAATTGGGATGGGCGCAAACATTGGTGCTGCTTTTACACCATGGGGAAATCCTCATAATATATTTGTTGTTAACCGTTATAATGTTTCACCGATTAAGTTTTTTAGTTGGTCAATTCCATTATTACTAGTTAGTTTAATTATTGTTTTAGTGTTTATCTTTTTTGTTAAAGATAAGCCAATCCCTACTGTGCCTTTAGAAGACATTAGAATCAGCATTCGACCAATGCTTTTAACGATTGCTGTTTCAATTTTCTTCTTCTTTGGTGTTTTCAATATTGTACCCGCATACGTCCCTGCAATTGTTGCAGTGATCCTTGCTCTTATTATTAATCCCTCTATTATGTTACATGTGGATTATGCTCTACTTCTAACTTTCACATGCTTTTTCATTTTTATTAGCGATATCCAGCAAATTCCATTTATTGTTACTTTAATTTCTAAGACAATGTTTTCTGAACATTCTGTATTCTTGACTTCTATTATTTCAAGTCAATTCATTTCTAACGTTCCTTCAACAATTTTAATTGGTAAATTTACCAACTTTGCGGAAGCCTTATTCCTTGGCTCAAATATTGGAGGATTTGGTTCAATCGTTGGTTCAATGGCCAATATGCTTGTTTTCAAGAGTTTTGTTGAAAACGGGACTGTTTCAAAGAGAAAATTTTTCTGGGTATTTTCAGTACTAGAATTTGCAGGTTTAATTATTCTGACAATTCTAGGTTGGATAGTTTTGGACTTTGTTATTTAAATATCATAAAAAAAGCGCAAAATTGCGCTTTTTTGGTATTCTAAACTTTCTTTATTTGGTACAATATTCCTAACATTTTAACCATATTTTTATGATAATAGAAAGGATTTACTTCTATGACTTTAACATGGATTATTATTATCATTTTAATTTTACTGGTGGCCGTTTATATCGGAATCTACAATGGCTTACAAAAAGCTAAAGTTCATGCCGATGAAGCATGGAGTCAAATTGATGTTCAATTAAAACGTCGTAACGACCTAATTCCTAACTTAGTTGAAACAGTTAAGGGTTATGCCAAGCATGAAAGTGGCACTTTAGAAAAAGTAGTTGCCCTAAGGAATCAATTAGTAAATATTCCTACTTCTGATCACGAAGAAGCTATTAAGCTTTCTAACCAAATTACTGATTCGTTGAAGAGTATTTTTGCCCTAGCTGAAAATTACCCAGACCTAAAAGCAAATCAAAACTTCATGTCACTTCAAGAAGAACTTACAAACACCGAAAATAAGATCGCTTATTCACGTCAGTTATACAACTCAACTGTTGCTATGTTTAATGAGAAACTATTAACTTTCCCATCTAACTTAGTCGCTAAGATTCACGGATTTAAGAATATGGATTACCTTCAAACACCAACTGAAGAAAAGGCTGTTCCTAAAGTTAAATTCTAGGTTTATCAATGCTCTATCAACAAATAGCACGCAATAAGCGTAAAACAGCATTTTTGCTTGTTATATTCGTTATTATTCTAGCTCTTGTTGGTGGTGGGCTAGGATATTTGATTAACGGTGAACCGCTATCAGGAATTGTAATTGCCCTAATTGGTAGCCTAATTTATCTTTTTATTGTTCTTCAAAATCCGGGAAATTTAGTCATGAGTATGAATCATGGCCGAGAGAGTCATGAAGAAGATGACCCAGAACTATGGCATATTGTAGAAGATATGGCACTCGCTGGTCAGGTTCCAATGCCAAGAGTCTTTATTATCAACGATGAAAGTCCTAATGCCTTTGCGACTGGACGTGATCCTAAACACAGCTTCGTAGCTGTTACTACTGGATTAAGAAAGCGACTTAATCGAAGTGAGTTAGAGGGCGTTCTTGGCCATGAGATTTCTCATATTCGAAATTATGACATTTTAGTATCTACAATTGGAGTTGCTTTAGCTGCTGTAATTTCATTTATCTCTAGTTTTGCCTCCCGTATTTGGTGGTGGGGCGGCAATTCTGACCGTGATGACGATGACTCTAGTCCTCTAGAAATAATTTTTAAAATAGTGGCCATTGTTTTCACACTAATTTTAGGACCTCTTGCTGCCGCACTAGCTCAGATGGCTCTCTCTCGTAATCGTGAATATTTAGCTGATGCAAGTTCGGTTGAGCTTACTAGAAATCCCCAAGGTTTGATTTCAGCTTTAGAAAAGATTTCAAATAGTGAACCGATGAAAGATCCAGATCCGTCAAGTGCTGGCTTATACATCGAAAATCCGCTGCATAAGCGGGGGTTGAGTTCACTATTTGATACTCATCCGCCTACAGCTGACAGAATTAAGAGATTAGAAAACATGTAATAAAAGGGATGCACATGCATCCCTTTTTACGTATCTATTATTTCAAATTGATATGAGCCTCTCTAAATAGTCTCTTTCTCATTTCTGCTGGAGTCAGGCCATAATAATGCTTAAATTTCTTATAGAAAAACGATTTGCTTGAATATCCAATAGTTTCGATTATTTCTTTTAATGAAACATTTGGCTTGGCCAATAACCTTCTAGCTTCTTTCATCCGTCTTTCATCAACATGCTCAACAAAGCTTTTTCCCGTTTTTTCTTTTACCATTGTAGAAAAATAATTTCGATTAAAACCAAAGTATTTGGCAGCTTGCGTTAAACTAATATCATTATAGTGTTGGTCAATGTACTGATCTAACGCTTCATCCTTAAATGTGCTTTCTTTTACTTCGTTAGATTTAAAGTTTTGTTCACGCAAATTGCGCAAGATTATAATTTTAAGCAGCTCTAAGCCAATTGTTCCGTTAAAAGCGACATTATTAAGATAGTCTTGAATTATACCTTTCAAGTTTTGACTCCCCCACATCACAGAAGTAGTTGTAAATAAAAAGGCACGATCTTGATTTAACTTTTCTAAAAATAATGTACTCAATCTTTGTTCATTAGGTGTATTGGCATCTACCTGCTCTAATTGTTTTTGCCATGAAAAATCGTTATCCAGCTTAAATTTAACAATAATTGCATTTTTATCGCTAACTCTGATTGTATAGTCAGTGTCTTTTTCAATTAGCAAGATATTTCCTGCCTTCAAATAAAAAGTTTTATTATTAATTTCAACCTCGCACTTACTCGCTAAGCAGTAAATTAATTGACTAGTATTAGATTGATATTCAGTAAAATCATAATGCACTTTTTCTAAATAAAGACTATACGGCAAAAGAAGGTTTTCAGTACGGATTTCTATTTCAGTACCTTGAGTATTTTGCATTAAACTTGATAAATAACTTTTTAATGTCGCTGTTGCCATCTCAACCGGTCCCCTTTGCTTTTACTCTATTTTAATTATAACCTTTTTACTATTTTTAATTGTCATTTCGGCTTATTAAGCGTAAGCTAAACCTAGAAATATAACTGGGGTGCCAGATGGCTGAGAATATACCCATTGAACCTGTTTGATTAACATCAGCGTAGGGAAAATGATTTATTTTTAGACTTTTATTTAGTCACCTCTTTGAGGTGGCTTTTTTTATTTTGGGAGGAAAAAATGAAGAAATTACATGTTCGAGATATTATCCTAATTGCTTTAATTGCTATTATTTTTGGCTTAATTTATTTAGCTAGTGACGGTCTTTATAACGTCTTGACTGCCCTCCTTACACCAGTTGGCTATGGAATGTTAGCCAATGATATTATGATGGGAATCTGGTGTATGGCAGGTCCTTTAGCAGGATTCTTAGTTCGACTTCCTGGGGCTGCTTTTCTAGGAGAATTTTTAGGTTCTTGCGTTGAACTACTTGCTGGAGAACAATGGGGCGCAGTAAATCTAATCTCTGGAGCTGTTCAAGGCCTAGGGTGTGAATTAGGCTTTACCTTTACTAGCTACCACCGCTACAATTGGTTCACGCTTTTCTTATCTGCTACAACGACAACAATTGTTACTTACCTGTACGACTTCATTAAGAACGGCTACAGCTACTTCTCAACTTTTAACATGATTTTCTACTTTGTAGTTCGTTGGCTTTCAATGCTTTTATTTACCTGCGTTTTAGTTAAATTAATCATTAATCTCTTGGTAAAAGCTCATGTCGTCCAAACAAATTAAACTTAATCAGCTATCTTTTCAATATCAAAATCAGCCAATTTTTAAAGATTTAAATTTGATTATAAGTCAAGGCGATTTTGTCCTATTAACTGGTCCAACTGGTAGTGGCAAATCAACTCTATTAAAGCTTATCTCTGGTCTTGACCCGACTTTCAATGGCAAAAAAACTGCTGGTTCTTTAAAACAGCCATTCACTAATTGGGGCATGGTGTTTCAAGATCCTAGTCGACAATTCACGATGGCGACTCCTCGAGAAGAGCTAATTTTTGCCTTAGAAAACAAACTAGTTGATCGTACTTCTGCTTTAAAGCGTATTAATTACGCAAGTACTAAAACTAATATTTCATCTTTATTAGACCAACCTTTTCTTCAGCTTTCGGGTGGTGAAAAGCAACGTGTTGCCTTAGCCGTCCTGATTGCCATGAAAAGCGACTTACTCTTATTAGATGAGCCTTTTGCTAATTGCGACTCTCACAATCGACAGTTTCTACTAACTTGCTTAGCTACACTTCACAAAGAAGGAAAAACGATTTTAATTAGTGACCATAATTTTTCTGGCTATGAAAAGCTAGCTTCTATGGTCTTGGCTATTAAAGACAAAAATATTAAGACTATTACTTTGCCTGACAACACGCTAAAAAATCAAGCATTATCTTTCTCTCTTCCTGACTTAAAACAAAATCCAGTCTATTTCCTTAAATCATTCTCACTATCTTTTCCAAAAAAAAATCTAATTTCTCCAACTAATCTAAAAATCTATCCCGGAAGAGCCACTTTATTAACTGGAGAAAACGGAAGCGGTAAGACATCCTTATTTAAGGCTCTAACCAAAATTATTCCGTATCAAGGACAATTAATATTTGAAAGTAAAGACATCAAGAAATGGCATCGGAGGCCCTATCTAGCAAAAGTAGGACAACTTTTTCAAAATCCAGATGACCAATTCTTAAATGTTACAGTAAAGGAAGAATTAGACTTTAGCCTAAAGTACAATCGAAATCTTTCCTTAAATAAAATTAAGCTAGAACACCTACTAACTAAACTCAACTTGCAGAATTTAGACGAACAAGTTGTTTATTCTCTATCTGGAGGACAAAAAAGAAAGCTGCAAATTCTCGTGATGTTAATGGCTTATCCTGAGGTTTTACTTCTAGATGAACCATTTAGTGGTTTAGATCAAGAAAGCGTCTCAGCGGTCATTTATTTGCTTAAAAAGTACTTTCTAGATTCTAACCACACCTTACTTGTCATTAGCCACCAACTTGAGCAAGTTCAGCATCTCTGTGACTATCACTTAACTATCAAAGATCAGAAACTTTTCTACACTAAATAAAAAGGTAAATAACATGAATCCCGGATTGAAACTATTTTTGATTTTAATTATTTCGCTTGAAATATCGCTTATTCCTAATTTGATCGCCAATATAATAATTATTGTAGCTAGTCTTAGCTATCTCGCATTTAAGCATCTAAGTCTTAAAAAACTACTCTTGATTTTTTTAATTCCATTATTTGCAGCTTTAGTGGTCTTTATTACAATCTATTACTTTACTCCCGGCCATAGCCTCTACCAAGCCAGCGTCTTATTTACGCGAATTTACGCTTATATATTTTTAGGAGCCACATTTACTGAAACCACCAGTGTCCTTGCGCTCGCTCGCTCATTAGAACAAAATTTCAAACTACCAAGTAAATTTACCTATGGAACTTTAGCCGCATTCAACGTAATTCCTAAAATCCATGCTGAAGTTAATCGTATTCGCTTAGTTGGGGACATGCGCCATTATCATCTCTCCTTTTATTCGCCAATATTATATTTTAAAGCAATTTTAGCAGCTATCTCTTGGTCAAATAGCCTAGCTGAAGGGATGATTTCACATGGATATCGTGAAGATAAAGCACGAAGCATCATCGTGCCAATTACTCTAACAAAAAAAGACTGGCTTATTTTTAGTAGTATTTTAATCCTACTTCAACCAATCTTATTCTTTATAAAATAATTATTTATGATAAGGGCTTCCGCTATTAATCATAAACGCACGGTAAATTTGTTCAACTAAAACTAAGCGCATTAATTGGTGCGGCATTGTAAATTTACCAAAACTAATTAAATCATCAGCTCGTTTATTTACTGCATCGCTTGTTCCTAAACTTCCCCCAATCACAAAGGTAATATCTGAATGTCCATAGGTAGTCAAGTCAGCTAGCTCCTTGGCAAAGTCTTCGCTAGTTCTTTCTTTGCCCTTAATTGCCGTCACATACACATATTCTTTATCTTTTATTTTATCTAGAATTCTTTTCCCCTCGATTTCTTTGACCTGTTCCATTTCAGCAGGACTTAGTTTTTCGGGGGCTTTTTCGTCGGGTACTTGAACTATTTTGATCTTCGCAAAACGACCCATTCTTTTGACGTATTCAGCAATTCCATCTTTAAAATACTTTTCTTTTAGTTTACCTACACAAACAATTTTGATATTCATTATAACTATCTAACCTTTCACGCATCTAGTTTTTAATTTTATCCCCTAATTGACATAGCGTCCACATCGGTTTTCCCCTAACTGTGGATTATTAAAAACTATATTTAGTGGTCAGACTAATTGATTATCAATAAATTGTGGTTTATAAAAAAGTGGATAACTTTTTTACTGAATTTATTCCACATTTTTATAAACACTACTATTTTTCCAAACTTTTTAGTCTATTCCTTACATAGTCAACTTGAACAGCCGTTCAGAACAGATAAATTTAAAATTTTATTTACACACAATTCACAGGTTTTCCACACAATTTATTTTTATTTTAACCGAGTTATACACAATCCACAGAGTTTTCCACATTTTCCCACAATCTTATGGATAACTTTCAGTTCTTGACAGCATTAAAAGTCGAACTTTATTACGTTTCACACTTTAAATATTAAGAAAAAGCTATGATTACCGCTTACAAAACGCATAATCATAGCTTTTTTATCTCTATTTAATAATATTCACTTAACTTAAAGTAACCTTGATATCTTGTGACTTACCGTCTCTAACAACCTGAAGTGTTACTGTATCGCCAACTTTATGTGTATAAAGAGCAGTATGTAGTGAAACAACACTATCAACAGCTTTGCCATCAATCTTGGTGATTACATCATGTGACTTAATTCCTGCTTTATCTGCACTACCATTCTTAGTAACGCTAGCTACATAGACACCAGATTTAACGCTATCAGGTAAACCGAGCTTCTTACGACCATACTCTGTTAATTCATCAACTGATACAATTCTTACACCTAATTTTGGACGAGTAATTTTTCCATTCTTAACTAATTGATTAATAATAGAAACAACTTCATCACTTGGAATTGCAAATCCCATACCCTCAACAGCTGTACCGTCACTAGAAGAGGACAATTTCATTGAGTTAATCCCAATTACTTGCCCAGACATATTCACAAGTGGACCACCTGAGTTACCCGGATTAATAGCAGCATCAGTCTGGATAACTGTTGCCTGGTTAGTAACCTGGCCTGCAGAATTAGTTACATCAACAGTTCTATTCTTAGCTGAAATAATACCTTGAGTTACACTTGTAGCATATTCACTACCTAAAGGTGAACCTACAGCAATAACTTGCTGACCTGGCTCTAAATTCTTAGATGAGCCAAATTGCGCAGTCTGAGTAACATATTTTCCGTCAATGGTTAAAACAGCTAAGTCTGTTTCTGAATCAGTTCCTACTTTTTTAGCAGTTACTTTTTTACCATTGCTTAAGATGACTTGAATCTCATCACTTCCAGATACAACGTGGTTATTAGTTACAATGTAGCCTTTACCATTAGACTTCATGTAAATAACACCTGAGCCTTCACTATAAGTTTCCAAGTCAGATTTAGAGTTTTTCTTTGAAGAACTAGAACTATCAGAGCCAAAAATACCAAACGGATCACTACTTGAAGATGAACTTTGTCTCTTTAAGTTAACCACAGAAACAACTGATTTTTTTACAGTATTAAAGGCATTAGTCATCTGACTACTATTTTTACTGCTAGACTTTTCAACTTTTGTCGTTGGAACGATACTTGTTTGTGGTGCATTTTGTCCATTAACTTGAGATAAACCTGCATAAGCAACTCCACCTCCAAGAAGTCCGGCAACCACTCCAACAATACCAGTTTTGATTAAAGCGTTATGTTTAGTAGGGTGCTTAGTATTATTTTCTGCCATAAAAATTTCTCCTTTTCTCTTCATTTCTAGCCTAATCACAAATTTTGAATTTTTTATGAATTCAAGTCAAATTATTTGCTAAAAATTTATATTTTCGTTAAAGAGCCAGCTTGCATTGGATTAGTATCAATAATCTTAACATCAGCTGGTAAATTTGCATCCCCAGCTACTAATAAGTCTTCAGCCGTCTCATGCGCCAAATACTGGGTATTATTATGTTGGCTGCGATGCGCTAAAAATATATGTTTAGTTTTTGGAGAAACCACATCAAGTAAGGTGTCTGCTGCTTGATCATTTGAAAGGTGTCCAACATCAGACATAATTCGTTGCTTTAATGACCAAGAATACGGACCATTTCTAAGCATCATATCGTCATAGTTAAATTCCATCAAATAACCATCTGCATCTTTTATTTCACCTTTAACAGTACTTGAAACATAACCAGTATCTGTTAAACACGCAAATCTTTTACCACCACTTGTAAAGACATAATATTGTGGCTGCGCTGCATCATGGCTCGTCGCAAAACTCGTCACGTCTAAATCACCAAAAGTCTTAGTTATACCAGATTCAAACGTATTAATTTGTTCAACAGGTAATTTTCCTATCTTATTACTTTCAATTAAATAATTCCAAGTACCTGAATTCGCATAAGCCGAAATTTTAGGATATCTTCTCATTAATACGCCTAATCCACCGGAATGGTCAGTATGATCGTGGCTGATAAATACCATATCAATATCTTTAATATCAACGCCTACTTGTGCCAGTAAATCTTTAGTCTTTTTTCCAGATAAACCTGCATCCATTAAGATTTTATGCTGCGAAGTCTCAATCAACGTAGAATTACCTGCTGAACCACTTGATAAAACCGATACTTTCAAATTTCTCTACTCCTTTGAATCATCAGCAGCAATATTATTTTGGATAATTGTCCCTGTAAATGCATTTACGCGTTTAAGGGTCATCGTATGCGAATTATTATTTTCAATCGCTGCCACCCAAGTAGGAATATAAATTTCGCTTCCTCGAACAGTGATCAACTTGGTATAAACTTGCTTTAACCAGATAATCTTGGAATTATTTGGTAATTCACTATAAGTATATAAGGAATTTACAGCAGCTTTTGAACTAATTGTATTTTGTCTTTCGCGTACCGGGTTCAAATTGCTAACATAGCGTTGCGAATAAGATACAATTTGATTATTTTTAACAATAATGTGCAATCGTGCAGTTGCAGCAAAAACTTCTCCATACTTTGTTTTCTGATTAAAGACATAATCATCCCCTTCAGATAGTTCTGAAAGATAGACATAATCTTTACCCTCATACACGTTTTGACTATTGTTTTTAAAGTGAATAATTTCTTTCAGGGCTTTTTTGGAATCTTTCGATAGAGCAATTGGTTTGCTCAAATTAACTGAAACACTATTTTCACTTGCATTAGTTTCTACTTGTTGATTTACCTGTGCTGCTGCTTTTTTTGTCCAAGAATTGTCCACTTTGGCAGCTAAATAATACCCATCTTCTTGCTTATCATTAACTTTAGGGATAGTAATCTGATCTGCGCTTGTTTCACTTTTAATATCAGTTTGAGCCGGAGTAGAGCCAGCAGACAAAAGCGTCGGCGTTTGCCAAAGTTCAATACCCAAAAAGATATTGATTCCAATAAATACGACTAAAAAAATCCATTCAATTCTCTTAAAGTCCATCTACTAGCCCCTCCTTTCCAGAATTCACAACTTGATTATTAATATTCAGCCATTCATCTAGAGTCTTCCACTGCTTATTAATTTTTACATAATAAGTTGGTTCTAGATCTACTAATTTTTTATTTTTACTATTATCAGATTTAGCCGTATAACCAATACCAATGCGCTCAATATCTTTTTGGTGGTATCCCTTTTGATATAATTCATCCATCGCTTCATTAGTCGGAATAAGCGTCTTCTTTTCTCCACTAGTTGGAATTGGAATCTGCAAGTCTAAGCTATTAAAGTTAATTGTCATTCCATTAGAAGCAAACTTAACTTGCGCCCGCATCTTATATTTTCCTGGCAAAAAGATCGGATATTCTTCAACATAATTTTGATAAATAACTGTATTATTATCAGCATCAAAGAACCTTAAATCTGGCTCGGATAATCCAATTTTACGAACAAAATATAAACTATCATTTAATTTTCGACTAATAGTCTTGGGAACCTGATCTTGTTGATAATCAATATATTCATAATTATGAGTATGCTTTGCAGCAATCAACCGCTCATATACTCCATTAGAATATGTAATGCTTTCTCCAGAACTATGCTGGGTAGGATTATTAGAGCCTAGCAAGCGATACACAAAGTATGAATCTGACTCTTCCTTAGTTAAATAGCTATACGTTGGTAAACTTAAATTCTTGTCATAGAAGGGCAAGTAATCATCATGAACTTTTTGAAGTGTAACTGGCATCTGTGTTTTAGCACTTTGAATATGTTCTACCAAATTGTCAAATGATACATCACTTAGACGAACTCGATAAATAGTATAGTTTTCGTCATTACCTAAATAGATATACTTACTGGATCGAGCGGGTACAAAAAAGCGATTAAATTCCCGACTATCAGTCCTTCTTACATTAGTTAAGAATAAGGAGATAGTTATCTGATCTGGATATGTCAACTGAACATAGTTAGGATTTTTTAATAACTTTTCATATTTACTTTGACTAGACCAAACTCTAATTGGCAATAATGGCTTAACTGATTGAGTTAATTTTGAAAACTCTAGCGGAAGATTATTTTTAGTATCGTAAACCTGATACATTTGCCTATCTTTAAAATAAAAAGTTTGAGTAGGCAAATAAATATCTCTTAAAGAACGTTGACCCAAATCTTTAGTTTGAGTTTGATTAGACGTCTCTTCAATTCTTGAAAATCGTGCATCAGAACCCCAAATAATAGCTGATAAGATAATTGATAAGACAACCATTACAATTAAACTAATTCGTAATGTAATTCTAGAAAACTTATCTTTAAACCTCATCCCAGTTTTCTCCTTCCTCGCTAATTGCTTCATATGGCAAAGAAATGTAGAAAGTTGAGCCAGCTCCTTCAGCACTATCTGCCCAAATTCGACCATGGTGTGCTTCTACTATTTCTTTAGAAATAGCCAGTCCTAGACCAGTTCCACCTTGTTTACGAGAACGCGCCTTATCAACACGATAAAATCTATCAAAGATTTTGTTTAAATCTTTTCTTGGAATTCCTAATCCTTGATCAGAAATACTTAAGATAACGTGCTTTTGAGCCTGCAATAAGCGAACTGTGATAACGCCACCGTCAGGTGAATACTTGATAGCATTGTTCATAATGTTGTCAATTACTTGCATCATCTTGTCCGTATCAATCTCAACCCATAAGGCTTGATGAGGAAATTCACGCTTAATCGTATATTTCTTTTTGTGCATCTTATCAGAATCAGACTTGAGCATCATATCAAACCGATTTAAAACGTGGTTAACAAAGTCATTTAAGTTAACCCATTCTAAATCCATCCTTGCTACTCCTCGATCCATTCTTGATAAGCTAAGCAAATCATTGATCATTCGAATCATTCGCTCAGTTTCATCTTGAATAACATGGAGAAATTGCGGTGCAATATTTGGATCTTTCCATGCTCCATCATTCAATGCTTCAACATATGCCCTTAAGCTTGTTAACGGTGTTCTAAGCTCATGTGAAACATTTGAAACGAATTGTTGCTGCTCACGTTCATTTTTTTGTTGTTGGGTAATATCATGAAGCACGCAAACTAAGCCAGAAACAAATCCTGTTACACGCTGGATCAGAGAAAAGTTAGCATGCAAAATCATTTCATCGCGCGTATTATCATTAACTCGAACAACTAATTCTTGCTGAGTACTTAATAAATCTTGGATAGTGACATCTTTTAGTCCAAGTAAATTAGTAATTGGCTTTCCAATAACGTCTTTTTCAGTTTTTCCTAAAAAATCAAGTGCCGTTTCATTAATAATCGTGATATTTCCATGTCTGTCTGTTGCAATAACGCCATCTGTCATGTGTGTTAAGACATTATCTAGCCGTCTTCGCTCACTATCTGAAATTTCTTGAGTTCTTTCAATTCTTACTGATAAAGTATTGAAGGCCTCAGCTAGTTGACCTAATTCATCTTGCGCATAAACTCGAACATGTCCAGAATAATCTCCATTTGCAACTCTTAATGCTTGTTTACGCATCTCCTCAATAGGTCTAGTTATTGCCCGGGAAATGACTAAGGCTACAATTGCTCCCAAAACAGCTGCAATCAGTGAAGCAATCAGAAAGTAAATTGATACCTGTCTTAAGTTATTAAAGACACCTTGTAAACTAGCGCGGACATAAATTGCTCCTACAGGAGTATTAGTTCCATTAGCAGAAGTCAAAGGTGAAATTTGCACCATATAATTTCCGTTGTCATTAATAACTTTTGAAACTTGCTTGCCATTTGAGAGTACGCTCTTGATATCTACATTACTAGTTCGCTGTCCAATCCGGTTTTGATCATTCACATTTGAAACAGCTCTAATTACTCCCTTATTGTCAACTACCATTAACTGGCTAATATCGCCTAAATTATAGTTTGAAATAATCTGGCTTAACTGTTGATTAGCCTTTTTAGAATTAGCCCTACTTAATTGACTAGAAATTTGGTTAGTAATAATATTGGGAACTTGAATTGATGATTCAAAATTTTGAATTGAATTTTGTTCGAGTTGCCTTGTAAAAGACGCACCAACCACTTCAATCGTTGCTAATAAGAGCAGCATAAAAATTACTGCGATTTTAAAATTGATAGAATTTAATACACTTTTTATTTTCTTCATTTGTCCTAATTGCAAAAAAAGCCACTATTACTAGTGACTTTGATCCTTATTCATCTGATGGGTTTTTAACGTAATATCCTACTCCACGCCGTGTAACTAAAATTGTTGGCGAACTCGGATTGTCTTCGATTTTTTCACGTAAACGTCTCACAGTTACGTCAACAGTTCTAACATCCCCGAAGTAATCATAGCCCCAAACGGTTTGCAGCAAATGTTCTCTAGTCATCACTTGACCCATATGCTGAGCTAAATAATGAAGTAATTCAAATTCACGATGCGTTAATTCAATTTTTTCGCCATTTTTTTCGACCATATAGGCCTCAGGCATAATTACTAAATTACTAATAGTAATATTCTTATCTTCATCATCTTCAGTAGCTTTTTGGGTTAAATCACGTCTACGTAGGTTTGCCTTTACTCTAGCAACTAGCTCTCGATTGGAGAAAGGCTTAGTAACATAGTCATCTGCCCCCATCTCAAGCCCTAATACCTTATCAATTTCAGTATCTTTAGCAGTTACCATAATAATTGGCATATCATGAGTTTGACGTACTTCCCGTGCAACTTCTAAGCCATCTTTTTTAGGCAACATTAAATCTAGAATCATCAAATCTGGATCATATTCATCAACTTTTTTTACCGCTTCTTCGCCGTCATAAGCAGTGTCGACATCAAAGCCTTCCTTAGTCAAGTTAAATTTAATAATGTCAGAAATTGGTTTTTCATCGTCAACGACTAAAATCTTTTTTGGCATAAATGATGCCTCCTCAATATTAATAACTATATTATACTGTTTTCCACACTTTTTTTAAACTTATGCAAAAAAAGCTTGCACTTTAGTTCTTTTCCTGGCATAATACTATTTGTTGGTTATCCAATTGGGTGGTTAGCTCAGCTGGCAGAGCAA
>OGGM01000015.1_pt1 | contig 187951 bp, 252 predicted proteins | sample 1571251 | NCBI WGS metagenome assembly OGGM01 (sample SAMEA2582076, study PRJEB24529) | metagenome | biome: Human gut stool | place: China | collected 2011 | reverse complement strand
GAAGAAGACTCCTCGGGGATAACAGGTCCTTCCGGCTCCACAGGGCGGGGGATGGGGACCTGATCGATGACCTTGCCGTCGGCATCGGTGGCGGTGACTTTTGCGCCCGGACCCAGCTTCTCCTTGATGGCGTTGAGGTCGAGCTCACTGCCTTTCTGCGAGAGGGCCTTGCCGTTGGGACTGCCGGCCTTGGCGGTCAGCTCAAGGCTGCCCGACAGATCGATGACGCTGCTGTAGATGCCGCTGCCGCCGTTGCTGGAGCCGCTGCTGCCGCCAGCGGCTTCGACCGTACCGCCGGAGATGGCGACACGGTCGAAGCTGCAGATGCCGTAGCCGCCGACTTTGCCGCCGTTGCCGCCAGCGGCGGCAAAGTCGGCGGCGTTGACCGTATTGCCGGAGATGGTGACGCCGCCGCCGTAGCCGTCTTTGCTGTCGCCGCCAGCGGCTTTGACCGTACCGCCGGAAATGGTGACGCCGCCGTCGCTGCGGATGCCGTCGCCGCTCACATTGCCGCCGTTGCCGCCGTTGGCAGTGACGGTACCGTCGGAGACGGTGACGCCGCTGCTGCTGGAGATGCCGCGGCCGCCGAGGCCATTACTGCCCGTGCTACCGCCTCCGGTGGCAGTGACCGTACCGCCGGAGATGGTGAGGCTGCCGCTGTGGATGCCGTCGCCGCCGGAGCCATAACTGCCCGTGCTATTGCCTCCGGTGGCAGTGACTGTACCGCCGGAGATGGTGACGTCGCCGCTGACGCTGTAGATGCCGTTGCGGCTGTCGCCACCTTGAGCCGTCAGGCTGTCATTTTCGTCGCCGGAGATGGTGAGGCTGCCGCTGCTGTTGCTGTAGATGCCGTTACCACCGGTGAGATGGTTGTCGCCATCCAGCTTAATCGTGGCATTGCCGCTGCCGGTCACGCTTACGGCGGCTTTGTTCCGGCTGCTGGTGTCGATGTTCACATCCTTGAGTGTGACCTCGACCTTATCGTTCTTACCGTTGGCGTCGATGGTCACGGTGTTGGAAGAAGCGGTGTCCTCACGATTTTTGATGATGGTGTCGGTGTCTTCCACCTCCTGATTCGCCCCCTGTGAGACTTTGTTTGTCCCTTCGGTCTCGCCTGCCTTCACGGTGATGTCACCATCCTCGATGTACCATGTCCCTGCAAAGGCCGGGGCGGCAAGGGTGGTGAGCATTGCGGCAGTCAGGGCAAACGCCGCTGCCCGCTGAGAGGCCGGACGGGGTGAATCAATACCCCCCCCCCCCACCGTATGTAGGGGGGCGACCCAGAACACGCATCGCAAGCTTACGATAAGACAGCATACAAAAACCTCCTTTGAACGTTGAAAAGAAATGGTGAGACCGTAGAATATCAGGTTACTTTAAATATACCGGATTTGCGGAAAAAAATCAACAAAACCTGCGCGAATCGCCCTGTTTCCTGCGTGAATGGAGAAAAACCGTCAGGAAGAATGCCTTTTGGCTCTCCCTTTAGGCTCTCCCTTTGGGAGAGCTGTCACCGAAGGTGACTGAGAGGGCAAGGATGCTGACGGAGAAGAACAGGCGCAGCGATAGCATCGCTCTGTCAAAGAGACAGTTTATCACTGTGCGGCGGCTCTCGGGAGACGGGCTTGCCCTCTCAGTCTCGCTCCGCTCGCCAAGGCCGGGTTGCGGCTCCCAGCGTCTGCTTCGCTGCCGCTCGCATCCTGCTGGCCGCGGCCCCAACAGCTCCTCCCTGTTTCCGCCACTGGCGGCGGTCGTCGCCGTTGCCCCCAAAGGGAGAGCCTCTGGCGAAACCGTTCACTTTGCGGGGACTGCCAAAGCCTCCCCTCGGTAGGGGAGGTGGCACGGCGTCAGCCGTGACGGAGAGGTTGAGTCCAGCAGCGGCTCACGGTCAGGCTCTGTCTTAGTACAACCTCTCAGTCTCACTTCGTTCGCCAGCTCCCCTAGTAGGGGAGCCTCTGGCGAGTCGGTCAGGCCCACGCGGGGCGAGCAAAGTCTGATTTTTTCGGAAACAGGAGTGCTCCGCTGTCTAGATTCACGACAGCTTGACAAGGGATATTGTCCCGAAGCTGCTGCCCTCTGTAGCAAGGCCCGCCCTTTTGCGTCATATCGGGCCTCGGGCGTCCAGTAGGAAGTGGCCCGGCCTGCCAATGGCTCCCCCTTTGGGGGAGCTGTCACCGAAGGTGACTGAGAGGGCAAGGACGCCGACAGAGAGCTTTTCTGTGCCTTTTTGCTCAAAAAACTTCCTGAAGATACATTTTATTGGACTTTTATTCTGCTATACTCCTGTCAGAACAAAAAGACACAGGAGGGAAGAGGAATGAAAGACATTGAGCTTCGGTATGTGGGCGGTCATGTGGAGGTGTATACGGGGGCGGGTGTGTTCCTGTTCTCGGCGGACACCCTGCGGGAGGCGATGGAAGAGCTGGATGCCGCCTGATGCATTCCCGGGAATACCGGAAAGCACCGGGCGGGAGTTAGAAAATACTAATATAAAATGGATGTAAAATTCAAGAAGGGAACTGCCTGAGAAAGCCCGGAAATCTTAAAATTTCGGTCAAAAAAGTGATTTTCCTGTAAAATAATGCTTGTTGAGCCGGGGGGTTCGATGCTATAATAAAAAGGACGGCGTTTTGCGTGTGGAGAGCTAGGCACGGCCGTCTTGTGCAAGAGAGCAATAGGAAGATTTTAGGAGCATTGTTTTATGGACATTACACACATCACCTCTCTGCTGGGCGGTATTGCGCTGTTCCTGTATGGCATGTCGATCATGGGTGCCGGCCTCGAAAAGCTGGCCGGCGGCAAGATGCAGGGCATATTGCAGAAACTGACTTCGTCCACCATCAAGGGCGTCATTTTCGGCACCCTCATCACCGGCGTCATCCAGTCGTCGGCCGGTACGGTCGTCATCTGCGTCGGCCTCGTCAACTCCGGCATCATGACCCTTACGCAGTCGGTAGGCGTTATCATGGGTGCAAACATTGGTACTACGGTCACCGGTCAGCTCATCCGCATGGCGGATATTTCGGGCGACAGCCTCATCCTGACCCTCATCCAGCCCAAGACGTTTGCGCCGGTGGTGGCGTTTATCGGCTGCATTTTTTATGTGTTCATCCGCAGCGCGAAGAAAAAGAACATCGGCCAGATCATGCTGGGCTTCGGCATCCTCTTCACGGGCATGAGCCTGATGGACACCGGCGTGTCGCCCCTGCGTGAGAGCGCAGCGTTCCAGGAGCTGTTCGTCACCATGACCAACCCCATCCTCGGCGTTCTCGTGGGGGTGGTGGTCACGGTCATCATCCAGTCCTCTTCGGCCTCTGTGGGTATCCTGCAGGCGCTGTCCAGCACCGGCCTCGTCACCTTCAGCTCGGCCATCCCCATCGTGCTGGGCGCCCACATCGGCACGGCCTTCACCCCGCTGCTGACCATCGGCGGCTCCTCCAAGGACGGCAAGCGCGCCGCCCTCATCCACCTGTACTTCAACATCATTGGCAGCGTCATCCTGCTGGCGCTGGTCTATGCAGTCCAGTTCACCATCGGCATCCCCATGTGGGGCGATGTGATGAACAAGAGCAGCATTGCAAACATCCACACCATGACCAGCGTCATTGCGATGCTGCTCTTCCTTCCCTGCAGCGGCGTGCTGTCCAAGCTGGCCATGATGACCGTGCCGAACAGCGATGAGGAAGCGCAGGAGCTGAGCATGCCTGTGCTGGATGAGCGTCTGTTCAAAAGCCCGGCTGTGGCTCTGCAGCAGGCTAAGAACGCGGTGGTCAAGATGTCCCGCCGCGCAGCCCGCAACGTCGGCCTCGCCACCCCGCTGCTGCTCAGGATGGACGAGGACGTCGTGAGCGCCATCGATGTCCGCGAGAACCTCATCGACCGGATGGAGGTGGACATCTCCAACTACCTCATCAAGCTGGCAGACCAGGAGCTGGGCGACGCGGAGAGCCATGAGGTGACCGAGCTGCTCAACTTTGTCACCGAGTGCGAGCGCATCGGCGACTATGCAGTCAACATCAAAGAAAAGGCGCAGGAGCTGGCCGACAAGGAAGTCACCTTCAGCGAGAAGGCACAGCAGGAGCTGAAGCTTCTCGACAATGCGCTGGAAAAGATACTGACCCTCACCACGGACGCCTTCGAGTTCGACGACGCCCGGACCGCCAGCCAGGTGGAGCCGCTGGAACAGGTCATCGACATCCTCGTGGAGCGGCTTCGTGCGCAGCACATCAAGCGTCTGAAGGATGGTGTCTGCTCCATTGATACCGGTGTCGTCTATCTCGATGTGCTGAGCAATGTAGAGCGTATCTCGGACCACTGCTCCAACATCGCCGCCCGTCTGGTGGGCATGGAGGCAGGCGAGGACTACGACTCCCATACCCTCAAGAACATGATGCACCACAACCCCACCAAGGAATATATGCTCAACTACGAGCAGTGCCGCAGGGACTACCTTATCCCGCTGGAACAGCTCGAAGCCTGATCCTGATAAAGGATAAAAACAGTGCAGACCTCCCCGGGGAGGGTCTGCACTGTTTTTGTTTATTCGCCCAGGTCTTCCAGCAGCGCCCGGAGGGCCGTTTCGCCGGTGACGTAGAGGCCCTGCTTGAGCCGGAGGGCATCGGCCTCGGGCAGGAGATTGACATAGATGCCGGTGCGCAGGAGCCGCTTGTCGGGCAGCCCGTTGTCGGAGCAGGTGTAGACGACCACCCGCCCGCCCTCGTCGCAGAGGTAGAAGTCGGTGCCGCTCTGCCCGGCGGAGCCCTGCGCGGCCAGACCCGGCTCGGAGGCCGGCGTCTCTTCGCCGGAGTCGGCAGGGAAGGGGAGACTGGGCAGGGCCATCCAGAACAGGCTGAACACGATGGTAAAAATGCACAGCGCATAAAAAATGCAGAGCCAGACCTTGCGCATGGCAGTGGACTCCTTTCGGCTGAAATGGTGTTTCAGACGGTAGTATGTGCAAAAGAAAACTGCCTCAGACAGGGATGCAGAATTTTCACACCCGGATGCTGTACTTTGGCGGGGCAGATGTGCTATACTAACATCGTATCCCGTCGATTTTCCCCCTTGCGGAAGCGGGCGGCGCGGACTATAATGTGTTATTATGGCTGTGGGCCGTCTGGCCGCAGCAGGAACAGCAAACGGCATCGTCAGAGGATGCTTTGAGATGCAGAACAGTGAAAATTGCGATAGGAGGCGATCCTTATCTCAAACAATGAAAGACGGAGACTCCACAGTGATGGTGCGCTCCGGGAGCAGCGGCCCGCAGCGGAGCAGAACCGGCGGGTCCGTGAGGCCCGCGGGCCGCAGGAGCAGGGAGAAAAGCACGGCCATCCCGCTCTCGGATTCCTGGGCCGGACCATCGTCACCCTCGTCTGTCTGGGCATTATGGCGGGCAGTCTGGTGGCAGTGGGCGCTGTGTACTATGTGGTGCAGGCTACGGCCAGTGACGGCGACCTGCTGGACCTCGACAACATCGAACTGAGCCAGTCGAGCCTTGTGGTGGCCACCGACCCCGACACCGGCGCACAGGTGGAGTACGCCACCCTGCGCTCCTCCAACAGCCACCGCGTCTGGGCGGACCTCGAGCAGATCCCCACCAACCTACAGTATGCGTTCATCTGCACCGAGGACAAAGACTTTTACAGCGAGCCGGGCGTCAACTTCAAGCGCACCATCGGCGCGATGATCAATGAATACCTGCTGCCCATCTACAGCTCCAAGCAGGGCGCCTCCACGCTGGAACAGCAGCTCATCAAGAACCTGACCAGCGACAAGAGCGCCAGCGGCATCGAGGGCGCACTGCGCAAGCTGCGCGAGATCTACCGCGCCCTCATCCTGAGCCGCAGCTACTCCAAGGAGACCATTCTGGAAGCCTACCTGAACACCATCAGCTTTACCGGTACCATCCAGGGCGTCCAGACGGCGGCAAACGAGTACTTTGACAAGGATGTCAGCGAGCTGACCCTCTGGGAGTGCGCGTCCATCGCCTCCATCACCAAGAATCCCACCAACTATAACCCCTACACCAACCCCGAGAACCTCATCAACCGCCGGAACTTCCTGCTCTACAATATGTGGCAGCAGGGTGTCATCTCGGAGGAGGATTACCGCAGCGCCGCTGCCCAGCCGCTGGTGCTGGCAGAGACGGACAACACGAAGAAGAGCAGCTCCACCACCTCTTACTTCACCGATGCCCTCTTCAACGAGGTGGTGAAGGACATCATGGCCAAGGAGGGCGTGGACGAGTCCACCGCCCAGAGTATGCTCTACACCGGCGGCTATACCATCGAGGCAACGGTCAACCCCAAGATCCAGACCGCGATGGAGAACCTGATGCTCAACACCGACGACGCCTACTTCCCGGCCGGCTGGCATGAGGAAGAGGTGACCAGCATCTCCGACGACGATGTGCAGGTCTTCAATGAGGACGGCACCCCCAAGACCCGCACCGGCGAGGACGGTACGGTCTACTATTACCGCAACGTCCGCACCCAGGCGGCGATGGTCACGCTGGACTATGACGGCAATGTCATCGCCATGGTGGGCGGTCTGGGCGAAAAGACCAAGAGCCTTTCCCTGAACCGCGCCTACGGCGTCACCCGTCAGACCGGTTCTACCATCAAGCCCATCGGCGCCTATGCGCTGGGCATCGAGTATGGTCTGGTCAACTGGTCTACCATGCTCAACAACTCGCCCCTCTACCTCAAGCAGGACATGGTCATCCGTGACGAGGATTACTGCCGCCGGAACGGCCTCATGGGCCTGACGGACAAGCAGCTGAAAGCCTACCCCAACGCATGGCGCAGCTGGCCCCGCAACTACGGCGGCGACTACGGCGACGGCTCCGACCTGCCGCTCTGGAACGGCCTCGCACGCTCCCTGAACACCATCGCCATCCGCGTTGGCGACCTCGTGGGCGCGAACAACATCTTCAACTTCGTCTACAATACCCTGCAGCTCAGCACGCTGGACCCCGTCAACGACGTGGGCCTTGCACAGATGGTCATGGGCAGCCAGACCCACGGCGTCACCCCGATGGCGCTGGCGGCGGCGTTCCAGATCTTCTACGACGGCGAGTACACCACGCCTCACCTCTACACCCGTGTGCTCGACCGGGACGGCAACATCTATATGGAGAGCAACGACACCAGCTATCAGGCTCTGACGCCCCAGACGGCCTATGTCATGAACCGCCTGCTGAAGAACGTCCTGTTCTCCAGCGTCGGTACGGCCAGCGGCCGCTACCCCAACTCCAACGGCATGGAGGCCTTCGGCAAGACCGGTACGGCCAGCGATGAAAAGGACCTGTGGTTCGTGGGCGGCACGCCCTATTACGTCACCGCTGTGTGGTGGGGCTACGACGCGCCCTTCGATATGACCCAGACCCTCGGCAAGCAGCAGGCCAAGACCCGCACCTGTGTCATGGCATGGAAGGCCCTGATGGAGCAGGTCCAGGCAGACCTGCCCTATAAGGCATTCCCGGCGGCTGACGGCGTCGTGGAGCGCAGCTACTGCACCCAGAGCGGCCTGCTGGCCAGCGGCTCCTGCCCGAGCACGGCAGTGGGCTACTACCGTGCCGACGACCTGCCCGACGTCTGCAATTATTCCCACGGTCAGGCAGCTGTCGCCAGCCAGCCCCTCGCGCCTGAGCCGGACACCACCAACCTGGACACCGACTGAGGCAAAAATCATACTTTTCGGCACATCGGGTTGCAGATTCGGTGCGCTGAAGGGGTACTTCACGGCTCAAAACTGGATAATCTGACAAAATAGCATCCGACCTCTTGCAATGCAGGGAGCCGGATGCTATTATATTTTCTGCAAGAACACTTGTGTTTGAGAGGTGAACAAGTTGGAACGCCGTTTTTATCTGGTGGATGCGCAGGTCCTGCCGGAAGTCTTCCTCAAGGTCGTCCGGGCCAAGGAGCTTCTGGCCAGCGGAGAGGCACGCAGCATTTCGGCTGCGACCCGCAGCGTAGACCTGTCGCGCAGTGCATTTTATAAATATAAGGACTGCATTTTTGACTCGGAGAATGGCCGCGAGGTCATCACCGTCATGGCGACCCTGCGGGACGAGACGGGTGCGTTGCAGAGCCTTCTGGCCGGCATCAGTGCCGCCGGTGCCAGCATCGTGACCATCAATCAGTCTACTCCGGAGAACGGAGCCGCGCTGGTGGCTGTCACCATCCGCACCGACACCATGCAGATGAGCCCCGAGGAGCTGACGGAAAAGCTTTCGCGCCAGCGGATGGTCGTGGGCGTACACTGCGGATACAATCTGTGACAGTACATTCATAGAAAAAGGAACGAGGGCAGTATCATGGCAAAAATCGCGATTCTGGGCTTTGGCACGGTGGGCAGCGGCGTGTACGAGGTGCTCTGCCGCAACGCCGCAGGCGTCTCCCACCGCGCAGGCGAACCGGTGGAGGTCAAGTACATCCTTGACCCCAAGGACTTCTCGGATCATCCGGCCGCAAAGCTGTTTATAAAGAATTTTGACGCCATTCTGGAAGACCCCGAAGTGAAGGTCGTCGTCGAGACCATCGGCGGCACCCGCTTCGCTTACCCTTACGTCAAGGCCTGCCTCGAGAGCGGCCGGAGCGTCTGCACCTCCAACAAGGAGATGGTGGCCACCTACGGCGCAGAGCTGCTGGCTCTGGCCAAGGCACACAACTGCGCCTTCCTGTTCGAGGCTTCCGTGGGCGGCGGCACGCCCATCATCACCCCGATGCACCAGTGCCTCGCGGCCAACGTCATCACCGAGGTGGAAGGCATCGTCAACGGCACCACCAACTTCATGCTCACCAAGATGGCGCGGGAGGATCTGGGCTTTGACGAGGCTCTGAAGCTCGCCCAGGAGCTGGGCTACGCCGAGACGAGGGACCCCGGCGACGATGTGGACGGCCGCGACGCCTGCCGCAAGATCGCCATCCTGTCCTCGCTGGTCTGCGGCCACCAGATCTACCCCCAGAACATCCCCACCTGCGGCATCCGCGACATCACGGTGGATGATGTGGCTGCGGCAGAGAAGCTGGGCTGCGTCATCAAGCTCATCGCCTGGATGAAGCGGGGCAAGGACGGCAGCGTTGCCGCCGGTGTCGAGCCCTGCCTCGTGCCGAAGGCAAACCAGCTGGCCGGTGTCGATGACGTCTTCAATGCCGTCCTCGTCAAGGGCGATATGCTGGGCGACGTGGTCTTCTACGGCAAGGGCGCGGGCAAGCTGCCCACCGCCAGTGCTGTCGTGGCCGACGTGGTGGACGCCCTCAAGAACGGCGTCAAGGTCCACGACAGCCTGTTCTGGCAGCCCGCCGAGCCGGTGGAAGGAATGCTCACCGACCCCGCTCCCGCCGCATACTATGTGCGTGTGGAAGGCATCGCCCCGGCGGTGGCCGAGGCCATCTACGGCAAGGGCCATGTGGTGGAAGAGCACTTCGACGGCTGCTCCTACTTTGTGGACAGCGCCGACAACAAGGCTCTGGCCGAAGCGGCCCGCAAGGTAGAGGCCATGGGCGGCAGCGTGAAGCTGGTGCTCCGCCGTCTGCCTGAGGACGCCTGAGCGCGAGAGAAGAGGGAACTGCGATGAAGATAAAAGTTTCCGTCCCGGCCACCAGTGCCAACATCGGCTCCGGCTTCGATGCGCTGGGTCTGGCTGTGACCTTGTACAATACCGTGACCTTCGAAGAGAGCGACCATCTGGACATCTCGGCGGCGGACGGCACCCGCATCCCCCGCGGCGAGACCAATCTGGTCTACCGCTCGGCCAAGGGTCTGTTCGATAAGGTCGGCAAGACCATGCCGCCCCTCAAGCTCGTCCAGACCAACGCCATCCCGATGGCCCGGGGCCTCGGCTCGTCCTCGGCCTGCATCATCGCGGGCCTGCTGGGCGCGAACCGGATGCTGGGCGATGTGCTCAACACCCGGGAGCTGCTGACGCTGGCCACCTCCATCGAGGGCCACCCGGACAACGTGGCACCGGCCCTTCTGGGCGGTCTGACCAGCAGCGTTTTCGAGGACGGCGTCGTCTACTCCGTCAAGCGGGATGTGGACGAGAGCCTCTGCTTCGCGGCCATCGTGCCGGACTACAAGCTGCTGACCGAAGCCGCCCGCGCGGCCCTGCCCAAAGAGGTAACCCACAAGGATGCGGTGTATAACCTGTCCCGTGCGGCCCTCATCCCGGCGGCGTTCTGCGAGGGCCGCCACGACCTGCTGGCCATTGCCACCGAGGATAAGCTCCACCAGCCCTACCGGATGCCCCTGATGCCCGGCTCGAAGGAAGTCTTCGATATGGCGCGGCTCTGCGGTGCCAAGGCGGTGTACGTCTCGGGCGCCGGCAGCACCGTGATGGCTGTGGCCGAAAAGGCCAACGCCGAGAAATTCTACTCCAAACTGGAAAAGGGCCTCGAGCTGCTGGAAGGCTTGGACGGATGTGAAGCATTTACACTGCTGCGGCTGGATGCCGACAACACCGGTGCGACAGTGGAATGATAAACAGGACCGGAAGTGCAAGACCGCTTCCGCCCGGTGTACCCCTCACACACTGAGGGAGCAAAAAGAGGAGAGTGACAAGATATGGCGTTGATCGTACAGAAGTTCGGCGGTTCTTCGGTGAAGGACCGGGACCGTATCTTCAACGTGGCCCGCATCGTGGCCAACACCCACAACGCGGGAAATGACGTGGTCGTGGTGGTGTCCGCACAGGGCGACACCACCGACGACCTCATCGCAAAGGCAGCAGAGATCACCCACAACCCTTCTGCCCGTGAGATGGATATGCTGCTGGCAGCAGGCGAGGAGATCAGTATCGCCCTGCTGGCGATGGCTCTGAACGAGCTGGGCTGCCATGCCACCAGTCTGACCGGCTGGCAGGCAGGCTTCCGCACCGACCGTGCCTACACCAAGGCCCGCATCACCAAGCTGGAGACCGAGCGCATCTCTTCGGAGCTGGAGCGCAACCGCGTCGTCGTCGTGGCAGGCTTCCAGGGCCTGAACAAGCTGGACGACATCACCACGCTGGGCCGCGGCGGTTCCGACACCAGCGCTGTCGCCATCGCGGCAGCGCTCCACGCCGACCGCTGCCAGATCTTTACCGACGTGGAGGGCGTCTACACCGCCGACCCGCGCAAGGTGCGCAACACCCGCAAGCTGGATGAGATCACCTTCGACGAGATGCTGGAACTGGCATCTCTCGGCGCACAGGTGCTCAACAACCGCAGCGTGGAGCTGGCTAAAAAGTATAATGTGGAGCTGGAGGTCCTCTCCAGCCTGAACCCCGTGCCCGGCACGGTCGTCAAGGAGGTTGTAAAAGACGTGGAAGGTATGCTGATCAAGGGTGTCGCAAAGGACACCGACGTTGCTGTTATTACGATCCTGAATGTTCCCGATGAGCCGGGTACCAGCTTCAAGATCTTCGGCCTGCTGGCCCAGAAGAATATCAACGTGGACATCATCCTGCAGTCCACCGGCCGCGAAGGCAAGAAGGACATCAGCTTCACCTGCGCGGAGAGCGAAGCTGAGACTGCTCTGCGCGTCCTGCGCGAGAGCGCAAAGTTCGATCAGGTCACCTGTGACGAGACCTGCGCCAAGGTGTCCATCGTGGGTGCCGGTATGCAGAGCCACAGCGGCGTGGCCTCCAAGATGTTCGAGGCCCTGTCCAACAACAACATCAACATCAAGATGATCTCCACCAGCGAGATCAAGATCTCCTGCATCATCGACCGTGAGGACGCCGACAAGGCTGTCAGCGCCATCCACGATATGCTGTTCGAGTAAGACGCGGCTCCAAAGCCGCCGTGCCGTGCGTCCTGCGCCGGTGCGGCGGCTTTTTGCGTACACAATTTTTTTACAGCCCCTGCCGTTTACACCCAGATAAAAGGGGTGTATAATATTATTATCTGCCTGTATCCAGGGCGAATGTCAAAAACAGGAAGGAAGCTGCATCATGGAGCAAAATCGACCCGCACCCCGCCGCGCTCTGTCGCCGAAAGAACGCCGCCGGAGACACCGTATCCGCCTCGTGCGCAACTGGACGGTCTTTCTGCTCAGCTGCGGCGCGGTCATGGCTGTGATGACCGGCGGCATCCTCTGGCTGCTGCCCAGGGCCTATGCCCTCATCGCACCGCCGACGGCCTTCGAGGCCCGGGAGTATGAGGGCGGCGCGGAGACGGACCTTTCGGATAAGCGCCTTGTGCTGGTGAATGCAAACCTTCCCCTGACGGAAGAGCCGACGCCGGAGCTGGCTGTGGCCGATGATGCCACCGGTGCTTCGCTGGAAGCCGAGGCCGCCGCAGCCTACCGCGAGATGGCCGAGGCCGCAAAGCGGGATGAGATAGAGCTGGTGCTGACGGCAGGGTATCAGGATGCCGCCGCCCGCCAGAGCGCCTATGAGGCCGCGGTCCAGAGCTGCCGGGAGTCCGGCTGCTCGGAGGAAGAGGCCGCTGTCAGGGCTGCGACCGTCCAGCCTGCGCCGGAGGCCAGCGAATATGCCACCGGCTACGGTGCCGACATCCTCGCGGCAGACAGCATGGAGAAGGACACCGGCTTCGCCGACACCCGCGCCTATGAGTGGCTGGAAGCCTATGCCGCAGAGCACGGCTTCATCCTGCGCTGGCCGCAGGAGCGTCAGGCCGCCACCGGCATGGTGTTTGAGCCGTGGCACTGGCGGTATGTGGGCAGGGACAACGCCCTCGCCATCCGCGCCTCCGGCCTCTCGCTGGAAGAGTATCTGGCGCTGGAACAAACGAAATAATACAAAAGGACGATAGAACATTGAGACGATCCCAAATCGCGCCCGGCGTCCACCTCTCGTATGACGCCGCACAAAAATTCAACCGCTGCCGCATCAGCATCCACTTCGCGTTCCCGGCCCGCCGCGAGACGGCCACGGCCCACGCGCTGCTGCCGCTGGTGATGGAGCGGGGCTATGCCGACTGCCCCGACATGACCCAGATGACCAAAAAGCTGGCCCGCCTCTACGGCGCCGACCTGACCGTGGACGCCCGCCCCATGGGCTGCAGCCACAACCTCTGCGTCAGCATCACCGGCATCAAGGACCAGTTCGCACTGGAAGGGGAGAAGCTGACGCGGGAGTACGCCGCACTGGCCCTCGGCACGGCGTTCCACCCCTATTTTGTGGGCAGCACCTTCGACCCCGAGGCCGTGGGCATCGAAAAGCAGATGCTGAGGAAGGCGCTGGAAGACGAAGTGAACGACAAGCGCCTTTACTGCCAGCGGCAGGCCAACCGGGAATTCTTCGGCGACAGCCCCGCCGGTGTCCGGCAGGAGGGCTACTTAGAAGAAGTGGACGGCCTGACGCCCGAAGCGCTGACCGAGGCATACTGCGAGATGCTGCGGACGGCGAACATCGAGCTCATCGTGCTGGGCTGCGACGAGGCCAGCACCACCGCCGTGAAGGACGCCCTTCTGGCGGAGCTTTCGGCCATCGACCGCGCCCCGCTGCCCCGGGCCGAGAACATCGCCATGCCCCGGCGGGAGCCGGTGCGGAAGGTGGAGCATTTCGACACCACACAGGCCAAGCTCTGTATGCTGTTCACGCTGGGCCGGCCCATGCAGCCCGAACAGCTGGCCGCTGTCCGGCTGGCGATGGCCCTCTACGGCGGCAGTGTGACCAGCCGCCTTTTCCTGAACGTCCGGGAGCGCGACCATCTGTGCTACTACTGCTCGTCGTCCTTCCAGAGCTTCACGGGCAGCATGGCCGTCAACAGCGGCGTCGAGCACGCCGACGCGGCCCGCGCCGAGCAGGCGGTGCTCAAAGAGCTGGCGGACCTCTGCGACGGCCCGATCACCGACGAAGAGCTGGAGGACTGCCGCCGGGGCCTGCTGGCCGGGATGAACGGCCTGGAGGATACGCTGGGCGGCATCGAGACATGGTACTATATGGAGGTGCTGCGGGGCGGCCCGGTGCAGACGCCGGACGACGCCCGCCGCGCCCTGCTGGCTGTGACCAGGGAGGATGTGCGGGATATTCTGAAGCAGTTCACCCTGTCGGTGAGCTGTCTGCTGACGCGGGAGGAGGGGAACGAGAATGGCTGAGAACACCCGGAGCGTGCTGGAACGCACCGCCGCTGACCAGTGGAAGGTTCTGCCCTCGGGGCTGACCGTACTCGTCCGCCCCATGCCGGGCTACTCCGGCACCCATGTCATCTACGCCACCCGCTTCGGCTCCATCGACCGGGATTTCCGGCTGGGGGAGCGGGAGGTGCATCTGCCCGCCGGTGTGGCCCATTTCCTCGAGCACAAGATGTTCGAGGATGAGGACGGCGACGCCTTTGCAAAATTCGCCAAGACCGGCGCGAATGCCAATGCCTTCACGGCCTTCGACCGCACCTGCTACCTCTTTACGGCCACGGAACAGCTGGACGAGAGCCTTGACGTGCTGCTGGGCATGGTGGGGCATCCCTACTTTACCGGGCAGACCATCGCCAAAGAGCAGGGCATCATCGGGCAGGAGATAAAGATGTACGATGACAGCCCCGACTGGCGGCTCATCACCGGCCTGTGCGAGTGCCTGTATCACAGCCACCCCATCCGCAGCGATATTGCGGGAACGGTGGAGAGCATCGCGGAGATAACGCCGGAAATGCTCTACGACTGCTGCAAGGCGTTCTATGCGCCGGGCAATATGGTGCTGGCCGCAGCGGGCAGCACCAGCATGGAGCAGATCCTGGCTGCCTGCGCCCGCCACGGCCTGATGGACAAGCGCCCGGCGGAAAAGGTCGAGCGCCTGCTCCGCCCCGAGCCGATGACGCTGGCGGCGGCCGAAAAGACCATCGCCATGCCCATCGCAAAGCCCTGCTTCGGTCTGGGCTTCAAAGAAGAGCCGCTGCCTTTCGGCGACCTGCGCAGCGAGATGCTGTACGAGCTCATCCTCTGCTGCATCTGCGGCGGGATGTCGCCGCTCTACCGCCGCCTCTACGACGAGGGCCTGACCGACCCGGGCTTCGGCGGTGAGGTGCTGCGGGTGGACGGATGCTGCTGCATCCTCTTCACCGGCGAGAGCGACCGGCCCGACACCGTCCGGCAGCTTCTGCTGGACGAGATTGAGCGGGTGCGCAAAGAGGGCGTGGACCGGGAAATCTTCACCCTCTGCAAGAACGAAAAATACGGCCAGCTCATCGAAAATCTGGAAAACGTCGAGGATTCGGCCAGCCAGATGGCAGATTTCGCGCTGGCGGGTCAGACTGTGGCCCAGCAGATCACCATGCTGGCGGGCCTGACGGCAGAGGACGCCGACGCGGCATTGCAGCACATCCTGCGGCCTGAGCGGATGGCCGTGATGCACATCGAGCCGGACGGCACTGCCGTCGAAGAGGACGAAGAAGAGGAGACGGAAGAATGACGAATCTGGTACAGTTCCCGGGCCTCGGCCTCAGCTTTGAGCTGAGCCGGGTAGCCTTCAGCATCGGCGGCATGGATATTTATTGGTACGGCGTCTGCATCGCCTTCGGCCTCTGCCTCGCATTGGTCTTTGCGTTCCGCCGCTGCACGGAGTTCGGCATCGACGCCGATTCGATGGTGGATGTCATCCTCATCGGCGTGGTGCTGGGCATCGCCAGCGCCCGCCTGTATTATGTGGCGATGGCACCCTATAATTACGATACCATCTGGGACGTGCTGGCTGTCCGCGACGGCGGTCTGGCCATCTACGGCGGCATCATCGGCGCCTTTGTGTTCGGCGGCCTGGCCTGCAAATGGCGGGGCGTGCCGGTGCTGCCCATGTTCGACCTGGCCGGCATGGGCTTCCTCATCGGACAGGGCTGCGGCCGCTGGGGCAACTTCTTCAATCAGGAGGCTTTCGGCTGCAACACCACCCTGCCCTGGGGCATGTTCAGCGAAGCAACGGAGGATTACCTGATGGGCAGCACCGTCACGGTGCCGAAGGGCGTCACCATCGACCCCGCCATGCCCGTCCACCCCACCTTCCTCTACGAGAGCATCTGGTGCTTCGTGGGTCTGGCCCTGCTGGCGGCGTACATCAAAAAGCGGAAGTTCAACGGCGACATCGCCCTGCGCTACCTTGTCTGGTACGGCGCAGGCCGCTTCTGGATCGAAGCTCTCCGCACCGACAGCCTGCTGCTGGTGCCGTCGCTCGGTCTGCGCGCTTCCCAGCTGGTGGCGGCTGCGGCCGTCGTGGGCGGTGTGACACTGGAAATTTTCCTGACCCGGAAATATAAGTCCAAGCCTCTCATGGTGACACTGGCTCTGACGGCAGAGAACCGCAGCCTGCTGGCAAAGGTGCGCAAGGCAGAGCCGGAATTTACGGTGGAGAGGGAGGAGCTGGTGGCTTCCAGCCCCCGCAAGCTCTTCCTCGAGCGCACGAATGCCTATAACGAGCGGGTGAAGCAGCAGCTCAAAGAGAAACTGGCGGAGAAAAAAGACGCCTGATCAGAATATTTCGAAAGAGCCGCAGCGCAGAGAACCTTGCGCTGTGGCTCTTTTTGGTGTATAATATAGCCACAGAACATAAAGGGGGCATTACGATGCAGATCATTCCGATGAGAGAACTGAAGAATACCGTGGAGATCGAGCGCCGGTGCGCCGAGGAGAACGGCCCGGTCTTTGTGACGAAGAACGGCTATGGCCGCCTCGTGGTGATGGATATTGATTACTATGAGCGCACCATGCAGGAGATGGAAGAACTGAAGCTGGTAATGGAGGGCCTGAAGGACGTAGAGGAAGGCCGCGTGGTGGATGGGCCGACGGCGATGGCAGAAATCAGGAGGGAATATGGACTGTGAGTACCATTTCGCCCTGACGCAGCGTGCGAAACAGGATGTCAGACAGAATGTCGGATATATCCGAAATGAGCTGGGAAATGAAAAAGCTGCCGGGATGCTGATGAATGAGCTGGATAAGTGCATAGAGCGTCTGTGTATTTTTCCAGAGAGCGGGAAGCTGGTATTTGATGAATATCTGCCGGGCATCCATGTGCGCAGGAAGATAGTGGGAAAGTATATCCTGTTCTATCAGGTACTGAAAGAGGAAAAAGTCATCCGGATCCTCCGCGTCGTCTATGGCCGCCGGGATATGGATGAGGTGCTGAAGCGCATGAACAGCTGAAAGAGGAGAAAAACTGAAAATATTTCCGCAAAAGCGGGATTTTCCTCTTGAAATCCGTACATTTTTTTGCTATACTATTCTAGCCGCTTGGTGTGGGCGCCTCAAATGGCCCCTGTGAGGGCCTGCCTTTACGACCAGCGAGTACAACGAAAAGGAATGAACAAAATGTACGCAATCATTGTTACCGGCGGTAAGCAGTACCGCGTGGAGCAGGGCGATATCGTCTACATCGAAAAGCTGGACGTTGAGGCCGACTCCGAAGTGAAGTTTGATCAGGTTCTCGCTATTGGCGAGGAGGGTTCGGTCAAGGTTGGCGCTCCTGTTGTTGAGGGCGCTTCCGTTTCTGCCAAGGTCATCAAGAATGGCAAGGGCAAGAAGCTGAACATCATCACCTATCGCGCAAAGAAGCACAGTGCTCGCCGCATGGGCCATCGTCAGCCCTTCACCAAGGTTGAGATCACTGCGATCAACGGCTAAGTAGGAGGTATATTACAATGGCACATAAAAAGGGCGTAGGCAGCACCAAGAACGGCCGTGATTCTGCGGCTCAGCGTCTGGGCACCAAGCGTGCAGATGGTCAGTTCGTTCTGGCCGGCAACATCCTCGTTCGTCAGCGCGGCACTCACATCCAGCCGGGTGAGAATGTCGGCAAGGGCAGCGATGATACCCTGTTTGCTCTGGTCGATGGCACCGTTCGTTTCGAGCGCGTGGGCAAGAGCGGCAAGAAGTGCAGCGTCAAGCAGTAACTTCTTTCTAAAATCTGCAACACAGAGAGCCGGACCCTCGTGGCCCGGCTCTTTTTGATGAAAAAACAGGAGGGCCTGTATGGCAGCACAAACCAATTTTATCGACATCGCCACCATCTGGCTCCATGCCGGCAAGGGCGGCGACGGCGCAGTGAGCTTCCATCGTGAGAAGTTCGTGGCCGCCGGCGGCCCGGACGGCGGCGACGGCGGCCGGGGCGGCGACATCATCTTCGTCGTGGACGACCACCTCACCACTCTGATGGACTTCCGTTATAAGCGCAAATACACCGCCGACGAGGGCGGCAAGGGCGGCGCAAGCCTCTGCCACGGCAAGAACGCCGAGGATCTCGTCATCAAGGTGCCTCTGGGTACGGTCATCAAGGACGCCGAGAGCGGCCTTGTCATCGCCGACCTGTCCGACCACACCCCCGTCACCATCGCCAAGGGCGGCCGCGGCGGCTACGGCAATGCGCACTTTGCTACCCCCACCCGCCAGATCCCCAAGTTTGCAAAGCCCGGTATGCCCGGCGAGGACATTCAGGTGACCCTCGAGCTGAAGCTCATCGCAGATGTGGGCCTCATCGGCTTCCCCAATGTGGGCAAGTCCACCCTCATCTCCACCATCAGCGCCGCAAAGCCGAAAATTGCAAACTACCACTTCACCACGCTGGTGCCGACGCTGGGCGTCGTGTCGGTGGGTGAGGGGGCAAGCTTCGTCTGCGCCGACATCCCCGGCCTCATCGAGGGGGCCAGCGAGGGCATCGGCCTGGGCCACGACTTCCTCCGCCATGTGGAGCGCTGCCGTCTGCTGCTGCACGTCGTGGACGTCTCCGGCAGCGAGTGCCGCGACCCCATCGAGGACTTCGAGCAGATCAACGAGGAGCTGGCAAAGTTCAGCCCGGCTCTGGCCGAGCGTCCCCAGATCGTGGTGGGCAACAAGTGTGACCTTGCCACCGAGGAGCAGATCGACACCTTCCGCAAGTATGTGGAGGAGAAGGGCCTGACCTTCGTCCCCATCTCCGCCGCCACCATGCAGGGCGTCAGGGAGCTTCCGGGTCTGGTCTACAACCGCCTGAAGGACATTCCCGCCGTCCCCGTGTTTGCCCCCGAGTACAAGAAGCCCGAGGCAAAGGCCGGCGGCCGCGAGTTCACCATCAAGCGGATGGAGGCTCATGTCTGGAGCGTGGATGCACCCTGGCTGGAGTATATCCTGGCCGGCAGCAACGTGGACGACTACGAGAGCCTGCAGTATTTCCAGCGCCAGCTGGGCGAGAGCGGCATTCTGGACGCTCTGGTGCAGAAGGGCGTGCAGGAGAACGATACCATCCTCATCGGCGAGTATCAGTTCGATTATATCTTCTAAGAGGTCAACGGGCTTGCCCTCTCAGCCTCACGCGGTTCGGCAGCTCTCCCAAAGGGAGAGCCGGAACGCAACGGTCAGGCTTCTGCCTCTCCCTTTGGGAGAGGTGGCATTGCGCAGCAATGACGGAGAGGGCAAGGACGCTGATGAAAGGAAAAACCGTTCTATGAACGAACCCGAAAAGATCGACCCCCGGGAGCTGAGCCCGCTGGCCCTGGCCTTCGTGGGCGACAGTGTGCTGGAGCTTCTGGTGCGGCAGCGGCTGGTGGAGCACCACCGTCTGTCGGCGGGAAAGCTCAACGCCGAAAAGGTCAAATACGTCTCGGCCCGGGCGCAGTTCCGGGAAGAGCAGCTGTTGGAGCCGCTTTTCACCGAGGACGAGCTGGCTGTCTTCAAGCGGGGCCGCAACGCCAGCAAGGCCAGTGTGGCCAAGCACGCCTCCCCGGAGGAGTACCGCGCGTCCACCGGCTTCGAGTGCCTGCTGGGCTGGCTGTATCTGAACGGCCGGCTGAGCCGGGTGCATGAGCTGTTCGAGACGCTGTGGCAGTCGTTCGACCCCAACGAAAAATAACCGGAACACGCGAAAGCCCACTGCTTTCCGCACTGGGAAACAGTGCAAAGAGAGCAGCGGGCTTTTTGTTGTCCCGCCGGATGGTCCGTTCAGGCGGGGCGGCGCTCAGCGCAGGGGCTCAGCGGCTGTTGCGGGCGGAGTTGCGAGCCGAGTTCTTGCCGCCCTCGTCGTCGGCACCCTTGGTGTACTGGTTGGGGTGCTTGTGCTCGTTGGCGGCAGAGTTCTGGCTGGAATTGGTGGTGCGGTTGGTGCTCTGATCGCCGGTGCGGTCCTGAGTCTGGTTCTTGCAGTTGGTGCTGCGTTTCTCACTGCGATTTTCCATCGTATCGTCGCTCCTTTCGATTTCGGGAGACGCTCTGCGCTCCCTGCCCATAGTTTGACCGGCTGCGGCGGCTTTATGCACCGCAGCTCGAAGGAGGTCTCATAAAAATGCCTGCCGAATATTTTGAAGCCCGGGAACGCGCCCTTCTGGGGGAGCGGTATGATACGCTCTACGCCGCCCCGCAGGAGACAGCGGCCCGCGGCGTGACCGTCTCCGCTCTCCGCACCGCGCCGGAAGGATTTGCGGCCCGGGCAGACTTCCCGCTGCGGCCCTCGCCCTTCTGCAGGGCGGCGTTCGTGGTGGAACAGCCCGACTTCAAGCCGGGACGCCACCCCTACCATCACGCAGGTGTCTTCTACTCACAGGAGCCTTCGGCCTCGTCGGCAGCGCCGCTGCTGGGCGTCAGGCCCGGGATGCGGGTGCTGGATCTGTGTGCTGCCCCCGGCGGCAAGAGCAGCCAGCTCGCCGCCGCTCTGCAGGGGCAGGGCCTGCTGGTGAGCAACGAATATGTCGCGGCCCGTGCAGAGATCCTGAAGAGCAACCTCGAGCGGATGGGCGTGTCCAACGCCGTCGTGCTCAACGAGACGCCCGCCCGCATCGCGGCGGCCCTGCCGGAGTTCTTCGACCGGGTTCTGGTGGACGCACCCTGCTCCGGTGAGGGAATGTTCCGCAAAGAGCCTGCCGCGCTGGCCCAGCACTGCGAAGCGCTGGTGAAGCAGTGCGCAGAGCTGGGCGCGGACATCCTCGACAGCGCCGCTGCGGCCCTCGCGCCGGGCGGCGAGCTGGTCTACTCCACCTGCACCTTCGCGCCGGAAGAGGACGAGGGACAGGTGGCCGCATTCCTGCAGCGCCACCCGGAGTTCACGCTGGCCGATGTGCTGGGCCATGTGGACTACACCTTCGGCAGCGAGGGTGAGGCCAACCGCACCGGTGGTCTGCCGCTGGACGTGAGCAAGGTGCGCCGCATCTGGCCCTGTCAGGGCGGTGAGGGCCACTTCATGGCCCGGCTCGTCAAAGCCGGTACGCCCCGGGCTCTGCCGGCTCCCGGCGAGTACACCCCGGAAGAGCAGCTCTGGCTGACCGCCGCCGCCGAGGCCGGCAAGAGATCCAAGGGCGGCAAGCCCCAGAAAGCCGCAAAGCCAGCGGATGCCCGCAGCGCCCGGCGGGAGAACAGCCGGGCTTGCCGGGAGGCCGTGCAGGGCCGTAGCTCCCGCAGCCGGGACGCTGGGGCAGGGGATGCATCGCCCGCCCAGAGCCTTGCTGCATGGAGGGAGTTTGCGGAGGAATATTTCCCGGAGCTGGCAAAGCGCCCTGCCGTGGTGCATGGCGGCGGCGTCCTGCTGCCGGCGGCTTTCCCGCAGACGAATCTTCACGTTTTGCGTGCAGGCGTCTTCGTGGGCAGTGTGCAGAAGGGGCGCTTTGTGCCGGAACATCATCTGTTCACGGCCTTCGGCGCGCTCTGCCGGAACTGTGAGGAACTGACCCTCGCCGACTCCCGGACCGTGGAATATCTCTCCGGCCGGGAGATAGAAGCTCACACCGCTGCCGACGGCTGGTGCTGCGTGACGGTGGACGGCTGGCCGCTGGGAGGCGGCAAGGTGTCCGGCGGCAGGGTCAAAAACCATTATCCCAAGGCACTTCGTCTGCTGTAAAACGTAGTTTTGGGCAGAATAAACCGGAAAACCATCGGTACAAGGCTTGAACGCCGATGGCTGTTGTGATAAAATAACAGAGTTAGATTTTGTGTGCTGCCACAATGCGGGCGACCACAGCCCGTCTGCCCGCAGGCGGAGATCACTGATAAAATACAGGAGGCTCTTTCCCATGTCTGGACATAGCAAATGGAACAATATCAAGCGCAAGAAGGAGAAGACTGACGGCGCAAAGGCAAAGGTCTTTACCAAGATCGGCCGCGAGATCAGCGTTGCCGTCCGTACCGGCGGCCCCAACCCCGCTTCCAACAGCAAGCTGGCGGACCTGATCGCCAAGGCAAAGCGTATGAGCGTGCCGAACGATAATATCCAGCGTATCATCAAGAAGGCCGAGGGCGGCGATAAGACCGAGTACGAGGCGATCACCTACGAGGGTTACGGCCCCGGCGGCGTGGCGGTCATGGTCGAGACTCTGACCGACAACCGCAACCGTACCGCTGCCGACCTGCGCCACTACTTCGATAAGAACGGCGGCAATCTGGGCGCTATGGGCTGCGTGGGCTTCCTGTTCAGCCAGAAGGGCGTCATCGACATCTCTCTGGAAGACAAGGACGCCGACGAGGCCATGATGGACGCGCTGGATGCCGGTGCTGAGGACTTCGATGCAGGCGAGGATGCCGCCGAGATCACCACCGACCCCGAGAACTACTCCGCTGTCGTCAAGGCAATGGAGGAGAAGGGCTACGAGATCCTCTCCGACGACCTGGCCATGGTCCCCATGACCACCACCCGTCTGACCGACCCCGATCAGCTCAAGCTGATGGGCAAGCTGCTGGATGCCCTCGAGGATAACGATGACGTCCAGAACGTCTGGCACAGCCTCGAGAACGAAGAGGACCTGCCGGAATAAGCTTCCGCAGACCTGAATAAGGACGTAATAAAGCCGCTTTTTGTGCTGCAAGGCACGAAAGGCGGCTTTATTGTTTTATGGCGGCCTGCGATAAAGGTGTGCCTGCTGGGGCATGGAAAATAAAAAGAACGGTACCATTCTCCCGTCGGCTATGTTATAATAAACAGAACAAAACATCACGGGGAGGGGCCGACATGGAGCAACGGCGCATTTGTCCATATTGTATGCAGGAGCTGGAAGCAGGGGAGGAGCAGTGTCCCCACTGCGGCCGGGAGCTTGCAGGGCGCAACCCGGCGGGCAGTCTTCCGGCAGGCACTGTGCTGGCAGGCCGGTATACCGTGGGCGACATCCAGAGCGTGGACGGCGAGGGCATCCTCTACCGGGGCGTGGAGAACAACGGCCCCTTCCGGGTGACCATCAAGGAGTATATGCCCCTGACGCTGGCGGCAGAGCGGGGGAGGGACTGCATCCTCCGCCCGAAGCCGGGCAGCGAGGTGCTGTTCAAGACCACCCGGATGGATTTTGCCGACCTCTACCGCTTCATCCAGCGCATCACCCCGGCCAACGGCCTGGAGGCCGTGCTGGACGTCTTTGAAGAGAACAACACGGTCTACGCCGTCATGGAGAACCCCGGCGGCTGTCCGCTCCAGAAGTGGCTGGAGGAGCACGGCACCGTGACGCCCCAACAGGCCTGCGCCATGCTGGAACCGGTGTTCAACGGGGTGGAGGCCATGCATCAGGTGGGCCTCGTACACCGGGGCATCTGCCCGGCCAACATCCGCATCATGGACAATGGCCGCGCCCGGCTCACCGGCTACGCGACGGTGGGTCTGCGCACGGCGGGCAGCGGCCTCCACGAGCAGCTGTACGAGGGCTATTCCGCCCCGGAGCAGTATTCTACCGCCGAGTTCGAGGGCCGCTACACCGACGAATACAGCCTCGCGGCGGTGTTCTACCGGATGGTCTGCGGGCTGAGCCCCGTCCCGGCGGCACAGCGCCTCGTCTCCGACTCCAACCCCAAGGCCCGCACGGTGACGCCGTCGGTGCCGGCTTACGTCTCCGAGACGCTGTATCTGGGCCTCCGGCTCAAGCCGGTGGAGCGCATCCAGACGGTGCGGCAGCTTTTCCGCGCCCTCTCGGAGCGGGAGTATGCGGAGGAATTGTCCCGCAGCATGGAAGCGCTGGACCCGCCCGCCCCCGCGCCGCAGGAGCCGAAAGCGCCCGCGAAGGCTGAGCTGCTGAGCGTCCGGAATCTTCTGGCGGGCATCGTCATTCTGCTCGGCGTCCTCATCCTGCTGACCCTCTGGGGCCTGCTGAGCCGTCAGAGCGAGAAGCCGCCGGAGGTGATCGCTCCGGAGTCCGTCAGCGAGGCGGCAAGTGAGGCGGCAAGTGAGCCGGTGAACGAAAACGTCACCCTGACGCCGGATCTCGTGGGCCGCGACTATGACGCCGAGGTGCGCAACAACCGCAGCTATATCGACGAGTATCTCTTCTACGTCACGCTGGAATACAGCGACACGGTGGAGAAGGGCCGCATCATCCGGCAGTCGCCGGAGGCAGGCGAGGTCATCCAGAAGGGGGACACCATCAGCCTCGTGGTCAGCCGGGGCCCCCAGATGATGGAGATGCCCGACATCATCGGCCAGACGCAGGACAGCGCCGTGCAGGAGCTGGCCACCAAGGGTCTGAACGCCACCTGCTTCACCGTGGTCAACGACGGCTCCGAGGCGGCGGGCTGCGTCGTCTCGGCCAGCGAGGACGCCGGGAGCATGGTGGAGGTGGGAACTACCATCGTGCTCTATATCGCGGGGGATGCCCCCGCCGATGCCCCGGCGGGACCGGAAGCGCCTTCGGATACCGGGACGCCCGCCGGCGGGGATGCCGCGCAGGGCGGCGTGGAATACGATACGGATTAAACAAAAAGAGGCTGCGTTTAGCAGCCTCTTATCTTTTTATCGAAAACTCAGAAAAAGCTCTTCATGAACGCAATATCGCTGGCGGCGCGGGCCGGGACAGCCTCTTCCCGCAGGACGGGAAGGAGGGGCTGGGGCAGGGTGCGCAGCATCTCGAAGCCGCCCCTGTAGTCCACACAGGAGTCCTCGAGGCTGGTGGAGCAGAGGGTGCCGTCGGGCTTGAAGCTCTGACCCTTGAAGTGGACGGCCACGATCTTGTCGCCGTACCAGCTGCCGACTTTGTCCCAGAGGCGGCGCTGTGCGTCCACCGAGGCGTTCTCGGGGCCGACGTAGTTCGCCAGATCGCAGATGACCCGCAGGTTGGGGCTGGCGATGGTGTCCAGCACCATCCTGACGGCCTCGGGGGTGTTCATGGCGTGGTAGTAGACGCACTCCACCGCGAAGAGCACACCCTCCTCCTCGCAGACGGGCAGGATCTCGCCCAGGCTGCGAAGGAGTGCTTCCTGCGCTTCCCTGCGGCTGACGGTGGGCTGCTTTGCCATGTTGGTGGTCTCGCTGCCCATGCAGCCGGCGCGGAGAGCCTTTGCCACCGGCACCTGGCTCAGGGCCTTCGCCACCTCGGCGCGGCGCCTGTCCTCGTCTGCATAGCCCAGCTCAACGTAGGTGCCGTCCACGGCGATGGACACGCCGCTCTTCCGGACGGCGGCATTGGTGGCGGCCACCAGCTCAGGGGTCACGTCTGCATAGCTTTTGACGCCCTCCACGGCCTTGGTGTAGGCCAGCTGGGTGCAGCGGAACCCTGCGTCCCCGATGGAGCTGAGCAGTTCCTCCACGCTGTGACGGCCAAAATCGTGGCCCCGTGCGCCGACGATGAATTCAGACATCCCGCATCCTCCTTGCGCTCAGCCGAACAGACGCTCGGCAAACATCCCGAACTCCTTGCCCCACCAGTACCAGTCGTGGGAGACGTCGCCGCCCCAGACTTCGAGGTGGCAGGGGAAGCCGACTTCGCTCAGGGTGTCGGCCAGAGCCTGGGTGTCGGCGAGGGCATCGCCCTCATAGCCGCCCTGCCCCACGCAGAGCATCAGGCTGTTCTCCTCGGCCCTGGACAGAACATTCCTGTCGCAGATGCCGTTCTTGCGCAGAGCGGCGAGGGGGCTGCTGCGGAGGACGAGGTCGTCCTCTGCGCTGCCGAGGAAGCGGCCCATATCGTAGAGGCCGGAGAGGCCCATTGCACCCGCAAAGGTCCGGGGACGGCGCAGGCGGCACTGGACGGCCTGATAGGCGCCGGTGTCCACGCCCACGCACCAGATGAGGGGCTTCTCTTTGCGCTCGGGGGCATTCAGCTCCGCGATGCGCGCGGCCAGCTCGCCGGTGAGGTAGACGAAATACTTCTCCTGCATCTCGGCCCGGCGGCGGGGAGACTCATTGCCGGCCAGCAGGCTCTCGCCGTCGATGCTGTCGGCGCAGAAGAGCTGGATCCTGCCCTCATGCAGCAGACGGGCCGCTGCATCGGGCATCCCGTTGTTCTCCCAGTCGTAGAAGCGGCCGCCCCGGGCGGGCAGTGCCAGCACCGGCACACCGCCGTGGCCGTAGACCTTGAACTCCATCTCGCGGTCGAGCACCGCGCTCCACTCCTTATAATAAGTGCCTTCCATCATGAAAATGCTCCTCCTGTCAGATGAATTGATTGCGTGCCGCGTCGTAGGCATAGCCCACGGCGGAAAGTGCCTTGCACAGGGCGTCCCTGTCGGCGTCCATGTCGTCGCAGAGGGCGTCGAGGCTGGGGTAAAAATCGCGCAGTTTCAGGTTGACCACGCTCAAAAGCATGATCGGGTCGCTCGGCAGAGCCATCGTTTGTTTCCTCCCATCTTCCGAGATAAAATAAAAAAGCCGGTCACTCGACAAAGTGACCGGCAATACGCATCAGCTTAGACAGCGCGGGTGACTTTGCCAGCGCGCAGGCAACGGGAGCATGCGTAGATATACTTGGGAGAACCCTCCACGACCGCCTTGACACGACGGACATTCGGCTTCCAGGTACGGTTGGAACGGCGATGAGAGTGGGAGACCTTGATACCGAAGGTAACACCCTTGCCGCAGCATTCACACTTAGCCATGGTACTTGCACCTCCTACAGTGAAGTATGGAATCAAAATAATCAGCTTGACTATTTTACCAGAACTGCCGCCAAAAAGCAAGTCCCTTTTCGATTTTTTTGCGGCTTTTTTTCGTCTGCGGCCCAAACGCTTGTCTAAAGGCGAAAAAAATAGTACAATAAACGCGTATATCTTATAGAAAACAGGAGAACACCATGACCCCAAGAATGTTTTATACCCTCGCACGGGTGCTGGCCGCCCTGACCGTCATCCCTTTCCACGAGGCGGGCCACGCGCTGGCCGCATGGCTGCTGGGCGACCCCACGGCCAAGCAGCAGGGGAGACTGTCGCTGAACCCCTTCCGCCACTTCGACCTGCTGGGAACGCTCTGCATGGTGTTCGCGGGCGTGGGCTGGGCGAAGCCTGTCTCCACCGACCCCCGCAACTTCAAAAACCCCAAGCAGGGCATGGCCCTCACGGCGCTGGCCGGCCCGGCGGCGAACCTCATCCTGGCCTACCTTGCGATGGTGGTCTGGAAGCTGCTCTATTATTGGGCGCCCGTCAACGATGCGACGATTTTTCTGGCGCTCTTCCTGCAATACTTAGTGTATCTGGATGTGAGCCTCGCCGTGTTCAACCTCATCCCGGTGCCGCCGCTGGACGGCAGCCGCGTCCTGCTGGCTGTGCTGCCCGAGCGCATCTACTTCGGCATGATGAAGTATGAGCGGGTCATCCTCATGGTCCTGCTGGCGGCGGTCTGGGGCGGCTTTCTGGACGGCCCCCTCAGCGTGATGAACAATGTGGTGTGGGACCTGCTGGACAATGGCACCCAGTACATCGACACCATCGCCTACTCGGCCTACTATGCGTCTGCAGGGGCGGTGATCTGATGGCGGAGGAGCTTACCTTCCATCTGGAAGAGTTCGAGGGCCCGCTGGAGCTGCTGCTGGCGCTGGTGTCAAAGCACAAGATGGACCTGCACAACATCCCCATCCTCGAGCTCATCGACCAGTACACCCGCACCGTGGAGGCCGCGCAGGCCGCAGACCCCGACATTTCCAGCTCCTTCATCGAGATGGCGGCCCACCTCGTGGAGATGAAGAGCTATCTGCTGCTGCCCCGGAGCACCGAGGGCGAGCGGATGAAGCAGGAGCTCACCGGCCAGCTCATCGAGTACGACCAGTGCCGCCGGATGGCCTCTGCCCTCCGCGCCGCTGCGGAGGCGACGCCCACCTTCGTCCGACAGCCGATGCAGCTGGAACGGGACGAGACTTACGCCCTCAACCATCTGCCTCAGGTGCTGGCCGACTGCTGGGAGAGCCTGATGGGCCGTGCGCCTGTCCGGCGGATGCCGACCCAGGCCGTCTTTGAGCCGCTGGTGACGGCCCCGCAGGTGTCGGTGAGCAGCCGGGTGGTGTACATCCTGCGCCGCCTCATCGCGGGCGGTGCGGCCCGGATGAGCCAGCTTTTCGCCCGCAGCCAGAGCCGAAGCACCAACGTGGCTACCTTTCTGGCCCTGCTGGAGCTGGTGCGCGGCGGACGTGTCACCCTCGGCCCCAAGGGGGAGCTGACCATGCAGCGCGGACGCCTGCCCCGTGAAAGGGCAAAGGAGGAAGAATGAACCAGAAACAGATAAAAGCCGCCGTAGAGGCGATGCTTTTTGCGGCGGGCGACCCGGTGAGCGCCGATAAGCTTGCCGCCGCCGTCCAGCTGCCCCAGACCACGGTGGAGACCGCGCTGGAAGAGCTGCGGGTCCGTTACGCCCGGGAGGACTCCGGCCTCTGCCTGCTCCATCTGGACACCCGCTGGCAGCTGGCGACCAGGACCGAGTGGGCCGACTGCATCCGCCGTCTGCTGGACGCCCGGCGCTCGGTGCCTCTCGGCCCGGCGGCCATGGAGACGCTGACGGTCATCGCCTACAACCAGCCCGTCTCCCGCGCCTTCATCGAACAGGTGCGCGGCGTGGACTCCTCGTCCAGCGTCAGCAGCCTGCTGCAGAAGGGCCTCATCGAGGAGGCGGGCCGTCTCGACCTGCCCGGCCGCCCGGTGAGCTTCCGCACCACCGATGTTTTCCTGCGGTGCTTCGGCCTTTCCTCGCTGGCGGACCTGCCGCCGGTACGCGGAGATCAGGAAGGGGAGGCGGCGACATGATGGGAGTCCTGATGGCTCTGGGCTGGCTGCTGCTGACCCTGCTGAAGCTCGCAGGCGTCCTGCTCCTTCTCCTGTTGGTGCTGCTGGCCCTCGTCCTGCTCTGCCCGCTGTGCGCGGACGTCTGCTGGGAGGGCGGCGTCCTGACCGTCCGGGCCGGTGCGCTTGGGCTCACCCTGCCGGTGTTCCGGTGGCCCGCGCCGGAAAAGCCCGCCGGAGCCGAAGCGCCGAAAGGCTTCTGGGGAAAGCTGAAAGCGAAGCTCCGCGCCCGCCGCGAAGAGCGCAAACGGAAGAAAGCCGCCGCAAAAGAGGCGAAGAGACCGAAAAAGGAGACCGCTCCGCGCGGGAAGGCGAAGCTGACGCTGAACATCCTCGTGACCATCCTGCGGGGTGCCGGGCGGCTGACGAAGGCCGTCTTCGGCTCGCTGCGCGTCACCAGGATCCGGGTCTGCCTCGGCGTCCGGAGCGAGGACCCCGCCGAAGCCGCCCGCGCCTACGGCAGGCTGAACGCATGGCTCTACCCGTCCCTCGGCGTCATCGACCGCTTCGTCTACCTCGATTTTGAGGAGCTGCGCATCCTGCCGGACTTCGGCAGTGCCGAGCCGACGGTGGCCGACCGGGTGTCGTTCCGCCTCAGCGCAAGGCTGCTCTTCATCGTCGCAGCCGCTCTGCGCGTTTTGTATGAGTTCTGGCGCGAAAAAGTGCTGGACGTCTTCCTGTGAGGCAGAATGCAGGAATTGAAATGGACGGCAAAACGTGTTATACTGATAAAAAGGAGGCGATTGCTATGACGACTCTCAGCATTCAGGTCGATGAAAAAGTCGAAAAGGAAGCAGAAAAGCTCTTCGCTGATTTTGGCCTTGATATTTCTACCGCAGTAAATATTTTTCTGCGTCAGTCGATTCGGGAAAACTGCATTCCCTTCAACATCCAGAAGGAAGTTCCGAATGCGGATACGCTCGCAGCAATGAAGGAATCCGAGGATATGATAGCGCACCCGGAAAAATATAAGAGCTATCATGATGTGGATGAAATGATGAAGGACTTGCTTGCATGAAATACGAGATCAAGCCGTCGTCTCGCTTCAAGCGGGACATGAAATTGGTCAAGAAACGCGGCTACGACCAGCGCTTGATCGAAAATGTCATCAGAACGCTCGCTGCCGGTGAAGAACTGGACAAAAAGTACAGAGACCATCTTCTGCTCGGTGACTATGCCGGTTTTCACGAATGCCATATTACGCCGGACTGGCTGCTGATCTATCAGATCTACGAGGAAGAGCTTTATCTGCTGCTTTCCAGAACGGGGTCACACAGCGATCTGTTCTGACCTGAACGGGAAAAACGGCATACAGACAGAACGTCCTGCAAATTTTTGCAGGGCGTTTTCTTTTGAAAGACTGGACGTCTTCCTATAAAGTGTGTTACAATAATAACGTATGGTGTATACTCCTATCCAGAGGGAGTTTTCCCGGAAAATAATAGTAGGAGGCCGATTTTATGGCTGAGCATCCGATTCAAGGTTTAATGAACGTCACGATGGACAAGATCCGCCAGATGGCGGATTCCAACACCATCATCGGCAAGCCCATCAAGACCGACGACGGCACCACCATCCTGCCGGTGTCCCGCATCTCCTTCGGCTTTGCTTCCGCAGGCACCGACTTCGACGGCAAGAACGCCGCCAACAAGGACCTGTTCGGCGGCGGCTCCGGCGCGGGCGTCAACATCCAGCCGGTGGCCTTTCTGGTGGTGAAGGACGGCTGCGTGCGCACCATCCAGCTGTCCGACGGCTCCAACACCGTTGACCGCGCCCTGACCATGCTGCCCGAGCTGGTGGACAAGGTCAGCGCTCTGCTGAAGAAAGAGGAGAAGAAGGGCGCCGCTGCGCCTGCCGCCCCCGCAGCAGAGTAAACTTTAACCTACGCCGTAACTGCGGACTTCCGACCCGCAGTTTTGATACTGAGGTTGCTGTAATTAACCTCTCAGTCTGCTTCGCAGACAGCTCCCCTACCGAGGGGAGCCTCTGGCGAAGAGAGTAAGCTTTGCGGAATGCCAAGGCCTCCCCTCGATAGGGGAGGTGGCACGCCGAAGGCGTGACGGAGAGGTTTTGCCGCAGCCCTATTTGAGCGCCGGGAGGCGCACAAGGAGATTATATCATGGCAGAAGAACGCATTCAGAAAATCATGAGCGAGCAGGGCCTGTGCTCCCGCCGCGCCGCCGAGCAGATCATCGCCGAGGGCCGCGTGAAGGTCAACGGCCACCCCGTGAAGGTGGGCGACAAGATGGACCCCAACCGCGACGTCCTCCATGTGGACGACGAGCGCATCTATATCCAGAAGAACCAGCAGATGTACTATCTGGCTCTGTACAAGCCCCGCGGCTATGTCACCACCGCCAGCGACGAGCTGGGCCGCAAGACGGTCATGGAGCTGGTGGCCGACATCCCGGCCCGCCTGTACCCCGTGGGCCGTCTCGACAAGGACAGCGAGGGCCTGCTGCTGATGACCAACGACGGCGCTTTCGCACAGGCCGTCACCCATCCGTCCGGCGGCATCTCCAAGCTCTACCGCGTCACCGTCCAGCCCCGGGCCGATGAGGCACAGCTCCTGAAGCTCAGCTCCGGCGTCGTGCTGGACGACGGCACCAGGACCCTGCCCTGCGCCATCAACGTCGTCACCGACGAGCCGGGCCGCACCGTCATGGAGATGACCCTGAAAGAGGGCAAGAACCGCGAGATCCGCCGGATGTGCGAGGCCGTGGGCCTCGAGGTCATCCGTCTGAAGCGGAACGCCGAGGGCGTCGTCAAGCTGGGGATGCTCCAGCCCGGCAAGTACCGCGAGCTGACCAAGGCAGAGGTGAACGGCCTGCGCGCCGCAGCCGCCAAGGGCCGCGCCCAGACCCGCTCGGCCGCTTTGCAGTCCAGGGCTGCTGCCCGCCGTCCCCGGGGTCCTGTGGGCGGGAACAAAGCCGCTGCGGGCAAAAAGCACAAGTGAAAGTGACTTCAAGGCATGTGTCCGAAATTTCCGCTCCTTTTGCCGGATTTGTAACATTCCCGGAAAAAAAGGAATGGAACAAGGCTTGAGAATCTTGGAAAAATCGGGTATAATATACCTAATTTTGCTCAATGGTTGAAAAACATCGATATTACGACTAAAATCATCTATTTCGGAATCGTTTTACACCACTTTGACACCAATTTGAATTTTACGCCACTAGCACCGTAGTCGAATCCGATTTTGAGTCTTAATCGTAAGAGCTCTGATGTGACATAGCAGCCCCGGCGTCCTAGCGACGCCACTACATAAGCAGCATTAAAATTGAAAATCGCATTTGAACCGATGTGTCAGATGACGCATCATTACAAGGCGTGGGGCAACCTGCGCCTTTTTGTTTGCTATCGCATACAGCCTGTGATATAATATTGTCAAAGAAAAACTTCTTGCTCGGTTAGAAAAAATCAATGAAATATTAGGAGATGACAACTCCAATGAATAATCCCAAAATACTAGATATCGCACTCGCATTTATATTCCATAAGCACCCGGCTGCTAACAATAAAGCACAAGCCATCCGCGAAATGAGCGATGAAGAACTTGCTGCGGCGTTAAATGAAATTGTCGCCCAACAGGATAACTGTCCACGCACAGTAAGTGGCTGGAAAGAGTGGTTGTCAGAGGAAATAAAATGAATAAAATAGAAGTGATTTGTTGTAAGGACTGCGATCTTTGGAACGCATGGGACAAACATGGGAATCTGTGTAGTTGTGCCCACTTTACACAAGATGATGCAGCGCCTGTATATACTAAACCTGACGATTTCTGTAGTTACGCAGAAAAGAAGTAAACGCTAAAAAATGGGGTACCAGTCCAATTAAGGATTGATACCCCATTCGTTTTATGTCAGCTCGATATCGCTTGGTTCAACATAGCCTGACACATTTACTGAGATTGGATACTTGCCAATACGGCTTTCAAGATTTGTCACTCGATACCGTCCATTGACAAGTTTTCCATCATAAATAAACCACTCACCAGAGCGGCGCATCCCGCAGTGAGTCTGGCTGTTTGAATATAGTATTCCGTCTAATTTGATTTTGTCTCCTGCACGAAGAGTATTCTGATGTTCCATCAAAACGAACCCCATGTAGCTGGCCCACAGATACCGTCAGCACTTAAGCCATGCGCCTTCTGATACTCGATAAGTGTGGCTTTTGTTCCGGCTCCAAAGATACCGTCCGCTTTTACACCCAGATGCCGCTGCAGCACGGTGACTGTATACGAGATGCCGCCAGTGCAATCTTTCGCGCCCTGACGAATTGTAGGCATGATTTTACTCACCGATACATATGCGGTGCCAACCTTACTAATCCAGCGAGACTTCCAGCTCCGCACATCAACATGAACAAAGCCTCCTGTTAGCTGTACTCGGCTGTAATAACCGATGCCGCCCCGTTTCTGGAAATAAGGCATGGAAGCCAAGTATAGCGCAATTCGAATCGGGTCAATACCTTTGATGGTAACATCCGCTGCCGTACCCAAACAATGCTGACTGCGAGGACTGCCGCCGATGGAAATATTATAAGAAGGGGAGCGGTAGCCGGAGTTGATATGGACAGGCTTGCCAAAATGAGCCCGCACCTGTTCAAGAATGTAGATAAGGTCTGTATCGATTAGAACCGTATCGCTATGGTCAGAGCAAGCGAACTCATAGACGGAGAAATGAGCTGACACCTTTTTGTTCCAATCTTTCTTCATTGAGTATGTATTTACTGCCATGCGGCGCACCTCAATTCTTCTTCAACTCATTCTCGATTTTCTCGTTCTGAATATCCAACTCCTTGACGGCAGCCTCGATCATCATGTCGATAGTCGGAGTGATCGTAACACCCATCTTCTCAAGAGCAGCGACAACATACTTCTTCTTGTCAGCTTTCTTGATAACACCAGTTGCACCGACCTTCTCAGCAGCACGAACAGTCATCTGGACAAGCTTATAGACGCCAATTTTCTTGAGATATGGGATACCATAGACCATAAAAGCAGTGCCAGCACCTGCGACGGCCAACTGTGCAATAGTAGCAACAACCTGATTGAAAAAGTCCATCATAATATACCTCCTGATAAAAAAAAATAAAAGACCCCGAACACATCGTTCGAGGTCATGAATTACGTAATCTTATTCTTTTGGTTTTAAAAAACCATTAGTGCGTAGCATTTCGTCATATACGCGCCCCACGTTCTTGATGGCGAAGGGCATCTTGTTGTTCTTGTAGTTGGAATGGGTCTTACAATAATCTTCATACTTCCCAATGACATCAAGGATGTCATCAAAGTCTTCTTCGGTGTGGCCGAGCCCGCGAACGAGCTCATTATTGAAGCGCAGCACCTGACTACGATAACCATCAGCCTTGTCTTCTTCGCCCTTTTCGATGTGATTATCTAGCTTTTTACGAGTCTCTTCTTGCTCGGAGCGGATATCTTTGAGCTCAGATTTGGTTTCTTTGATCTCGTTCATCACACCGGCATTCAGGGCGTTCCCAATGTGAGTGGCTACCTAAGACCATGGATTGATCTCGATTTTAGAGACTTGTATCACTGACATAACAACGGCGATCAATCCGCTGCTCCCGGCCATCACTGAGCCGAGATGATTTAGGATAAAATTCAATAATTCGTCCATATGATTTTAATCACCTCGATTCTTTTTACGTTGACAAATTTAACACATCATGATATAGTATGTTACAGCATAATTTACTTTCGTCGAGCAAATTATGTGTTACCTACTCTAATATGTATGTGGGGAAGAGGTCCTTGGCCGAAAAGCTAAGGACTTCTTTCTTTTTATGTGGCGCTATACCACAATCGCGGAGTGTTGGTTGAGTCGCCGATATAAGCTTTTTGTACCACCACATTGCCACCACCTTCTGGAAGCCCGAAATATAATTTAGTGGGTTCAACCAGAGCTACAGTTTCCGGAAGGCCGCCTAAAACGACATTGTATATTCTTGCGAAATCACCATTGGTTGAGGCAGAACTATCTTTAGAATAGATGAGGGAAATTGTTTGTCCTTTAGAAATTGTTCCACTCTAGGAATTAGAACCCGTCCCGCTAACAGAACTGATCACGGTCGTTCCTGCCACTACGATAGTAAATTTATCAAAGTTTGTCTCAGAACCCCATTCATAGTCAAATCTAATGGAAGATGTTTGTTTTGCGGTTAATGTGATTGTTGCGCTGGTTGAATTTTGGTTTTTGTTGTTGTTTTCGAGAATTCCGCCGCTCTACACAAAAGTATACGACCCTTTAGAAGATGTGAAATAAGTGTCCACGTTGGACCCATTTAATGTAGCAGTTGTCCTCTTAACTGAGGCATAGATACTCATAATCTCATCTCCTTATGTACTGTACTGGATATATACCGTCCCTTCAGGCAGAGTTGTCGGAGCGGTAGTACCCCACTGAAATGCCAGCAAGGCAGGACCATTCAATGTGCCATCTTCGGAGATAGTAAGGTTTGTACCAATTTTTATCCCACCAAGAGTATTTGCAGTGGCAGGGTTCAAAGAAAATTTCGCATCAGCTTCTGACTTGGTGTAACGATCCTTCAGGGCGTCACCAGTCGTCTTGGCTTCTGCAGGAACATTCTCTTGAGTTAGTGTCTTATCAGGTGGCGAGGCTACAGAGAGTGCTTTATCTGCATTTTCCTTCGCACTAGCGGCGCTTGACGCAGCATTCGTTTCGCTGATTTTGGCGGCATTTTCACTTGCTTTGGCATTGACTTCTGAGCTGGCCGCTGCGGTTGCACTTTTAGAAGCGTTTTTTTCGGATGTTCGCGCGTTTTGTTCACTAGTCTTGGATTTTTGTTCCGAGGTCGCAGCTGCTTCTTTGCTTGCAACAACAATCTGTTCGCAACTAATGGCGGCATTTGCCTTTTCCGTGGCAATAGCTTCACTGGATGAGACTTCTCTGGCTTTTTGAGTTGCGGTGTTAGCCGCATTGATGGCGTCTAAAGTTACAATATCGACGCTCTCAACACGCTCCTGAACCTCTTTGGCGTATTTTAAGAGACCAACAAACTTATCAGTCAAAGTCTGAATCTCGCCGGATACGACCTGAACAGATCCTTCCATGGTGTCGAGGCTGCCTTTGATTGGAAGGGTAGCAATTTCGGTATTAAAGTTGTAACTAAAGACAATTTTATCGTCGTCCAAAATTGTGGTCGAATAAAAACGAACAGCAAACTCGATGTCTCCAGGATGAGCAGTCACATCATTTTGAACTTCCCATCCAAAAATGATCTTGCCAGGCACGGTTGTGATATCCAACTTTGTGACAGGATAAAATCCGCCGTGCTTGTTTGCCCTAGATTCATACTGGACAATGCACGTCTTTTTGCTGAGATCAGTCTGATCATAGTACCGGTCAATCTCAAAGTAAACGGTTTCTGCATTGTGGTCGTTTAAGACACCAAGAAAGGTAAAGCTATCGGGAATAGAAATCGTGCGCTCGTTTGCGTCAATGATAAAACGAGGCTCGTCCGTGGGAAGCATAACAAGAGAAGGGGAATTGAACTGATTTTGAATGTCCTGTAGCCGTTTCATGTATTCATTTGCAGTAGTGATCAATCGGGATTCACCTCCTTAACACTAAGAGATTCAATCCGTGATTTAACGGCACTCTATAGGATAGAAGGTACGGCATCGATAGATTTCAATTTCTTTGAAACCAAATAACAATAAACTTCAACGATAGGGTTCATGATGCAACCTCCTTCCCAATAGACTTTTCATAAATATCGCATAAAGCTAAACTGGTGTTGTCTAGGTTTTTTGCAAGCTCGGCAACTTTTGCTTTAAGAATGGCGTTTTCTGATTGGAGCAGTGCAATTTGCTTTTCTTGACTCGGAGCTTCGGTTTTCATCGCAGCAGAAAAGTACGGAGAAATATTTGCCTCTATATCAACAGAAAGATTTTTATAATAGGGAAGAGACAAGTGGTACTCATCGTATTCATACCCATCGGAAATCTGGGTAATATTATCGAAAAAACGAATGATTGCCGTAGATGGATCGCGAGGATCTGGAGACACGGAAAATTTTTTATCTGGGAAAGTAGAAGATGTTACTTTCATTCTGTCACCTCCGTCTCTGATGGTATTTCGTCTTGTGGAATAAACATGATTCTGTAATATCCATAATTGGACGAAGATAGAGTGAATGTAAACATTCCCATATAACTACCATCGCTAGAAGAATAATAATCATTCATTGGGAATGCAAGCCGATATGAGACGGTGACTGGACTGCCGCTTGAGTCCACTCCTCCAGTACTAAAACTATAGCTCGATGTTGAATTCTTATATGTTGACGAATAATACCTGTCTGGAATGTATGTGGTAGAACTTCCAGAAACACCACTCGGCAAAAAGGCTCCACTCGCAGAACCGTTAGACATACCACTAATGTAGCCATTGCTATTATAGTAAACGCTAGTAGAATAGTCCAAGTCTGGCCATCCGTCAGAATATTTCTTTGGATCTGCTGTAAACCAGAAGCTATACGAAGAAGAGCTGTATCGAATATAGCATCCCTCGTATTTGATAGACATTCCATTCCCCCAGAGATTTTCAATCGAACGATATTGAATCTGTGTTGTCCAATCTTCTGTTGAACCACTGGTATTGTTTTGTTCTGCATCAGTGGCTCCATTTGCAATTCTAGACGATGTGGAACCATTTCCGATTTTTTTCTGAGAATCCCAATCGGCAAACTCAATTAAGTATAATAACTGTATAGCACCCCAGGTAACGTAATCCATTATCTCAAGTCCAGAAGCTTTTGTTCTTAACTTGGTTCGTAAATCAGGGCGGCTCACGCCGTCTGCCATAACGCCGGAAAGCGAGCTTCCACTTGAAGTGGACATGTATCTGCCCACATATCGTCCCGATCCTGGGTGAAGAGTGAATCCAGAATGCTCGATGAACGAAATATAATAATATTTGATTCCTTTTGATGTGTCGGTTTCAAATTTGAACCAAAATTTCGGAATATATACCATTGTATCGTATTTGGTACGAGAGAAACCATCGTCGCCCTTTTTATATTTGATTGAGCCATCAACAAGATTGTACTCTTCCATACTTTTCCATGGGTTCACGGCGTCAAAATTAGAAGATCTGTTTGGATCTGAAAAATCACAATCAACATATTTGTATGGATCGGACATAACAGTCAATCTTTCCAAAGCAGTAGACTCATTATTATAATGCCAACACACGCCAAAGGTACTAAGATGCTCAAATACTACGTGATACAACTGCCTGATTGCAACATCGACAGTTCTAGTAGCGTAGACACTATCAACATCCGCCCGAACAACCGCAGGGCCAAAACCTTCAACATCAACATATTGTTCTTCGCCCGTGGCGACAAAAGAAGTGATTTTTTTACCTCGGTGCGTAACAGTGATGGTAACCCCGGCAGGGGCGGTGATCCCGAGTACGGAATTTTTCAAGGAAAGCAAGAGCTCGTCCAATTTTTTATCCGCACTTTCAAACCATCGGTTTATAGAGTCGCCCACGGTTTTGGCGTCAGCAAATCCACCGTCCACTGTGAGAGTTTTATCTGTTTTAATATTTTTCAATTTGTCATCGATTTCTGCCTTAGTGTAGCGATTATTGAGTCCTTGGCCGGTAGCGGCTGCGTCTGCTGGCGCACCAGAAATCGTTAAAGTTGGATCTGCTTTTGCAAACTCCTTTGCTTCTTTTGCGGCTTTTTCTGCGGCAATGCGGTCTCGCTCGACCGAACTGATCCACTCCTCTTCGGTCCCTTCATACCCATGTTTTACGGCTATGCCATATGCTGAGTAAGGGCCGATTGGAATTACTTTGCCCATGAAAATCACATCCTTTCTGCGCTAGGCATAGTTAGAATTGTGTAGATAGTTAATTTAACATTGCGCACAACTTTTCATACTCATCTTTTGTCAATCGGTCACCGGCATAGAAAACATCCAACTTTTCACGCAAGCCCTGTGTTTTCCTTTTATCAATAAGACGAGTACAGACATTATAAAGTTCCATATTATAAAGTTCCATTATGACACCTCTTTTTTACGTCGATAATTCTAGCAGGGTCAATCTATATTCTTGGTCTACCACCATACTATCAGTATCATTCTGAGCTGCAATCAATAAAGCCAGCTGGTTCTTTTCGTCTTCAGCCGCTTTTGCGCTCGTCAGCCAACCGTCATATGCAGCTGTGACATCTTTTTCAAGATTAGGATACCACGGAACTACCAGCTGGTATTCGTTATATGTCCAACCAGAGACTGTTACTCCATCTACAGATTCTTCATACGGCTCCACATTTGCGAATAGGCGCACCAAAGCCATACCGGATTTCTGTGGATGAGGCTCGGCAGTACAAGGCATTTTTGGTTTTACACTTGCAGTCACTTTCATACTACTCCTCCTTTTTAAGATGAAGACGATTCGTCTGGCGGGATAAAGATGAGTCGAGCGCCGATGCTGCTGGCCGAGCCGGACGAACCGTAGTCGCCGTTGAAGTAGAACAGGCCCGCACGCAAGCCGTAGCCCCAGTTGCCGCCCACATACAGCGCAAGCCAGCCGCTCGAAGTCCACGAGTAGTCCGGGATGTAGGTGGTCTCGCTGCCTCCGGCAGACGAGGGGTAAATAGCCCACGGTGCAGTTGTGGATACTCCGAGAGCGCTGATGTATCCGCCGGAAGAAGCTCTGGTACCTGCATTGATGTATCCGGCGGAGGTGTCATCGGCGTATTTCGCGGGGTCGGTACAGACATAGACCGTGCTGCCGTTGAAGTTTACGCCGTCCACCCAGTCGAAGACGTTGCCCCACGGGTTTTCGATGTGCCTGTACTGGACGGCAGTTGCACCGTCCGTGCCGTAGCCTCTGCCGGTATGGTAGGTCATGCCATCGGTACCGCCGGAAGAAATTGCCGAGCTGCCGCTGCTATAGCCCTTGCCGATTTTGCTCTGAGTGTCCCAGTCGGCGTACTCTACAATGTAGAGTAACCCAATAGCGCACCAACTCGCGTAGTCATACAGCGCCCATCCATTGCCTTTATTTTTGGCGTTATTTCGTGCAGTAGCTCTGGTGATGCTTACCAGCGGAGCTTTTCCTGTACAAGAAGTGCTATTGCTATCAATGTTATATCGCCCAACATATCGACCAGACCCGGGATGCTTTTCAAAGCCACTTTTTTCTTTGTTGGCAATATAGAAGTAGCGCTTCTTTCCAGCAGCATCGTCAATGATTTTATAATAAAACTCAGGAATAAACACCACCACATCTGCATCTGAACGAGTAAACCCATCCTCTCCAAATTTGGGGCCAATTTTACCAGAGACAACATTGTATTCTTCCATCCTTCTCCAAGGCATATAAGAGTCAAATGGACTGCTTCCACTATCACCACCCACAGCAGGAGACGGATCTGTTGTAATATCTATATTGACCAAATTGTTGGGGTCATTCGCACTGGTCAAACGAGTACAAGCAGTAGAGCTGTTACCATAGTTCCAACACACACCTTCAATAGTCAAATACCCCATCGGAACATCATAGTCTTTCCCGAGTTCGACATTGATGCTTTTTTCAAGCCAGTCATCGTCGAGAGTTGCTTTAATATCCCACCTTCCAGCCCGAGGTAATTTAATAATGGCCGCTCCAGTATCGCCCACCGTAGTATTTATAACAATATCACCACATGAGAATTTCAAGTTACTTCCAGCATCGGTGGATACGGTTACCTTTGGATAGATAATGTCGCCCACCGTTTTAGAATCAGCAAACCCGCCTTCCACATTCAGCGTTTTATCGCTCACAATACTCGCGATTTTGTTATCTACCTCTGTTTTGGTATACCTGTTGCCAAATTCACGATCGACCTCCGCCTTGGTGTATCGATCATTCAATTTTTCGCCTGTGACGGCAGCGTCTGCGGGTGCCCCAGAAATTGTCAGTGTGGCATCAGCGTTGATATATTCTTTTGCCTTTTCAGCAGCCGCCTCCGCAGCCAATCGGTCTCGCTCTACAGATTTGAGCCAGTCTTCCTCAGTGCCTTCAAACCCGTGCTTTACGGCAATCTGATAGGCACTATAGGGACCGATAACGACTTCTCTATAATTTTTCAAGACAACACCACCTCCAGATTTCCATGTCCATCGTCACGCATTGTTACGTTATCAGCGACACTGTCTGCGACATACAGGGTCAAAATTCCACTATCATTATTATCATCCAGCCAGATCCATCCTTTTGTGGCGATAGTTTGGTCGGCTTTTTCAGCGGCCTCCTGTGCTTCTCTCAAGGAAGCCAATGCTTCAGCAGCACTTTTGGCGGATGCGGTTTCTGATGCTTTAGCAGCAGTTTCACTTGTCTTGGCGGCAGTTTTACTATCAGCCGCAGCATCTCGGTGCTCACGAGCGGTATTCATAGCTGTTTGGGCATCATTCATGTGAGCCTGTGCATTACTTTCTGATGTAGCGGCATTCTTGGCACTTACTGCAGCCGCATCCCGACTTGCCGCTGTGTTTGCAATACTGTCATTCGCTCTTCGCTCAATATCCGCGAATCGTGAAATCATTGTTTCAACAGCGGTGGGGTCAACTGGCGCTCCTTCTCCGGTGGTATTCAGACTATTCTTGATGGGCAATGTGGCAGGGACAGTATTGAAATCGTAAGCAAATTTCGGCTCATCATTTTCGGTTTCAATACTATAAAAACGCACTGAGAACTTAACATCGCCAGCGTATTTCGTGGCATCGCTCAAAACAGTCCAGCCAAAAAGTATCTTTCCTGGGACAGTTTCAATGTCCAATTTGGTAATAGGGAAGAAACCCTCGTTTACATCACCATTTGGGCCAACGGATCTGAACTGAATAACACATATCTCGTCACTCAAATCATGCTGGTCAAAATAACGGTCGATTTCGAAATAGATAGTTTCAGCGCCATGGTCGTTTACGACACTTAAAAATGAAAAATCATCAGGGATGCTTATGGTTCTGCTATTGGCGTCGATAATAAATCTTGGCTCATCAGAAGGGAGCATCACAAGTTCTTTTAAGTTGTCTTGGTTCTGGATGTCTTGTAGGCGCTGCATATATTCATGAGAAGAAGTGATCATGAATTATCGACCTCCTTTAGCATCTGAACATTGACTTCTGACATCTGCACTACGCCCTGATAAAGAGCGAGTGTCTTATTATAGATATCCGCCGCATTCCGATTGAATTCTTCAAGCATGGCGATTTGGGCCTTGAAATTATAGATGTCATTTTTGATATTCAGTGCGAAGCAGCCGGTTGACAGTCCAATAGTTTCTGTGGCAGGGTCAATGCCCATAATGCTAACAGAACAGGGGCCATCACAAATCTTGACAAGAGTAGCCATGTTGCACTCGTAGTTGTAATAGTTGGTACTTGTGCTGTTGACCTGCTTGAGCCCCACGATATCCAGATGATTTTTCTGGTCTTTCAGAATCAGATAGAGCCGCAGTTTAACATATTTTTTATCAAGGAAGAAAGTGATTTCGTCAAGGCTATAACTCTGCGACTCTGAAAACTTAGTAGCCTTGAAACCTTCATTTGAATAGATAAGGTTCATAAACACCTCCAATAAAATAAGCGCCCATCACTGTGCAGGATGAGCGCATAACACATCATAATAAATAGTGGAGTTAACCACTATCAAAATAATCCATTGTCAACCTCCTCGTCATCGTACCAGATGCCCGGGTTGGCGATCAGGTCGCCGGTTCGTTACCCCACTCTCTACGCAGGGCTTCCAGTTTAGTCTGCATAGAGCTGTTTCCTGCCGCCGCACCCTCAAACAGGGTAAGCATGAGGGTTTTGGCTGTGTCCGTAAATCCCGGACCAGCGTCACCTTTATCGCCCTTGAAATCACCATTAGCGATACCATCCTTCAATTCTTGTAATTTATTGATAGCCACCTTTGCAGCGTCGATAGCATTTGCAGCATTTGTGGCGGCAATATCAGCATATTGGGAAGATATGTTAGCACTGGATTCGGCTGTTTTTACGGCTGAATCAAATTTTGCCGTTATTGATTCCACTTCTTCAGCTTTATAAATAGGAGAGGAATTGCTGGTATTGAGCGTGTCAAGAACAGGCAAGGACGCCTCTAGTGTATTAAAGTTATATTTAAAGGTCGAAATATTTCCGATACTTTCAATGCTATAGAATCGAACAGAAAAAGATACCGTAGCCGCCTCGGCTGTCACAGTATTTCGGATTGTCCAGCCAAAAATTATTTTTCCGGGAATAGTTGTAATATCAATCTGAGTAACAGGAAAGAATCCTTCGCCAAGTTCAACTCCGGTAGATCCCACCATTTTGTACTGGACGATACAAGTCTCTTCGCTTAAATCATGGCCGTCGAAATAACGGTCAATCTCGAAGAAAATGGTTTCTGCATTATGATCGCCTTTAACACCAAGAAACTTAAATACCGCAGGAATCGTAATGGCACGAGTATCAGCGTTAATAACAAAACGAGGCTCTTTCTTGGTATTGATTGATAACACAGAAACGCCGCCCATATTCTGAATATTAGCAAGGCGTCTCATGTAATCTTCTTGCGTAGTGGTCATTTTATTCCTCCTTTCTCATTTTTATAGCGGCTGCTTTTTGTAACTCAAAAAGTTCAGCAGCCGATTTTTCACCAAGAATATCGACTACTTCGTTATATGGCATATAAATCACACGAGGTTCGGTGTCTCCAAGTTCAATGAATCTCTTGTTTGCGTAATAATACGAGGCTAAAACGCGACCCTTGTGTGCGTAACAAATATTGGTACTGCGATGATTCGGAGTGCCAAAGCATTCATAATTATAGCCAGAACAGCCGCCACAGCCCATAGCTACGGGGCATTCGAAGCACTCTTTTGTTGATTGACTTTCGCGTGTGATAGCGTCCAGCATGGTCTTTGTATCCTGCTGATGCTTTGTTTTGTACAGTCCATCGAAACAATTACCGAGGCACATCGGCGCGGCCTTCTCTTTGCCGACTGAAATAGGAGCGTATCGAATACATGGATAAGCTTTTCCATCAGGAGCAAAAGAAAGCATCGAGCCAGTGCCGCCGCAGTAGTTGCTGTTATCAGTGGGCGACACAGGATATCCGGTATCATCGTTCAACATTGTAATATAAACGTCGCCCTTATTCTCGATGAGCCAATCAGACAGTTCTTTCAGCGCGAAATAAATATTTGAAGCATCCTCTTTTGTATAGACTGGCTCATATGCGAAGTTGCAGTGAATGATTTTACAGCCCTCGTTAATCATCATCTTTACGCTGGGGCAAATATACTTAACAGAATCAGGCACAAATGTCATTTTTGAATTATACCAGCCATACTTTTTTGCATCCTGAAATGCCGCATATGCCTTAGAAAAAGACCCGACGCCATTTACGTCAACGCGAAAAGCGTCATGCAATTCTTGGATTCCATCAATAGAAACGGTGATACCCATTAAATTGTGATATTTCATAAACAGGTGTTGTGCTGCTGGAGTAAACCAAAGCTGTCCATTGGTAGCGAAACTGATGCGAGACATAGGGGCAAATGGGATATTCCGTTTCCAACACTGTTCAAAATAATAATCACAAATATGTTCAATTAGTTCGGCCTCAAGCAGTGGCTCTCCACCAATAAAATCCAAAACAAGAGCTTTGGTTCGATGGGTAATAAAATCGCCATCATCTTTTTCGTATTGATTTAAGAGATAATCTACGATTTTTTTACCAGTGTCAAGAGTCATAGCTTCGCATTCTTTGCAATGCTCATAACAATAAGAACAATTCAGATTGCAGGCCCCAGTCACTTGGAATGTTACATTGCGAACGGTTTGGTTGTTAAAACCATCAAGAGCTGGGAAAAGCTGGCGAATATGTTCAGCGTAATCATCCATCCGTGTGAAGTTTTTTACCATTCGCATTCCACCTCCTGCTTATAGAAATCGAACTTATACTGAACAGGAAGGTGCCCCAGTAATTGATTGAACAATGTATTTTTAGCGTAAGTAAATTCAACCCAAGATTTTTGATACTGGGTACGATAATCTTCAATCATTCTCTTGAGGTCATCAGACGGTGTCTCGGAATAACTTTTGCACATGACAGAAAGCATTGCTTTGTAACTTTCGGCGATATAAAATCGACGCTCAATTTCTTCGGAGACTTCACGATCTAATTCAAAAGTCTTTTTAGTCATATAACCCCTTTCCAATACGATAATTATCGAATTTCTTTTCAATATCTGGGAATTCCTCTTCAAGTGCCTTCACTTGATTCATCAAAGAAATAAATAGATGCGGACGGAATTCTTTTTCGGATTCGATGGCATATAAGACTGTATTTGCTACGATGTACATAGCCCATTTTTGTTCATCGTTTTGAGGTTCGATACTTAGAATCTTTTCGATACGATCCGTAGAAAGCGCTTTTGTATCTGCTATATATTTTTCAGCGTTTGGATAAACTCGAATGGCTACAGCATATGGATATAAGATTTTTTCTGCATCAGTTAATTGATACTTGCAACTAGTGGCCGCAAGTTTGATGACGCGCTTGGCATAACTCAACCACCGAGAAAAAGGGACTTCTTCTAGTTCCGGGTTTTGTAGACAGGACAAATACCCAAGCCAAAAAGGGAAGGTGAACTTTTGAGGATCTGATTCATAAGGAACAGAAAACCCACCCTCGGGGATTGGTTCCATCAGCAGAAAATCGTACAAAACAAGATTACGCCGATATGCAGCGTCAGTCATAAAAGGACATTTGACAAAAATTTTTTCTACAGGTTTATTGCTGTTCATTTTTGCACCTCCTTTAATTATTCAGACCAACACCACAATTCCCAGAGCAATGGGTGCCACATCCGTTACCAGTACACCAACCCTCACATCCCGTGCAACCGTGGCAACTGCCTTGACAACCGTTCTTGCAACTTCCCTGACACTGGTTTTCACAAGTGCCTGAACATCCATCACAACCACCACTGCAGCCGCCGTCACAGCTTCCTGTGCAACTTCCTGAGCAACCTCCACTGCAACCAGAACATCCAGAATAACAAGCAGAAGAACACAATCCTGTGCAACTAGAACGGCAACCACTGGAAGATCCGGTTAAACTCTTAGACGATAAATCATTGATTTTAACAAGACAATCTTTCAGTGTTTGCGCATAAATTAAAGATTCTTTATCAGGAGTTGGGGTGTTCCCATCAATAGCATTCAACGGAGTTGCTATTTTCTGAATATGCTCGTATGTGATAAATTTCCCATTCGCTGGAGTTTCAGAAAACTGCTATGTACTCCCGTTGTATGCAGAAAGAGATCCGGTACTATTGGAATTAGAACGACGAGTAATCTCAGTATTGATGAGCTTTTTTAACGAAGTAAAATCTTCTGGACTAATCAGTCCACCCTGTTCAGACATAAAATCACCCCTTTACTCGCACACGAATGCGACGCTCACAGAATAAATCATCGCCCTCGACTGCATAACCAACAACAATATCCGGCGAAACGATTTCTCCATCTTCAACAGCACGACCAATCCCGGGGACCTTAGAAGGGACAATCAAATCGCCGGTTTTGACTTTTCCGATTACCCGCACCCGCACACGGCCAGCGAGAGATACCGGAATATACTTATCGATATTGTAGTCATCCAAGGAAGAACCGTTATTTGGTAAATCTCCACCAATGAGCATTGCGTATTCATCCGTGTGAACACCAACCACTCGTTTAGAAGTGTCGTCCGCCCGAATGTATCGCTCTGTCTGGCTATTTGTATCAAGAGCAATAATATCGCCCGGCTGAGTCGCACCACCACGCGGGAACAGCTCCGCATAGTCATTATAAACAGCGCCATATGCTTTGCTAAAAACAGCCACACCAGAATTATTGACGTAATAATCATTAGAGCCGAAAAACAACGTACCACTCATAATTCCGCCAGAGAGGGGGAGGGCTCCAAGGCTGATGCAGGCTTTGATTGCTGTGTCACCACCCGTACCGCCATGTTCAATCGGAATAATACCAGACTGAATATCGGCAGCGTCATGTTTATGACTCTCGGTAGTTGTTCTTAGCTCTTCGACAGAAGCACGAATATCTGCATGAGAATGCTCATCTGTATTATGAGTTTGAATTGTTTCATCAATATAATTTCTGGCGTCAGCAATATCATCAGCATAATCTGTAAAGTCAGTGGGCAAGGTCCCTTTCAGTGTTTTTAAGTTTTCTACAATCCGCAGACTTTCATCGCGCTTCTGACTTGCAATGTCACTGCTCGCTTTAGCCGCAACCTCTGATTCTTTGGCTTTGGCGGCACTGTTCTGAGCAGCATTTGTAAATCTTTTAATATACGACTCTATCGTACTTGTGAACATTCGCTCTACAGCCATAATAGAATGCTTCAAGCGATTGATAGTATCGGCATTGATCAATGCATTTCGAAGACGAGGATTTGAATTCAGTACAGCTTGTGCGTTAGTGTAATTGCCATTTTCCATCGCAGCACGATACTGATTTGCTGCGCCGATCAAACTAGAAGAAATATCCTCAGAGTTCGTCCAATTATCACAGCTTGCTGGAAAGTTTGTATATTCAAGGTCGGCATATTTCCCGTCTTCGTTTAAAATCCAATCACTCAAAATTTTCCCTCCAATCAATATTTGTTTTTGACAATATAAGGATAATAGGGCCAATAACGGCTCATAGTAACCGTCATAGTACCATCACCCAGCGAAATATCTATTTTCTTAATTAAAAAATCGACGGGCTGATTTCCGGTATTGATATATTTGGGGGTATACGAAATTTTCTGATTAACATCTAACCATGGAATCAGTACACATTCTACAGTTACGTTATCAGTCAAACGGCTAAGAGTCCAGTGTTTGTACTCAGCACAGTTCATGGCGGATTCATTAGTCGTATAATTTTCATAGTCTTCTCCGCTCAGAATCTCATTGCGCCGCCCAAGCTTTTCAATAGTAAACCGAGAACTATTTATCCAATCAACATCCGCTGCGTTTGACAAGCAAACATATCGAATGTACTTGCAATTTTCAGCCTCTTTATCTTTTTCTTTCTCTTCGTCAGTGGGCTCCTTATCAACAAGCTTGACCATAACATGGATTTGTTGCTCCCCTTGATAATAAAAGTGCTTAGTATTAGAATCATATTTAACGACAATCATAGTGTCTCTGGGGATGGTTGTCCCGTCAATCAAGACATCATTTCCTTGATCGTCAACATTACGAGCGTACAAATCGTATGTTCCGTAACTCAATGATTTAGTGGTTGTTGTAAGGTTTCCGTTTGAATCAGCAGACTGCACAGTTAAACGGAGCGAGACAAGGATTTTTACATTCTTCTTGAGGCCAGTTGTGGGAGTGGTAAAAGCGACTGTCAATTCAGAAGGAGAGTCCTCCATAGATGTAAAAGTTGCGTTTGCAGTAACTGTAGTCGTATCGCCACTAACAGAAAAAGTTGTTCTATCTTTCGCAGAAAAAGCGTCGTATTCAACTGACGCTCCCCACAGCTCGACACAATTACGAATCTGGGAATAATCGTATGTACAGTCTTCGGAAATGACGAGATCTTCAAAATCGGCAGCGCTCATAATTGTCAAGGCATCATATCCGGTAGGAATCTCAGAGCAGATAAATGTAGTCCCGTCAAAATACATCTCAAATGGATAATACAAATCACGCAGTTCAGTAAGTATCTGCCAGATGGTCGCGCCAGTGTCATATTCAAGGTCATACGGGACACTCCGGTTCCAATATCCAACGACGCAATCCTCCATACCACTCAAACGAAATGTTTTTGCGATTGCGTTACCAATGTCTGAACCAACAGGTATTTTTGTTTTCTGACCTGTTAAAGTACCACCAAGCGTTCCATCGAGCTTTGCGACTAGGTCTACGCATGAAATACTAAGGATATGTTCAGTGCTGCTGTATTTGAAACCGTTCTGATTGAAAGCGTATACTCCTTGAGAATACCAGTACAATTTACTATTAACTGACTCCATACCGATATAAAGCCTTACATATTTATTGGCCTATTCATCTCCAAACATAGAAGAAATGTCTTTATTTCCCTCCAAATATATAGAAGCAGAAAAGGTCCGTCGAATATCTGCGTCTGAATCGATAGAAATAGAACCGTCAACAGTTAAACCTTCAAGTGAATTTAGAAGATTCATATCAGTGTCGAGTAATTCTATCTTACAATAGAGATGTTTAACACGTGTTTTAAGCAATGCAAGCTCTGCTTGTGAAGGAGCATAGTTTTTCATGGCACACCTCCATCTATCGTTATGATGTCGTAACAACTACAGAACATGTGGCAATCAGATTGTCCATAGTCGCAGTAATTGTTGTAGACCCAGGAGAAACTCCTTCAACCACGCCTTTATCAGTGACAGTCGCAATTTTCGTATCCGCGCTCTTCCATATGACAACATTCTGAGAAGCACCTGATGGATAAGTTGTATACTCTAACTTGTGATTGTTGCCAACGCTGAGCGTAAATTTGCTCTCAGTTAGACTAAAGCTTTGAGCAATAATGCGAACTCGGGTTGCAGATGCGATAATTGTGACATTGCCATAAACAGAAGGAATATTGATTTCGTGACTTACTTTACCGGTGGATTCATCAATACGCTTAATATAAGTCGTGTTTGTGACGTTTAAGCCGCCCATAAAAACGACAACGCCACTGATTTCGTAATCTTCAACAGAAGAAAGAGTGGCGGTATATGGTTTGCCTTCGGAGATGGTAGTATCCGTGTTGTCTGAATCGACATAGTAGAAATTGTTCGTGATATTGTAGGTTTCTTCTCCGGTTCTACGTGTCCTCACGTTCACAAAACCATTATTCAGCATATCGTTGTCATCGTTAACGCTTCCAACCTCCGTAAAGTCAAAGCTTAAAGTAACCTTGTCAGGATGTTCAGAATTCGAAGATTTGACGTTGCCATCAATAGCAACCATCCAGATGCGGCCATCTTCAATTTTCAAAATTTTAGCACCGCCATTCGTGAGCCAATCAACCATATCTTCACGATACCAATGACTATGCGCCACATCGAAAGTATCATTTTTTAGATACCGAATAGCTGTACCAGAAAAAGAGCCTGAAGTGTAGTTTGATTTGCCTCCGAAAAATACAAATGGATATTTACGATTTAAGGTTGTCACAACAGATGATTGACGATTTCGATCGGTTTCAGTGATTGAAGGGTCGAGCAAAATATGATAACTTACAGTTCCATCTGTGATGATAGCTCCATAAAATTTACTTTGAACAGTTGTCTTAATATATGGAAGCTCTGTTCCGTCACTAAGAACGGGGACTAAAGCGTACTCGTATTCCGTTTCTCGCCCACGTGCAAAATAATCGTTGTAAACAAAATTGATATTTCCATGTCCGGCAAGCTGCTCATAAAGCAAGACCCACGGTTTTTGATCTGCCCCGATTTCGCGGCGCTTCAACTTGATTTCGTGCAGATCCGAGCCATATTCAAAGTTGGAGCCACCAAGAGTTTTTTGATTAAAATCAGCAAAAAGCAGAGTATCTTCCGTCCATTTCATACCTGAATCATAAAAGGTAGAGAACTCGTCAGGAGCCCCTGAAAGATAGACACCGTCGTAAATTCCATTTTGAATCACAAACCCCGCCAGAGAAGGGTTCCCAGCACAAGGGGAGGCGTCAGAGCCAGTTCCGAACAAATCATATCCCAGAAAGTTCATTCTTCCACCTCCCTAATCGTAATATCATAAGCATTATCTTTATGCTGCAGACAAATCAGTACGTCCATACTAGTTCGCTTTATGTAGTTGCTGTCAATAAAATAAACGTCGGAATATGCAAAACCGCCATCCTCACGAATGATTTTTAGCATAGCATAAAAATATTCGGACTGGTTGGCGGGAAGATAGCTTTCGTAGGGAAGTTTAGAAAAAGCTCGAATATTAGTGGAAATAACGCCTCTATATATCATTCCATCCTGATCGAACGAGAATTCTACGATATTTTTTCGAACGACAGGACGAACCTTGAATGCCATCGCATAGTCTTTGACATTATAGAACTCCATTTGATACGGAATATCGAACGTGACTTTTTCACCATGAGTCAAATCCACAGCATAACCACCAGATGATGTTACATAAGAAATCTGGTCTTTTGTTATTCCAGAAATATCAGCAAGATGGCTTGAAATAGCAACATATCCGTCACTTAATTTATTCTTACACTGTAAAAAGGTGCCTCCTTCTGCACTCGCATAATATTTTGTTTCGAACTGAATAAAGCCAGTGTCCAAAGAATAACCATTACGAGTTGTGCCGGTTCCGCGAATATAAAACACAGTTCGATTATCCAAACCGTTCACTGTAAAAGACGCTCCTACAGCTCCATAGAATACTGCAGATTCTTTAATCAGATTCTTACTTTCATCGTATAAATGATACTGGTAGGTACTTAATGTTTCGCCCTGTACAGTTACATATTGATACGCTAACAGAAACAAAATTGAGGAAGTAGGGATAATATTTTCCGTATTAGAAGAAAGCCCGTCGAAGCTCAATATTGGTTTTTCTTTGCACCAAAGAGGAATAGGGTCACTGAAATCACCATATTCGTCTTCACCAGAAAGTCTGACCTTGACGCGAATAGTGTAGTTACGAGACTGATTGTCGAGCCAATCTGACGAAGTAATTCTATAACCATAACCAAGATTAGCAGTGAAACCTGTCACAGCGTTTGTAACACTTCCGAGCAACTTGTTGGTCATGCTGTCATACACTTCATAGCAATACGTGGTCGTTGCCTTTTCCAGCGCGGCAGTCTTCTCTGCTACATTGTCTTTATCATTCCAAATCTTTCCCTGAACATCATGCATGGCCCAGCCGACAAATGTGCTTGTTTTACCATAAGTTTTCTTTAGTTCGGCCTCGCTCCAACCAGCGATAGCACTGACATCACAGGCAGACAAAGGAGCACCATCAAAAGTGCCTCCTTCAACCGCAGCAATCATTTTTTTGACAGTGATGGCACTTCCACCAACCGTCTCTGAAATTCCTTCCGCATCAACGGACAAGATATTTGCGGCCACAAGGCCATTGGTCATAGCAGTTGCTTTCGTTTTGACATCAGATAAATATTTTGAAATCTCAGATTGAGTGAGCGGGACAAGTTCGCCATTGTCAGTCTGGAACAGAGGAGTATATGCCACCTGTAGACTACCCATTTTATCATCACGTCCGAGAACAGTAGAATAGCCACCCTCAGAGATAATAGTCTCCGTTGCATTCATCTCGTTCACGAAGGTCTGATACTTCGCAATATTTTCAGCTGTCCATACAATTCGAGCACGATTGAGATTGTCAATATTCCCATAGGTCTCGACACCACGGCTTTTAATAGCAGCGATGGTAGTCTTCTGCTTCTCAATGGCCTGATCGTATGTTTTTTGAGCATTATTATGTAATGTACCGTCATAGGTGGTTGCCACCTTAAAATATGCGGTAGTCCCTTCGTTTGCATCAAAAACAGAAATAGGGGACAGTATAGGTTTCGCCAAGGTAGAATCACCTCCTAAAATTAAAAAGCCGCACTTGCAGGGTTATCCGTCATTGGCGGAACTACCTGCATTTTGCGCGGCTTAGAGTTTATGAAGAATCAGCGTATTGTAGTTGCTTTGAGCAGCAGTCACCGCGACCCGCTCTCCGATATTGAAGAATTGACTGGATTTAATCGTGTATTCCTGTCCAGCAGAAGTCACGATGTATTTCCCGTTGCTGGTTCCTGTTACAACACCAAAGAAGGTCTTGTCAAACGAAGCATCCTCAACAACACGTCTGGCAGTATCGCAAATCATCTTCGCGAGTTCACTGACAGCTTTTCTTGAATCAGTCACTTAACACACCTCCTTATCGTTTACTACATTCCTGATAAATTGCATTAGGCAGACCCTGAACGATTTCACGAGCCAGACCATCAACGTCGCCAATCGGCTTCTGAACATAGATGTCGCCAATGCTGATAGACGGAGCCTGGCTGCGATTCTGAACATTTGCGGTAAGACCACCGTTTTTTGCGAGCTGCTTCTGGAACCATGCATCAGGATTGCCGCCCAAATCAAAGAGCTTAGATGTGATATCAGCAGGAACAACACCGTCACCAGTCTCAAGATAGGTATAGCGCCCAGCTTCAGGCTGACGGACGATAAGTTCCTGACCCTTCTCATCAACATTATAAGTACCAGACTTGTTAATGCTGCGAGAGCCGGTAGCTTTCTTGCCTGTGATTTTATCGACTTTATCTTTGACCCAATTCTTTGCCGAATTAGTCTTCTCAGAGACGGCCTCTTTGATATTGTTGTAAGTCTCTTTCACCTTATCAACAACTTTTTCAGCAGTCTCTTTCGGGTGAGTGACTGCGTTCTTTACATTAGACGCAACCTCCTTACCCTTGCTATAGGCATCCTTTGCAACAGAAGCAATCTCCTGAGCTGCCTCTTTCGGATGAGTGACCGCCCAAGTGACTTTTTTGCCTGTCTTGACTGCACTTTCAACTGCCGAAGCAATCAGTTCTGTCGGATGAGTGAGCAGGTGCAATGCCTTTTGAACCATGTTCGGATCATTGGATTCATTGTATTTTGTCAGTTTATCCACAGTAGAACCAAGAGAGTGCTTATTCAGCCATGTACCAAGCTTACTGTTGGAGAACTTCTCGAAGAGCCCTTGGATAGTCTCCTTGACCTTGCTAAAGCTAAACGATGCAGAAGGTCCAATATTGGCATCCATCGAATTGCCATAATAGCCGCCACCGCCAGATAAACCAGAAGCCGGAGTGGTATTCATGGTGTTCTCGACTTTTGGTAGCCAGTTTGACAGGTTGTCGCTAATATTTGACGTATCTGCATTGTAATCAGCAAAAATGGTCTCAAACAGCTTATTGATTGCAGTAGAAGCGTCCGTAGACATGTCGGGAGACAGGGAATAGAGGTTGTCCCATCCATTCTTATACACGCTGCCCATGCGCTGGAACATCTCAGCACAAATAGTCTTGATTTGGTCGTCGGTTAGATTCTTATTGCCAAGGGCAGAATCCATCGAATTAGAAATCATGCTATTCATGCGGTCAAAGATGGTGCTACCGATGGTGTCGATCTGCTCTTCAGACAGTCCGGCATTTTTGCCGAGCCGCTTCCACACTGTATCAAACTTATCACGCAGACGCTTCATCTGGTTGTTCGCCAGACTCTTCGTAATAGATATCAGGTCACCCTTGGTTTTGGCATTCTTCAGGTCGTCAATAGGCAGAGAACCGACCGAGTTGCAGGATTCTTTCATAGCCTCAGAGAGCCATTTCTTTGGATCTTTGCCGATTTCCATCAGGTTCTCTGTAGTGTCAGCCGGAATAACGCCATCGCCCTTTTCGAGATAAGTCATTCGACCCTTTGCGGGGTTACGAACAATTATCTCTTCGCCCTCTTCGTCAACATTGTACGGAGCTGCTTGGTCGATATGCTTGTCACCCTTAGCACGGCCCCAGTTCCAAGGCCAGATTTTCCAAGAACCGATGCCCTTCTTTTTAGAGCCGCTATCGCTTGAACTCTTACCCCAGTTCCACGGCATAAGTTTGCTGATAAAGCTACCGACGCCCTTTACAGCCTTAGTGATAGTTGAGCCGATACCCTTTACCACATTCGCGATACTAGAGCCGATTCGCTTAATGCCAGTGGTGAGACTTCCGCCACCGATCGCGCCGACAGCGAGCGTACCACCAAGCAGAATCGTACCGATGACAGGAATATGACTGACCGCAGCCGCGATAGTTCCGGCAACACCCGTGCCGCCTGCAGTGCCAATAACAGTGCTGACAGTCGTACCAATTCCTTTGAAAATACCAGCAATGCCAGAGAATAGCTTGGTTCCACCCAATGTAGTGCCAATGTTACCGAAAATTGAGCCAAGCCCGCCAACCGCTTTTTGGGCAATAGATGCGACTCCACTAAACCCTTTTTGGAAGATAGACTTCAATCCGCCATTGCCGGAGAAAATCCCCTGCGCAGATTTAGCTATAGACGGTTTTGCGGCATCCAGTCCAGTAGTGATACCATCACCGACGCCAGACTTTATAACTGGAGCAATATCGGCTGTAAGTTTACTACTAGCACTGCCATCGCCGATTCCAAGAATACTCTTTCCTGCATCCGAGAGGCGACCCAAGAATCCCTTGCTGGAACTCTTATTGCCGAATGAGCTGAACATACTCTTGATCCGATTGAATAGGCCGGTAATGCCACCACTCTGAGTGGTCCCAGTATTTAGCCCATTTAGAACATCGTTCAGCTTAACCAGCATATCTACCAAATTGGTCAGATTGGTGACGACATTGTTGACATTAGTTGCGCCCTGAATCGCCTTCATGTTGGCGATAACATTATCTTTGTAACCATCAAGACCAGCGGTCATCTGGTCGAATGTCATGCCCTGGATTTTCGCAGCGTAAGCCTGCTTCTTCTGATAGTCCTCATAGCTAGAACCAATCAAGTTAATCAGTTCAGTGTACTTGTCTTTCAGCTTATTCAGTTTATCAATCTCGTCATTCAAAACGTTCTCACGCTGTTTAGAATTGAGATTATCGCGGGCTTCCTTAATAGCAGACTCATCAGCCTGCCACTCATAACCATTAGAGGTGTAGACACGGACGGTTTTCTGAGTCTCGGCTTTTTCAAGCTCGGCTTGCAATTTTGCTAATTCGATAGCTTTCTCTTGCTCGTCGTTTGCGTCATGAAGAGCTTCGATTCGTTTATCAATCTCTTCAGTCATGGCATCGCCATAAATCTTGAGGTCGTTGGAATTTTTGTCGTTGAACTTATTGAAAACATCAAGCAGGGAAGAGAAGAGGTCTTTTAGATTGGAGAAGATTGTCTGAAGCTTATCAGCCTGATAGGTCATTCCAGCTATAGCATTCACGCCGTCTTTTTTGAGGGCATCAATCATCGCTTGAATAATCTGGGCCTGATCTTCTGTCTCTTTTTTGGATGCAAGTTCGTTTTTCTTGACTTCGAGTTGAGTAATCAGCAACTCAACCATTTTATCACGATTGAACTGCAGTTGTCCGCCTTCGAGTTGTAGACAAGCCAAATACTCAGGTTGCATAGTAAGCAACTTCTGCATGGAATCAACACTGAGGCCGCCATATGCGTTATACTCATTCGCTACATCATCGAGGTCAGTGAACGCACTCTGGATGTCGTCGATTTTGGTGTTAACCTCATCGATTGTAGAGCCCAAACCATCAAAATAGTCCTGAACAGAGATGACGTCGTTCTTGATATTCTCAGCGGATTTCTCGTAGCTTTGAGCAATAGCTTCTGCGGCTGCACCGCCTTCAGTGCGAGCTGCGGTTGCTTGAGCTTCTAGTGATTTGACCACTGCATTCTTAAGCATATCGCCACTCAGGTCGATTTTACCCGTCTCTTTATTAAAAGCTTTTCCGATCAGCTCTGAGTCATACTCGCTATACTTCATCAGGTCTTGCAAGGCAGAGGACTGGGCCTCGGTGCCTTCGTAATCAAGTGCGCCGGTGCGGCTCTTTTCGGTTTTCTCCTTGACGGTTTTACCGTTATCCTATGCATCCTTGAACCCGTCGGTGATGCCCTTGGCCTCTTCAAGTGCAGCAGAATACCCCTCGATAGCAGCGACCAGATCCCAGTAGGACATGGTCTGCTTCTGGATATTGCGGTCTGTCCACTCAAGAATCTTGTTGTACTGAGAAGCGGTGGCATTATCGCCCTTGATCTTGGCCTCTTTAAGCTCCGCTTCCATCAGATCTTGGAATTTGGAGGTTTGAATCTCAAGTTTCCCGGTTACGTCGTTTTTCTTGAGGAGGGAGGTATACTTATCTTCGAGTCCAGTCAAATCCTGAACTGTTTGCATTGAAAGATAATTTTGATCATTAAATTCTTTCATAGCAGAGGTAAGTGTAGACCATGCGTCAAGGAATGTTTGAGCGGCACCAGAGGACTTATTGGCAGAATCACTGAAGCCGTTGAGCTGATTTTTGAGCCCGCTTGCACCGTTCATGGCGTTCTGCATATTTGTGCTAATCAACGAAAGTCGCGTGTTCAACGCATTCATAACAGACGAAATTTTCGCTTCTATCTCGTCTGTATTGTCTCCATTTTCAGCGGATCGGGCAGCAGCAAGGGCACCAGCAAGTTCTCCAGTTCCAATTGTGGCATTTTTTAATGCAGGAGCAAGAGCTTCAAGTTTGTTCTTTTCGTCTTCAGTTGCTTCTGTGAATGTCTCTGCTTTTTCTGCAGCATCTCCCTTTGCAATCGCATATAGTTCTGATATCGCTTGAGAAATGGCTTCCATCTGCGCTTGAGCATATTGAGTGGCCAAAAGATCGGCATAAGCGCTCTGGTTGACCTGAAGCTTTCCGTTCACAAGTTCAAGGGTGTTGAGGTATTCATCGTCCATCTGCAACAGAGACTGCAGTGAATCGACACTCATATATCCATACTTGTTATACTCTTCGACGGCACTAGAGCAGGTCTTATAAGCGGACTGGATGTCGTCAATAACACCCATGGTCTTTTCAAGTTGTTCTGCATAACTGTCTGCCGAAGAGGCATTACTTGTCTGAATGATACCGAATGCTTCAAAAACGCCAATCAGATTTTCGAAAGAAATTTTGTTATCATCAGCAACCTGATGTAGTTTTTCGAGAGCGGCTTTTTCAGCATCAGTTTGATTGGTAGTGTCTTTATCGATATTGATGATAGACTCACCAGTCATCCCGCTAAACGCACCAAGACCGTTAAACATCTTCCAGTCACTTTGCTGGGAGTCGCCATTGTCCATGTCGTTTTTGATTTGGCGAACTTTTTCAGAGAAAATATCGAGGTTGGTGGTATCAACAGTGGTATCGCCTTGCGCATTCGCCAGAGCTTTAGTGGCTGCGGTCATGGCGTTCGTACCGGCAACATATTCGTCCTTGTACTGGGCGAAACTGTCGGTATCTGTCTTGTAATTGCCCATCTGCTCGGAAACAGCAGTAGACAATTCTTCGACCTTGGTTTTCTGGGATTTAAAAGTTTCATTCAGAGCATCGAGTTCTTTCTTTTTATTTGCATACTCTTTAGAATCTTTTCCGCTAGAGGCTTCAATTTGATCAAGTTCAACCTGAAGATCACGACGTTTTTGAGTAGTATCTTCGAGTGCTGTCGTATACTCCTGGAGAGATTCTGTTTTTGTAATATCTTTCCCTGTAGTATAGTCGCCAGTCCAATCATGCTTCTCTTCAAAATCATAAATGCTCTTTTCAGTCTTATCGTTGACAACAGCACTGGTATCCTTGTTCGCTTTATCGTTTGCATCCTTTTCCAGCTGCTTCTTGAGTTCGAGTTGAGCCTGCAACATATCATTGATGGCTTGCAGACGCTCACGCTCGGCAGGATCAACAATGTCCTCGATTTTGTCAACGTCCGCATCCTTCAAAGATTTGTTCAGCTCGTCAATCTTGGACTGGATCTCTTCAACATCCTTAGTGGCTTGTTCAGCTGCATCATGAGAATCATTCATTGTCTCGACAAGCTCTTCAGAACGGGTTTTAAGGTTCATCAGATACTCAACGGCTTTAGACGCCGCCCATGTAATCAATCCAATACCAAACGAAATCGCTGCTTGTTTTGCAAGAGAAAGCGTAATCGTAAGAGCGTCAAGTGCAAATTTTTGTGCCCATGTTGTAGCTGTTTGTACTTGTTGCCCAAGAACAGTAGAAATAATTGTAGCTGCTAATTGCGTTTCGGTTTGATTTGTGGCTTGAAGTGCTGCCGAAACATTGTCTTGAGAAAGTGCGGTTTCAAGGTTTTGTTGAGCAATGTCTTTACTTACAACCAGATAATTCCCAGCAGAATCAACGAGTTGTGCGTTCTGAATAACTTCTTTTGCTTGTGCATCAGAGAATCCATTAGCCTTAAGAGCACTTTCAACCAAGGAGCCGCTGAGACTCTCTTGTGCTGCGGTTTGTTCAAGAACAGAACGGGTAGCATTTTGAGCCGCGTCACTCAAATCGGACATCTTAAAGATGGCAGATTGCTGAGATTTATCAAGACCAGCAAGTTGAGCGGCGAGATTTTGGATGGCTGGGTCATCTGTCTTGCCTGTAGTAATATTAAGCTTTTGAGCGGTTACTTTTTGAGCTTTTCCTAGTTTGAAATCCCCAAGTAACATGAAATCTTGTACGACACTAGGCATCTTTTTAAGATAAGAAGATGCGGAAATGGCCTTTTCCAAAGTTCCATCAAGGGATTTGTTAATCTCCACCATTGACTTATTGACTGTCAACCTTTATACTTGTATCAGTGGTCAAATGATACAAAAGTGTCAGAGGTGAAAACTGTGAAATTTGGCGAAATGAAATATGATGTGCCTTTTGAAAAAATAAAAAGTGCAGTGTCTGGAGAATTTAGCTTTTTTGAAAAGTTAAGGATTCAACAAGAAGGGAAAAGGCTTTATAAATTGCATCCAAAGTACGATTATTTGAAAGAAGATCCATGGATAAAAGAAGAAGGGGATTTTTATAAATCTGTAACCTATGCCTATATGGTTGATCAGATATTAAAAAACAATCCGGAACATACAGAAGAATATAAAAATCAAGTCGAGAAATTCATAAAAGGATGGTCTAACGGGACAAAAGATATAAACATAAAGGCAGCGCAAGCATACTCTTTGTATAATAGAGACTTTATTCATTGGTACCAGAATTATCTCCGTGAGCAAGCAGATCCCGGTTGTCTCGAACGTGAACGCCAAAAAGAAGAAAAAGAGCTTCAAGAATCTATCGCTTTCCATGCTGCTATGGCCAAAATGGATGAAGAGCAACATCCCCATGTGCCATGTCCCTACTGCAAATCCACAAACACCGAAAAGATTAGCGCTGTGAGCCGTGCTGTGTCTGTGTCTCTCGTAGGTGCGGCCAGCGGGAAAATCGGCAAACAGTGGCATTGCAAGCAGTGCGGGAGCAATTTTTAAAGGAGAATTAAAATGAATGTCAATCAGGACATTATGGACCTCATTTGTAAACTTGAATATAGAATTGGCGACACATGTGCAAATAGCGACTCGTACAACGGATGGACTGATGAATGGGGCGCTGATTTTCGGTATCCTGTAACCGTTGACGGCCATGGGAAATTCAGAGGTCGAATTGACGATCTTGGACTTGAACCGGAAGCGCTTGGCGATATCTATTATAAATTTGGCGCAAACGAGATGCATATTGGATATGGGATCAAACATGTCCTCGAAGAGCTTGAAGATTTATATGGGCTTGACTTTATAAAGCTTGAAGCAGAGCGGAAAGCAAAAGCGCAGAAGTGATTGTACCGCCAGCAAAACCCAGTAAACAGTTCAAGTGCAAGAACTGTGGATATGAGTGGTGAGCCACAACTAACTAAGATGGCATAAATAAAACGCCTAGAGACATGTAGCCTTTAGGCGTTTTTGCACTTGGATATAATAAAAAGCTCCTCACCAGATCGGTAAGGAGCGAAATTTCTTAAAAACGGGTTCGACTGATTGTTTACTCGTCCGATTAACTGTCTACACAGTCAGTCATCTGAAATGGCATACTAGAGTTCACTAGCGCCTCGCAACCACAATCCCGTCGCTATATATTATACCAGTTCATAGAAAATTGTCAATAGAATTTTAGAAAATCATCCAAGGATTTTCAAGCCGTATTTTAACTTTCCATCGCCTGTTTTTCCAGAATATAACTTGGATCTGACAGTTCCTGCAAATTCTCTATTCTTAGGAGTCATACTAGCTGCATACCTCGCAAGCGTATTTGGTATGAAATCAGCTAATTGTAAGCCAGCATAATTGTCAAGTTTCTGGACAAATTCAATTTCATGTACATGATTCTGAATTGTAATAGGTGAATAATACATTGTACCGAGAGCTTTCAATTCATACATTCGTTGTTGGATCTTAATATTTTGAGCTGTTTGCATAGCCTCGTAGCAAATATTTCCAGTAGATCGTGTATCACTTAAAAACTGGCAGTAGTGCTCAATCATCAATTGAATAGCAATAGTGAATTGATCGTTCATGTGCTGCTCTCCATAATTGTCAAACAGCGCATTTTTATCAAGACATACACCAAGTATTGTTATTGGGGCATCGTGAAATAATTTCGATAGTCTATTATACAGTTTTACAACATTTGCACGATTTTTGAAAATTGAGTTATAAGATGGGATAGAACCTAAATTACGTGAGTTTAATCGCTGATATGCAAAACCAACATCCATTTCATGAAGTACATAATTGGTTGCATTTTGATCTCCACTCCAAAGCTCCTGTTTTATAGCATTTAAAGACTGCTCAATATTATCGTAATCTTCATTCTTTATAATCAATCCGCCAATAGCAAAATAATACCGTCCATTATGATGAGTTTCACTTTCGTCTAAGTACATTGTATATGATGCCAATTTGCATCACCGCCTCTTGCTTTTTCTATAAGTCTACCACATCCGACATTATTTAGCAAGAGAATTTAAAACACCCGGCCTCCCAGAAGTAGGGAAGTCGGGTTTGTTCATTATGATGGCTGCACAGCAGTTATTTCAGAAGCTCAGTGATCTCTTCAGCGGTCATGCCATTGGCTAAAGCGTTTGCAACAAGTTCTTCCGCTTTCTTTTTATTAGCTTCGATAACAGCTTTCTTGTCAGCTTCATCCTTCTTTTCAGCAAGATGAGCCAACTCTTTATCCAATTTTTTGATTTCAGCTTTCTTGGATTTCAGATCGGCCTTCAAAGAATCGATATTAGCCGCGATAGAAGTAACTTCTGCATTTAGTGCGTCTTTGGCAGATTGTTTTTCGTCGATTAGTGCAGCATAATCAATGGAAGTTTCTGCATTTACGACGACTTTGTTCTTGCTTCCTTTAGGTCTGGGCATAATAAATACCTCCGTAAAATTATTTTATACGATTGTATTTTTATTATAATCTGTAGCGCACTAGCTGTCAATATGAATCATGTCGAATTATATTTTCTCCACTTTTGACGGCAGGGGAGAGACCACCTGTAATTTTTACCATCTTGCGATAGCTGATTTGGAGCACCCCATAGTGAACCTGCGGCGCTGTTACGCACGTAGTTCCACTCCGACATTATGCTCTCTGAAGCGTCTCCTAACGGAGTTCCTACCTTATTATAATAGGCTCCGTCAGAAGCTTGCCTGCGGATTTCTTTCGGTTCCCGGACGAGAATTACGCAAACTCGCCACAGCTTACGCTGCCATGTTCGTCGGTTTTACTAAATACTCCCTCATGCTTCGCGATGATATAATAAAATACCTGCGGAGCACTTGTTCCGTGTCGCCACCCGGAGTATTGCTGGGCACAATCATGAAACCCGTCATTTTAGGTTCACCCAGCTGAGTTATAAAGGTTGCGATACCGGCACCCATTGGAATAGCGCCAGTAAATTTAATCATTGCATCTGCGGCTTTTGTAAGTCCAGTTGCGAGAGATACAACAGTCTTGACCAGACCGGAGTCAAGTACATCGGTAGAAAGAGCTTGGAAACTGGCATTAAGCTGAGCAAGACGACCCTGAATAGAATCAAGGTATTTCTCGTTCTCTTCCCATGCCACGTTAGCGCTGTTAGCAGCGGATTCCATTGTGGATTCTGCTACACTAAAATTGTTTAGAATAGCACTAACTGCATTTGCGTTTCTCTTCCCGCCAATCATTTCAGTGACATTTGCCTGCGTTACATCGGACAGGCTACTCCATACTTGGGACAGCTCTTTCATGATTTGATATGTACTCTTGAAATTTTTGCTATCCAGCATGATGTCAACGCCAGTCAGAGATTTCAGTTCACTGCGAAGCTCGGATACAGAATTGGCCATACCGTCAACTTCAATGCCTGCATTCTCTGCGTCACTTTTAGCAGCACGGAGATACATTGATAAACTTTTTAAAGTTGTGCCGACCGTATCTGCATCTTGGATAACTGCGTTTGCAGCAGTACCAAGCGCAATAGTTTCTTCCAGCGTATTATTAGCGGCCGACATAGCAGCAGAACTGCGAGTTAGAATTTCACCAAGGTCTTTTGCAGTAACAGGTTGCGTGTTTGCCACAGCGTCAATTTTATTAACGACGTCTTCAGCTTGATCGGCTAACAGCCCAAAGCCTTGCAATGTCGAAATCAGATACGAAGACGAAGTGTTAACATCGTCAATCCCGTCTCCCACGTTACGGAGTAGGGTAGAGTAGGTAGCCATATTCTCGGCGTCTTCATCAGAATAGCCAAGCCGCTTCCAATCTGCGGTTGAATTGATATAATCACTTATAGATACGCCTAACTTCTGAGCTTGCTTTGCAGCACGTCCCATGTACTCTTCAAGGGATTCGCCTGCATACTCACTGACTTTACGGAGTTCAGTTACTGCCGTATCAATCTCGACCACATTCTGATAAATCTTACGCATCGCATTTTGAATCTGATGCAATGCAGCCATGGTGATCATTGTACTCAAATGCTGACCAAAAAGATTTTCAAATATATCAAGAAGGTTTTTCGATTCGAGTCCAAGTTCTTTAGCGTGCTTTTTAAGTTCTGCCATTTTTTGGCCAAGCTTATCTGCTTGCTGATAAGCGGTTGGACTATTAAGTGCGTCTCGAAGTTCATTTACTTCTTCTGCAAGTTTGCTTTGCTCAATTTTCGGAAATCTCTCAAGATAATCATGTAATTGATTTTGTAAGTTTGCAATTCTTGTTAGTGCTTGTATAGAAGCATTTTGTTGAACAGCTTCATTTGAAATTTCACTGATAGAAATTCCAGCTTTAGTTGCCGATTGTCTTAGACTGTCATAAGCCTCAGAAAGTTTTTTGATTTTACCAGCAAGATCGGGATAGTTGGCCGCCCATTTTTGAGCAATCTCATTTTCATCTGAGCCAATATTTTCACTCAACAAAGATTGCAAAGAATGTACCCGTTCAGAAAGAGCACTAATATCTTGATACTCGGGAAGCTCCGTTTTGTTACGTTTTTTTAGAGTCCACATACCAGAATCAATCTGTTTGATCATGGTATTAAAGTTAGTGATCGTTTTTTCAGTTACCTTTGAAGTGTTTTCATTCAATTCATCCTGAGCTTTTTTGAAATCGGAAATTTTTTGCTGTAGATTACCAATAGCAGATGCAATATCCGTGAAAGTATTCAGTGAACGATCTCCGCTAGCGACAAAAGTGTCAAAAGACTTCTGCAACGCATTGTATTCTGCAATAAGGCTGATATTTTTAGTATTTGCAGAAGCGGCAGACAACTGTCCAATTTGCCGCGATGCAGATGTGATTTGTCCGACACCTACGACTCCGTTAATATCAGAACCGGATTTTGAACCTTGCTGTCTGTTCTGAAGTTCGACCGCTCTAATATACTTGTCCGCATATTCGGCAACTTCTTTGAAGATATCCTTTTGTTCTTGCAAATCGCGAGTAAGATTGTCCGTCCACTGAATCAAAAGTTCTTGAGCAACACCAACCTCACCCATTTTTTGGACGTATCGGTCCATAGCTTGAGTCGAAGCATCGTAAGTAGAGGCTTTTACTAATTTTACCTTTTCAGATTTGGAATTATCCGCAGTAGAAGAAATTGGCGGAACATTATTAACAGAATCAGGATATTCAATATCTGTGATTTTTGCTTTAATATCTATCGGAGTATCAGGAATTTGAATATCTTTTTCCTTGATGTTGATTTTACCGTTGATAACTACAGGCTCTTTGGGGACATCAATATCAGAAGATTCAATAGTAACATGACCCTTTAATTTTACTGTGCCATCACTTTTTTTTTCTTTTTTGGGATTGGATGATTTTGTATCGTTGATTGTAACATCAAGTGTTTTTAGAGACGATTCGAGTTCGGCTTTGATATTTGCGATTGTATCAGACGCCGGTTTCAATTTTACTGTCGCAGTAATGCCTGAAAATAAATTGTCTACATCTTGTTGAATTGTCGCCTTGTCTGCTTTAATTTTCAACGATTCAATGGTTGCTTTGCTTAATTTGGAGTCATCTATCCCATCAAGAAGAGTTTTCAAATCTGAGGCTTGTTTCTTTAACAGCCCACTATTAATATTTGTTTTGATAACCAGTTTGTCTTCAAGCTGAAGAGCTTCTTTTTTGTAGTCGTTAATTTTACTCTGCCAGTTCGCAAGGGTACTCATAGCCCTGTCGTAAGCCATTACATAACTATCAAGATGTTCTGTGTCAAAATAGCCAGAAGCATTTGATTGATTGGTCTTTTCAAGCTTTTTGTCGTAATTGGCTTTAACAACAGGCTCTTTGATTGAAGGAAATTCAAAATTTGTTTTATTGCAAAGATCTATAAAGCTTTGAAGATCTTCTCGTGCATAACCAATACTTTCAGCCGCTTCTGTTGCACTTGCACCAAATTCTTCAAAGAAATCTGTATCGATACCAGATAAAGCTCCCGTTAAATCTTCTTTTAAATCTGTTTGGGTCGGAAGCATTGAAATATTTGTAATGAATTTTTCAATGGTATCTAAGTTGTTTTCGATGTCAGTTTGATTCCAACCAAGGGCTTTCATTACATCAGGAGATTGAATACGCTCATAAAGTGTAGATAAAACATTCTCCAAATTAGAGACATCCCTTGAAATGAACGTGATATTTTCTTTAAACTTACTTAAATCTCCGCCATTCACCCCATCATAAAGCTTTAGGATTCCTTCGCGAGCTTTATCGAATAAAGCTAATAATTTTTCGGTAGAATTGTATCCATTAAGCCCTCTTGTTTTTGATAACAGTTGATCAAATCCCTTTAGACTATCAGAAGTTTCGTCTATCGATTTTTTGGTGGACTTCATCTCTGAAGCAAAAGATTTCGAAACAGATTCCTTTGAAATTTGTTTCCCACCTAAAAGATTGGAAGAGACTTCGGCTAACCCATTTCGATTAGAAGTTAGATTTTTTAAATAATAACTTAACTGCCTATTAACCTCTTTAAGTTCCGTTTTAAGTCTTTCATTTAACTCATTACTGAAATCATTGACATCTACATTGATGTGTACTCTTGGGAGATTTTTGATTTTGCTAATTTCAGTTTGAAGATCTGTTGATAGTTTTGCTGTATCAATAACAGGAGTAACAGTAACGGGCGTATCTTTCAATGCTGTAGAAATATTTTCACGAAGTTTTTCTTCGTTTGGTTTAACTTCTATTTCTGGAATTTGCTTGGCATTTTTTACCTGCCGTTCTACAGAAGTTTTAAGTTTTGCAGCATCAATTTGTGGGTCTACCTTGACTTTAATGCTCAGCTCTGGTTCTCTCGCCATTTTATATTCCTCCTTCTGGAGCAATCAATCTCCGAATCTAAAAAAAGCAGGCTTTAATAAGTCTGCTCATCTTTTTAATTATTTGGTTGTGTCGTGATTGATCCGCTTTCTTAACATCTCTACAATATCGGCATAACGATAATTGATGTCTTTCTGCGTATTTGTCATAAAGGGACGCGGACTCATCCAGCGATACCGTTTATGTGTCCACGGATTCCGGATATTATCACTTTCTAACAATCTGGGGAGTCCATCCGGATTCTTATATTCTTTATGATCGAGGCGAGGGCCTTCGACATGAGTTTCGTTGTACACGGTCAAAGTTCGGTCATGTACAACATCTCTAATATTCGAATCGTCCAACAATCCGCCATTCGCTTCACGACGTTCGTATTCAACAGGGGAGTACGTTGCGTAAACATCTTTCTCAACATGAGATTTCATCTTGTCTTCTACGTAATCTTTTACCTCATTTTTGAGAGCTTCGTTTGCGCGTCTCATGATTTCGCGCTGAAGTTGATCGACAGTGCTGAACGACTTTTTAGCCATAATATTACTCCTTGTCTGCGACAGTTACTGGGAATTTTACGACAGGCGCTCCATCAAGCATGCCTTCGGGAGTTTTAACGTTCCACTTATCGTTCTTTTGCACTGGCTTCTTCAGATTTTCCTCAGCGATTTTTTCAATCATTTCCTTCATGTTGAACTGCTCACCAATGCCATTCAGAACCTCACTGAACAACTTCATCAACTCCTCAAACGGCTGATTTTTTGCAGTGGCCTCGAACAATGCCATATACTGCTGACGCTCGATCTCAATCTTCTCACGGCAAGCCTTGTTCAACGTGCCAAGAATATACTTGCGAGGCGTTTCATTCATCATCTTTGTGGTCTCATCAGAAAATGCCAGCTCGCTCAGCGCGCTCTGATCCATGCCGTCTGTGTCAGTGTCTGTAAAGTAGACAACAGCAGCGATACGGAAAGCATAATCGTACAGTGCGGGGTCATACTTGCCGTTATGTTTTGATAGGTCAACAACACCATCGACAAACTGGATGCGCTCTTCTAGGTTCAGATTATTTTTCATAATTATTAGTCCTCCTGTGTAATTTTATTTTGTTTAAGCTTCAACTGCACAGCCTTTGCGATACACATCGCATCAGCTTCGTCAGATGAAACAACCTCTCCATAATGATCGGCTACATAATCAATAGCCTGCTGTTTTAGTTCAGGTCGTTTTACTTGCCGCCCTTGCTTAAATCCAAGTATTTTTCGCTACTCAGAAGATCGCAGGATTTCGTAGGGGATATTAAACATTTCGCACGCCCCGACAATTGCGCCCTGCAACTGCGCCAACTGAATAACTGTTTTGACCGAACTTTGCAACGCCACGTCCTCAATAACGACAAGGTCGGGATGATTGTTTTTGATGCGACTTTGTATCATCTGGCGCATAACGGCGCGGCGCTCGCTGGGATCTTTGATCTTGCTCAGATCGATCAACGAGTGATATACGGTTCCGTCGTCTAATGTACAAACGCCAGTTTTTATCAGCGCTTGATCGAAAGCTAAGATTTTTATAATAAACACTTCCTTTTTCTTTCTGGATGTGGTAAAATTCAAACTTGAAGAACACCTGCACACCCCTTTTGGGGCTTATTTAAACATGTGGACGTTATCATAGGGGCTTCCCGGAAATCCAGTAGCCAACACCTGCTGGTAGAAAGGAGACCCTATGGAGATTGATTTCGAAACGTTTTGTTTGATTGTCAGTCTTATTGCTAGTGTCATGTCCATCTTGGCATCGGTAAAGACTTTAAGCCAGCCGCAGGCGTAAATGCGGCCAAACTGCTCGAACGATCACTGAAGCCTCTATGCAAATTAGAGAGCTGGTCCGCTGTGTGGGTGTTCTTCTTATTTGTGAGTTTCCTCATATCAGCGCACAATCGCAATAATTATGCGCTCATAAAAGGGGTAGAGCCCCGAAAGACTCTACCTCGAATAAATACTATGTAAATTAGACCCCGCTGTTCTCAAAGATCATATCGAACATCCGGCCCTCAGAATCAGCCAGGACGTCGAAAGTCATGGTCAGGGTAACAGGATCACCAGTGTTCTGCCAAGACAGCTCAAAGCTTGCCTGAGGAACGGCCTTGTACCAAATCGGATGAGCCTCAACAATGACGTCTTCCTCAGTCTTGTAGGGCAGAGAACCCTCAACGTGGTATGCCTTGGGGAAGTGACGGCTATCGAGGGTGACCACCTGAGGCTTGGAAGCAGCCTTATAGTAGTAGACCACATACTCAGTATCGCTCTCGACGGTGACAGTGACCTCCTTGCCAGAAACAGTAGCCCCCAGCTCAGTACCCAGATCGTCATCAGCCTTAAAGACCTGAACATAAGTACCGGCGGCTGCCTCAGACAGAGTCAGCTTAGTAGTGTCGGTAGCAGTGATCTTCTCGCGCTTCAGGAAGTTAGCAGCGGTACCCAGATCGTTACCGGACAGCATCTGGAAGACCTTGACGGGATACACCTGTGCCTCAACAGTCAGAGTGCCGGTACGAGAGCCATCGAACTGCACTCGGTTGGGCGCGCCCTGACCACCAGTAGCGAACACGCGGTCACCCTCAAAAGAAGTAGAGGTGACGTTAGCCCAATCGACATTCAGGAACATCTTTTTGGTGGAATAGTCCAGCAGCATCAGATCGGCGACTTCGCGGTTTGCGAAATTAGCATTCTTATTTGCCATAATTGTTATCCTCCTATATTTTCGTTTTCTTTATCGATTCGTTCTACCCACTGAGACGGATCGTATTTACCACCCCAAACGGAGTAGTTCATCTCAGCGATATTAAGTTGCTTTGCTTTTAACAGTTGCGAAAATGTATCTCGAATTTGACCAATCGTAAGACTGAAAATGTTCGAGTAGTTCAGACTGGGATGAAATGTACAAAGCAAAGAAATCATATTGGGCAGCTCGAAATTCGGGTCTGCCTTTTTGTTTTGTGCAAATATTTTTTTCTTGGCTTGAAACTTCTCCCAGAATAAACGGTCTTTTTCAGACCTGAACTTTGGTGATTCTTCGGGCATATCATCAGCGGAAATATCAAGTAATTGCAAAATGACCTGAACAGCAACCTTGTAATTTGACTTATCGATAAAACCGCCAACGGACATTTTGCCTTTGCTGTCTATTTCTTTGTTAATCAAAATAGCTTGATGCTCTTCGTCCCACTCAAGATCTCCAGAAACAAAAAGAGCTAGACCCGAAATCAACTCGAATCTAGCTTCGTCGCTCGATGTCAGAATTCCAAACATCGTTAAATCGTTTTTTTGATTATTGGTAAATTGGTTCCACGGATTATCCATCTTGAATTCAGTAGATAAATCTGTGAAATATTTCTCTGGGGTATATAAAAACAATGTGAGCACTCGTTGATACTGATAATATCCCATCTTGAGAATATCGATCAAAATAGGGGAGTGTATTCTTCCAACGCCACGTACCATCACTCCGTAAGGACTGATATGGTCAATATAACTTAGCTTGATCATCAGCGAGCCCTCCGGAAAGTTCCAACTCGATAAACAAGCATTCGACCATAATATGGCTGTGCGGGTTTGTAAATACTACTGCCTGCCCATTCGAGCGGACCGATTCCAAACTCTGAATTTCCGTTTAATATTTTGTCAATATCACTAACAAGAATATCAACACGGGTGCCAGCTTGTCCTTTACGATGATATGTCTGCATAAGATTTTTACTGCAATACGCAAACACATAAATAATCATATTTGTAATGGTGTCGCCATCGGTTTCCTGCGGTACAACCTCAACACATAAAAATGTCTTCGAGTTTTCCTGCGTATCCGGTATGTACTCGAATTTGAACACACAACCACCATTTCCTGACCCATCCTTACCAAGTAGGGCAGTTTCAGGATCTTCAACATTATTGATGTCTCCTAAAAGAGCATCTAAAATATTGGAATCGTTAATCAGTTTTGATACGATTTTATTTTTGAAAGAGCCAATTTCTTCTAGGTTCATCAAATCACCTCCAATTTAATATCGGCGGTTAATTTATTAGATTGAACCGTTAAAGTGACAATAGCTCCAATCAATTTAGGGTCATCAACACAGATTATTTTGCATTTTGGATTTGAAACAGAATCGGTTGCATTTTTAAAATGGATTTTGTCGGGGACACAATCTCCTGTTAGAGTCCATGTAGCCGACTCACAAGTCTCTCCATCGACAATTGCAGTAAATAGTTTACCGAAACCACCAGTTTGGATTGTTGGGGCTCCTGTGAAATCAATCGATAATACAGATGCAGGCTTACTGCCTTCAACTGGCGGATATACGGTCTCAGGTGGATTTTTTATTTCATCATCTATCGGGACATAATTACAAATCATTTTCTCGGCGTTATCTGTTTCGGGGTTGTACAAGTCCTGTTCGACGTTGAAAGAAAGGAATCCGATTTGTTCTCCATTGTAATCAATGCGGCTCGTCATCTGGTCGATTGACGTAATACGATAGGTCTTCGGTTCGCCGTTGATAATTTCCAGCATAAGGCGTTTGTTGATATTTAAATTTGCAGAATACGCATCAAAAGGCATCTGGATACGAAACTCACGAGTCGAATAACTCATAGCCTTGTTTTCTTCCAAATTGGAATAATATGGCTTTTCGACAGTAGCCTAGAGAGAATGGATCTTATGCGTTTTATCATCCTGCCATGTGATTTGCTTCTGACAAATCTGGATTCGCCCGCGAACTGTAATCTCGTCTTCTGCGTCTCGCTCAGTAATCAACCAGTGACTCTTGCTCCAGTAAACGATGCTGCCAATGACAAAATCTTCGCCCGGAAGAGTATGAATAATTTTCTGATTCATAACGGTAGAAGAGATGATATTCAGTTTACGTGGTTCGTCATCAATCGTCACGTCTTTATAGGACGGGCTGACGGGGGCGAGTTTGTTTTGGTCCTTCACAGATTTCTTGATAATCCGGTCACGCTGGGTTGGGCCATCAAAATTTAGCATTTCTCTATATTCTGATCGAGTCATCGCCTCACCGCCTTACTCAGTTAGGGAAGAAACTTTATTGACCTTAAATGAATAACCGTTCATCTCGGCCTTTAACTTCCGTTCCGATTGCTGCAACAAATCCTTCATCTGCTCAAGCAGTTTGGCGGGAGAGAATACGGTAAAATCCTTTGTGCTCATAGCATTTTTCAGAGCATCTGAGTTGTAGACATAAGGCTCAAGCCAGTGAACAATCATGCTTAGCACGAGGATACTCTGCTCCTTGCGGCTCAAAGTAATATTGAATTCTTCAAGCTCTTCATCGTAATCGGTCAGATCCTGCACACAAATATCAACGAAATCATCAATAGCTGCCTGCAATAAATCCTTCTCAGCCGCAGCAAACATCTCGTCTGTATAGCCTTCTTTGTCATAATCCCTAATTCGCCCACGACAGCGGGCATAGATACTTTCAAAAGTGGTTGCCATAGCCCGCCTCCTTTATTTAGACAGTTTCTTCCAGCTCAACATCCAGAGAATCTTCCAGCGCCTTAATAGCGCTACGGCTATCCAGTTCACCAGATTCAATCTTCTTCTTTGCTTCAGAAGCGATTGCATCCTTAGTGCCGCCGGGCAGGGTAGGGACGATTTCCTTGATGTCGTCTGCAGACATGGTAAACACATCCTCAAAGTCATCGCTGGTCAGACTGTTCTTGTAATAGCGCTCGACACCAAGCTTCTTAATGACCGCCGGGTCATCAATCAGGATCCAATTCTCTTCAAAGAACCGACGCTGGTTGCCGCGCATAGAGACAAGCTCGCGATACTCCATTTCCTGAACATCGCCAAAATCATCCCACTCAACCACATAACCCGGGTTAAGCTTGGACTTGTAAATCAGATTGCCAGCACAGCCGCTTCGGCACTCAACCATAGTATCGTTTGTAATCTCTACTGCGGGAGTGGCAGCCACAGGTGCGGATGCAGATGTAGCAGTCTTGGGCGCAGCAGTTTTTGTAGTAGCACGTCTTGCCATTATTTCCTCCTATTTAATTAAAAAAGCGGCAGGGAAGGACCCCGCCGCGTATATAGAACTTACTCAGACAGGTTGTAAACACCGAAATCACGATCAAAGATGACAGCAATACCGGTACGCTTCATCATCAGGAACTCCTGGCTCATATCAGCATTGTTCATCGGAGTACCCATCAGCATAGTGACGTCACCCTCGGTAACGCGCTTGATGGGCTTGGTGTCGCCTGCAAAAACATACAGGACATTGTCGTCGAGGATGAAATCGTCAGTGCCGCTCTTATGACGCTGCTTCACGGCAACCAGCTCGGTGCCATTGAAACGGCCGAAGTGACCCATTGCATACATCTCTTCCTTGGCGGAATCAGACACAACAGCAGTCTTGATCTTACGCAGAGCCTTGCGAGTGCCAACAACCACAGCAGTCTCGCCGGTAGAAGCCTCGACATGATCGATCAGCTCCAGCAGCTTGTCCTCATCGAAAGAACCGGTCTCGGTGTAGGGGGTCTTCAGCTTCTTGAACATACCGACAAAAGCGTCGTAAGTAGCGTCCAGCTCCTGCTTGGTGAAAGACTTGCCGACCAGATCGACAAATTTGTTAAAGTCAATACGACCAGCCAGAATGCGATTCAGTTCCTCGTAGATCTTAATGGCGCGGAGCTGAGTATTGATAGTTATGTCCTGACCAGCCTCGATGCGCTGACGGCGGACGCCCTGAGTGCCCTCAGCAATATCAGCAACGGCGAACAGACACTCACGCTCGATATGGAACTTATTGGTGTCACCCAGAGAGAGATTGCGATCCTCAACCATATTCATGAAGAACTCATCACCCTTCAGACCTTCCTCGTGGATGACGTTCACCAGTTCCTCAATGATTGCGAAAACGCCGTTGCATCGACCATCACGAATCGCCTTGATATCCAGCTTGGTAGAGCCGCCGTTTGCCTCAACCAGAGCCTTGCGCAGAGCTTCCTGAGTATCATTTACAGAATAATCACCGGCGACGTGACCCTTGTAGCCATCAACAGCCAGCTTGATCAGATTAGAATCAATAGCCATGGTATAAACCTCCTATAATAAAAATGGCCGCCCGTATCAAACGGACGGCTTTATGTTATTTCTTTGAACTTTGGTATCACTTCAGAGTGATCATGTAGTAGGTGTAGCGACCATCGCCAAAACCAACGGTCTCGACGAAATCGATGCAACCGAAGGTCTTGTCGTCAGCGGTCTCCTGAATCTTAATTTTGGTACTGCCAGCAGCGAAACCAACAAACTTGCCCTTTGCAGGTGTGCCGTCAAAAGCCTCGGCAGTGGCAGAGAAGCCGCCCTTAGAAACATTCAGAGAATAGACACGCACAGGACGGCCTGCCTCGTTGACCCACTCAGGCAGATAGTGTGCCGCGGTCTGATCATAGAACAGCTCAACGCCAGCGGTCAGATACAGGTCAGCAACGGTGGAAGTTGCGGTAGGAGCGGTAGCCTTGTAGACCTCGCGACCCAGCTTCTCGCCCAGAACGACCAGCTGAGCATTGTCAATCTCGGCTGCATTAGAATCGTTGTAGAAAATTGCGCTCTCCAGCTGAGCACCATCCAGGGTGCCACCCAGCTTATCAATGCGCACAACAGCATGCTTAGTATTAGCCATAATTATGTACCTCCTAAATTTTGGTAAATTACTTATTGCCGAGATAGTGCTCAATCAGACCACCATACGCGACATCTGAACCGTTCTGGGTGCCACCCACGCCAAAGCGGACAGTTCCTTTGTTGTTTTTATTTGGAACATAAGAAAACTCAGCAGACTGACGACCAACCAGTGCATAGCACTTAGTCTCCAGATCGGCATAAGAAATCTCTTTGTTCTCCTTCAGTGCGGCATATTCCGCGTTTGCACCAAGCTTCTCGTCCATAATCGCGAACAGCTCATCACGCTTAGCTTTATCTGCCGCTGCGATTGCTTCGGCTTCGGCCTGCTGATAAGCTTCCAGCTTGGGCTTCATCTCGTTCACGACAGCAGTTGCAGACTGGAATTCCTTAGTCAGTTCGGTCATCTTGGTATTCATCTCAGTAAAAGCTGCAGTAATACCAGACAGAACTTCGCCCTCGTCCCAATCCATATAAGACACCTTCTTGCGCTTAGCGTTTTCGAAATCCAAAACAACATTGTCACCGTTCATAGAGTAGGGAATACCCATCAGCTTATAGGTGGAGTAGTCCATGACGATAACCTCGTTATCCTGAATATCGTTCATCCAATAGCGGGGAACCATATATTCGGGGTCCCACTTGGAGGGAGTCTTCTGTTCGGCCAGAATAGAGCTAACCTCGTCGGTCAACTGCATAATGGTCAGAGTAAATTCCTGTGCTCCAGCGGGTTCGCCTTCTGTAGTCGGTGCAGTATTTTCAGTGGGAGCGGTTGTGCCCTCATCCGCATTAGCAACAGTATTGTTAGTTGCAGGAGCTTCGCCTTCACCCTCTGTGGGAACAGAATTTTCGGTGGTCTGGGTCTCTGGCTCCTGTACGGCATTCTCTGCCGGAGGAGTCTCGATCTCGGGATTCTTGGTCGTGGTGTTCTCTGTTACGACCGAATTCTTCTCATTTTCATTCATCGGTGTTATATCTCCTTTCTCCTCGTCGGATGGATTTTCATTTTGTGCAGTGTAATTCTGCTGAAGAGCCTGATACTCATAGAGCCGCTCTCGAATCTGTGAAGTGATGTCTTCAACAGAAAAATTGGCGGTAACACAGCTTCCCGTCATAGCTGGCTGAATTTTCGGATCAGTTGTAGACAGAATGCAGCACCCGTCAAAAAGAAAAGACCCCACAGGAACGTCGCCGTTCTTATCTGCGGGGCCACAGGCCATATCTGTTAATTCAACGCTGTGATTTTTAGTGCCATCACGAGTGAAAATATCGACTGGGTCATTGAATTTAGTCCAAATCAAACCATCGACACGAAGATATTCACGTTCGGTACCGTTTCCATCATCCTTAACAATCCAGCGGGGGTTGCAGGATTCAGGAATAACGCCATAAGCCTGTCCAGCATAAACGTACTTCACATCTTTATCGGTGATTCGAAGTTCGTGCTCATGTCCCTTGAAGTCCTTGTCTTCTTCGTCAAGTTCGTCAACAACATAGCCAAGAATAGGTGTATTGCAAATGCTTGGAATGGCTTTTGAAATAACATCCTTAGTAAAACTGGTCTTATTTCGATTTGAGCCCGTATGCATCACATCAATGCTGACATCAATGAAGCGAAAATCAGAATTTGAGTATTCATTTTTCTTAGTGAAAGAAATAGGGTATCGCTCTTTCATTCTGTTTTCACCTCCGTTTCGTTATCAAAATAAAAGCCCTGACGAATCGCAATTTGCAACTCAGCCAGAGCATTCTTAAATATATTATCGTTAATGAAGACATATTTGTTTACCGGATCTATTCGAAGAAGCAGCGCTCCTCGATCAGTCAGAAACTTAGCCATCCCGGCGGCGTGAGACCCATGAATGATGATTTCAAAAATCTCTTCTTCCATATCAGCCCTCCTGTCGATCAGCGCTTACATTGCCTGCGTCAGATAAGCCCTCGCCTTTACTTGCATTTGTTGGGCGACCGCCTTCATCTCCGGCAGAACCAGACTGAGTATTAGAACTCTTAAGAGGTATCTCGTTATTGCCAAGACCGAGGATTTCGTTTTCAAGATAGGTCATGTTTTCGTAATCAGTACCCGCGTAACCTGCAGTTGCAAGAGCAGCAGTTCGAGTTGGCATACCGTATGTGGCGTCCTTTAAATATCGTTCATGCATTTCAGCGATATTGTAATGAGTTACAGGCAAAAAGTTGATACGGAACTTATAAGAACTCGACACAGACTTCAGCTTTCTGTTCACCCAGCGTTCCAATTGCCGCATAACAGCAAAAACAATCATCTGATCATTTACAGTACAGAGATTTAATGTGGTGGCAGATGGATCTTCGCCGCCACCAAACAGGATTTTGTTAACACCGGCTGTAGTAAAAAATGTAGCCTCTGCCTTTGCAACTTCATTTGTGTCGCTATTGACGCCGCTCTTTTCGAAGTTCCAATCGGTAAGCTTCATAGGCGTCAAGATTGCACCAATATTAGGCGGTAAAACATTCGTCATCATGTCGTAGAACTCTTTGGCGTCATTGTAATCAATAAGAAACTCGCCCTTGTCGCCAAGCGGAATTTCCATAGCGAGAGCTTTGTAGTTGTTGGTCTCACTCGCGTTTTTACTGATTGCACGATAATCTTCAATATCTGCCAGAGCACTAAACAGGCTCACAAACGGTGGAATCGGAATATAATCGTGCTCATTTACTTTGATACAAATAGACTTTGTGCTATCGAGCTCTTGCCATTTGTACAACTGAGTATTTGTCTTATATGTGTTATACATAGTTTGGAACTCGGGTGGGTAGTTTGGCAATTTATCTTGATTTGAATCGAAGTATGAGAAATCGAACGCGAAATTATATACGCCATCTTCAATACTACTGATTTTACAATAATCCGCATCAAGATTTTGAAAAGCCACACTGTCGTTTGTTTCCCACTCATATCCATAATAAACATCATCACGGAATGCGATGGTAAACATTTTCGTTGCTTCGTGTGGCAAATTCATAAGTTCGACTGCGGCAACACTAGAGTAATACGCTTTCTTGAGCTTGTTCGCATTAACCGTCTTAGAACGATCAAGCCCATAAGGAGAAATAGTATAAGAAAACGTGGGCATATTTGCAAAATATTGAATCAGTCGGCGGTAGTAATTCGAAATATTGAACAGATACTTGCTCATCTTTCGAAGCTGCTTTTCATAGCTGGCGGGATTACCAAGATATGTAACGAGCTGATCCTTAGTGTATTTGGTATATGTCGGATTTGTTTCTGATGTTGATTCAAGGTTACGAATACCAATCTTGGACAAATTAGCATAAACACCGGTAAGAAGGTCCTGATATGTAATATAAGAACTCTTGCCGTCCTTTGCGTTTGTCACACGGACCTTTTTCTGCATTTTATCTTCAGCCATTACAGACCTCCCTTCCTTAATATTGGTGCTCTAAAGTCAAACGTGAGAGAAGTGGGTCTCCTGTTTTTCTTTTCCATACTACGTTCGACTTGTTGAGCGATATAGTAGTTATAAGACAGGGAAGAGTAGCGGTCTTTACGACACCCGGATTTCTCCTTGACCTTAATTACGTTGTTTATTGTTTCATACCCCAGATTAACGAGTTCGTTTACGGCCAAGCCTGTATTGATGTACGGCATCTGTAGTGTGGCTCGTTCACTGGGAGACATCTTATCATAACCTTTGTAGAGCTTGCGTAATTGATCTTCGCAACTATACTCACTCTGAAGCAAGTGAATACGTCCCTGCTGGAAACCGCTACGGAGCCCGATGGCCACGTCACTGTTAAACTGTGAGCTGCCCATAATGGCCCAAATAACCTTCTTAGCATTTTTATCAGAACAACGATCGGCTACGTCGGGATTGTTGCAACAGCTAATAGCAGGATAGGTTTCACCGGTTTCGGGGTCGTATATATCTTTCATGAGCAAATCAATCAAGGGAATGCCCATAGAGCGAGCATCGATGCCAAGGTAGTCGCAGTCGAAATAATCAAAATAACGACGCAACTTCAAAGCTTGGTCTTGAGTAATCATACCTTCGACGTTTTCGGAGTAAACGAAATTGCTTGTATAGCGCCCTGATTTATTTGGCACCATGCAATTCAGGAAAATACTTGTTGCGTCATTGTCGTTATTTTTAGAACTCATTAGTGCGATATCAGCAGTTAAAATGCGAATCTCTCCGTTTTTCTTTTTTGGAACGTCAGTCGCAGTAGGGGAGAGCACAATATTTGGCGCGTAGAATGCTTTTTCAATGACACGAGTTTTGTTGATATCATCGAATTGAAATAGTCCACCTTCGGTAGCTCCAAGCCATTCGACCATCATTTCCATTGCAAATTTCAGGTCAGAAAAACTGGACTCAGACATTTCATCTTCGACAGCCTCCTTTAACAGAAGTCCCTCTTTGATACTCATACGATAATCAAAAGCACAACAGAAATATTTTTTACTTCGATCAATCATGTTCACAAAATAGTCTCTACATTTTTCATAGCTCCAGTGATTCTGAAACCATGCAGAGCTAAGATAGAATTCTTGATTTCGTTCAGCAAGATGCTTATACTGCGGCTTATCCAAATAACCGGGATGACGAACAATATTCAGGAACTTCTTCAGAACCATATTGATAATATCTTCGTCCATCATTCTATATTCGTCCACAAGTATCAGGTTCGCTCTCGCGCCACGCGCTGAGTCTGTAGCAGTTACAACTTTGACGTAACTGCCGTTTTTAAATATAATTTCTGCTTTCTGATTATTTATATCTACTTTTTTGATTTCGGATTGTAACAAAGGGCTGTTTGGCACAAGCTCTTTCATTATTTTTTCATCCAAAATATTTATAGACTGGGTTCGTACTTTACAAGCAATTACGCACTTCGTGCCCGGCCATAAAATACATTTGATAACAATGAAGACTGCAGTCAGAAAAGATTTGCCTAGCATTGGTTGTTAACCAGTAGTTTTTTATCTACTGCTCTGGAGATTTCTCTCATTTACATCGGGCTGTCAATTCAGTCCCAGATTGGCGTACATTTTCGCGTCGGACACTCTTGGTGGGATTATATTTATTCACCCACTACGCTCTACGATGGCGGGAAGCCTTGCGCAATCTTCTCGCTTATCTCGGTATTAGCAGTTAAGCTTTCACCGATATTGCCCGATTTTTTCATTCAAATAGAATGGCGGCCTATAGATTTGACCGCGAGCGGCAATGAAGCAGAAGCCTGTACATCTCACCATCAAAAATAAAAGAATCTGCTGAAATAGTTTCAAATTCAGATTCAAATATTCTTTGGCAAAACGCTGCGGATTTTTTCGGTACATTCCGCAGTGCCAAGCGACTGCATTCATTATCTTTTCTGATTTTGTATTTGCTACTTCCTTGTCTGTTAATTTCTTTTCACTCAAGGCGAACCACCGCCTTCTCCGACACCAAAAATGGCCTCGCGTAAACTATTATCTGCGGAGTCGTCTTCAGCTGTCTCTGGTTTATGCGCAGTCCATTTCTCCATTTCTTCGTCGTATTCGTCTTGATATGGATTTTTTAAATGGAACATCTTCAGCAACGTACCTAGCACCCATACTCTGAAATATTTTCCAATACCATCAACATCCTGCCATTCAGACGCAGGTTCCGGAATCGGTTCTTCTTCTTCCCACTTCTGAATCAATGTGCCAAATGTATTCGTCTCAGCCAGCGCATTATCATTCGTCTGGTTCGGTTTAATTTGAGCCGATCCCATCAAATTCTGTAGATTATCATTAGCTTCCTTGATTTTCTTGGTATCGCCAGTAGCGTCGGCCTTTTCACAGTTCAGTTCTGCCTTTGCGATACGTTTGAACAGAATCTCCTGTGCAGCCGTCTTGCATTCGTGACGAGTAATCAAGTTCTGATAATGCTCATCAAGAAAAAGATAGTCACGCTCATCCAGCCCCGCTCCCCAAAATTTGGTCATTTTCATAGTAACCTTAGTACCAGTGGTCTTGCCAGCTGCGAGCGCATCCTTTTTCTCTTGGTCAATCGTATTATCATAGGTTTCACCAGCATGTTGCCGAATATTTGAGAACCCCATATACAGGTTGATCTTCGGCGTAGACGTCTTAGTAGAACGATCAGCCATGGCGAGAATATCGTCGGAATAGACCAGATCAAACATCATGCATAGACGCTTAATGGCCTCATCTTCGTTGCCATATTTTTTTGCATAGTAATCGAATATTTTAGTTCGACACTCATTACACCACGGAAGATAACCGTCATTTCCGGCAAACCATTGGCTCTGCGTTTTTGAGAAATTAGTTTTCCGAACATTATAAATTTTCCCGCAGCACATGCATTTTCCACCGCTCCAAGAATCAGGGATTTTTACACGAGGAGGCTTCTTATCTGCGGTAGTTCTGGCCATAGTCAATCACCACCGTTCCATCATCCGTCATGTCATCAAAACGATATCTTATTTCATTCCAGAGTTTAAGAATCGCATTCAGCTTCTTTGTTTTGCGGAATTTTGTATATACAGAGCCCGTAGTAGGATGCTCCCCAATTTCTTCATAGAAAATTCCCATAGAACGGATAAACAACGCCGTTCGTCTGGAATAACAGTAGAAGTAATCGCCTCCCAGATCTTTTACAAATTTTTCTTCCATCTCTTTAGTTTAGAACCCCCTTTTTAATTTAATTTCGTGGGTGCAGGTTGCGGGGACGATCCGCACTATACTGGATTATGAGCCCAGCCAGCACACCGGCGCTGTCACCTGCGACATATAAAGCCCACCTGAAAAGATGGGCTTAAATTTTATTTATTATTTTCTCTTTTGAAGAATTCATCCCATTGTTTTGCCATCGCCATTGCGACGCCATGGAATGTTTTGGCTCTATTTTTCGCATCCTCTCCACGTTTAGCTGCACCGCGATTTCTCACAATGCCTTTATTAGCCGATGTTCCACTTGGACAATAAGGTCCTTGCGGAGGTACAGCTTCGACCGGCACCAAAGAAGGGAGCTCCTTTAGCCACAGACAGGTCTTTTTAGTCCACGGATGCAATTCTCCATAGTATTCGTATGGCTGTATTGTTTGTGTAGGTTTAGGCATTTCATAAACAGAACTCGGAATGGGGTTTTCCACGCAGATATATTTGATGGGAGCATTATAAAATTTCATAAAGAAATCTTTTGCTTCCAGACCTTTCTGATACCGTTCTTGGTTCAGCTTATGTCCAGCCTATAGCCATCGTGCGCCCGCATTCGACAGATATGTGCAGGGAGGATGAGCTATTAAAAGATCCCAGCAACCAATATTATGAGTAGCTCCATCCATAGTAGTTACGATTCCGCTGTTTATAGTAGCAACTGCGTCACTTAAGATATGCTACTCTGGGTGTCCACCAGACGGGGCCTGAACATCGCAAGAATAAGCTTCATGCCCAAGTTCTCTAAAGGCGTTGCATACTTCCTGCGATTCTTCGCACGCAATTAAAACTTTCATTTGCATCCTCCACAAAAATAAAACGCCCCAGACCAAAGTCCAGGACGTCAAAAATCTATCAAATTATAATTTTACTTGGTTTCTCTAGCTTGCAATCATACAGACAAGTCAAACCATCATCGGCAATAACAGCTACGGCCTGCTGCGGGATATCATTCTTACGAATACCAACAGCGAAACTATCAGTACCACATACACAGCCGCTCTCGATAACCTTCGTGCCATGCACTGTAGTCATTCCATTCGTGTGGCGATGTCCGAGGAAGACTAGATCAATGGGCTGTTTCACCATCATGGTCAAGTGTTCAACGACGTTAGCAGGGGAATCCTTATCTCCATGTGCATACATCACCAGACTATGACGAGCCTTGAATCCTCCAAATGTAGGATCGAGCTTATCTGTTTTGATTTCAATGCCAGCCAGATTCTGTAGCCGAGCCTTCATATAAAACGGAATCAGCGCTTCAAGTTCATCGCCTGCCACCTGATCCTCTTTGCTGGGAAATACTCGTGAGTGGTTACCACTGACCGAATACACATCAATATGCTGACATACCTCATACAGCTCAGCGACAAAGTTACTCACTAGCTCTGCGGCCGTCATAACCTGTTCGATGCTATTCTCGTTATTCTGCACTCTGGTGTTTACATGGATGTGGCCATTGATGAGGTCGCCAAGTAGTAACACATGAATCTTCTCAGCAGCATGGCGTTCTACAATGTTAAACACCTGAGCAACGTAGCTCTCCAATCGTGCTTTCAAAATCTCACGGTTAAATTTATTCCAAGCAGAATCGATTCCAGCACCCGTATGTAAGTCAGACAAACATACAATCACATCATGCCCGCTGCCTTCATACTGTACAACATTCAGAAAATCCTCCTTGTCGTATGGAACAACCTTGGCGGCGATTAGTTCTTTAATGGCTTCAACACGGGCAACATCTCGGTAAACTCTATTCGCCGCAGTGCGTTCGTCCTGCAGTTTGACCTTCTCTATTTTCAGTCGCTGCAACTCGTTTTGAATTGTCTCTTCGTTAGTATGTCCAACAGCATAGTCATAACCGGCCTTCCATGCTTTGTAAGTCTTGCGGTACCGGCATTCTCCATAGTCAGAACCGGTTGCTTCATTCAAAAACATGGCGGCTTGATCCTACGTTAACTTCCGTTCACCGCAAGCATCGCCAATACGCATCATATAGTCGTCAAAAGTCTCTTCGTCCTTCTTTTTAAATTCGTCCATTTAGCACCTCAGATCTCAAAATTGGAGATAGTGCGTTGAGTGCGATTGAGTTCGTATAGAGCCGCCTCAGCCTCAACATTCCCAGGAAGCTGAGTCAGAACAGACTTAATCTCCTCAGCATACCACTTATGTGTGGTGCGGGTAATATGGACATTGGGAATAACCTTCCGCAGATAAGTAGCCTCGTTCTTAGTAATTTCAACCATAAATATTAGTTCTCCTTTTTAATTTAAAATCAAAGAGTGAAATATACAACACCCTTTCATATATTAAGAAAGTAAAGTTCATTTCGTGCATTTCGTTGTTTTTCGTCTGTATTTCGCCAGACGTGTTCGTTCCTTCTTAGCGGCGCATCCTTTGCAGTATCTACTGGCGTTTGGCTTCTCTGAATGATACTGTTCGCCACATATTGTGCAATAACACTCTTTCGGGTCAAACAGCTCACGTACGATAACGCTTAGATTAAGCCGATTATTTTCCAGTGTCACATTGAACGTGTACGCAATCGTGTCATTCTTATCAAGAGTAAAATTTGGGTACTGATATAGGCATCCAATATCATCAGTACCTGTTCTGTTCAACAGGTGATAGCTGTCTGAAATCTCCTTCATGCCCCGCACAGTATTATAGCCGTCATCCTAGTTTTTCCCGGTGCAATACATAATCTCTGACTGCTCTTCAAAGCAACCACCAAAACGCTTCATCTTGAACTCGGTATCCAATGCAAAGGTATCGCTTCCGTACAGTCGGCAGAAGAATATCACCCCAAACAAAACGCGAAGCTGTGCATAGTTGATATGATACTTCCGACGCGCCTCTGTAATATACTCCAGATCTTTCTGATAAAGCACAACTTGATGTACGTCAAGTATTGGTGCATTATTTTTGCGGCCTCTGCTGAACGTCTGAATCAAGTGGCTGCGATCATAGCTGACAGACTCAGGATTTTTCATCCGCTCATAATAAATCGTGGCACATTCAATGGGAGAGAGGGAGGTTCGCCTCAGCAGGTTTCGCAGCATCAGATTTGACTCGTGATAATCTTGCCAATGATCAAGCAGCATGTTTTCGTTACAATAAAATGTCGTATAAGCCATTTAATCTCCTATTATAGATTATCCGTAAATATAATTTTTGATACCAATATAGATGAAGATGAAGATACTTTTCCATAAACGAAAATGGTATAGTCCTCCAATATGCAATTAACGCGGTCATATTCATTTTTACACATCCTCCCAGCCCACAGATTTATGAGCGAATTTTTGAATACGCCGAGCTTCGTCCCAGCTAAACATTATCTCGCCGCAATTCGCACATTTCATAGCGGTAACATTTATGGCTTCGACTTCCTGTCCACGACAGTGGAATGTATATGTTAGTCCATTTGTCAGTGTCATGATTCCGCCACACTTGGGGCATTCCATCTGTTGCGAGGGTTCTTCCTGTTGCGTTTTCTTCTTTTTGAATAGATTAAACATGATAAACTCCTTTGTTATTTTACTCTTGCTTCGTAAATTCTCGGTTCAGCTAAACTATATCGTTGACCAAGATATTCATACTCGCCGTTCGGATCGTGAACTGGCAATTGCACGGGAACAGGTTTGATATTTTCAACTACGCCAGCACCAGCCATATGCCATAAGAACTTCTTGAATTTATTGGGATACTTCTCATAGCAAAGCACCACAAGAATATTGGCCAGCTCTCTCACATCTGGACACACCAGCTTGCACTTGTTACGGTAGACATTGTAAATCGCCTGCCAGTTGGTTTCATAGGTCTTAGCTTCTTCTTTTGTAATTTTATCTTTTAGCTCGGTCTTGTAGAGCTGCCAGTTATGGCATTTCTTTTCGAATTCGAGCTGGATCTTGCGGTACTTGTCAAAATCTAGAAAGATATCCTCAATCTCATCAAAAACAGCTTGGTCATAACCTACGGCGTCATCGTACATAATATGCCAATCAAAGTTGCCAGCCGATTCTTTACGCCAACGAACTCCACGTTCCCAACGTTCCAAACTCATACAAAGTAGATTCATATTGCTGTGCGCTTTGCTTAGATTGTGAAGCCGTGCATAATAGGGACCGTTGTATTTAAAGAAATATGGCATTCCACTTGCTTTTGCCCATTTACTGATCTGACGAGGAATAGGGTAGAGCACACCGGTTTTTGCGAAATCCACAGCTTTCCCGTTTGCTACAGAAAGAAGATCAATATAGCCCTCATATAACTGTTTTGTTTCCTCTGTACGTGCGACCCGGTTATGATATACAGATGCCATGTTGCTGATCTCGCCAATCATACTTTTTAAACCACGAAGAGTACAAGCGAGCTTATTTTCAAGGTTGTCTATTTGGGCAAGACTAGTTACTTTGTCTTCAATATCAATAGTAACATATCCATCATCAGGGATAGTATTGATAATAATTGGCTCATTTGACAACAGCGTTAAGTCTCCATCATAATCGGCTCCAGACAAGCGTTGCGGGGTTATTGAAAACACGTTAATCATGCAGCAGTTGACGAGATGACTGCAATATTTTTGTGTCAATTCATTGTCAACACCTTTTAGCTTAACATGCTCTTGGTGACATATATGTGGGTTGCGTCCCAATGCGCGTTCACCTAAAATAACACCGCGTCTATCAAAGCTATAAAACTCATCGGCTTTAAGGCAACCCTTTATAGGAAGTTCCGCAATAGCCTCCATTAAAGCTATTTGATCTGGAAGCAGAAATTTAAATGTCGCGTTAAAAAATAGCTTTCCACACTTAAATCCATTGCGATATTTATCGAGGAGACTATGGAAATAATCTTTAACACTTGGCTCATGAACCATTTCTGGATTGCGCATAATAGCCGCAACATAATGATTGAGTGGTTCAGTATTATCAGATAGTGCGCCAAGAAAACAGTATGTAAAAATCGGATCGCCACGTACGATCTTTTCATACCAATCTACTGATTTATCTGCTAGATGTTTAAATTCATCAAATGGAACATTCTGTAGGTCTTGGATAAGCTGGTAATTTCCTAAGCTAACTAAAACCTCTTTATCTGCTTGATAATTCCATTTTGCAATACCTAATGCATGATCGTATTTCAAAGCAAGTTCTTTGTAGCGGTTCCAATCATTAACAGTTCCGTCTTGCTTAAAATATTTATATCCCTTGTACATGCTTTCACAAGCAATAAACATCGGCTCTGCATCACGAGTCACGGAATGTTTGATACCCCAAATGTCGGTGATTTCAGTAACACCACGCTCTTCGTAAAATGAAACATAATCCATTTCATTGAAAACACCTTTGAAATATGGCATACGAAACACCATGCTATTGATTCGTTCCGTTGTCCCAATTCGGTGCTCTACTTCGCGCATCAAAGAAGGATGAGCAATACCGCATCCATCAAACATATTGATTTCAATGTCTGTTTCTTTTTTAGCGATTGCTTTTTGTTTCCAAGTGCGTTTTGCCCCGGTTTTCTGATCTACGAATTCGACTTCTTCGTCACGAACATATTTAATCTTTTGATTTGGAATAGTTGTAAAAGTATCTGGTACAACAATAATTTTCGGAAACCATTCTCGAAGTGCGATACAATGACAACTTGAAAGCACAAGGCCGCGATAAGCATAATATTTACTAAGCACCGTCGGCTTGTCCTTGAAATCCAAATCCATACTGATTCGCTTATTAACTTCTGGCCAAATGTGAGATTCAACCATTGAGAAAATAAATTGACGAATCATAGAAGCGCTACGGTCGCCAAAAGAAAAATGATATTTACCGATTTTTGCGCCATGCTCAATCAAGTGACGGACTACTTTTGGCTTATTCTGAGCGCCAGTTGCATCGATAAATACAATAAAAGGATTGTAATCGTCATAGTTGTTTGACACAATTCTAATCTGACGAAGTAACATTGTATCAGACTGGAGCACTTGATATTGTGCATCGTTCGCAACTTCTGCCGGAATTTTGTAATTATATTTTATAAACAGACTTAAAGGATATTTGCGAACAGTGTAACTTTTAGGGCTGATCAACTATTTCACTCCTTTTACAACCAAATGGAATTGTTAATATTTCTTTTGGCGTCCAACCTCTATCATAACGGCTTCTGATTAAACTAGTGGACAGCCCTGTTAATTCAGACCATTCTAAAATAGATTTTTTCTCTCCATTGTATTCTATCATGCGAGTATTTCTTTTATTGTTGGCTTGTTCCAACATTGTTTTCCATTGACAATTTTCTGGACAATAGTTTCCATTATTATCAACACGATCTATGGTATATTGGCCTCTAGGAGCTGTTTCGTCATATCCTGTTTTATCTGCCCATTCTTTGAACTTTAAAAAATCTTGCCACTCATCGAAAACTTTAATACCTCGTCCACCGTAATTAGAATAATGTTTGTTTTCGGGCTTTGTACAACGAGACATCATAGCAAACCATACTTCATAAAGTCTTGATTTACCAAAACCACCTTGTGTAACATGAGAGCATCCACAAGTCTTTGACCGTCCATTAACCAGCAAAGAGCCTATAACATCAACTTCATTACCACAATCACATTTGCAATGCCAATAAACTTTTTGATTAAGATATTTTGGCGAACGACAAACCACAGTTAATTTTCCAAAACGTTGTCCTGTAAGATCTTTTGCCCATTTCCGATGTTTTAAGCATCCGCAACTTTTTGTATTTCCGGTTCTAAGTGCGTCTCCATCAACAATACATTCGTTTCCGCATTCACAAATACACTTCTATCTAGATCTGTGACGGCCATCAGCTTGGATGTAATCTTCCTCTTGATTTAATACAGTTAATTTCCCGAATTTTTTACCTGTTAAATCAACGAATTTCATTATTTCTTTCCTCCAGTAAGATCGTTCCAATGGTCTCCAAAGTGCGAATCGTCATCGCCGCCGTTCATATCGTCGTCATCACCATACATAATCTCATCATAAGCTTCCAGGCATTTACTGATAAACACCACTAAACAGGGAGTAACCACCAGTGCCGTAAACAATACTCTTCCTAGGATCTGATATGTCAACACAAATACGACAAGCATTTCGGCTATCGTAAACATCCAATCAACGAAACTTACACTACTTAAAGCTCCAGCAACGAGCACCATTAACGGTACGGATTGAATACGAATCTCGGCAATGTCATCTTGCTCCACTTCATCTCTCTTTGGTTCCTTATCCATAACACTTCGTCCTCCTTAGTCTTCATCGCCCCAGCGATCATACTTATGTGGTTTACGCCGTTCTGACTGCTTCTGTCGCTCATCACTTTCCTGCGCCTTCTCGACTTCATACAAGAACTGATTCTCAATCATACGTTGCTTGCGGGCCTCGCGCATATATGTACTCTTCGAAATTTTGTCTCGCTTGCGGTCACTCATCGTCGTAATCCTCCTCGTTGTTTTCATATTCTTCCAGCCCATATAGCTTGTGATACAAATATCGCGTCAGGGAAGGGGCCATCGGGGTGCCATCCTCCATCCAAAGCGTATCATAAAGCGAAGCACCACCAATCATCTCCTGCCACTCGGCATAAACTTGAATTGCATCGATAATGTCTTCGTATGTGACGGCATAATCGCGCACTGCGTCAACTATGGCAAACCCAATATTATAAATATCCTGTTTTGAAAAATTTTCTTCTTTCATGTGTTCTCTCCTTATAAAAGGGACTCGCAGTAACAAGGCCCTGTTAATTGTTCTATTTTGTGCTCGATTTTAGCAATTCTATCTTGTAGTTGTTCGATAATGGCTTCATATGAGTCTACTGTTGTTTTTATAGTGCGCGTATAACTCGTTACAAATTGAGACATATCATTCGCTCTGTTTACACGCTCGCAGGCGTTTTCAACAGTTTCTCGTGTTGTATGAATAAAATTATCTACAGTATCAAGTCTGGCGACAATATCTGGCACAATCGTTATTTCTGATTCATCCAAAATTCTTACCTCCTGTTATAGCAGTCTTTTGCAAATACAGCTGTTCATGTATTTATTTATCAGTTCAAAGTATCGTTTGTACATTCTTTCGGCAAATGGACCATAGAGTTTCTGTCCGAATCGTTTACCCTCTAATATAAGGGACACACTTCTATTTACTATAAAAGTCCTTGGTGGCTCACCATATTGGTGCATTGTCATTTTTTCTTCATCTATATCAAACCTGAAGTCCTCAAATTTTATTTTTCGCTCTTCTTCAATCTCGTTATGTAATTGCATGGCCGCATCTGACATTGCAATTTCCAAGATTTCGTCGTCGAATTTGCTTTCACGAACATATTTACTCATAATAGACTTCTACATACACATTCAGACTGTGCTTCTTCCATCGCTTGACGAATCACGTCGTTTAAACACTCTGGGATGATATGAAAGGGTTTGAAATTGTTAAACTCGTTCGCAGCCATTATGTTAAAGATGTTTGTAAATCTCATTTTCTCTTCTGAAATATATCGAGCGTCTTCTTCGCCATATAGCGGCACAAGCGCTTTAAAAAATTTCATAGAATCAACCGGCCCCAAACATTCATCAAAGTAGAAGATCGTATATTCTACGCCGAATTTGACCTTATCGAACTTTTGCCAAAATTCATCAGGGGATTTACAAATCACGGTCACTTTTCGATGCTTCTGCGTAGAATTTAATCCTTCGTACCACGCACATACCGGGTCATAATTGTTTGGATGTACGAATAAAACACGCATATGTTCTTCTCCTTCATAAAGTCTTCTTGGGTATCGATACTGCGAACCGTATACTAGTGTTCTGGCTTTGTTGTCAATTCTATGTTTATATTTATTGAACAAATTACGTATTCTATCAATCATATCAAGCTATCACACACGCATTCATCCTGTGGCACTTTTTGAGACGTAGTTGGTGGTGTAAGTACAACTTCGCTCGGGTCATAAGTGACCATAGAACAAGCAGCAATTTGGATATCTGGGAAACACATAAACTGAAAACAACGATCAATGTCGTCAACAACAAGCGGCTTGTTTTCTAGATGCAATCCACGATAATGATCGAGAAATTCACTTGTCACTAATATATAGACTTTATATTCTCCACGCTCTCTACTTTGTAAATCCACTATAAAACATTGATGGTTAATACTATACCCATAATATTGAACATCCAAGGCTCTAGCGATTTCTTTTATGTAATCTTGCGCACACCGAACGGCAGTGCTGCGTGTCGGCACCAAGATATTGCAGTTGTTCTTAACGGCGTATTGGCAGATCGCATATGTACGTCCGCCGCCTCGTGGCGTTAGTATTCTTTCCATATTGCAAAACATCCTTTGTTCATAACAAGCTCTCGCATATACATTCGTTTTCTGATTCTGGATAGTAGGGGATTGGACAACCGTATTGAGCTACACGTCGATCTTCAGGGCAATTCCCTGGATGGAGTATATGTCGTGGATGAAAACGTAGGTCATGACCAAGCTCCCAGCGGAATCCTTGATAATCGAACCAGATAGTATCTTGATTTTTGCTCAGAGCATCATAGAGATTGTTTATCATAGCATCGAATGTCATATACCACTAGCTCCTTAATCGTCAGTAAAAGCAGAGAACGGAACAAATTCGATATTTTCAGGAAGTGATACGATAAGCTTTCTTGCAACTGCGATGCCATGACCAGCGTGATAAAACGTCATATAACGAGTGAGTTGCTTTAAGGCTTTTGCGTCAAAATTATGTAATTTACATTCAACAGGAATCAGCTCGTCGTTACGATTTATCCACGCATCCGGCTTGTGTTTAGGATTGTCTTTGTGACTGACAATCTTTCCATATCCAAGTTCTTCTGCTTTTTCTTTGAATAAATCTTGATAATATAATTCGTTTTTGAAATAAAAATTTCTTGCGATTTTCTCAAAAGTAGCTTCATATAATTCATTAAAAACTACATCGCCACGATGGTGATAAAGAGCACTTGTATTTTTCAAAATAAGCTTTGCGGAATCTTTATTGTCCGCACGAAGAGCAAGAGCTAACATATGAAAGCGATCAATATGTTCCCCATCAATATAAATTTCAAGCTCCCCATCTTCTTCAACAACTTGATAAACGTGACCCATCATTGTTATTTCGTCTACGATCTTCAGCTCGTTAGTCATGTTTGTTCTCCTACTGCTTGCGCAGTCTATGTAATCAGTCCAACAGATCTGCCAGTTTAGCGGTCTCGCTTCGTTCGCTGATTGGCATATACACAACACCAAACCGTTGCTGACCTGTGAGACATTCGATTGCCTTTTGAAGACCATTATTTGACTCAAATACAACATCATCAATCTGTCGCAGATCGCCATTGAGCCACAGGGCACTATCTCCGCCAACACGTCCAATTAGCAACTGAACATGCTCCTTAGTAAGATTTTCTGCTTCGCTGCAATAGATTATAGACCGTTTATAGCTTCGACCTCGAATTGGTCCAAGATGTTCCAGTTTAACCCAACCATCAATAATGGCACGCTCAAGAGCTACATCGCCGCCAAGAGTATCGGATAGTGGTCCTGCATATGGCATCAATTTTTCATTCGCAGTACCTGGCAAAAAACCAATCGACCTAGAATTCTTAACCTCGACGGTGTTGCGAACCCAAACAATTCTGTCGTATTTGCCTTTTTCAATCAAGTCGATAGCGTGATTAACCATCAGGAAATCCTTGCCGCTGCCATACACACCAAGAAGCAGTTTGATTGTGATATCGTCGTTCTGAAGTAGGTCAAAGGCGAGCTTTTGCTGATCATTAAGAGGTTTGATTTTCCCTGAGTATGCAGTATTCAGGTTCTTGTATTGCAGTGGATTCCAGCGTACCCCATCCCAGCGGATCGCTGCTGTATTTCCATCAGCATCTGCATTCGGAATAAGGATGTATCCATTTGTGGGTGTATCAAACAGGTTTCGCTGCTCGGCGTCTTTAGCGTACGCCATCGCCATAGCCTCTTCGCCACCATCTGTTAGAGCGACCTCAGTCCATCCAGTGTAGTCATTCTTTGTGGTTGCTGCGTTAGGGAAGATGAACTCGACTGGAAGCTGGAGAATGCCACTGGCGATATTGGCACAGCTCAAATCGCTGGTAACGAATTTGAAAGAATCAATCAAAGAAGAAATATAGGCGGCTTGGTTACTGCTTGCTTCGTCGAGCACAGTAGGTAAGTCATCCAGGTTTCGCTTCTGCTGATCCAACCACCACCGTGCGGTCGCCATGATCGTCGCGTCATTGTTATCGCTGATTGGCTTACCATCAAGAATATAGAATAGGGAAGTCATAGGGACCGCTACTACGGTATAGCTGCCATCGTCGCGATGTTCGGCAAGCAAGCGAGTGACTGTGCGGGTTTTGTAACGGATGTCTTCGGTCTTTTTACCGTTAGTTTTGATCTCTTCCAGCTCGTGTAGGGTCATATCTGCAATCAGAAAAGGCAGCGCAGCTGGTTCGAAGGCTGCGGCTCCTAGATCTAATAAGGCAGATGTGTCGTAAAAGTTCATTTGGCAAACCTCCATTTTTTGGCATGACTATTGAAAAGTGACTTTCTTGATTGAATGAATGGGCTCGCAGCTGTGGAGAACGCTGCGGGCTTTTCTCTTTATACCTTATTATACACCCGGACACGCATAATATCAATAGTTTTGCATAGTATACCGGAATAAAATATTTAGTTGTTAGTATTTAGATAATGAAGCGAAATCGTACAAAAACAATACAAAATTAAGCAAAATGTGCCCCAATTTGGCAAAACAAAGCCATTTCTACTGCGTTTTGGGATGTTTCTACTGCATTCCGAGCCCTGCCGAGTGGTAAAAACAGGTGAATTTGGCAGTAAAATACTATATAAAATGTGACGATAATACGATGTTTACCGGATCGAGTTCCGGAGCGATTTTGGGGTGTTTTAGGCGCTGTTGGGTACTGTCCGGTATATGTAAATGTTGCAAACTGGCAGTACCTGGTTTGATGGAATTTTGGTGCCAGCGAAGTGTGATCCGAAGGGTTTTAGAGAGGATGGGGAGATGGAATAACTGGTACACAGGAGGCAAACTGACCCCGCTTTGGAATTTTTAACCAGCCCCCCCTTATGGCCTGAAAAATCTAGGATTCATGCTGGTTTTCGGCGAATCGCACCTTCTGTTATTAGGTGTTATTCGGTGGCAGTCAATCGGGAATTTATACCTATTTATATATAGGCGAGGAGCGGCTTTGGATTTTATAGGGCGTTTGTAGGGCGTTTGTACACTTGTTGCAAAAATTTCTGAGTATGGCATACTGTAGTCACTCCAAGGGAACACGGAAAGCCCACCGGAACGGTGGTGGGCGGGGGCTGAGCGGGATGCCCCCATACTGAGGATAGCACTTTGAAAATTTAAGTAAAGTAGAACGGCCACGACGGCCACGGTTTTTGCCGAACATTGCACTTGTTGTACTTGTTTTCGCCGCGTGGAGATTTGCATATACTTGCCGACTATAGCCGACCGGATAAATAAGCTATAGGTGCGCCTCAGTAAAGCGCACGGTGACAGTGTTCACAAGTAGCCATTGCACAAAAGTCCTAGCTATATCTTTAGCGGTGGACGTGCAATCGCAAGTGTCGAGACACGCGGTACAAGCTGTCACTCTTACCCCAAATAAGGCTTAAAACTACCTCTTTGGGGTACAAAAGCAAAGTTTTTCAGTGCTCACAAGTGTAAAAAGCTTGTGGGTGCTTGAGACGGTGCAAGCGCAAGTTTGTACCGCGTCAAGTGTGGCAACACGGCCACGCTGAGCAACACATAAGCAAGAGAGGTAAAAATTATGACTAATCCTAAGAACGTCAAGACTACTGAGCTGGCCGCACTGGTTCTCGCAATCGCCGACCCTGAACAGGAAGTGTCCGCAATCACCAAGAAGTCTCTTGAGGACTTCAATGTTTCCGCCGTCACGGTCGAGGGTATTAAGAAAATCTCGGACGCCGTATATTCCGACATTGCCGCTATGGTGATGCTTCGCGAGAGCAAGGGTACGGCAGAAGAGGACATTCCCGCCCTGAAGGCCGCCGAAGATAAGGCACGTAAGTCCATGGCCGCATGGTTCTATGGCCTCGGTTCTCGTGACCCCAATAAACCCGATGGCAAGCGCCGCCCCCTGTATAGCGTGACCGTCCCTGACCTTGTACTTATGGGCGAAGTGTCCGCAGATGCAAGAGCAGACGCCAACAACGATGCAAGCAAGATTTCGGACTGCTTCTTGAAGTATCTCATCTTTGAGACTGCCCGCATTCTGAATGGACAGCCCCTTGCCCGTATCAGCGCCGCCGACTTCAAAAAGGCACGCAAGGCCGCAAACGACGCTAAGGCAAAAAAGGCCGCTGACACTAAGGCCGCCAACGAGAAAAAGGCCGCAGATAAAGCCGCTGAGGAAAAGAAAGCAGCTGACGAAGCAAAGGCAAAAGACGACAAGATTGCTCAGCTGGAAAAGAAAGTGGCCGACTACGAGGCTCGCAGCATCGACATTGTGGCGGTTGTTACCCTCGTCAACAAGAGCCACGCAACGCAGGAAGAGAAGCAGGCTATTCTGGACGCTCTGTATGGTCGTACCAAGAAGGCCGAAGAGGCTAAGACCGAAGATAAGCAGTAACTACCCATAACCGGATACCCTTTCGAGGTCGCACCGTTCAAAGCGGCCTCTTTCCAACGCAGTATGCGTAGCGCCTTAGAGTGTGGCGCATTTTGCACACTCAGAAAAGAGGTTATCATTATGTCATGCCCTTACATCATTCGTGAGAATATCGGCTTTGGCCGTGTTCGTGAGCATGGTTATTACCAGTTTGACGAGATGGTCTATGACCTGACCCACGGCTTTGTAAACACAGACGTCGAGGTCATCGCTCGTACCCTGTACAACGTCACCATGGAGAGCGGCGAAGAACTCTCCCAGCTGGACGACGACACAGTGTTCAAGATGTTGAGTGCCGGACTACCTGTCAAGTACGTCAAGAATGCAAGAGATGGGTATATCACATACTCTCGTCCTGAAAGCAAACCCGTTGCCAAGGTCAAAAAAGTCGGCGGTATCACTCGCACTAATGCAATCGCTCGACCCGTCAAACAATATGACCATCCCATCTTTGCTTCCATTTCTGACGGAACTAACTGGTACACAGTTGCAATCGTGGACATGTACAATAATGTCGCTCTGTACCGCTTTAATGACTTCGATGAAGCTGAGAAGCGTTTCAGAAGCGCTCTGGGTAAAGCATGGTTCAGCGCAACCATGTGGGCAAATAATACGGCCATCTTCAAGTGTATTGAAGGCGAGCCTATTTGGCGCTGATGTTTTTGTCCCGGGCATGACGTTAAACTGCTCACCCCTACAATCGGAACGCCTTGACGTGGCCTAGGGGCTTTGAACTGAGAGTCCGAAAGAAAGAGAGGTAAACACGCAATGAAAACAAAACCGACATTTAAGACCGGCAATGCGTGGGTGATTCAAGCAAAAGAGTCAATCACGTTTTGTGGTAACACTGTCAATCCTGGCGAACTTTATGGTTCGTTTGACGGTGTTCATTTCATCACGGAAGCACGTGCAACTGCTTCTGGGATGTATCCTTCCATGGCGATTCTAAATAATGGTTCTAAGTGGGTACGAATTTGCCCTACTAAAATCAGCGAATTTCTTCTCGATGCAATCCATCAGCACCGCATTCAGGTTTGGAAGATTAAATCCAAAGCTGAAAAGCAAGCTGAACTTGCAAAACGCCAAGAGAAAGTGATGTACAATCACGCCTTTAATGATAACTGTAAATCTTGTATTCGTCGGTTCAAAGGCAAAGGCATTGGTCGTAGTGCTGGCAATTCTCCAATTATTCTTTCGCGTGAATACCAAATCACAAGTCAAGAAATTTACGGCGGTCAGATTGATATGAATGGGAAAATCAAATTCATGAACAACAAAATGGCCCAATATATGGACGGCAATACGACTGACGGCTACCGTCCTCTCAATCCTCAGTTTCCTGTAAAATCTGGTAAACGATAATTGATTTTCGTCTTGAATTTATCTCCACTATCCATTACAATGTGGTTAGTCCTACTCCATTCCAGCATAGGAGGTAAATTCAATGGCTGAAAATAAATTCGTAGTAAAAACCATCAGCTGTCTCCGAGATGAACTAAAAGTCTTGACAGAGAATGAGTTCCCTACGAGAAAAGAAGCAGAAGGGTTTCGTGATTTGACCATGTACGCTATGAAGCTAAACTATGGCGAAAACCAGACCGTTGTTCGAGTCGAAATCGAAGAGCTTTGATGCTTCACGTCCCGGGGCATGACATAAAACCGCCCTAATTTAATAACCAACCCCAACGTCGCTTCAAGCAAACGCAAGAAGCGACGTTTTCTTTTTACCTCTTTTCTTTATGCCGTGCGATTAGCGGTCACGGGGAAGATAGTAACCGCCCCAACGCGAAAGCGTCAAAAAAATGCAATTAAACACAGTAGGAAAGGAGTCCACCAAGCATGTCTATCATTGCAATCGAATCCGCTTATGACCTCGCAATCATGTTCGGAGACAAAGAACTTGCTGCCGTATATCGTGAAGCACTTGTCGAGGCCGGCGTTCACTACGAAAGCAAGGCGACGTGCTGGGCTGACTGAAAGGAGACTTCAATATGAAATGGATTCTGACCGCCGGGGGTGGATACACTAGTTATCAGGCACAATGTCTGAGCCCGCTCATCTGGTTGCTCGTACTCGGTGCAATCGGTTACGGCCTGATGGAGTACCTCGAATCGAACCCCAAGACCGCGGCCAAGGTAAACCGCTGGATTGAAAGGAGACTGCATGTTCATTACGATGATGATTGAAGCATTCGGTGACGATGAAATCGGTAACATCGATTTTGATGCTCAGGACATCAAGACGCATGAAACTGAAGAAACCGCTATCGAAGAGTTTCATCGCCTCGAAAAGAAGGCGATAGGTTCTGGCGGCAATGGTTTTTACTATCGTCCGATTAAAATTAAAGTGTAAAGGAGAACACGCAGTAGTATGAATGAAATCGAAAATCGAATCGAAGAGTTGAATACAAAGCTCGACGAGGCCGTAGATGTCTATCTGTGCGTGAAAGCAGTATTCAATCTGTATCCTTGTATCAGATCAGAACTGGGCCTGCGTCTTGCAGCAAATCGTGTCTCTGCCGCAATCAACCGAACCGAAGAAGCATTACGGCAACTCGAAAAGGAAAAAGCTGTCACCGCGCCGCACTTCATTCTTCGTATTGAAACCCCCAATAAGATCCTCGAGTATGAGTACGTGGGCGAATACGATGCTTTCCTTGCTTATAAAAAGGCTTGCCTTGATATGAAGCTGAGCCGCAAATCTACTCGGGTTTCTCTGAGTCGCGGCGATACCGTGTTCAAGAGCGCTGACCTGATGTGACGCCGCAGAAAGGAGCTGCGAAGCATGAAGCGCATTCGTCCTGTCCCTGAAGACTCGCGAGTGATTGCTGTGTATCCTATTTGCAATTATGGCGGCGTCGAGATCCTTTCTGTCAAAGAAGATGTCGATGCTATCAGAGCCGAGGTTGCAATCAATACGGGTGACCGCCGCGAATACAAGGGATTCTACAAAATCAATCGAACAAAAACAACTGACCGTGCATTCTTCAAAATGTACGGTCTTCTTTATTATCTGGATCAGTTCCAGCGAATCCGATAAGGGGGCGCAGCAGTGTCTGAAACCTTCTTGGCAGTGTGTGTCTTGGCTATCTTGGCAATGGGATACGCGCTGTATCTGATCGGCGTAGCAATCTATATGTTGGGTTGCTGTCGCAAATTTAACCGCACAGTCGATGTGATTTCACATTGGCTTTTATCACTCTGGGAAGATTGTGTCTATGATGTTATCGTAGTCGCAGCCGCTTTGATTGTGATTATAATTTCGTTATACGGCACTTTCTAGTATATAACATAAAAAGAAAAGAGGAAATTAAAATGCTGTTTTACCGTGTCAAAGAAGAAGCTGACAAGAAGCCCATGTTTATCAAGAAGCGCAACGGTATCGAATACTGGTCCATCTACGTCGGTGGCGAATTGTTTACAGCAAACGAGGTGGCGCTGCGTCATCTGAATCCGGACTACATGTATCCGGTCGAAGTGAATCTGCGCAAGACCCAGTTCGTGTTCGGCGCTCGTATGCCGATGCCTGACGCAAATATCACCGCAATTCAGACGAAGAAGAACGAGGAGGGGATTTCTAATGAGATGGTTAAAAACATTGTCGATTTCGTTTCTGCTGCCGGCCGTCCTCAGTCTGAGCGTAAGCGCGGTGTCGTTCGCGTCTGCAAAACCCAGTCTGGTTCAGTCGCCCACGGTTAACCCGGCGGGCAGATACATTCTCAGCGGTACTGTCAGCGCAACATACTACGAAAACGGTACGCGAGTTCTGAATATCGTCGATGAGAGTGGCGAAGTCTGGTGTGCAACTGGGTACGATTGTCAGGTTAACCAAAAAGTGACACTGATAATGAATTTCAATGGCACGACAAATGACGTCTTCGATGATGTTATTGAGGACGTCTTGTGGTGCTGTTGCAACCCGGCGGAAGACTGATCCGGCGGGAGATTGACCTAGAGGCTGGGAGGTGACTTGATGGCATCTGAATTTGTTCCTGAGTATGTTGTCGTCGTAGAGATCCCTTATCCGAGACGAATTCAAACCAAGACTACAAGTTTCGCTACGCTTGAAGAAGCGGCTCGTGAGTATTATGGCTATAAAAATTATATCCGCAATAACGCCGATGGCTATCATGCGTGGTTGAAAAAGAAGTCGGAAGACGGAAGCTACGAAGTGCTCGAAGAGTGCTCGTATGAGATCCTTCATCCGTCGGAGAAATAAATCCCAAGCGCAACAATCCAAAGCAAAGTATTCGTAGAGGGGGCTGGGCGGCAATAGTCGCTCAGTCTAATGCGGCCACGGAGACTGCAGAAATCCGTGCTGGTCCCAAGCCCAGAACACAGAAGTGTAAAGAAGCGGGCGCTCCGCAGCCATAATGAAATCCGATTCGATTTTGATGTGATGGCCACACTGATAAATCGATGACGAGAGTAAATTATGGGGCGTTTCTTGAATGAGCGAAACTAAACGAAAGGAGGGTTTATAGCTTGAATTGTAAACTTTGTTGCCCGCAATCGGTGGGCGTAGCAGCTGGTGCAAAGGTCGCGTCTTACTCCACTGAGCGAAATTTCATGGCATGGCGATACAAACTGTTCTGGCACCTAATTTAGATTGAGTTTTTTTGATTGATTTGGCAGTTGATGCTACAGGGGTAGTTGTCCCCGATATGTTTGATGGGATCATATAATAAAACCTATCTGGTGTCACCGACCATGTTCCTCGCCTGAAATATGGGAGACAAAAATAAGTGAAGGGCGGATTGTCGCTAGTTCCAATGGAACCAACCGGATCTTTCCTTAGCCTTACGAGGCTGAAATGTCGGGCGACTGGTGGTACCGAGGCAGACGTAACCATATCCACTACATGCGCAGCAAACGCAATAGCACACACGCAAAAAGAAAAGAGGGAATTAGCATGAACACCACGAAACTGATTGAATCTCTTCCGCCAAGGATCAAAGACCACGTGATCGAGTATCAGGATGTTATCTTGAAGGGTGGTCGGCCGGCAATGCGAGTGCTGCTTGACTGCATCTTGTCGCCGGGTCAGAAGGCGCTCCTGCAAGGCAACAAGCATATCATTGGACTGGAGTGTGTCGCTCAGGACAAATACGCCCCCGAAATCAAGCATTCTTACTTCTACATGGTATGAGCGCCGCTATGCAAGAGAAGTGAAATGAAAGGAGCTATTCAGTATGGTTCTCAATATGACTGAACTTCCCATTATGAGCTGGTCGCCGGAGCAGCTCGAAGCAGCCCGTAAGCTCTGTACGGATGACATCATTCATAGCATGGAGTTGCCTACGATCCTGCCGATTGATAACGTAATTGATATACGCAATATGGCTGTCGATGCTGAAATGGCTGCGGCTGTACATCATCCTGACGCAATCGTTATTCAGGGCGAACCTATCTTTGTGTATGAATTCGTTAATGCCTGTAAAGAAGAGATTCCGCAGATTCAGTGTTATTCACCTTGCTATAAGGACGGCAAGTTCGTGCAGTTCAGAAGGTTTTGATTATGTGCCAAAAATGTAACTTCAAATTAAACAACCATGTTTTATGGAAGAGCAAAAACGAATGGCTGCTTACGTCAAAGAGCAACTATTTTGCAGAGCACATCGATATGAGTCAGGTAGAAAAACTTGGTCCAGACTATTACGTAGCATTGGGAGCTGCGGTTTGGAAATATTCGGATGATGTCGTTGTTTTTAGTGGAAACACACCACAAGTATAACCGTTTCTGGTACAAAAAGAAAGGAGATGTCGTAGGATGTCTGATTGGAAACTCGGTAAAGACATGCTCACCAGCGATACGATTCTTGATCCCGTCACCTTCGACGATCTGATTCTGGCTCTGAAGTGTAATTGTAAGTACATTACGAAGGGCGCAGTCATTGCTCAAGCGACGGCAATTATCAGTCAGCGGCTGGAAGATTGGAAGTATCTAATTGAAAACAACATAGACGAAATCATTGCGCTGGCAGCGGATGAACCGCTTAAAGACGCTGGTCACGATGACATCACCCTCGAAGAGTAATAAGGAGAGCGGCCGTGAAAAACTTGTCTAAACAGAACCGCAAGAAAATCTTTGATCTGATCAAGCGTGATTGTACGTTTGTTGGTTCTTGCGATTTAGAGCATTCCGAAGAAACGGTTTTGACTTATCTCCCGAAGCCCGGCACGCAGATTCACAAAGATGTTGAAGAGGTTCGTGTCATAAAGAACCGCAAGACTGGTAACTGGATCGAATCAGTTGTCGATATCCGATGGATACCGGGTATGACCTTGGTAGAAGCCGAAATGATTGAAAGAAAATATCAATGCAAATCCAACAAATAAGGAGGGGCTCAGCCGTGAAAACTGAAATCAATAGACAGCCCACCGAGCTGCTGTTCTATAACAATTGGATGTACAACGTAGTCCGTATCCAGAACGAACTCAAGCGCACCTTTGAGAATGAAGGCGGTGAAATGGTACGGCGAGACCTTTATCAAAAGCAACTCCAGCTGCCGTCAATTCCGACTTATGTAGTCAATCGCACACTGAAAGAGCAAATCAAACAACTCGAAGAAAGGGTGTCATATCTGGAAACGCGCCCTTTCAAATGCGTAGAATCCTATCTTGATTACAAGAACAAACTGGAACGACTTCAGCAGATTCCAAATGAACCGATTCTAAAAATTGGTACACATGATTTCGTCCTGAATGATATGTATTACGGGATTCTGTTTAATGACAATATGTTTTTCGATACATACTATGTAGTGGCGCATATTTCACATTCTGGTAATTATCGTACGGTTGTATATGATTACTTCAGAAAAATGTCAACCGAGTGGAAATACGACTGCTTATATCGATGTGATTGCAGTGAGGCTGATATCAGAGAGGTTGCTTATCAAATCTTCAATGCGCTAATCAAATGTAAAGCATTTCCAGAACGCGGTATTTCGGCTTATTTACATACAGTCACAATTTAAGAGGGGCGAAACATAATGAAAAAGATCCTGATTACATACGAAGCTTCCATTGAGACTGGTGACAAATTGGAATACGGAGAAGCTGCCACGACTCTCGATTTTATCACCGACAATATGGCTCTCGAACTCGTAGATACGATTGGTAAACCATACCACTCCTGGAAACCCATTGGACGAGTTGCAAGGTCTCGGGTTACTGAGATTCTTATCAATCTGGAGCGGCTTCGTGGACGAATCTATGTAGCCAATTCTATTAAGAGCGTCGAAATCATTTCCGATTCTTAAATGGCGAATAATTCACGCTTAAAAGTTGTGAAATTCAATCAACAGGAACAATTCACCAATTGACCGATACGACTATCAGTTGTACAATAGAAGGACGAGTATCGTGTCACCAGTGAAGGAGTGGAGAACTTCACAGTCGATGTTGAAAACTTTTGAACGACGATTGCAATGCAACAATAATTCATCTTTTCGATGATAACCAAATTCAATCGCTCAATCATTCTGTACGAAAATCACCAGTGAAAAACAATCGCCAATAAAGCAGTCGTTCGAAGCCAAGCGAGCGACGAGCGAAGTGTGGCGAGAAAAGAGTTTGGAAGTGAATAAGAACAAATGTGATGATGTGATTATGATGGTTATGTGGTAAGAGGATTATAGGAGATAGAGGGTTGTAGGGAGAAAGAACCATCAAGGAGAACGGAGAGAAGGAAGCGAAAGAGCAGAAGAGCAAAAGAGAGGGGAGAAACCTTTATGATCGAACTGACACCCGGAACCACCTACGTACTTGAGCCTGCCGACCACCTGTTTAGGCTGATTCGGCAGTACGACTACTTCACAATCACATGCGGCGCTGAATCGTTCTTGCAGATTCGGGTGCCGACGAAGTGGGTCAGGCTTGAGAAAGGACTCAACGGATTTGATTATCTTACTTGCCGCGACAAGCGCAAGCGGGATGGTCATCTGTTCGAAATCTACGGCAATAAGTTCTTTTTCGAGACTGGCTATAATGTGGATCATCTGAGCGGCAAGCTTAAAAGTGATTTCTGCGATGATGTATTTTTCGTGTCTATGTGGAATAAGAAGGATGTCGTTGGCAAGGATGACGAATAAGCTCAGCAGAAGAAAGGAGCGATAATACGTGGAAGAAATCAAAGATACAGCGGCTGTGGCGACTGAACGTCCTAGGCTGACCCGCGAGGAGCAGGAGGTCATCATCACCACTTCGGCTGCGGATGAACTGGCTGAAGTGTACACTGCTGACCCAATCTACATACGAAAGCTGGACAAGCGGGTTGAACAGGACCCTGGCAACTACAAGGTCAAGAGCCGCAATACTTACAGTGCGACCTACACGATGCCCAAGCGACTGTTGCAGTTCCGGCTGCCGACTGCGCCTCGTGAACTGACTGAAGAACAGCGCGCAGAACTCCGTGAACGAATGAAAAAAGCACAAGCGGCTCGACAGAATAAGGCCAGCATCAATTCTCAGCCGAATTCATAAAGAGTTTGACTGTATTCCAAACATACATCATGGTTCGGTAATGAAATTACTCTACTGAGACGTGTTAACAGTTTTTTATCGAGACTTTGTAGGAGAAAAATGACCTACTTTGAAATCGGGGAGGCGAATGAGTATGATACCGCAACGCTTTGACGATACCGCATAGAGACTGCTGTGCAAGTAGCGTCACAACAAAAACACAGTAAACAAGTAGACAGATTGAGATGAATAGTAAGTCGAGAGATTTACGCAGCTGCCAAAGGCGACTGTAACGAAAAGGTAAGACGAGACAACCAACCCGACCTGGAGGAGACTACATGTACTGAGGAGCTCGGACGCGCGCGGAGGGCAGAAAAAAAAAAAAAACGGAACGCCACAGGGAAGAAATGCGTACCAAATGCTCGCGTGTAGAGGTCAGATACAGACCGAAATCGCGATGAAAGGCGGAAATTATTCCGAATCTGAAGCCTGCTGCACGCCTGCGGACATCACGTGATCGCTCAGGATCCTCCTAAGGAATAGCACGAATGTGTTTAGATCTCAATCATGCAACAAAAATATATGTTGAAAGAGAGTTGAAAGCTAATGTAGTGAATTAAGATCCGTTATTATCGAGGCACGATTTGTGATGAATAATTGTCCAATACGGATAATGCATTCAGGTCAAACCGAATGTGACGAATTGTTAAGATGGAATACCCATCAGGACAGAAAACCGGCAGCCGGATCGGCTAGGAAGGCAGTCCGAAATGATGACTATGAGTAACAAAACCAGGAATAGAACGCAAACTCAAGGGGTAGAAGTCCTAGTCCAAGATCGGGAAAATCGCCTCCAGTGCCCCGAGGCAGCGCTCAAACAGCACTATTTAGATCACAAATCCCCTATTATAATAATGAAGGTTGTGATGTTAACAACAAAAGATGGATAAAAGTGAGTACAACCATTTGTCTATATTTACCATTGACAACAACTCATGGTTTGTGCAATACTATTTACACAGACGACAAAGTCACTTTTCAATACTTGCAAACGAAAGGAACGAGGTAAAATGAATGCGAATGTAGCAATACAGGCTTTTGCCAGTGATGAGTTTGGCGAAGTTCGAACCTTGAGCATTGAATCTTCACCTTGGTTCGTCGGCATGGACGTGGCAAAAGCTTTGGGATACAGCAATGCAAGCAAGGCGGTCATGGCTCATGTTTACGAAGAGGATAAACGGTTCGAAATGCTTCCCATCGGACCAGATTCCCAAAATGGGAATCCGGTCAAAACCGTCAAAACAGCGTTGATAAATGAGTCTGGTCTGTATGCTTTGATCTTTGGAAGCAAGCTTGAGTCAGCTAAACGATTCAAACATTGGGTGACGAGCGAAGTTCTCCCGATGATTCGCAAAACCGGCTCTTACACGGTCAAAACAACGGGTCAGCAAAGGTTCGAGCTGATGAACCAAGAAGTTCTTGTGGTTCAGAAGGTTCAGAACGAAATGATGGCCAAGCTCGATGCGTTCGAGATTGCCCGCAAACAGGATAGACAGGCCATCGACAATGTCTTATTCGTTTGCAAACAGCTCGAAAGAAAACTTCAAGCCACACAGCCTGGGTCTTACACTCCGAAGCAGACACCGAAAGGCCGTAGTGAATGGCGTACTGAAATTTATGATCTGGCTAACAAAATCGTCAGCATGACAGGTTTAACTCTGAATTGCGTATTGCATCAGGGGTACGATTATCTGGGACGCAACTACGGTTGGTTCTTTGAGGATGCACGTAAAGAATTTGTAAGACAAACCGATTATAAGGGGAGTCTCAAGAACATCAGCGGTTTGGATGTAATCGAGGCAAGTGAAATGTATAAATCAATCTTCATGTCGATTATGAAAGACCGCTGTGAAAACGAAAAGCACAATGCCGAAGTCAAGAAGGGAATTAAGGGGGTGCTCGCAAAGACACCACCTGTCATTCCTGCTGATATGATTCCGAAGCGACAGACTGTTGCAGGTTCCGCCATTAAACAGGACGAGACGCCTATTATAGCTGAAGCTCAGGCGATTGAAATCGAAGAGCCGGTTGCGAAAAAGAAGGGCTACTACAGACCAAGTATTACGCTGCCGATTGTCGAGCCGATTGCCAGAAAGCTTGGAGATAAGACGATCGGTTATCGTATCACTTATCAGAAAATCTACAATCTCATCGGAGTTACAAAGATGGACAGAATGAGGAAGGCGTATATTCGCACTCACAGCAAGCCGCCGAAATCCACACCTGACATTTTCCAAAGCTCTGATAAGAATTTAAAAGTGTTCAAAGAGGCTGTGCGGGCTTTGGACTCTACTATTTAAGCTATCTATCTTCCTCCATTAGCTCTTGGAGCTGACAGCCGGGAAAGACCGGCATATAACCGGGTGTGGCGAAGCTGGTATCGCGCTAGTTTTGGGATCTAGAGATTTCGCCCGTTCGAATCGGGTCACTCGGACCAGTGTGTAGGGTTTCCGCATTTTTTCCTTACATAACAAACAACCTAGAAACGCCTCCTTTCATTGTGCTGCTTACCACAATCTTTCGATTTCTAAGTTGTCGTGGCTGAAAACGCCGAGCGGGTACGATAATCCCGTTTTATATGAGGTCAATGATTATTTCTGGGTTTGATTCCTGGAGACCTCTCTATATGGGCCCGAAAGGTTTTCGACAGGGCTAAGAAAAATTACAATTCGCAGGTCGGTCATCACCTTACGAGGCAAAACAAATAAACGCTAACAACAACAGTTATCGTTGCGCGGCTTGATGCCGTGCCCAAAACAGCATCCTGATAGGCAGGTAAATGCTTGACGGTTCAAAGAATAAATCCCGGAACCCGATGTAAACGGTAAGAAACACTAACGTTCTCGGACGTCAAAACCGAGTGGTGGAGTGATGTAACAACCGTTACGTCCCTAGGTTTGCTGCGTCGGCGGCATGAATTCCTTTTCAAAATTCTAAATGCTGGCTATTGCGTAAGAAAATTGTAATTGAGTATTAGTTTTGGACGTGGGTTCGAACCCCACCGGGTCCATAGCGGCGCAAGCCGCAAAGCTAGGTTCGATTCTATCGGCGTGGAGTAGCACGTCGGTAGATGGGGTGGCGCAATTCCACCGTGGGTGATCATACTCCCCCTCTGACACATCCATAACGCTCTGACCGAAAATAACAACCATGATGCAACGGGAGTAGCTGCCCGCCACAGTGGATGTGCATGGCTCTATTATGTGTAGGCGAATATGGCACTGCCTGCGAAAGTGGCATAGATGCTCGGTGCCCAGAGTATCGGAGAGTGAATTTAAAAGGGCAGCCTTTGAGGATGGACACCATAAGAGACCTATTCGCTTATGTGTTGTATCCACTGACGCGACTGAGTATAGCGCAGACTTTGTAAGCCGCTTGCTTCTCGCTGATGTCGTTACATGGTTAAATCCTCCTCTCTTGGGCTAGTAGCTTAGTCTGGTTAAAGCCGGCAGCTCATAACTGCTTGATCGGGGGTTCAAATCCCTCCTGGCCCACCAAATGTGTACGAACATCAATAAGTAAAATGAGGCTGCGAAAATGGAAGCAGAAAAAAGGTTTGAAATCCGCACGAAGATTACTGTTTATTTGACTCAGCAGGACATTGACGACATTATGGTGTCCGCTTTCGAAGGTGGCATCAACTACTGGTGCAGGCGCGTTGTCGTGCAGGGCGACTACCTCGGTAAGTACGCCAGCGAGCAGATTTCGCGCGGCGGGAAGCTCGCCATCTGGCTCGATGAGCCGTTTGAGGACGACAAAACCTGCTATGTGCTCGACCGTGACAAGTTCCTTGCCGGCTTCAAGCTGTGGATTGAAAGCGACGGAGACAGCTATGACACAATCGACGACTCTGATGGTTCCGTTGACTGCGGCCAGATTGATGCCATTTGCGCCGATGAGATCATTCAGTACGCCCTGTTTGGCGAAGTCGTTTTTGGCTAATGAGGAGATTTAAAATAAAAACCTCCGAAAAATCGAAACGATGTGCAATCGTGAATTCGCAAAACAACAAATCAAAAAGAGGTAAATCAAGATGGATGAGAATGCAGCTAAAAATACCGAAAGATATAAACGCTATAAACTTCAATGGATGTTGGATCATGGACACACATTAGAGGAAATTTTCAGAGAACTCTACATGATTCAAAAGGAATACTTGGAAGACGGAGAGTCATGCCCAAACATTTGGATGTTGTTGGCTCGATGGGAAAAAGATGTTGGGTTTGGTGGAGAATGTTGGGCTTGCTTTGATGAATGGCTGGAGAATGAAGGTAGAGAGGTAATTCAAAATGACTGACAAGTACCTCAGTATCATCACGAACTTCGGCTGTCACTACAGCTGTCCTGAGTGTATCGTCCGTAATAACAAGCTCAAAATGACACCGACAGAGGAGTATTCTTCTTACGCTCAGCTGTGGCACGTTCTTCATAACGAATGCAAAGATTGCAATTGGGTATCTATTTCTGGAGGCGGCGATCCATTGTATTACTGGTGGGAACATCAGGTGTGGTGGTATGGTTTCTTTAAGATGTGTCAGCGGGCTGGTCGCAAGACTGAACTGCACACAAGCTACTTTGACATGGAAGATGATGCACAGATTGTGTTATTCCCATTTGATAAGTTTGACCGTGTTGTGTATCACCTGCATGAACCAGAGGAACTTGATTCAGTTCATCGTGTTGGCAACGAAATCGTTCGAGTGGTCTTTGTTGTGGATGACGATATGACTGAGAACGAAATCAATGGAATCGCTGATTATGTCGAAACGTCAGATGAGATTGACGAACTCACATTCCGGCAGCGTGTAGACGAAAACTACCAGCCGACTTATCATTTGCACGATTTCTTAAAGGCCGGACATCAGAAGCGTTGGTGGTACGTCACCCAGTGTGATTACAATATCTACTATCATAACGGTAAGCTGTTCACGAAGTATACCGATATCTTTGATTCTGAGGCGGTAAGTTATGAAAAAACATAAAGATTTATTGCTGGCAGCTTGCGCATCGGCTGTTTCGTTTTTGAGTCTCAATGCCATTTTTGAGAAACTTCTACGGCACATCTCGCTTGTTCAAATGGCAACAGGAAGTATAAGTTCTCTTTACGGACGTATCAGCGAGGCGGCTCTTTCGGTATCTGTAGCTCTGTCACTTGCGATTGGAGCTGTAGTATATATTCTGTTCAAAAATTAAAAGGAGGAACGAATGAAGAATTTCAAAAAGATTTTCGTAGTTTCGTGTGCAATCGTGATGGCGCTGACCTTTACGGGGTGTACCAAGAAAGAGGTGTATACAATCGAACCTCATGAAACCGCATTTCTGATTTCACTCTCTGAGGGCGGGGAAAATCAGGCGTCCTTTGAGAGTGAGGCAATGCTCGCCGAGGCAAAGGTGGCAGCCAAGCAGGTATACATTACTTACTCGAAGCGGCATCTGTCACCGACTGACATCCTTGGTACTTGGGTTCCGGACAACATGTTGGTCATCGTTAATAGAACTCCTGTTACTCGTGAATGGTCCGAGGGCAAGGATAGTGGCACCAGCACTGTCAACCAGTCTATCTCTGCCGAAAGCAAAGAGTCTATTGGCTTCTCCGTCGGTATGAACTGCTCTGCTCAGATCTACACTGAAAACGATGCAGTCAAGTTCCTGTATTCCTACAACAATAAGCAGCTCTCCGAGATTATGGATACTGAAATCCGTGCTCGTGTTGAAGCTGACTTTGTTGAAAAGTGCGCCAAGTACACCATGAATGAGATCCTTGAGAAGAAGGCCGAGATCATGGAGTATGTCCGCAAGGATGTGACTGAGTATTTTGCAGAGCGCGGCATCACGATTACTGTCCTTGGTATGAAGGATGGTATTGAGTACGACGATGCGTCTGTTCAGGCCGCTATTAACAAGTCTTTTGTGGCCGAGCGCAATGACGAGGCGCAGGAGATTGAGAATCAGACCAAGATTTCCAAGGCGAACGCAGAAGCCGAGGCGAATAAAATCATCTCTGAGTCTCTAACTGACCGGCTGATTCAGCAGCAGATGTATGAAAAGTGGGACGGCAAGCTTCCGACTTATGTTGGCGGCGATACCAGCGTCCCTGTACTGAACGATATGAAGTGACCTGTGTAAGCAGTGGCGGCTCGGAAAGACGAGCATATATGTTTCGGTGCTGGAATCGGCAGACAGGGGAGTCTCAAAAACTTCTGCGCAAGCATGTGGGTTCAAGTCCCATCCGAAACACCAGGGCGGACGTTTCACCGCCTCTTTTCATACATCTCCTTTCCCTCACAGATGCTTAGTGGTTCATGGGTTCCAGACATGAATCACCGTGACTGAACAAGTCGTAGCAGGTACGCAATCCTGCTCTTGATAAGCCATAGTGGTGGAACTGACATACACATCCGTTTTAGGGGCGGACGCCGCAAGGATTGAGGGTTTGAATCCCTCCTATGGCACCAATCTCGTATGGGTAGGATCTTTAGCGGTCAGATCCGGCCGCGCCTGTGCGAGATACCACCCCGAAAGGGGAAGTTATCCATGATGTCCTTTCTACGCCCGCTATTCTCGGCTCGCTCGAAAGAGTGCAGCGTGCCTTTGTAAGCCGAGTATCTTATGCAGCCGTAGTGTTAGTGGTTAGCACACCTGCTTCCCAAGCAGAGAGGGCGAGTTCGAATCTCGTTGGCTGCTCCAGAGTTCCTGTGTTTGTGTTGCCCAGCTGTTAGTAATGTGTGTGTGTTATTGTGGTTCATAAAACCTCCTTTCCGCTTGGCGATATAGGAACTCATTTACCTCTTTTCTTCCTTATTATTCCCGGCTCCATCCCTACGGGGTTGGCAACAAGGCTTTGTAAGCCGGGTTCTTATGCAGCGGTCGTATAACGGCTAGTACATCGTCCTTCCAAGTCGATGGCGTGGGTTCGACTCCCATTCGCTGCTCTACAGGTACTACACCTGAAGGGGTATGGCAAGATATTTAGCGGGTATACACGTTAAATAAGTCTACTATATGAGATAAAAGATAGAAACCATAGGAGTGGCTTCCTAATGGGACAGGATGTGTGGGTTGGCTGCCCTGAGATGAGTCTGATAACCTGTATAAAACAGACTACCGTGGGATAGCTCGGTGCTGAAGATTGAGTTCGATTCTCAATCGTCCCAATTCCACCGCGAGGTGGAAGACAGCTTTGCCCATTAGGTCTTTAACAAAATGGGGAATAGGTACATTGTGGTAAAAGGACGATCAAATAATAGCCATGACTTCTTTGCTTGACGCCATAAGACTCGGATAGAATGGTCCGATGGGAAGTTGTCCTGCTTGGAGAATCGGGAGTGCAGGTGTACCTAATTTTATATGCGCCCGTGGTGGAATCGCAGACACAGGAGACTTAAGATCTTCTGCCAGAGATGGCGTGCGGGTTCAAGTCCCGCCGGACGCACCATATTCGAATATCAACGAAAGGAGTGGAGAAAACAATGGCGTCAGATGCACAGCGTAAGGCGAACGCAAAATATCTCGCAAGTAAAAAGACCTTGACTATCCGAATCGACCATCCTCAGTATGACCGAATTCAGAAGGCTGCTGAAGAAGCCGGTTTATCTGTTCAAAAGTTTATTCTTACATTAGTGTTCGTGTATTTAGATGCCGACACGGATGATGTGTGATGGAGTAAATATATGAAACGAAAAGAACGAAGAATGCTTAGTGGAATCAAAAAAGGTGCATTGTATTTGTACAGGCACAGCAGCATTATCAATATCTCTCTCGATGACATTGACGATTGGCTGTGCGAATTCTATTTGGCGAGTGATTTTTTCAATACGGATCGTGTCAGACGTATCTGTCAAAAAGATACTGAGTGGATCATTGAACAGATTGGGAATCGAATCAACCCACGAGAAGCCGCTGTTGAATATAAGAAAACACATATGTAAGGTCAAAGAATTAAATCCTGTTCAAGATACGGAGGAATGAACCATGGAAGTTTATGTTCTTTATGATTGCGTTGAGAATCCGGATGAGTGGGCGTTTGCTGGAGTCGAACACGTCTATGATAACTGGGATGCTGCTTACGCAAGGATGAGTACCTTGTACGACGAGTGTAAGAAAGAACACTTCGATGAGGAAGACGAAGATGGAGCCCGTGATACCTACATTGATGGCTGGGGTGCCTGTGTTGAAAATACTATTACGGGCTACCGTCATACGTGGAATATCACAAAGGAAAAGGTCAGCAACTACGGCGAAAGGGAATAAGTAATGGGAGGTAAGACCAGTCGCGATAGTCGCGAAAAGTACAATAAAAAAACATACGATCGAATCAACCTGATGATTAGGAAAGATTCGCCGATCAACAAAGATTGTATCGCAAAGGAAGCGCAACGTGAAGGGAAGAGCTTGACAGGTTATATCCTTGATGCTGTTTGTGATCACATCGAAAGAGAGAAACAACTCGAAAATTTTCCTACTTGTCCAGAATCTAATCTTGAGCCTCCGAAGGTTTTTGATGAGAACGGTTTGAGATACGAACTCAACTATCATGAAATGTGTTGTCTCCTTTATAAGGCATTGAGGGATGACCCAAATCTGACAGAAGGTATGAGAAAATCACTCATTGGAATTATTCGTCAGATGCACGACACCTTGATTGACGTTTCGTGGTGAGCCCAATGGAAAGAAAGTTCAAATATGGAGACATTGTGGTACTCGATGGAGACATTGTCCACGAGGAAGACACTAATCACAATATCTCGGGTAGAGTGGTTGGATATTCTTTTAATCCATTCGAAAGTTGTCCCACCGTAGAAGTATTTACTCCATTTAAGTTTGGAGAGAAAAGACTTTCTACAGTAGATTTCCTTGGTGACGATTGGTGGAGACTAGTCAAAGAACCGACCGAGTGCTACTGCGAATCATTGCTTTAATTTTCGCCCAACAAAGTCACTTTTCAATATCTGAACCAAATAATGGAATAGAAAGGAGGTTTATAAGATGCAAATCAAGTATGTTGATGGCCATTATGAAATCGTGTCGGCGGATAATGGCCAGTTTATTCAGTCAGCCGACACGTGGGACGAAGCTCTGAATGATATGAAGGAGCTATTACAAACAAGGTAAAACGGGCACACGGCTCGTTTACATAAAACTTTTTAATTAAAAAGGAGTAACAACTATGAAGGCAACTGTTAAGTACAATTCTCTGTTCATCACCAGCGCATACGACATTGAGACCCTGAAGAAGGTGGCCAAGTTCCGCAAGGAGGCTCTGACTCTGTACAAGGGCGAAGGCAAGGATAAGACTCCTGTGTGCAGCATCGCTGTCAGTAAGATCGCCGCTGCCAACAACCTGGGCATCACTTTCGCCAAGGACTCTGCTACCGAGCCGAAGCTCGCCACCATGAGCATTGACCTGCCCGATGATGCAAACACTACCGAGAAGATCAACGCTTTCGTTCGTGATAAGCTGGGCCTGACCATCGTCAACTGCATCAAGATCGAGGAGCAGATCGCCGCTGCTCTGACCGAGATCGCTGGTGACGAGGCCGCTATGAACGCCGTCATCACTATCGAGAATGAGGCCGCTCCGGAGTTCGCTGCAGATGCCGAGTAAGAGCGCCGCTGAGTAAGCGTTAAGCGCCGCTATGGTTCCACGCCGGATGTTCCAGAGCAATACGTCCGGCATTCGTTAAGATGATTCGTCAAATGACGTTTCTACAATAATTTTTCAAATTGAAGAGGAGATACATAATATGCTGAATGTCACTGTTGGTACCAACACTAGCCGCAATACCGTTCCCACCCCCGAGGATTACACCCTGCGTCAGTGCCTTGAGGAGAATGGCGTTAACTACTCCGCTGCCCAGACTTCTCTGGATGGTTGTGTCCTTCAGCCCGGTGATCTGGATAAGACCTTTACCGAGATGGGCATCACCAGTACCTGTTATCTGGTTTCCGTCCAGAAGATGGACAACGCTCTGGCCGCCTAATTCTGGGCGAATTTAAAATCCGAATGTAAATCTGTTTTTGGTTACAACAGATAAATAGCATTGCAGCCGCTGGCAGGCCGGTTAAAGTCTGCCTTATATATGTCCAGTATCTGGGCTTGATAATGCAATCACAAATTTTAAGGAGGAAGTTTATATGGCGTTCACTGGTATTAAAACCAAGCTTGGTTCGCCCGAGTGTGAAGAATATTTCAACTCGATTGTTTACCGAAATGACTTCAAGGATGAAGACAATACCATTGTGACGATTCTTCGTGCGATGATGAACGAGAAGCGGCTGGCAACTTTTAATGCAAAACCTGACGTGAAGGGCAAGATGCAGGTCCAGACTATCAACAAGGAAATTCGCTTTACGGGCGAGACTGCAAAAATTGACGCTGGCTACTATGGTGGCGCACATGGCCCTTTCAGTCAGGCAATCATTGGCCTCTGGTTGGTTTTCATTCCGAACAAAAATGCTTCGGACTACATCAAACAGGTCAAGGAATTCGATGAAGACTATAAGAAGCTTGGTTGGTCTCGTCTGGAAGATGTCTCTCTCTATCTGGATCGTAGCGGTGAGATTCTGGCGTATCAGAATGAAAAGAAGCAGGCCACAATTCTGTTTGCGCCGACGGCAAAGCGGATTCAGACCATGCAGATGGCGGCGAGTTGTATTTCTCGAATCTTTCCGTGGGCGTTCAAGGATTGTTCGCTGTCTGAGGACGAAATTGCATTCCTGAAACTGTTGAGTGAGCAGAAGTATACGGAGTTTAACGCAGCTATGGAAAGAAGCTACGCTGCGTACAACTTCTATGTTAAAAAGCTCCAGACTATTCTGCATGGGTTCTGTGACCAGAATTATTCTCGCATGATCAAGAATCAAGAAGAGCGGGTTCGTCGTGCAGAGCGGACTGTTGATGACTATTATCGCAACGTAAGAAGCGCTCAGGACAGCCTCGAAGAAGAGCAAGGGAAGCTTCTGAGCCTGAGAAACCGAGCTTGTAACGGCGGAGAAGATGAAAAGGAGCTGATTGATTTCTTCTCTTCGAATAAGTCAATCACTGTTCTCGGTAAATCCGGACGAGATCTCCGTCTTGGTGTGAATTGTTACCTCAATGACTTCAACGAAGATGTCTTCAAGCAGTATGTTGAGAAACAGGATAGGGTGTCCAGTTACATCTATAGCGCAAGCCCTTATGGTCTGGAACTGACGAAGAAGTTATTCCTCGCTATTTGGAAGGAACATCGCTTCAACTTGAGAGTTTATTGCGAATGGATTCTGTATGACGATTGCAATGTTGAAGCGGTTTCGCAGTCCAATATGGGAGGTCGTGACGACCTGATGGAAGACCGTATTCCTCAGCCTCATATCGATGATTACCAGTGCTTCAGAGGCTACACCGGCATTCTGAACGACCTTGCACGTTCTCGTGATTATATCGGAATCATGAGTACATTGTTGAGTTCTTCCTCTTCTATCAATTGGACCGATTCTACAGTTGTTTCCAAGCTGATGAAACGGTTGTTTGAAACCAATAAGAATACGAAGTGTCTTGAGGATAAGGATAGCAACCATTATACCGTGGCAGAGGTCGTTAAAATTCTTGAAGACGAGGCAAAGGCGGCGTAAAGGAGGTTTGATTTATGCAGCCCATTAAAATGACTGACGAAATTATTCGCGATGTTATGCAGGAGTTCTACAGTCAGGCTTCTGTTCTCGGTAATCTCCAGACGGATAAATTTTCTTTCAATAAGAGCTTCTCTAAGCCAGCTAAAGACGCCGTTGAAGTGAATTTCACGCTGGAAGCTTACCATGAAATGTGTGCGCTGATTGACCATTTTTCGACTGAAGTTGCGTGGCATGGCCTGGTGAAGCGCCTTGATAAGACGCATTTTCAGATCACAAAAATCCTGATTTATCCTCAGAAGGTGACTGGTGCCACCGTAAATACTGATCAAGAGGAGTATACCAAGTGGCTTTATGCTCTCAAAGATGAGGAGTTTAATGCAGTTCGTTTTCAGGGACATAGTCATGTAAATATGGCTACTAATCCTAGCGGTGTTGATATGCAGAATCAGTGGGATATGATCAATCAGCTCAATTCTACTGATTATTATATCTTTATGATTTGGAACAAGCGCCGTGAATACAATGTTCGCGTAATTGATATGGCTGACAATGTTATCTACAGCGGCAGCGATGTCAAGGTGACTATTGGAGCTCTTGATATGAAAGGGTTTCTCGAAGAGGCAGAAGCGCTCGTCAAAAAGCCGACACCTGTGTACAACTATGGTACCACCTACGGATCAAACGCAAGAACTTATCCGGGAGGCTCATTCGTTGGTACGACTAGCACCGCAACCACAAAGACGGCAGAAAAGACAGAAACGGAAGCATCGAACCCGGCGCTGAAGACTGTCACCGGTGCTGCAGCTCCCAAAGTGAATAAGGGGAATGAGTCTAATCTCATGGGGTACTACAAGAAAAATCCGAACGAGTTGTTGGCCAATTGGAATTCTAGTTGTCTACCTTATGAGGATGCTCTGTCGAATTAAGAAAGGAAAACACACAAATGGATTTGAGTAAGATTGAGATGATTTTTGACCCCGCATCTGTTAAGGGTCGCATTCATATCATCGGCTGTGGCTCAGTCGGGTCCACTGTGGCCGAACTGTTGGCACGATATGGTTTGACCAAGTTCACTCTGTGGGACATGGACTTTGTTGAACCGAAGAATATTGTCAATCAGATGTTCTTTCAGCAGGATATCGCTCATCCCAAGGTGGAGGCTGTGGGCAACATCCTGTGCAATGTGAATCCTGACATCAAAGATGATCTGGTTCTGATGCCCAATGGTTGGCAGGGTGAAACCGTTAAGGGTTATGTGTTCTTGGCGGTGGACAATATCGAGATTCGGCAGCAGTTCTTGGAGAAGAACAAGTACAACGTCGATTTACTCGGGGTGTTCGACATTCGGACGGGTCTCTATGATGCGCAGTGTTGGTCGGCCGACTGGAAGGATCGTAAACAGATCGAAAACCTAAAGCGTTCCATGGCATTTACCCATGAAGAGGCCAAGGCGGCTACGCCGGTATCCGCTTGCGGCATCGTTCAGGGTGTTGCTCCGACCGTTCGTTTCATCTGCTGTCTGGCAGTTACGAACTTTATCAATTTCGCGGAAGGTAAGCCGCTGAAGAAGCAGATCGTTGCAACCCCGTTTATTCTGGGTGAAGAGAGCGTCATGGCGTTCTGATAAAATCGTAAATAAATAATCGTGATGAATAGTTGCATTTTTTTTATAAGCAATGCACTCAGGTTAAACCGAGTGTGACGAATTGTTAGTATGGGGAACCCACCCGGAAGAGGACGAGGGCACCCGGTGGAGCACATGCAGGTGATGGTCATCGCCTCGGCAGAGGTCGAAAATAGTCACCTTTCGAAATGCCCAAGGGCGAATATGAGCCAATCTAGGGCAAACAAGCCTGATCAACGAACATCCTACAGTACAGTTTTTGACCCAACGAAACCATTTAGATCACGATGAAACCATAAAGGAGAAACAATGTACATTACATATCTGAATCCTCCTAAGACCCGGCAGATCACTTTTGATGAGATTCTTGCCGGTGTCCAGAATGTAGAAGCACTGCACTATGGCGGCAGTAACACATCTACAATGACCGTATGCCGCAACGATTTAACCGCTAAACTTCGCGCTATCACCAATGTTCCTGAGATGATCGAGAAGCTGGTTGCTTACAACGTGAAGTATGCGGCGCTTGAATCTGGCGATATCCCGAGTCATTATTCTCACTTTGAGATTCCCAAGAAGTCCGGCGGCTGGCGGCCCATTGATGCGCCCGATGAAATTCTTTCTGATGCATTGATCGAGCTGCGGGAACTACTGAAGAGCTTTATGATTGCGGACTATCACACCAACGCTTTTGCTTATATTCCGAACCGAAGCTTTATCGATGCAGTCCGTAAGCATCAGTCAGGTCATGTCAAAACGAAAAAGAACGAGGAAACCGGAGTGCAGACGACAGTGACTTTTGAAAATCACTGGGCAGTGAAGTTCGACTTGCATGGATTCTTTCCGAGCACAACGCCGGATTTTCTTCTTGGTATGTTGAGCATTATTTATCCATTCGCTCTGATTATGAAGGATGAGCGGGGGCACGAACAGCTTGCCAACGCCTTAAAACTTTGTTTCCTTCACGATGGTTTGCCACAGGGAACTCCCATCAGTCCATGGCTTACCAATGTTATGATGATTCCATTTGATCATCTTATCACGCGCAAGCTGTGTTACGGCTATAAGGCAAAAGACGGTATCGAACGTGAATTTACCTATACCCGTTACGCTGACGATATGATGTTTAGTTGTTATCACAGTTTTGACCCGATGGAGATCCAGCAAATCGTCATCGATGGTTTGAACTTCATCCATGCACCATTTACTTTAAATGAAGCAAAAACTCATTACGGCAACCGCCATTCCAGTAAAAACTGGTGCCTTGGTTTGATGTGGAACAAGGATAACCAGATCACTGTTGGATGGCGAAATCTGAAGATGTTTCGGTCTGCCATGAAAAACTACATTGATGCGAAAAAGCGTGGCGAAACGTGGGAGCTTGAAGATCTTCAGTCGTTTATGGGCAAGCTTAATTACTATCATATGGTCGAACCCGATGTAATTGATGATTTGGTTCATCGTTACAATGAAAAATTTCATGTCGATATTATTGCGATGCTTAAAGATGACCTTCGTCCCCAAAAGGGCGTTGCAGTATAAAGGAGGAACTATGGTTGAATTGATGTGTCGTGACGGTAAAACTTCTCAGAGTGACCTCGAAAAACTAGCAGATACGATTTATTATTCTACCGGTATCGAGGTCAACGTGATTGCGGAACAGGACCGGCGAGCCATGGTGTTCTGGGGGCCGGAAGATGTAAAGGGGATTATTGAATCTTCGCACATCCAGTCTATCGACCCGGACAACACGAGTATCTGTGACGCAATCGTCGCTACGGCAGAGCCTAAGATCCATCAGGCGATGCTGGAAGCTGGTAATGATATTCTAGTGGATGAAGTGTACGAGCTGGCCGAATCGTTGGGAGAACATTTCGACGACTCAGATGTCGAGTTGGGTGATTCTTTATACGACGATTTTGAAGTGTCTTCCATGAAATAAAACAACGTAGATAAAAATCATTTTGTATATCACTCTATAAGAGCGAGCATTACACCTAAGGTGGATGTTTAGAAGAATACTAAGGACCGGCCGCTGCGCTCTGATCAATCCCATCGTCGCGCAGCTTGGCCTCGAAACAAATCCTACGTCGAGTGAAATTTCAACTGCTCTCGATCCAATGAAATCGCTTCGCTCAGATATTGGATCGCTCGCATTGGAAATTGCCCTCGATAAACGGAGCTACGGATTTTAGAAAATGATTTTTGAAAGGATATAAAAATGGAGTCGATAATGTATAAGCCGGGTGATAGAGTTACGATTCGTTCGGATTTGAAAAAGTACGAATGTTACTGTATGTTGTCTGGCCCCAAAAAAGAGAAAGGAATGTTCTGCACCGTGCCGAGCATGGTTGCACAGGCCGGGAAAGTACTTACAATCGAAAAAATTCTAGAAGACGGAAGAGGTTATCAGCTTAAAGGATGTAATCTCGGTTGGACGGACTCTATGTTTGAGTCAGCAAATGAATGCATTTGCGATTCGCTGCTGTGAGGTATTGAGATGAAATATTTCCACGATATTGGTGATGCGGTTGTCGTAAAATCCGATCTTCATACTGGTATTGATTATTACATGAAGTCTGGTTCGGAAACTCCAATATATAATAATGTCACCGAGAAAATGAAAAAGTATGCTGGTAAAATTGTTCACATTGCGGACCACATAAGCGGGCAGTATTTGATTAAAGAAGACGATTATGAATGGATGTGGACAGATGACATGTTCGAGAATGTTTCGGATGAGGAATGTTTTTGTGTGAGCCTGTTATGATAGAAAGGGTGAGATAAAATGGCCGAAGCTGTTAAAAGGAAAAAATATGAAAAGTTGGTCCAATTCCCCAAAGTCTCTGATAGCACTCACTTCACCATGAGTGAAGAAGAACTTCAGAAGATGATTCGGGATATTGCGGCTGCGGCTCAGAAGTCTAGAAAGCGTAAACCTAAACCTACATATAGTCTCTATACGAAGGATGGGCGCAGAAAGCCCACACCAGCTGATCCGATTCGTTCGAAAGAAGATTTCTGGAAACTGGCGGATTACTTGGGCTCTACTGGAGATCCTAAATTTCAGCTGCGGAATAAGACGATTTTTATTTTTGGCTGTAGTATCGGCGTTCGCTGCGGCGATTTGTTAAACCTAAAAACAGGAGATGTTTATGAGTCGAATGGTTCTGTGAAAGAACATCTCGAACTAATGGAAGAAAAAACGCGCAAAATCAACGTCTGTAAAATCCCCAAAATGGCTGTGAATGTTCTGGAACAGTATCGAGATGAACAGAAATTCTCTATCGATCAGCAGAACTATCTATTCCGCAGTCGTAAAAATGGTCCTCTAAATGTGCGCAGTTTCTATCACATCTTGAAGAACGCAGGCAAAGTATGCGGGCTGGATATTGACCTGTCTACTCATACGATGCGTAAAACTTATGCAATGGCAGCTCTTCAAACAGCAGATGGAACAGAGGCGTCTGGCGATACGTTGGAGTTGCTTCAGGTGAAATTCAAACACAGTGATAAGCGCGTTACTATGCGATACATTAAGGCGGATCAGGATAAAATCGATAAGATGTCCAATCGCGTTTCAGAATGGTTTGAGGATGGAGGAACTAAATGACGGATTATTTATATCATCCCGGCGATAGGGTTTATGTTCGACCTGATCTTACGGATACTGAAGAGTATAAAATGTTGTCTGGGAAAAGTGAAGGCGAGTCTTGGGGAATCTACTCTTGGATGAAGAACTACGCAGGAAAAGAGATTGTTATTCTAAAAATTGAATTAGCCCGCGGCGTTTACACAGCACAAGGAATTAATGGCTGCATTTGGTCTGATGAAATGTTTGAGCCTCTAAACGAATGTTTCTGCAGCTCGTTATTATGAGGACCTGTAAATGAAGAACACCAAAAAATATATGTATCAACCCGGAGACATTGTTATTGTTCGAAAGGATTTAGATAAATATAAAAGCTACAAAATGTTTGCTGGCCCATATAAAGATAAAACATGGGGCATTCATCCGGATATGTGCCTTATGAGGGGACAAGCGGTTCATATTTCTGGGATTCATGAATATGGTGCTTATTTGATTTCGGAAACTGATGAATTTGTTTGGACAGATGAGATGTTTTCTGGATTAGCATACAATGAATGTTGTTGTAATTCGCTACTATAAAATTAAACGACGGGGGAGATAGAAATGGCATCGAGGTATTATCGATATAAAAACGGAGAAGAGGTTATTGTTCGTGCTGATTTAGATTATAATACTCGTTATTATATGCGTTCTGGTTATCGAGCTGACGAACAGTATACAATGCTTAGCTATGGCCAATCTCAGAAATTAGGAAAACCTGTACATATCAAAGACAAACGAGGTGGGCGATACATTATTGAAGAAGACTACGGCGGTTCTGCTTGGACTGACGATATGTTTGAGTCTTCGAATGAATGTTGTTGCAGTTCTTTGCTGTGAGGTGTGAAATGACAAAAGAATATCTTTATAACGTCGGAGATGTTGTAAGAATCCGCGAGGGGCTTGATCAGAATGAGTCTTATCGTATGCAGTCCGGCCCTTCGGATGGCTGTAATCCCGGAATTAATAAATCTATGACAAGGCGCGGCGGAGAAGTTCATATGATACTGGGTTATACCGCCTTGGGTTGTTATTATATCGACGATAACCCTAACGCAAAAGATTCTCATGGAAATTGGAGTTGGGCCGATGAAATGTTAGAACCTGTAGAGAATGGGTGCTACTGCGAGAGTTTGTTGTGAGGTGTGATATGAGTGAACTTCTATATAAGCTGGGTGACAAGGTTACAATCCGTTCTGATTTGAAAGAGGGCACACTGTATCCTGTTTTGTACGGACCAGCTGCTATCAAGAGAACCCTTTATTGCAGTCCTGGTATGGCAAAGCTTAGAGGCGAGACTTTTGAAATCGACCGGTATACCTTCGATGGAAAGTTTTACGGATTGAAGGGAGTCGATTGGAACTGGACAGAGTCTATGTTTGAAGATCCAAAAGAGTGCTTCTGTGAAAGTTTGTTATGAGGTATCAATGTGAAAGAGATATGGTGTGTTATTGAATCCGGCTCTGAAGGCGAGATTTTTAGCCCCGATTTTTTCAATTCAAAAGAAGAAGCAGTAGAATTTATCGAAGAAGAGACGAAAGAGTGTCTAGCCAATATGATGGATCTTCCAGAAGCTGGTAGGATGACGGATATCGTTGATGGAGATCCGATTGGTGAGGTGTGGACGGATAAATACAGCTGGGTCTGGCATGGTTTTGAAGTAACTGACAAGCTCTTGAGTATTTATCTTATGAGTTATATGAAAACAAAGGAGAATGATAACAATGTCTGATTTCAAAGAATTCCGTACTCTGCTTCAGAAGCATTTCGATGAGATGGTGAAGGGCGAAAACCCTCTGTTTATCACCGATGCAGACGAGGATGAACTGTACAATCTGTATCTCGACAGCTTCCCGGCCGGCACAAATGAGCTGTTTCGTAAGCGGCGCGAGTATGACTGTTCCTGCTGCCGCCGTTTCGTGAAGAATATCGGCAAGCTGGTAGCGTTTGATGCGGGTCATAATCTAGTTTCTATTTGGGATTTTGATGCAAAGTCCGCCAAGTATCAACCAGTTGTTGATGCGCTGGCTGCATATGTGAAGAGCCGCACTATTGTGAATCCGTACTTTGTCAGCCGCAATATGATCGGTTCTGGCAATATGTTCGGCACTGTGATGAACTACGAGTACGACGAAAACCATAAGGACGTACATACTTGGGATCATTTCGCAGTCAATATTCCACAGCGTTTTATTACCAGTGGAGATGATGTACCTACCAAGATGGCCGAGTGGCGTGATTCTGCCAATGTATTCAAGCGCTCTTTGGAAGAACTGACCATGGATGCCGTGGACACCGTACTTGAGCTGATTGCGCAGAACAGCCTGTATCGCGGCAAGGAGTTTGAGTCTCTGGTTCGTGGCTTCAAAATCGATAAGCGAGTGTATGATCGTCTGCCTGATGAAAAGAAGTCCGCTTATGTTTGGATGGCTCCCGGCGGTACGTCGATGAATCGTCTTCGTATCCGTAATACGGCAATCGGTACTCTACTGGTGAACCTGAGCGAAGGTATGGATGTAGATTCTGCCGTCACTGCCTTTGAGAAGGTTGTTGCTCCTGCAAACTATAAGCGTCCAAAGGCAATTTTCACTAAGAAGATGCTGGAGGATGCACAGAAGACCGTTACCGAACTGGGTTACATGAACAGTCTGGGTCGCCGATTTGCCACTCTGGATGATATTACTGCCAACAATATTCTGTTCTGCAACCGCGATGCCGCTCCTCGTGTGCTTGGCGCTATGAATCCGTTTGAAGCAATGGCTAAGACTGTTGCGATTGATCCCAAGAAGTTTGGCCGTGCAGAAGAAATTGGCATCGACAAGTTCATCAAGGATGTACTGCCGACTGCGGCTGGCTTAGAACTGTTCATGGAGAATCGGTTCGAAAAGAATATGATGTCTCTGATTGCTCCGCAGGATAAAAATGCGCCGTCTATGTTCAAGTGGGCAAATGGATTCAGTTGGGCGTATACAGGTAACATGACTGACAGCCAGATTCGAGAGAACGTCAAGGCTGCTGGCGGCAAGGTGGATGGCGTGCTGCGTTTCTCGATCCAGTGGAACGATGTGCCGGGTGAATGGGATGAAAACGATGAGGATGCTCATTGCATTGAACCTGGTAAGAATCATATCTATTATGGCAATAAGTGGAATCCTCGTACTAATGGCCGCCTAGATGTTGATATCCGTTGTCCTAATCAGGGTAAAGCTGCGGTCGAGAATATCACCTGGCCTGACATCAAAAAGATGAAGGAAGGCGAGTACAGCTTCTATGTAAACTGCTACGCTAATCGTGGTGGTAAAACTGGTTTCCGGGCTGAAATCGAGTTCGATGGCAACATCTACTCTTTCAACTACGATAAGCCGCTGCATGGTGGTCAGAATGTCGCCGTGGCAAAAGTCACGCTGAAGGACGGCAAGTTCTCTATCAAGGAGCTGCTGCCCAGTTCTACCAGCACCCGCGAGATCTGGGGTGTGAATTCCAATCAGTTCGTACCTGTGTCTGTGGCGATGTACTCTCCGAACTACTGGGACGAACAGACCGGCAATGGCAACCGCCACTACTTCTTCATGCTCAAGGATTGCGTCAACCCCGAAAAGCCGAACGGATTTTACAACGAATTCCTGAAGGCGGAACTGCTACAGCATAAGCGAGTATTTGAGGCGCTGGGTTCTCAGATGGCAGTGCAGTCTGTGGATGACCAACTGTCCGGTGTTGGTTTCTCTGAGACTCAGCACAACAGTTTTATCGTTAAGGTACAGGGCGCAACGGAGCGTGTTCTGAAAGTGGTGATTTGATGGAATATCGATACAAGCCCGAAGACGCAGTTTTTGTTCGGCCTGATTTGAAACGTGGCCACGACTATTTGATGCGTTCTGGGGTAAATGAAAATAAGCAATGTCTTGTAGCTATTGGTGATATGTTAAATTTCGCAGGTAAAATGGTTCATATTTCTGGATATTCTCGGGATGGGTTTTATTACATCAAAGAAGATCCGGGGCAATGGTGCTGGACTGATGAGATGTTCGTTGGTCTAGCTGATGACGAATGCCGTTGTGAATCTCTTCTGTGAGGTGCCAAATGGACTATCAGTACAAAATAGGAGAGGCCGTTTGGGTTAGAGATGACCTCGAATATGCAGCCTCTTATGATATGACGTCTGGCCCTTATCCAGAAGGCAATCGTAATGTCGTGACAAATAAAATGGCCAAACTCCATGGGCGGCTTGTCCATATTAAAAATTATTCTGCTGCCGGCCAATATTATGTGGAAGAAACAAATAGTCTTCAATGGACCGACGATATGTTTGAAGGCTCAGAAAATAATAATGAATGCCTCTGCGAATCTCTACTGTGAGGCTTGTTATGGATTATGTAATTCCATTTCGATTTAAGCCAGGCGATCATGTTGTGGTTCGTCCGGATTTGAATATCAATACGGTCTATCAAACATTTGGAGGCAAGAATGCCGGTTATCGCACAGTTCCAACAATGAATATGGTTCGCCTTGCTGGAATGGAATCTGAGATTAAAGAGTATTCTAAGTCTCAAAAAACTGTAAAGCTAAAATGCTGTGGTTTTTATTGGACAGAACAAATGCTGATTCCCAAAAGTTTTGTAGAACAGGAATGTGTTTGTGAATCACTTTTATAAAAAATAAAGGAGAGATAATTATGGAAAAGAATCTGTTTGAAATCGCAACCCGTAATCGCTATCGCTTCAACTATAAGGGCATTATGACTGTTGAAGATCTGTGGGATCTGAACGTTGAGGCTCTGGATGCAATCTTCAAGACTCTGAACCGTCAGAAGAAAACTGCCGATGAGGACTCTTTGCTGGCCGTGAAGAGTGCCGAGGATACTGAACTGGCAAACAAGATCGAGTTGGTCAAGTACATCGTGTCTGTCAAGCTGGCCGAGTCCGAAGCTCGTGTGAATGCTGTCGAGAAGAAGGCGCAGCGCGATAAAATTATGAAGATTGTGGCCAAGAAGAAGGATAAGGAGCTGGAAGATATGGATGTCGAGCAGCTGATGAAGAAGCTGGAAGAGCTGAACTGAGAGGTGGTTAGTCGTGAAAGATAATGAAGCGGCTGGCGTTGTACGATTCAGAGATTTGAAAGAACCCACCGACGAACATATGGGCATTCTTTTTGGAGACGGAAAGATTTTGTGCTTGTGCTGCGGCGGATGGGTTCCTCTGGGAGAATATGAAATCATTGAGGATTACAATGGCTTCGAATATGTTGAAGAAAGTTTAATGGAGGGTTTAAGATGAAAATTGTCGAAAGTTCTGGCCGTTTACATCTGTATGGCGATGATATGAAAGCATATGACCAGATTCCGGCTGGTACATACGATATCTGCTTTTCCAAGATGACCGGTTTTTATCTGGTTCGTCGTCCTGACATGGCGGTTGATGAAAAGGTGTATGGTGCCGCCGGGGAAAAGGCTGCGAAAGTAATGAGCACGTTCAAGGTGTTTACCCGAAATCTCGGTGTAATCCTTAGCGGTGATAAGGGCATCGGTAAGTCTATGACTGCTAAAATGATCGCTAAGGCCGCTATTGATGAGGGCTATCCTGTTATTTTGGTGAGTGAATACGTCCCCGGTATTGCAAGTTTTATTGAGTCAATCACGCAGGAAGTTATGATTCTGTTTGACGAGTTTGATAAAACATTCCGTAAAACAGATGACGATACGCCACAGGATACTATGCTTAGTCTATTCGACGGCACTACCGCAGGTAAGAAATTGTTTGTGGTCACGTGTAATGAACTGCGAAGCCTGAATGACTATCTGGTAAATCGTCCCGGTCGTTTTCATTATCACTTCAGATTTGATTATCCAAAGGCGGATGAAATTCGCACTTATCTACAAGACAAGCTCGACCCCAAGTATTATGGAGAAATCGAATCTGTCATTCAGTTTTCTTCTCGTGTCGCTCTGAATTATGATTGCCTGCGTTCTATTGCATTTGAGTTGAACCTTGGCACTGCATTTAAGGATGCGATTTTGGATTTGAACATCGTCAACCTGGACGATTTGAGTTACAAGATTACCGTAATAACTGAAAGCGGCAAAAGGAGCTCTACTACTGGCAGTTACGATCTCTTTAGCGAGGGTCAAGAGTATTCCGATTATTTTACTCCGATCGTCGGAAATGACAGTTTTAAAATTCGATTCAATACTAACGATATTGAGTTTGATTCCAAGACAAATAGGTGTCTGATTATGGGTGAAAATTTGGATGTAATAAATCCTTACGACAAGGATGCTGGGTGGGAAAAGGAAGACTATGCAGCGTTCGAAAAGGAAACTATCAAATGTATTGTGTTTGAACGCCGCAGTGATCGCAGTCTGCATTACGCAGTCTAAGGAGGGCTATTCAATGCGCACCTATGAGAAAATTGAGACGATTTTCAATCGTGATACTACAGGCACGAAGAAGCTGATCCTTGGCGATTTCCGTAATGAAACCGTTGAGTTCTTGAAAGATGCCGAATGGGTATTCACAGAAAAGATCGATGGAACAAACATCCGCATCTATTGGGATGGCCACAAGGTGGAATTTGGTGGCCGTACCGACAACGCCGAGATTCCCAGACCTCTTCTCGATTCGCTGAATAAAATCTTTGGTACTACTGAAACAGAAGAACTTTTCGAACAGATTTTCGGCGAGAAGAACGTAATTCTCTTTGGCGAAGGATACGGAGGGAGAATTCAGGGCGTTGGCAATGAATACCGTCCGGATGAAAGCTTCATTCTTTTCGATGTTTTGATTGGCGAAAATTATCAGACTCGTGAGTGGGTCGAGAAGACGGCACAGATGTTTGGCATCAAGGCTGTTCCAGTGCTATTCACTGGTCCTCTTCAGGCTGGCATTGATTATGTATGTGGACATCCGAAGTCTGTTGTCGCTATGAAGGACACTTATATGGAAGGTGTCGTAGCTCGGCCAAAAGTCGAGTTAAAAGATCGTTGCGGCCGTCGCGTGATTGTAAAAATCAAATGGAAAGACTTCAAGGATTTCGCAAAGGAGAACTAATATGGTCAAAGCAAATCATTATGAAATCAGTTCTTTCCCTGATGGCACTCCACTGATCAAGAAGGATCTGACTATCAATTATCTCAATGTGATCAGTATCGTCTGGACATTTGAATCCATGGCCGAACTTCCCACGGTCATTATGATCGCAAAGGACGCAAGAGATAATGGGGCAGAAGTCGAACTGTTTATGCCGTATATTCCGAACGCTCGTATGGATCGCGTTCATAGTGGCGAGGATGTGTTCACCCTCAAGTGGTTTGCAGAGGAGATCAATCGATGTGAATTCAGCTGCGTTGTTGTATTTGATCCTCACAGCGATGTGGCTCCGGCTCTGATTGATCGTTGTGAGGTACGAACTCCGATTCGTGAGATCTGTCAGGCAATCGAAGAAAGCAAGCCTGATGTGATTTACTTCCCGGATGCCGGCGCAATGAAACGATACGAGGAAACTGTTCACTGGGCACTCGATCGTGCCGGTTGTAAGGCTTATATCATTCACGGAGACAAGAAGCGTGAGTGGAAGACCGGAAAGATTCTCGGTTTGGATGTCACCGGTTATCCTCCCAAGGGCGGCAAAGTTCTGATGATTGATGACATTTGCTCTTACGGAGGCACCATGTTCTATTCGGCTGAAAAGCTGAAGATGTTGGACGTTGGAGATATTGATATGTATGTCAGTCATTGTGAGAACAGTATTCTGGACAAGGAGCGCGGTCATCTGTTTGACGACCCGGAGCTGATTCACAAGGTATATACCACGGACAGTATCTTCACCGGCCATCACGACAAGATTACTGTATTAGAGCATCATTGGGATAAGGACTGACATGAAGCATGCAAAAGGTGAAATCCTTAGTGCATATCAGCGCTTAACGAAAAGTATCAAATATGGAGATGCATACTGGTCTGAAAAAGCAATGATAAGTGATGCTCTGAGTGATTACTTCAATCGGATAGAGAGCAAGAAAGTCGTAATCGATCCAAAATATAAAAGCTACAGGTGTCCAAAGTGCAATACAGCATTAATTGGTCAATATGATCACTACTGCGGACAATGTGGTCAGAAATTGGACTGGAGGATTAAAAATGATCAATATTAACCCAATGCTGCTGTGTGACTTCTACAAGACAACTCACAGTAAGCAGTTTCCGGCCGGCACCACCAAGCTGGTCAGTTACTTTACTCCTCGTATGAGCCGTCTGGATGGCGTGGATGAAGTCGTCGTGTTCGGCATTCAGGCATTCTGCAAGGATTATCTGGTGCAGTATTTCAATGACAACTTCTTCGACGAACCAAAGTGTATTGTAATTCCTCAGTATAAGCGATATCTGGATGCGACCATTGGCAAGGATGCTTACGATCTGAGCAAGATTGCAGCACTACATGATCTGGGATATCTTCCTGTTGAAATCAAGGCTCTGCCAGAAGGTACTCGTTGCCCGATCCATGTGCCGTTCCTTGAGATGAGCAATATGCACCCTGATTTCGCATGGGTTCCGCAGTTCCTCGAATCTTTTATGAGTTCTGAGCTGTGGCATCCGATGATTTCTGCAACGGTCGGAACTCTGTATCGCGATATCGTGGACAAGTATTACGATGAAACCGTTGAAGAGGGTGTGCCCCATGCTCGTGCTCTGGGTGATTTCAGCTTCCGCGGTCAGGAGTGTATGCAGTCGGCAGTTAAGTCAAGCGCCGGTTGGTGTCTGAGTTTTCTGAATACGGCTACTGTACCTGCGATTCCGTATCTGGAAGAAATGTATCGCTGCAATTGTGAAGAAGAGCCCGTTGCGTTTGGCGCTGTTAGCACAGAGCATAGTGTGATGTGTTCTAACTTCGCAGTCGATGGAGATGAGATCACTTTCATCCGCCGGGCGCTGACTGAGCTGTATCCCAATATGAGTTTCAGCATGGTGTCTGACTCTTATGATTACTGGAATCTGGTAGATAATATTCTGCCGCAGCTCAAGGATGAAATCATGGCTCATAATGGTACGCTGCTGATCCGTGGCGACTCTGGTGACCCGGTCGAAATCGTTACGCAGACCGTCTATCATCTGTGGGACATCTTCGGCGGCACAGTCAATAGCAAGGGTTATAAGGTGCTCGACCCTCATGTAAAGGCTCTGTATGGAGACTCTATTACTGTGCAGCGCTGTGAAAAGATTTATGCCGAACTCAAAGCACACGGTTTCGCCTGCAACAATGTAAGTCTCGGCGTTGGTTCCTTCTCCATGCAGTGTATTGAACAGAATGGGCAGCTGAAACCGTTCACCCGTGATACGTTCGGCATGGCAGTCAAGGCAACTTATGGCGTGGTTAACGGCAAGGAGATTCAGATCTTCAAGGACCCAAAGACCGATACCGATCACTTCAAGAAAAGTCTGAAAGGTATGTGCTATGTCACCAAGGATGATTCTGGGAAGCTGATTTGCACAGATGGTCTGATGAATCATGCCGCGCATTCTGATGGCAACATGCTGCAAACCGTATTCCGTAATGGCGCGATGATCAAGGAGTACAGTTTAAAGGAAGTCCGCGACCGACTGTGGGAAGGGAAGTTCTGATGGCTGTTGTAATAAAAGAAGGCAATGTGTTTGATTCTGACGCAGATATTATCTGTCATCAGGTGAATTGTCAAGGCGTTATGGGATCAGGCGTTGCCAAAGAAGTTCGTGAGCGATTCCCGAATGTGTACGAGCAATATCACGAATTATGTGAGCTTCATAAGAACTACACCGCTGGGCTTCTTGGCACGGCTCAGATCGTCCCTGTATATGGTGGCCGCAAAGAACTTTGTATCGCCAATTGCTTTGGTCAAGATAAATACGGTTACAACGGGGCACAGTACACTTCGGTTGGTGCTCTGATGGAAGCTCTGATTTATGTTGCAGAGCAGGCAAGACAGTTTAACTGGAAGGTCGCAATGCCGTATAAAATCGGATGCGTCCGTGGTGGCGCTGATTGGGAGACCGTCAAAAAGATCATTGACGTTACATTTCAAGGCGTCGATGTTGAACTATGGAGATTGGAGGAAAAGTAACATGCTCAAGTACGAATTTGATGCAGCAAAGACAAAGGATGAAATCGTTGAGTGGATTCGGAACTATTTCCGCAAGAATGGTCCTGATTGCAACGCGGTGATCGGTATCTCTGGTGGCAAGGATTCCAGCATCGTGGCAGCTCTGTGCTGTGAAGCGTTGGGAAATGGCCGTGTGATCGGCGTTTTGATGCCCCAGGGTGCTCAGAGCGATATCGATGTGGCGCGGGATCTGGTCAAGTATCTAGGTATCAAGTCTTTTGAGATCAATATCGCCGAGACTGTGAATACGCTGCTGGCTAATGGACGGGCAGCCGGGCTGTGTGATTCCAAGCAGGCTCGTGTGAATCTGCCGGCACGAATTCGTATGGCGACTCTGTTCATGGTGTCTCAGAGTATGAATGGGCGAGTGAGTAACAATTGCAATTATTCGGAGGATTATGTCGGCTGGGCTACACTGTTTGGAGATGGCGCTGGTCAATTCAGTCCTCTCGGTAAGCTGACTGTTACAGAGGTAAAAGCGGTTGGTCGTGAGCTTGGTCTGCCTGAAAAGTTTATCGAGAAAGCACCCGCAGATGGGCTGACTGGCAAAACCGACGAGGACAATTTCGGCTTCACCTATGAATTCCTCGACAAATATATTCGCACTGGTGACTTCGGTGGCGATAGCGCTACGGCTGCCAAGATCGATCGGATGCACGAGGTGAATATGTTCAAACTGTTGCCGATGCCTATGTATAAATCTAATTTTTACGAGGTTGAGTGGTAAGGGAGAACAGCATGAATAATGATCGCAAGAAGAAAATTGACATTATCAAGGGAAGGCTTTTAGCGGTAGCGAGAGAATTTGATTCTATTAAGGGAGATATCGAGGATATTTTAGACGAGGAGGAAACCGATCGCAACAATATCCCGGGAAATATGCAAAACAGTGATTTATATGATAAAGCTGATGCTGCGTGTGATGCGCTTAATAGCGCCATTGACTCTATGGATACGCTGATTTCCGCTGGACCTTTGGATCTTATTGATGATGTATTGGGATATCTTGAGAATGCAAAGGAGTGATTGATGTGCGTGAGAAGAAAGATTATTTGATTGTTGTTGATATGCAGAACGACTTCGTAACCGGTGCTCTTGGAACTCCTGAAGCGCAGGCCATTGTACCGAATGTGGTAGAAAAGATCAATAATTGGAAGGGCGAAATCCTGTATACACAGGATACGCATTTTGATAACTACCTCGAAACTCAGGAAGGCAAACATCTTCCTGTAAAACATTGTATTGAACATACTAAGGGCTGGTTATTTGTTGATGAAATCGAATACGATCTTTTGCCAGAAATGAAAGATCCGCAAGCAAAAATTTACGAAAAGAGAACTTTCGGTTCGAAATTGCTGATGGAAGATCTATGTGACGCTCATTTTTCTACGATTGGAGAAATGGCAGATTTTGAGATCAATTCCATCACTCTGGTCGGCCTTTGCACGGATATTTGTGTCATTTCAAATGCGCTTCTGCTTAAGGCAGCACTACCTGAGGTTCCTATCATTGTGGATGCAAGTTGCTGCGCCGGTGTTACTCCTGAGTCCCACAAGAATGCGTTGGCCGCCATGAAGATGTGTCAGATCGAGATTGTGAACGAGAGATAAAATTATGCCATATTGTGTTACGGTTGCGCTCGTTGGTCATATTTATGTCGATACGGATGATTCGGATGAGGCGGTGGAAATCGCAAATTCACATCCAGAAGATATTAAATGGTCTAAAAATTATACAGTTACGAATTGTGTGGAGTCAGATTGAAATCGTAAACGAGGAATAAAATGCACTACGTCAATAGCGATATAATTTTGGATGCCGATGAAGCGAGACGATTTCAGCATCTTCTAAGGCATCCAAACGTAGAGGAAGTACAAAGGAAGTTAAAGGCTTGTAACGATGCCCTCGCTGAAATGAATTATCGGGAGAACGAAGATGGGACTACTTCTTTTGATATTGACATTGAGGTGTAAATCATGCGCTACAGAGTAGATGTGAAAGTCGAGGGATACATTCTGGTTGAAGCAAAAGATCCTTTTGAAGCTCATAAAATCGTAGACATGAATCAAGAAGACATCGTTTGGGATAACTGGATGACATATACAAGCTGTAAAAAGATTCAAGAAACCTAATATGGAAGAGATTATTATTTTCGGTTAATGTCCGAATGCTAGGTGATTGGCGGTACTAGGGTAGACATAACCGCTACCAGAATGAAAATTGTAAGGAGGCTATCATATGATTCCAGTCATTGAAACCGACGCCAAGATTAAAATACCAGGTGGATATCTTGTATGCATTAAAACTGGAGCCGCAGACGATTACCCGGGCTTTGGTGTCTTTTATTCTAAAGATGGGAAAACGGCTAATTGGGATGACCTGATTTCAATAACGGAACATAATTCTACGTTTGATAATATCCAAACGGTCGGTTATCGGCAGGGACAAGAAAATTATGTCGCCGCTATTCGTTTTGAAGACGGAGATATTATTGAAAATTGAGGTGTAGATATGAAAAATCCATGCCAGTATTGCGTAGCACCAGAGCGTCACCCGGGTTGCCATGATCATTGTGAAAAGTTGAAAAGCTATCATGAGAGCGATGAATATAAAAAGTTATGTGACTACAAGGATACATATTTTAAGACCATTTCTGTAAGCTCTGTTGGAATCAATCGAAGAATGAGATATTTAGCCAAAAAAGGATGTAGTTTACATAGATACAAGTACGCTATGAAGTGAGGCATATACGAGGAATGAATGTGGAAAAGTATATTTTGATCGCCGTTAACGAACGGAAAATTTTCGAACCTGATTATTTTGAAACTCTTGATGAGGCTCAAGCAGAGATGAGAAAACGTGTTGAGCAAATCGTGAGTCAATCTGGCGGAGAAACGGAAGTTGATTTTGAAATCAACAATGACAGTGCCTATGTGACAGACGCTCATTTTGAGCTTGGCGATGGGAATTGGGATTTTGCAATCTGCGAGGTGGTTGATACGAAATACCCTGAAAATATTAAAGACGCCATGTTTACCTCTGTGTGGGACGGTGGTTTTGAGATCACTGCGAAATGCAAGGTGAATACGGAAACAAAAGAGATTTTCGATATCGAAGTGTCGGAATCAAATGCAGACATGGTGGAACATCTTGACGAAGAATATGTTACGATTGACGGCGTGGATTATTCAGCTGCAAATCATGATGACATCGATGAAGACGATAAAGAAACTTATTGGTATGAATAAGAGGTATACGATATGAAAGAACATAATGTAGAGCAGCTCAAACTTGAAACACTTCAAATGATTGATAAATATTTCATGCCAACTAAAGCGGTTATCGTAAAAGATTTTCTTAATACATACGGATTCTGGGACGCCCCGGCTTCTACCAAATATCATGGAAACTATCCGGGTGGTCTGGCAGAGCACAGCCTGACGGTAGCAAAAAATCTACTGATGTTGACGGAGAAATTGGATCTGAAGTGGGACAATCCCGGGTCTCCATTTGTTGTCGGTCTGTTGCACGATGTTTGTAAAATGGATCAGTATAAGCTGACTGATATAGAAAATGGGTATCAATATGCTTATAGGAATGATTCCATCTACAGTCACCATGGAGAAAAGTCCATTTGTATGTTGGCGAGTTGTGTTACCTTGACCCAAGAGGAAATCGCTTGTATTCGTTGGCACATGGGAGCTTATGAAACCGACACGAACGAGTGGAAATATTATGGCAACGCTATCCAAAAGTATCCTAATGTGCTCTGGACTCATACTGCTGACATGATGGCCAGCCATATTGATGGGGTGTAATATGGAGTATACGGTTTACGCAAAAGTGATTCGTTATTATGAAGAATATATCAATGCCGATTCTAAAGAAGAAGCGGAGAAAATCGCATTGTCGATGTACGATGATGGCGCGATGGATAATTACGAAGACGAACTGATGTCGATTGAAGTCGAGGGAGAAAACGATGGATGATATCAATGATTTATATGATGTGATTCAGTCTGGACTAGCTCTTGCAGGACTGTCAATCGTAGATTTCGATAAAAACGGAATGATTGTTCGCGATAAAATCAAGGACAATGATTATCGAATCAAAATTACAGAGGAGGTTAACTGATGAAGGTAAAAAGTACGACGGCAGATATTACATACGAAATGACCGAAGATCAAATCGAGGCGGCTTATCGATATCAGGAAGAACATTATCGTGAAATGGATGCAAAACGTTTTATCGACGAACGTTTAGCGTGGCTTGACGATGATAAGGACGCATTTGAAAAGGAATACGGTGTTTCTTACGACGACGTTATTGAAGATGTTAACTATCTCGCCGGTCGTTTTATGGACGAGTTTGATTGCAATGTTCCTGAAAACGAAATTTGGGATGAAGTGCTCGGCGAATATTTTGGACCGGTGATTGAAGAAGATGGCGAGTAAGTGGCAAAATATCCGTTTGTCTGAGCAGCAAGATCGTCGTATAAAATTGACTTCAGAGAAGAAAGCAGAAATATTTCGCAAATATCAAACTGGAGGATATTCTCTTCGTGGTCTGGCAAAAGAATACAATGTGACCCATAAAACAATTTCGCTAATCGTTGATATTAAAGCTAAGGCGAAAAGTGATGAGTATATACGGACTCACTGGATGAATTATAGAAAGACAACCAAAGACCAAAGAGAAGCACATCGGAAAACGATTGAGTATAAAAAGAGATTGTATGAGAAAGGGGAATTAAAATAATTGGGACAGCGACTGGTTATTACGATTCATGCGTTTGACGAGGATATCGCCACGATCTATTATCACTGGTCGGCATATACGACCAGCGCACTGGACGAAGCTCAGAAGATCCTTAAAAACGTCAAATGGGAAAATACCACGTCAAAGGACGAATTGATCCTGCGCATCGTTCGCATCATGGAGTCCAATGGAGGGTGTATCGATTTTGAGGATAAGCCGGAGTTCGATAAGCGCTTCCCGAATGTTAAGTTTAAGGACGATGGCTCCCGCAACGATGGTCTTGTTGCAATCTCTGAGCAGGTAATGGACAAGCAAACATACTGGTCCGAGGGCGATTTGACCATTGATTTTGATAATGAAATGATTTACGACTCGGTTTTCTGGTGGTATGATTCGGACGAATCTCTGCGAGATGAACTGGGAGAGGATTGCGATATTGATTTTGACACTATTCCAGAACTCAAGATCGATCCTGGCGAATTCTCGTTCGATAATCTTACATATATGATCGAGACGTTTACCGACGGCTATAGTTATCATCGCTATCAGGGTGAAATCTGGGAAAGTATTGATGGATGAGTGAGGTGAGAGTATGACACACGAATGGGTTGAACAAGAAAAGAAACGGCTGGCTGAGAAGTTTGAAAATTATCCACAGCGACTTCTCGATGAATGGTATGCAATCCCTGAAGAGTATCGGGATGTTAGCTTGAAGAAATATAATCTCTGGCCAGAAATTGCCAACATTGAAGCATCTATCAGAGAGGGAAGTCCTGTAAAACCAGTTGTTATCCACCTGCTTTTCACATATACAGATGAAGATTTCCTTGATTTTTATTTCAAAGATCACGAGGAATTTATCCCAGCTGCGGCAAAGTATTACGCCCATTTTCATAAAAATCTGGGCCAGTATTATGAGTATCTGGAGTACGGCACAGTGTCGGTTGAAGAGGCCGAAGACAAAGTTATGGATTTCAACGGCGATATTATCATTACAGATCCGTGTTATCTGTCTGTAAATATGACGAACGAAGAGCGCCGCAGTTTTGATTGTGCCTGTATGATCAATTATGGAATTATTGGCATTGAATCTGATACCTATTATGGCGATTGGAGCTGTACGACTTACGACCGGCTTACTTGGGATGAAGACAGACACTCGAAACCAATCGGCAATTTTTGCGCAGATAGTGGTATGGTCTGTGTAGTGGATTTGCGGTCAGTCTTAAGGTTTAATCCGAAGTATGATTATCACATCAAGAATGATTGGAGTACTACATTGATCAAAGATTTCAAAGGCACGGTTCGTATTAAAATCGATCTGGTCGATGGAGGCAATGAAATCTATCCAGCTTATAGCGCAAGCGTAATTGGCCAGGGTGTCAATATTAAAACTGGTAAACCAATCGAATTTTATACGAGGCAAACAGAACTGTGATGAACTATATTTTGAAATTATTTTCTCGATTTATTGATTTCTGCCTTAGGTGGGCATGGTTAATTGTTCCGATGTGGGCATTTTATTTTATTGCTGTGATATTAATAATTTCAAGTGTAAAGAGGTGGTAAAAATGACACGAGAAGAATTACAGTGCATCATTGATAGTAAACCGTATGATTTTCTACGTACTGATCCACATCTTGACAAGCATTTGATGTTTCTTACTATTGGCGGCAGTCATGCGTATGGGACAAATGTTGAAGGATCTGATGTTGATATTCGTGGTGTGGCATTAAATTCCAAAGAAGATTTGCTCGGCATGAGTGAGTTTGAACATAAGGTAGATGTCGAAACTGATACGACAATATATAGTTTTAATAAATTCGCACGGTTGGTTTCAAGTGGAAATCCTAACGTACTGGAACTCTTAGGAAACGATGATTCACTTGTTATCAGTTGTCATCCGGCGACGAAGCTTCTACTGGACAACAAAAAACTCTTTCTATCAAAGCAGGCCATTAAGCCATTTGGTGGATTCGTCAGCGATTTGATTCGAAAGGCAGATAGTAAATATCAGTCTTTGAAGTTGTACTGGATCGATACAGAGGCACGCAATCAGTGTCAGAAAAGACTTAACAAACTGGTCATGAATGCGAATAGATTGTATCTGATGGCATTTGATTTGTTCGAGAAAGGCGAAATCATTACATATCGTGGCAATGATGTTGAGCTGCTACAAAAATTCAGAAACGGTGAATATGACTACGCGGAGTGGCGGGGTCATGTGCTTCCGGTCTATGAAGCCAGAATGAAAACTGCTTGCGAAAATTCAAACTTGCCTGATCGGGTTGATATGAACCGTGTCAATGAGTTAGTTATGACTATCAACGAGATGGTTCTAAAGGTTGCGTAAACACATCGCTATTATAATAAGGAAGGAGAGCGCTCTCCTAAAGTGAGAGTGTGAAAATTGAATATGTTAAAGCTGTCAGTGTCGGACGCAAACAGCAAGATGGGGAGTATCAAGTCTATCTCGATGCCTCGCATTAAAACCTGTGCCTTGGGCGTTCCGTGTGCGAAGACGTGCTATGTCGGTCACTTTGATTGGCGAACGACGGTGCGAAATGCATATGACAACAATCTGAAACTGTGGTTGACAGACCCTGACGGCTTTGAAATGCAGGCTACTGCGGCCGCCTATGGATCCTTTTATTTTAGGTGGCATGTCAGTGGTGACATTGTGGATATGCAATATCTTGAAATGATGTGCCGTATCGCAGTCAAGTTGCCGCGCACCCAATTTCTAGCATTCACTAAGAAATATGATTTGGTCAATGCTTTTATGGAAGCGGGTGGTACGATTCCAAGCAATTTACATATTCTCTTTTCATCTTGGCCTGGCTATAATATGAGCAATCCCTATAATCTGCCAGTTGCTTATGTAGCATTTAAAGATGGATGTTGTGAAGCGCCGGCCGATGCACATGAGTGTTCTGGGCATTGCGAGGATTGTGCTTACGCTGGTAAAAACTGCTGGGTTCTGGGTCCAGGACAGTCGATCGTTTTGAAAGAACATTGAGGGGATTCCCCAGACCCCTATTATAATAAAGTGGGAAGGTGATAGATCTTGGAGAATTCTGAGTACGAGAAGGCTGTGAGTTGGCATGAAGAATTCATTGGATGGGCGAAAGACAACAACGCGACTGGCTCTGATGAATACAAGATAACTCGCTATGCTTTAGAATGCATTCAATTTAGAAACAAGTTTGAGAATTTTGTTCAACGGAACTATAAGGAGGGGCAAGTGTGAGCTATGTTCTTACCAATGGGCACACATATATCACAAAAAAGCCCAACAACAAATTCACAGTGACATACGACCCAGGTCTGGCGGTTCAGTTTGATTCCGAGAATAAAGCTTGGAATGTTCTCAAAAGTCTGCCGAATGCATACAGAGGACAAGGGTATCTGCCGAAGGGTGTTGAAGTTAAAGAAACGCAGGCATCATTAAAAGAGCCGAGTATTTCAAAGGCAGAGTCGCCGCAACAGAAATTGGCACCGGTGTCGTATCCTGTCGAAGACTCTGTGTGGATGGCCGAGTTCAAGAGTCGGCTGAAAATTGTAGATGAGACACTTGGAACGCTGAAGACAATGTATGCAGGGCTCTATAGTGATCTGAATAGGGCCACTGATGAGATCGATGATCTTGAACACGCAATCGAATTCACCCGGGCAAACGCTGTAAAACGATGCTATCTGGAAAACGAGTTAAAGAGAGCTCGAAAAATCCGTCGCGAGTGCAAAGACGCAATGGAATTGATTGAAATGATTCTGAAGTTCGATCTGGACGATTGGGGAACCGGAAAGGTAACATCTGCGATTGTACACTTGGAAAATCGGTGCTATGTGCCAAAGGTTAGAGAAGATATTTTTACATAAGGAGTGAAAAATTATGAGTGGTGCTGTTTCGTTCGTTTTAGGTTTGTTGGGGCTGGGGGCTGCTGGAGGCATTAACCTCGGACAGAGTGTAAGCCAGAAGAAAAAAGAAGCTGAATTGGCGGAGATGTACGGTTGGAACGAAACTGATATTGAAGTCAAGAAAATGCGTGAGCGTGTTCGTAAAGAGTGGTGGAGCATTCCAGACTGTCATCCAAACTGTCTAGGCAAGTGGCCCAGCGCATATCCCAGTCATATGGGGCCGTACTATCAGACAAAGTTTTGGTTCCGGGACCATTTGAAAGCTAAAGGGATTCCTTATGATGATGTAATCCTTGATGACGTATGCGGTGTCAATTACGAAAAATTGATGAACGAACAACTTCGAAATGCAGGCAAGAAGAAGCGTTGGTTTTAATTCATGGAGTAAATTATGCCAACATATTAAATTTTAAGATTGGTTCTAAAGTCCGTTGAACGAAATCATTCTAAATTAAGCGCTGAACCAACCCAGACGGAGCAGTTTATGATAAGTGGGAGAAAGCACTATGCGATTTAGAAGAAGTCTTGGAAGAGGCCGTCGAACAATACGAATCAACAATTGGAACCCGAAAAGTCTGCGTTTAATGGTTTTTAAACACCTAAAAATTGCTTGCCGGGTTGATTTCTTAAGCATCTTGTGATAAAATAACAACCGAAAATAAAACTTATGATAGTAAAATCATATGGAGAGCATAATGCGGGTTACATATACAGCCCAGGAACTGTACGAGCACATCCGGTCGTTTGACATCATCGAGTTCTGGGGCAACCAAAATAAGCACAATGTCAGCATGATAGCAGCCAAGACATCTTGCGTTACCTATTATAAAGGGGAAAGCATCGGTCATATAAGGCTTGAACAGCAGTATGGGCGTGATTCGGATATTTTAACGTGCTGCTGGGGGATTAGTGGGAGCTCCTTTACCTGCGAAGGCATCAAGACGAGTGGAGGCGAGAAGTTTACGCTCATGTCAGACCTCGGAGACAAGCTTGTCACAATTTTACTAAGAAATTTTACGATGCATCATTGTGCAAGTATTGAAAAGTGACTTTGTGGCTAGTATAATAGGGATACAAAATGAATCAAGTGGTCAGCAAGGAGGTCATAATTATGTTTAAGGCTGGCTCAAGTATCCCTAAAATCGGTGAGATCCGTCTTGGTTACGTTGCCAATACCAATCAGGACGAAAAGGCCGTCCACAAATACTGTGGGGTTCACCCGTATCTGGTCGTAAGCAACAACATCTATAATAAAAGCTCTGGTCAGTGTGAAGTGATTCCCTTCACCACAAAGCGCTGGAACAGTCACAACCCGGTCCATGTTAAGTACAGCGTGGGTGAGGTTGAAGGGCTGGCTCAGGAGTCCACTCTTGTCATAGAAGGTCGAGACACCCTATTGAATTCTCAGCTGAGTGATCCGATTGGAGTATTCTCTGATAAAAATTGGAAGCGAGCAGCAAACGCGATGATCGTTCAGTGTCCAATGTTATCGACTGCATTTGCGGTTGAGCCTGGAGTTTCTGCTTAAGAATCGATTGGTTTTGTTTGCAAAATCTCCTTACATAGTGTAAAATTAGTCTATAGACATATATTCCCAACGGGATTTAGACATGCTGTGTAAGGAGAAGCCTCAATCATGAAAAGGAACAAAGACTATTACGATGAGGAACGCAAAGAAAAATTTCTTATTGATACTTTAGTGGAAAAGGATGAAAACGGAAACCCGCGGATGAATTCCTCAGGTGAATACATCCCTTTATATAAAAGGAAATATGGCATAGCCCGTAATACTTTCAGCCGGTTGGCGGATTTCGAAAGAGAATTCGGTAAGGATTTTTGTGAGCTTAACAGAATAGAAGATGATGATTTCGTTTCAAATATCTATAACAGATGGCTTTCAAATATTTCAGACAATTACTCAGTATCCATTCATAATATATTGCGAGATTATATTTTATGGTGCTGTAACAATGATATAATCAATCATAGTCAGTATTTCATGCATCCGTTTTACGAAAAAACTACTACCCCATGGAGTTACGAAGGCGGACAAAGGAAATCTCGTTCGACTCGGGTAAAAAATCAGCTTGATTATATTTCGAATGGTAAAATCGACAAAAGTAACTATATTTTTCCATCAGAAAATGATTTGTTTGATTATATCAAAACCATATTTTCGGATTCGAAAAATACTATGTATGCGGCGGTCCTTTGCTTACTTTACTATGGATTCTCAAGCGAAGAAATTCCGTATATAAGAAGAGATGATGTTGATGAAAAGAACACCCTGGTTCGAAATACAATCATCGCCAACAACATTGCGTGGAAACTGATTTGCGACGCAAAATATGCTGTTGACTATATTTCTGGAATTGGCAATCATCTGTTTTATGCAGAAACGCCATACCTTATTCGCTCCTTTCGAAACACAGAAGTTGGCGCGGTGTCAATCAATTTCGTTAAAAGAATTTATCTGAAAGAAAAAGAAGCGGTTGACGAACTTCCAGCAGGATCAAAATATAAAGGCATCTTGATCAAAGTATCGTTGTTGAAGACCTTGAGAATTTTCTATCAGATAGTTCAGGAAGAGCAAGCGTACGATACGCACTATGTAGCAGAAAAGTTTCGTAATGGCGAATATGACACAACCATGCAATACCGCCAATATAAAACTATGTGCGCAAAAATCAAGAAATAAAGAGCGGGGCTATATGCCCCGTATCTTATCAAACAATAAAGTCACTTTTCAATAGTTAGGCCAAATAATGGAAGGAGATGATGTAACAGTGAGACGGTTGCTGACGGCAATTATTGCTACAGGATGTTGCCTGTTGACGAATGTACCAACAGGAGTCGCAACTGGTCCAATTGAGACCTATCAAAACTGGGGCGATGATTTGAAATCGTATACGCAAACTGTGTGTGATGAATATGACGTTGATTATTCGCTCGCTCTTGGTGTGATTTATAACGAAAGTCGCTTTCAGAGTGGTCTGACTCATCTAAACTCAAATGGGACCACGGATTACGGCTTAATGCAGGTTAATGAAGTTAATCTTGCGTATCTACATAAAACGGTTGGGATCAATTCGATGCATGAGCTACTTGATGATCGTACTGGTATCCGATGTGGGGTTCAGTTACTGGCATATCATAAACAGTACACTAAAAATGATTCGACTGCACTTCTTCGATATCAGATTGGGGCAGGGAAGTACAAGCAGTATCTGAAGGCTAGTCGATATACAAATCAAACGCACCAACAGGTGCTTACATATCAAAGTGAATTTAAGAGCTATCTCGATTCATTAGAACCACAGAAAAATATTTTGATCGAGCAGCGAATTCAAAAACTAATCAATCGGTGGAGCGTTCCACCGCTTATATGCTGGTGTAGCTCAGAGGCAGAGCACGGCACTTGTAATGCCGGGGTCGAGATTCCGAAATTCTCCACCAGCTCCATTAACAGCGGGCGACCGCATCAAAGATTATGTATTACAAAGGAGACTAATTATGACGACTGAAACTATGACAATTCATCGCGGTCTGGCGGAGATCAAGGTTCTGGAGAATCGAATCCTCAAGGCGATTTCTGAGGCTAAGTTCTGTGCAGCTGCTAAGCAGAGCATGAAGAAACTGAATGGTGTGCCTATCGAGGATTACAAGAAGGATGCACAGAGTTCTCTGGATTCCGTCAAGGACCTGATTGCTCGTCACGATGCAATCAAGCGTGCAATCTCCAAGTCCAATGCAGAGACTCATGTGACCATTGATGGTGTTGTCTATACTGTTGCGGAAGCCATCTATATGAATCAGCATGGTATCGAGTTCAAGCGTGAGCTGCTCGCCATGATGGAGCGTCAGTATTCCAGCGCCATTGCTACGATCGAAACGACCAATGCCCGTCTGAGCGATCGCGCGGATGATTATACTAAGGGCCTTGCATCTGCTTCTGAAAAGAGCAACATGGACCCTGAGGCTATTCGAGACGCACGTGACAGTTATATTGAGCGCGAAACCATGGTTCTGATCGATGGTATTGACATCAAGAAGGCCAAAGATGAACTCGCCGCCAAGATCGATAAGTTCAAGGCCGAGGTCGATGCGGTTCTGTCTGCTTCCAATGCAATCACAGAGATCACCATCGAATACTAATCTCTCAGAAAGCACACTGTATTCACTGTCTATCGAAAACAACAAACTGTGATCGTTCGCTTTTTGCTGGTGACAGCACTGTTTTTGGCGAAATCAAAATAATAAAAAGCAAGTCGTCACTTATAAAAGGTGGCCTGATACGCCGTCATAATGCAAGTATTCTAATATTTTGAAGAAAAATACTTGGTTTTAGGATTAGTCAAGAGGTTAAGACGCAACCCCATAAAGGTTGTTACATCGGTTCGAATCCGATATCCAAAAACATCGAGCGTTATATCGTTCAATTATAGATGATGTACGGAAAGCTTAAAGTTTACGTTTAAAGGTTAAAGGTTGAAAGTTCAAAGCTTAAACTTCTAGCTAAAGGTCAAAGAACAAAGCATACAGGTCAAAGATTTATAAAATCCATGGGCAATGGTTTGTGGATCGATTACATAAGTCCCGTCGTTTACCACATGGCTGGTAGATGGTGAGCGCCTTGGCAGGGGCGTAACAATACCTGCCGTTTATATGGAAGAATAGCTTAACTGGTAGAGCTGGGTAGAAAGCCTGAGTGTAGGTTCGAGTCCTACTTCTTCAAGACCGAAAAACCATATGGTGAGTAGGCCGATCGTGGTTCGGTAGCTCAGAAGGATAGAGCACTAGCCTGTCACGCTAGGGGTCGTGGGTTCAATCCCCATCCGAATCGCTTATGGTCCTATAGTTCAGTTGGTTAGAACGAGAGATTGTTAATCTCTATGTCACCTGTTCGAGTCAGGTTAGGACCTCTTCATGGTTCTGTAGCTCAGTCGGTAGAGCAGGGGACTGAAAATCCCCGTGTCGCCTGTTCAATTCAGGCCGGAACCACCAATGTGCAAGTTGATTTGATAATTGAGTTTGGTCGAAATCCTCCATAAAAAAGGTTGTAGCCCAAGCGCGGGAAATCCACATGAATTCTCACCAAGATGATGTTATCAATGACGTTTGCAACAGGATTAGCGAGGCAGTCACACTCCTGATCAGGGGCCGATGTAGCAAGCTTGGTCAAACTGCGTGCCCTGACGATGTAAGATCCGCATTCCGAGCGCAACTGTGCGTGAGTCTCACCAACTCGAAAACAGTGAGAGGTGAAGGAATAACACTGAAAACCTTATGTAGCGCGGCTATAACCCGGAAGAGGCTTGACCCAAAAGGATGATCGAGTTTGAGAACCGCAGTGGATAAGCATATCGCCAATAGTGCTCTGAAGAGTAACGGTAAATGCCGGACGTCTGACCCGTTAAAGCCAGAACAAAGATCACAGGTGACATCCCTCTGTGATCGTTATATGGGCTAGTGTGCATAGTGGCGACTGCAGGAGTCTGTAAAACTCTGACATTTGAAACATCGTTGGTTCGACTCCAACCTGGCCCACCAGTCAAGTGATTCTTAAATTACGTTGCACAAAGGATTAGCCTTTCAGGGATTGCTGTAAACAGTGGTGCTGATTATCGGTGATGATGCCAACTCGCGAGGGTGCGTAAGCCGACTTTTATATGTGATCGTAGCTCAGTTGGTAGAGCATCTGACTTTTAATCAGAGGGTTTTCGTGGGTTCGAGCCCCATCGATCACACCAATACCTGTCTGTGGTTAGGTGAACAGTCTTGTGGAGACGCTGACAAGATAGAAGGCGAGCGTCATATCCGTGGGCGGGCATTCGGATTCGATATGCGCCCATAGCTTAAATGACAAAGCCGCAGTCTCTAAAACTGCCATTTCTTGTAGGTTCAAATCCTGCTGGGCGTGCCAAACAATTACATATTTGTATCCTTATTTCTCAAGAAAGGAGTTAGTCTTGTGAAACAGCAGCAAATTTATAAAGGCATCATAGGCCATCAGGGTTGGGGTGCTGATGAATTTGAACATCGATACGGACGTTGGAGTGGAGTTCGGAATAACTGGGCAAAGGCAAAACTTCGCGATAAGCGTCTTGCAAAGCACAGGACGAATCAAATCAGAAATGAACAAATTAAAGAGGAGCTCAACGATTATGGCAATGATTGATCCGCACGATGATGACTTCGGTGTCATTTGTAATTGTGCTGTTCGATACGCAGTCGGGCGCAGAACATATATGCCTAGTCTTGTGATCGATTTCATTACACCGCATCTGAGCGAGTTGACAGATAAAACGCTATGGTGCTTTCAGCGAGATCTATATCAACGTCTGGATGAGGGGTTTGATTTTGGAGATGAATTTGAGCTTCAAAACTGGATGAACTTTCTGAAAGATATTGATAAAGAGATCGAGAAAAGAAAAACAGAGGGCGGATAACCCTCTTTTATATGCGGTCTTACTCAAGTGGTTGAAGAGGGAAGTCCTGAAAACTTCTAGGTCGGCAATCCCGACGCCAGAGTTCGAATCTCTGAGGCCGCGCCATATATCTTGTTTAAAAAGGAGAACGTATGAAAAGTTCTATCTATGAACCCTCAGATCAAGAATTTGCCAATATTGTAAAAAACAATTACTCATACGTGACAATCTTAAAAGCATTAGGATATGTTTCTTGCTCTGGTAGTGCCGTCAATATCTTAAAGAGACGAATAACAGAATTGTCATTGGACACATCACATTTCGTATATAGTCGGCCAAGAGTTCTAACTAGAGATGATGTTTTCGTTCAAGATTCAACTGTTGCACAAAAAACACTTCGCCAATGGTTTTTAAAAGAAAAAGACATAAAATACGAATGCTCTATTTGTGGTCAATCGGCAATATAGAACGGTGAACAACTAACATTGATATTAGATCACATAAATGGATAGAACCATGATAATAGACTGTCAAATCTTAGATAGGTATGCCCTAACTGCAATCAACAACTTGAGACGACAAATGGGAAAAATATAAAACATGGTGAAAGAATACATATTGATAACAAGTGTGTTGATTGCGGGAAGAAAATCACAAATAAGTCAACAAGATGTATAAAATGTGAAAGAATCCATAGAGCATTAAACGAACCGAAGCAAATTACGCGAGATAACTTAAAAAATCTAATTCGTACCATGTCGTTCAAAACGATAGGGCGATTATATGGGGTCTCTGATAATGCAGTAAGAAAATGGTGCGACAAGTATGGGTTGCCCAGAAAAGCAAGAGACATCAAACGATATAATGATCAAGAATAGGAGAAATTGTAACGTCATTTTTTGAAAATTAAATATTATGAGGTATCAAAATGAAAACAGAAGATTGGATCTCCGTAAAAACTGATTTGCCGAAAATTCCTGACGGCGAGATTTGGAGCAAAAATGTTTGGATTTATGATGAGAAATACGGACAGAAACAAGGATATTTTACAACTGATGGGGTATGGTATGAGCTGAACGAGTATCTTTGGCTAAAAAATGTAACTTACTGGATGCCTCTGCCAGAAGACCCGCCAAGGGAGAAAAATGAATCATGAAAACGACAAAAAAAGATTGGGTCTATCGTGTGATTCTTCTGATTCTGTTGACGATTATCTGGGACATTGGCGCGGCTTTGACTTCGCCAATTTTTGTTCCCCAGAAGAGTGTAGTCTTTCGTGAATTCTTTTTGCTGATTCAGAACGGCACGATGCTAAAGGCGTTTCGATATTCATTGATTCGTATCACGGCAGCAGCAGCTTTGAGTGCCGGTATCGCAGTTCCGCTTGGCTGCCTGATGAAAATCTGTCATCCAATTCAAAACCTGTTGTATCCGGCGATTCGAGCGATGAGATTCTTGCCAGTGACTGCTTTCTATCCACTGCTTACGATGTGGTTCGGCATAGGGGAGCAGATGAAAATCGCCTTCCTGTTTGTGGCCAGCTTCGTATTCATGTTGCCAAGCGTACTGATTGCATTAGACGATGTCAGCGACGATGTGATTGAAGCAGCCAGCATTGATGGAGCAGGGAAATTCAACACGGTCATGCGAATCATTCTTCCAATCGCCGCTCCGTCCATCTGTCAATCGTTCGCTACAATGTACGCAATCGGTTGGACCTACATCGCAGTAGCGGAAACGGTGAATGCAAAGTATGGTATCGGCTATCTGATCTATACTTCGTCTGCTCGTGGTCGTACATCTCTGGTGTTTGTTGGAATTCTGACAATCGTGATTTTCAGCATTCTTTTTGACTGGGTTACGAATGTTTGTATCAAGAAGATTTTCAAATGGAAATTTTCATAAGGAGAAAAATATGGCACATGAAATTGAATTGTGTGGTTGCTTGACCATTCCAGATGATGCGAACTTTGATGAAATCACGGACGTGTTCTTTGATTTTGTGGAGTCGCATGGTTGGTATTATGGTGGTGGGTTCTCTGAGATTCGAGATGGCTGTTATGTGAAGCCTGATGGAACTCTTGGAGCACCAATTATATAAATCATATAGAGGAGAAAATTATGGCAAAGAAAAGTTTTTTCGAGAAGCTCGGTCTTGTTGAGTCGGATGAACCGGTCGGAACTCCTGAGTTCGAAAGTGAATTGCGCGTATGTAGTGGCGTCGGAGATCATTACATCAATGGAGATTTCCCAGAGAACGAACAGGTTCAGGCTGAGGTTCCGGAGGGTGACACTATTGACATCGAAGCCGTCTACGAAGCCAATAGTATGAATCCTGCCGACGCAGTAACGGTCTACAAGATCAAAGATGTGATCGATACATTCCCGTCTGAGATGCCAACCAAGACTAAGCGTGCTACGGTCAAAAACCTGATGACGACACTGGGCTATGATGCGGCCGCAATTATGTCTGACGCAGAGCAGCGCAAGGAACTCCTGCGAGCTGTTGGCAATGACAAAATGAATGCGCTGTTTGACGAGATGAAGAGCAATGACCAGCAGATTGAATCCATGAAAGAACAGATTGAAGCTTTGACTAATCGCAACGTTGAAGCTGGTGCGGCAATTGAAAAAATCACCAATGCGGTTCAGGACGAGCTTAAGATGATTTCTTCTATTGAGGAGTTTATCGAAGAGGATAAGCCTGAACCCGCCGGGAAGGAAGGTGTTCAGTAATGTTTTCTTTTACAATCCCTGAGTTTACGCTTATCTGTGTTGGTGGCGTATTTGTAATCATTTTGATCCTGTTTCCGTCATTCCGCCAGCAGCTCAAAGCTCTTGCCGGTGGTTTCTTACAGATTTTTGTGCAGGATACGGCTAAAACACCAGATGGTGCCCGCGCTATCTATGCTCAGAAAATCGATGAGCTGACTGAGAAATACACAGATGCCTGTGACACTCTGCGCAACTTAACTGGTAAACTCAAAACGATTCAGGATAACTATGCCGTCTGTCAGAAGCAAGCGAAAGGTTACGATGAACGTGCAAAGGCTGCTATGAGTCGCGGCGATGAAGAGTCGGCAAGAACCTATGCTCGACTGTTACAGGAGGAACTCGATAAAGCTGAAAATCTGTCTGATCAGTTCCAGAAGATGAAGCCTGCTGCGGAAGAAGTCAAGGCAATCAAGGAAAAGCTCGAAAATCAGTTGGCCGCTCTGAAGCGTGAGAGCAAGGATGTTGTGGCTGAGTTAAAGGCGAACGAGCAGGTTGCTGATGTATATTCCAATCTGGACCGCTTGCGTGCGTCTACCGGCACCGATAAAATGCTCAACGCTACTCGTGATGGCCTTCAGGAGAGTCGCGAAAAAGCAGCAGGTGCAAAAGTTCTGTATCAGACAAGTCGAGAGGGAAAGCTGGACAAGGCGGATGCAAACACTGCCGATTATAAGGTAAGTTCGTATCTGGATAGTCTCAAAAAGAGCAATCCAAATGTGACTACATATAACATTCCTGATCTGAATGCGTTTTCTAAGTCGTCTGGATTGAACACTCAGTCCAAGAAATAAAATCAAAAAATTAAATAGGAGAGAACAACATGTCTAAGTTCAAATTGACTAAGGCTGGCCGCGCCGTTGTTGGTGTGGTTCTTGCGGTAGCGGTTGCTATTGGTGTCGTTGGTGGCATCAAGGGCGGTGTAATCAAGTTTGATAAGAAGAAGCCGGCCGCATCAAAGCCGAGCACTTCTATCAGTGCGAATAAGCCGTCTAATTCCGCCGGGGACGACACGATCAATCTGTCTCTGGATGAGTGGGCAGGATGGTTGAGCTGTATTACGGCAAATGGTGGTCTCACTACTCAGCCCGGCTCTGTGTTTGACCAGCTCGGTATCAAGGTGAATATCGATGTCATCAATGATGCGACTGAGTCTAGTAATGCACTGATCTCTGGCGATCTGCAGGCTGCTGGTTATACTACGAATCGTGTGGCATTCCTGTCTCAGAAGTTTACTGACGCTGGTAAGAATATCATCATGCCGATTTTTACCAACTACAGTTATGGCGGTGACGGTATCATCGCTTCTACTCAGTTCGCTGATGTGAATTCGTGGGTCAATGCCAAGATCGGCGTTCCTGAGTTCTCTGAGGCCGAGACTCTGGTCGCATGGTTTGTCAATAATTCCAGTCTGTCCGATACCGACAAGGCAACTATCATGAACAATCTGATTATGTTCGGTACTGCAGACGATACCGCTAAGGCATACTTTGCTGGACAGATCGATGTAGCCGCTACTTGGGAGCCGTACCTGACTCAGGCCAAGACTTATACCAATAGCACTGTCGTGTTTGATACGAAATCCTCTTCCTCTCTGGTTATGGACGGCATTGTGTTTGACGCTGATTGGGCCGCAGCTCATGAAGATACCGTCAAGAAGTTCGTTCAGGGCATCCTGATGTCTTACGATCAGCCGATCAATTACGATGCAGCTCGCGAAGTGTTCCCGATGTACTCCACTTCTTCCGACGCCGACATTGACGCTACTTACGCAAATGCTAAGATGGCCAGCTGGAAGGATAATTACAATATTCTGAATGATACCGCTCCGATGATTTATAACCAGATGTGCGATATTTGGGAAGACCTGGGCGAAACTATCAATCGGGATCTCGTGAATACACTGTTTGATACTACATATATCGATGCGCTCAAGAGTGATTTCAAGTCTACTTCTGCTGCAAATGCTACTACGAAAGTAACTGTGAGCGACGAGACTCGTGCAAATATTACCCAGCAGGTCACTGGCAATCTGGACTATGACTCGATGCTGAGCAAGACCGCGAATGTAACTTTTGTGCCGGATTCTTCCGTGTTTACCGATCAGGCCAGTGCTGCTTCTGTTCTGAATGATTTTGTGAATATCGCTAAGACTCTGGACGGCACTATGATTGTTATCAACGGTAATATCAATGCAGATTCTCAGACCGAGTTTGGCGTCCAGCTCTCTGCTAATCGCGCTCAGACCGTCGCCAACTATCTGGCTTCTCAGGGTATTGATCAGAACCGATTGATTGTCACTGGTTCCGGCAACGCAAAGTATCAGGCAGACAAGGCAGTTGGCACTCTGAGCGGTGATGCAAGTGTGTACCAGTCTACCGATATTAGCTTCATGCGAATCGAGAACTGAGGTGATTCAGATTGATCTGGATTGAAATCAGTAAAGCTGCGATTATCGTGATTTGTTTGATGGGACTATCATTTATCGCAGGATACTTCTATCACAATACAACTCCTAAGATGTAAACTCCCGGCGGTGCTCAGGTAGCACTGGGTGCCGCCATATACAATGGGGATTCACCAAGTGGATAAGGTAGCGGAATTTGACTCCGCCAGTGCTTTAACAGGCCGTCGTCGGTTCGAATCCGACATCCCCAGCCAGAAAATAAATCGAAGGAGGCTTCAGATATGAGTAGAGTTAAGCTTGAATTGGTGGGAACAAAATATAAAGAACTGGTGGACATGTGCGTTAAGCGTGTCGATGGCGGTTTAGACTGTTCCGGATGCCCATTTGAAAACAGTTGTGATAATTTTATAAGGGAGGTAGTTGGTGTCGATGCGCGTATATTTGACAGGTGATATTCATGGAGACCCTGCTCGTCTGTGGAGTATCGAAATCTTTTGCAACAACCATAAGACCACTACGAATGACTGGCTGATTTGCCTTGGTGATGTTGGCCTGAACTACTATGGAGCGAAATCCAAAAAGGAAATCGCAATCAAGAATGAAGCGGTCAAACTTCCGATCAAGATGTTTTGTATCCACGGAAACCACGAACGTCGGCCGAGTGAGGCAGATGGATATCAGCAAATTGAAGTGACTGAGGGTGCTATTCAAGGTCCAATGCTGTGGGACGCCAAATATCCAAATCAGTATTTCGCTATTGACGGAGCTGTTTATAAAATTCAGACACCGGAGCGTAAGCTGAATGCCTTGGTTTGTGGGGGTGCCTATTCTGTTGACAAGTATTATCGTCTGCAGTGTGGTGGGAACTGGTGGCCAGATGAGCAGCCAAGTAGAGTTGTAAAGGGCGTCGTTCGTCTTATGGCAAGTCAAAATCAAATCGATATTATGCTCACTCATACTTGCCCGCTGCGATTCGAACCTAAAGAGTTGTTCTTGGATTGCATTGATCAGAGTACGGTTGATACGTCTACCGAAGAGTTTTTCGATGACCTTTATGAGCAATTCCCGGCGAACCATAAACCGATGTGGTATTTTGGCCACTTTCATGGAGATAAATACACGGATGACTATGTAATGCTCTTTTGGGACATTATAGAGCTGAAGTGAATTTATAAATAGAAAAGACGAAAGGGGAGTTCGGATGCTATATGGACGCGCATCTCCGATTCTAATTTAAGACGTAGCAGTTCAAATTAGGTAGGAGATATATTATGATTTGCAATTTCTGTGGTGAGACTTTGAACGAAATTGATGAGATTGTTCTTGGGGAGCAGGAGATTGTTTTTCCTTATGGCTCTAAACGCGACGAGGATCGAATGAAGTTTTGTCTTTGTTCTGACTGTCTCGATAAGCTGGCGGATGAATTTATTTCCCGCTGCAAACACGAGCCGAAGATTATTCCCGCTTATCCGGATGTCCCTGAATGGGAAGCAAAGTCTACTGAAGAAGTCGATTATTGATTGTTATGATACAGGAGGTTACATATGGCAGATAAAAAGAACGATGTTTATTCCCGCTTTAATTTTTGCGGCAAGATTTCTGTTTCTCGGAAGGCTCCGATGGTGAAGCGCGACACTTTTAATAAAAGTGAGAAAATCAGTATCAATTTTGGTATCAAAGCCGGCACCAATATGGGCTACGTTACCCTGAGCGGCTTTAAGAACGATGAAATTAAAACCCGTGATGTTGATGGCAATAATATCGATATTGCATGGGACGATCGTCTGGATGAGGACGTTATCAAGATGGTCGCGAGCACTAAGAAGTTTACAGTAAATCTTGGCGAGCGCAAGGAGTTCATTACTGAGTGGGACATGATTGAGTATCTGGAGTCCGCTCTGGCTGGTTATGAGAACGATATCGTTGTCACTGGCAATTTTGCTCTTCGCCCCGGCACTGGCAAATACAGTGATCAGGTTTATCGTGAGTTTCAGATTCAGAACGTGTTTATGCCCGGCGAAAAGGACACCCCGCATCTGACTATGAATCTGGATCTGTACTATGACAAGGACAGTATGGATAAGAGTGACCTGAAGACTGACGGTAAGGTCACTATGCACTGCTACACCCCGATGTGGTCTAAGGCAGACGCTGCTCGTAAGATGTTCAAAATCGATACCGTCTTTAATACTGCGGTCTTTGATATGGATAAGCCGAAGCATAAGGCTATTCATGATTACAAGATGCGCTATCTGGAGACCAAGTCTCGCAACCCGGTGCATATGAACTGGCAGTTGGCGGTTGTTAATGGGGCCGAAGAGGTTGAGTTTAGCGAGGATAGTCTGAGCGAACAGCAAAAGGAACAGATCGAATTGGGCATTTCCAAGCTGGAGGATTTCCGTCGAGGCCCAATCTATGGCGAGCGGGTCAATGAGCTGCGTCTGGTAAAGCCGATTCTGACCGGTGAGTTTGAGACTTGTAAGACTGCGGCTGAATCTGACTTTACCGCTCGCGAGTTCGAGGATGAGCTCTGGGCTCCGGCGGTTGATGAGAGCGTGGACGATATGATGAAGAGCGGCTCCAAGGCTAAGACTAAGGCAAAGGCTGCACCTGTGGTTGAAGAGGCCGCCGAAGATATCGACAGTATGTTTTGATTTGGTCAATCTTCCGTGGAATGAATAAAAAGGAGAGTACATAATGGCGCGTAAATTTGGTAAGAAAACCGAAATCAGTCTGAATCCGCTCGATTACAGCATCTATCTGATGGGCGAAGGCGGCATCGGAAAAACTACTCTGATCAAGCAGGTCTGCGAAAAGATGGTTGGCGACGAAGGCTATATCTTCCTGACTTGCGGTAAGGAAGCAGATCAGGCCACCATCGAAGGCATCGTTCAGGAGCCTGTATGGGACTGGGAACATTTCGATGATGTCACGATGGATATTATTGAAAATCGATTTTCTGATTATCAGGACTTGAAGGTCGTTGTCATTGATACTATCGATGAACTGATGCGGATGGCGGAAGAGGAGACTGTTCGGCTTTGGAATCGCGATTGCCCTGCTGACAAGAGAACCAAGTCCTTTAAGGCATGTTATGGCGGCTTTAATGGCCCCACTGATAAGGCAACTGAAATTGTTGTTGACCGTCTGTGGGAACTAAAGCGCGTTGGTATCAGCCCGATTATTATTGGTCATACCAAGAAAACCGACATCACTGATCCAGTGACGCTGGCAAGTTATTCTATGTTGTCCACCAATATGGACAAACGGTATTTTAATTCTCTGAAGAACAAAGTTGACGTCGTTGGCGTCGCTTATGTTGATCGTGACATTGATAAGGTAAAGACCGGGCGCAAGAATGTTGTCAATGGTAAAGAGGAAATCGTTGGCAAGGTTAAATCTGAGCGTCGTGTGATTTGTTTCCGTGATGACAACTTCTCGGTTGATTCCAAGAGTCGTTTCGCTGATATTGTGGACCGTATCCCTCTGGACGCGGATGAATTCATTAAAGCTCTGACCGATGCAATCAAGGCAGAACATGATAAGGGTGGTCGTTCTTACGAAGCTGATCTGAAGAAGCAGGCAGCAGGGAAGAAGGATGTCGAATCTGTACAGGCTGAACGTGCAAAGCAGTATGTTGGCGCAGCTCAAGCGGAAGAGAATGAGCCTCATCGTGCAGAGTGGGTCAGCGCTATTCAGGATCGTTACGGCAATGCCTCTGACGATGTCAAGGCTCAGGTCAAAGCAATTCGGGACAAAGTCAATCTGAAATTTAGTGATCCAGCATTTCCTATTAACGAACTGAAGAACGCTTATTTTTTGGTCAAGTGATACAACCTATAGTATTTCGATGACCAACTAATTTGCGTAGCGGTGGGACGGTGGGCAGTTTGAGGTAGGAAATATGGCGAAATCAAAGATGGTCAAATGTATGGCCACGGGAGTTGAAGGTCCAAAAGAGCAATTCTACAAGGCTCCCAACAATAGATATTTTCAGTCTGAAGCCGTTTATCAGGCTTGGCTTGAAGGTCGTCGGAAGGAAAAGGCTCGGAAGGAGAAACCCAAACCTCAAAAGAAGCCCGGGCGGACGGCCGAGTCATATAAGAAGTTGTGCGATACGATTGCTGGTTTGATTGGTTATGACCTTGATGGGGGACAGCCGATGCCGACAGTTGTGTTCCGACGGCTGAAAGAACTGGAGTTTTATTCTGATGAAATTATTCAGATGACTCTAGACGAGAAGCGAAGTGCGATTCAGTGGGCAATCACGAACAAGAATTTTTCTGACGATACGGCGAAAGCTAATTATCTGATGGCAATTGTTCGAAATAATATCGCTGCTGTGTACCGCCATGAGAAAGATAAGGCCGAAAAAATAGTCAAGGCAAAATCTCGTCCTGATTTGGACACGATGGTTGATCTGTCGAATGTCGGCGCTACGCATAAGGGGAATGATGTAAGTAACTTGCTCGGAGGTGACGATTTGTGGACCTAAACAAGACGATTGAAAGAATCGAAACAAATCGTGAACAGACTGAAGCAAGCTTTGTTTTTTGTCTTTGGAAAGATCCTCAGCGATACGACGATTACAAAAACATCAACGAAGGAACAGACAAAACCCTGATCTGTGAAGAACAGGTTTTCTATTTCATGGTAGGTCGTGGCATTCGTCGGCAGGGTTTTTGTAATATCGACAATATCACCCTTGATACATATCTGGCTGATAAACCAACACTCCGTCGGCACTATGAAGAGCTGAACGGCTGGCGTGCTTGTAAGGCGATGATGGATCTGGTCGATCCGGAAAATACGGACAGCTATTACAACCAAATCGCCAAAATGAATACGCTCAAGATCTTGGCCACCAAGTATGATGAGCTGCTCAGTCACCCGGAGCGCTTTGATGATGCCACGAACGAAGATGTGTATAGCACTTTCGAACTGCTCAATAACAGTGTGGCGCTGACAACCGGAAACGATTCAAAGATTGAAAATCTTGTTGTTGATGAAAGATACATCCAGCAGTGCAATGCCGGCATGGATCAGGGAATCAGTTATGCAGCCGGAGCACCTTTATTGAATTATCTGACACTTGGCGCTCCTGTTGGGGATATGTATTTGTTTGCCGGCCACAGTGGTACAGGAAAGTCAAGTTTTATCTTTGAAAATATGGTTCTCCCATTTGCAGAAGGCGGCACAGGCGTTGCGATTATTTCAAACGAGATGCAGAGCAAGGCATATAAAAATATGTTACTGGTTCACATCCTCACGAAAGAATTGGACTACTGGAAAATCACCCGTAAAAAGCTCAGTCTTGGCCATTTTAATGAAGAGGAATTGGAAATGCTTCGCAAGGCAGCAGCCATTACAAAAGAAAAGTATTCCAATATTCGCTTTGTAAAAATGTTCGAGAACGACACTTCTAAGGTGCTTCAGTACATCAAGCGTCTGGCAAGATCCGGCACAAAGGCAATTATCTACGATACCATGAAATCAGATGATGGTGTTGACGATAAGATGTGGCAGGCATTGTTGATGAACAGCCGTCGCATTTTTAATACCGTTTCAAAAGAACAGGTCGCTATGATCTGCACTTTCCAGTTGGCATTACATACTACGAATCAGCGTTGGCTTGACGCAACTTGTCTGTCAAACTCAAAACAGATAAAAGAGGTGGTGGCTCAAGCTGTATTTGCCAGGGCATGTTGGCAGGACGAATATACCGGTGAGAAATTTGACTGCAATCCCTATCGGCGGAATAAGGATAATCCAAAAATCAAAGAGCCATTCATCATGGATAAAGACAAAAAATATATGGTTCTTTTTCTGAATAAAACTCGTTCTGATGAAGATGGTCAAACTCTTCTTTATCAGTGGGATTCAGCTTGGAACCGTTGGATCGAAATTGGTTTCTGTACCATTGTGAATGACCATGGCCAGTATGACCGCAGATAAATAAGAAGGGAGGCTTCGATATGAATGGATGTCAATGTATTAACGTCTAAGCTTGAAAATCAGCCAGACAAAATCATTCAGATCCTTGAAGCACTTGGCTTTGAAAATATCAAGTTCAATCCTCTCAAAAATAATCTGCGGTTCGCTCGGGAAGAGCAGCGAAATCCAACTAGTTGTATGCTTGACTGCGGCACACTTCGGTTCTTTGTTTTTTCTACAAACCAAAAGGGGAATCTTTTCAGTCTGATTATGGATATCAAAAGATGTTCGTTTCCAGATTCTTTGAAATTCGCTGCACAAAAGGCTGGCATCTCAGAAGAAGAGGTTAACATCAAAACGCATTGGCCGTTCGGTGGATTCTTTTTAAAACTGATGCCTGACTATGAAGAAGAGATGGAAGATTTGAAAACGTACCCGGAGGAGACTCTGGAACCGTATGCTAACAAATACAATCTCCGCTTCATCAAAGATGGTATCAGCCTGGATACTCAGCAAAAATTCGGTGTCGGTTATGATGTGGAATCAAATCGAATCACGATCCCAGAACGTGCAACCGATGGTTCTTTGGTTGGCATCATGGGCCGCGCCAATTACGAGTGTGAACACGATAAACGCTGGTATCCATTGATCGCTTGTCCACGTAGTAAAACACTATTTGGATACGCCGAGAATTATCATCGAATTCAGGAAACAGGGAATATCGTTCTGTTTGAATCTGAAAAAGCAGTTCAGCAGTGCGATTCGTTCGGTTGCAATATTGCCCTCGCAACGTGCGGCTGTCATGTATCAGATACGCAAACCAAATACATCAAACGAATGCTGCCAAAGAAAATCATTCTGGCTTACGACGAAGGGCTTGAAGAAGAGCACCTGGTCAACGAATGCAAAAAACTTATCGTGAACAATCCAATCTTAAAAACAAAGGTTGGATACATTTGGCCTGACGGGTTGATTCAAGAGGACTCCAAAATGAATATCGCAGATCTTGGCCGTGAGGCTTATAAAGAAGGATTAACAAAGTATGTGAAGTGGGTAAAGGAGTGATGTGAATGGGACAGAGATTAATTGCCCCGGAGTTACAAGCGTTATATGACAAAGGGGCGCAGGTGTACAGCTATTCAAAGCTCGGCACCATCCATGATTGCCCGTACAACGCATACCTTACATACATCGAAAAACGCGAACAGTGCGCTAATGTGTACTCATCTCTTGGTACTGTGGTTCACGATACGTTGGAAGGAATCATTGAAGGGAAGAACACAGAGGCGGATATCGGTCCTGCCATCGAAAACGGTCTGGACGAACTCGATATGCTTGGGATTGATTTTCCTAAAACGAGAGATGGCGGCAATGGTATTCGTGACAAATGGATCTCGAATATGCGCTGTATGGCTCGTGATTGGGTCAGTCCAAAAGGCGAGTATGAGGTCGAAAAGCTGCTTATTCTGAAGCTTCGTGATGATCGCTATCTTCAAGGTTATGCGGATTTGATTCGCGTTTTGCCGGATGGACGGCTGCAGGTGTTGGATATCAAGACTTCTAGTCAGTTTAAGGATGAAGACCTGCTTCATTATGGTCGTCAGCTGGTTGCGTACACTCTGGCGCTTGAACAGGCTGGGTTCAAAACGGCCGTTCCTTGTTGGATCATGGTGAAATATTGCAAGATTACATACGAAACCGGATTCGGAAAACGTGCAAAACCAGCCGAGAAGGTGCTCGATCGATGTAAAGTGGGCTACACGCTGCGGTCTACAGTTCGTTCCAAGATGAAAGCCGCCGGGTATGACAGTGAGCAGATTGAAATTATTACCCAGGCATTTATCGAATCGAACGATATCAATGATCTACCGGAAGATATTCGCTGCCAGTTCAAATTGACTACTTATGTCAGACCATATCCTGTCACCGATGAACTGCGCAAAGAATGCACCGATTACATAAACGAAACAGCGGACGAATTCGAGGAGCGGCAACACAGCGGCGAATGGCCTGCACGAGAGATTGAAGAAAAAAATGGCAATCCCAATTTCTTCTGTACTAATCTCTGTGGTCATCGTAAAACCTGTGAACCGCTTCGGGATTGCATCAACAAGCGGTCATTTTATGCGGCAAAAGACCCAAGCGTGGTCGGTATAGACGATTTGTTTTAAGGAGGATTCATGGAGCAAAACTATGTTGTATACCATTTGCACGACGATAAAGGTTCGCTCCTTGATTCTTGTACAAAGTGGGAAGACTATGTCGATCTCGCTGCTTCTTACGGGATGAAAGCGATTGCTTCTACCAACCATGGTTACAACCTTAACTGGACTGAAAAGAAACAGTATGCAGAAAAGAAGGGGTTGAAGTTTATTGTTGGTTGTGAGGTATATCTTACCTCTGAGATGTACCACTATCCGGAAATCCCAGACGAGGTCTGTGAATCTTATCAAGGCTGGGACTCACGGGAAGCACAAGAGGAAATCGGTAAAATGATGGATGCCGGACGCTATAAAGTTCGCGACAACTTCCATACGATTCTTCTTTGCAAAAATGCTCGTGGCGTTTTGGAGCTAAATAAGGTAATGGGTACGTCTTATGATGCTGACCACAAGTATTATAAGCCGCGCATTACTTTTGAAGAGTTCTTTGGTTTGTCTGATAACATCATCAAAATCTCTGCCTGTCTGGCAAGTCCGCTTCGTAAATACACGTCAGAATGTGATGGATTTCGTCAGGAAGTCTATGACAAACTATGCGAGACCTATGATTATTATGAGATTCAGTATCACGATTGTGACGATCAAAAGGAATATAACCAGTATCTCTGGGAGCTTTCCAAGAAATATCACAAGCCACTGATTGCTGCAACTGACACTCACAGTCTGAATGCGTATAAAGCAGAGTGCCGCAAGATCCTTATGATGGGCAAGGGAATTGAGTTCACTGGCGAAGACGAATTTGATTTAACCTTCAAATCTTACAATGAACTGGTCGATGCGTTCACTGTGCAAGACGCGCTCCCTCGTGAAGTTTGGATGGAAGCAATCGAGAATACGAATCGGATGGCCGATAGTGTCAATGATTTTACTCTGAGCACAAAGGCGCGGTATCCCATTTTGACCGGAACCTCTGAATCAGATGCCATGGTTTATATCAAACGTACCCATGATATGCTGAACGACAAAATTCATCGCGGCATCATTCCTGAATATGAAGTCGCACAGTTTAAGGCAGATGTTGAAGAGGAGCTTACAGTCTTTAAGAAAACCAATATGCTGGGCTTTATGCTTTCTATGAGCGACCTGATGATTTGGGGCAAAAATGAGGGCATTCCGTTCGGACCAAGTCGTGGTTCCGTTGCAGGTTCCCGGTGTGCATTCGTTACCGACATTATCGATGTTGATCCGGCTCGCTGGAATCTGGTGTTCTCGCGCTTTTGTAATGAAAACCGTGTTGAGATTGGTGATATTGATATCGATGTGCCGGATGCTTATCGTCCCATGATTTACAACCACATCTTTGAATCGTTCGGCCGCGAGAAATGTGCATACGTTCTGGCTATGGGTACTCTGGCAGGTAAGGCGACGATCGACGAGATTGGACGAGCCCTTGCTAAAGTCTGGAAGCGAGAAAACCCGAATGTAGATGAATCCAAAAATCCTTATTCCCTTGATCGAATCGCAAAAGTGAAAAAGGAATACGATGTCAGCGCTGAAAAGTGCCGTGCAGACTATCCTGATATTTTTTACTATTTCGATGGATTGCAGGGGACAATTGTATCGCTATCTCACCATCCGGCCGGCGTTATCATCGCTCCAATCGACCTCTATAAAAGGTATGGTGTCTTCCAAGATAAAGACGGTCTGCCTATTCTGTGTCTTGACATGGAAGCGTCTCATGCAGTCGGTCTGGCAAAGTACGATATCCTTGGTCTTGATACAGTGTCTGTTATTGATAAGACCTGTAAGCTGGCTGATATTCCGTACCCACACACTTGGGAGATGGACTTCGATGACCAAAAGGTTTGGGCTGATATGAAAACGTCTCCGGTTGGTATTTTCCAGTTCGTTGAAGACTTCGCTTTTGATTCGCTCAAAAAATATGATGTTCACAGCATTGCAGATTTGAGCTTGGTCACAGCAGCCATTCGACCCGGCGGTGCTTCTTACAGAGATAAGCTCTTCCGGCACGAAGCAAATCACAATCCATCGCCTGAAATCGACGAGCTGTTAAAAGATAGCTTGGGTTGGCTTGTCTTTCAGGAACAGACCATTGCATTCCTTCAACAGTTCTGTGATATGAGCGGTGGTGATGCAGATAGTGTTCGCCGTGCAATCGGTCATAAGAACAAAGCGGAGTTGGATGCAGCAATGCCTCGTATCCTGAATGGCTATTGTAACCACTCAACGAAGCCAATAGAAACAGCTGAGACAGAAGCGAAAGAATTCTTGCAGGTTATCGAGAATTCGGCCTCTTATCAGTTTGGTTTGAACCATGCTACCGGGTACTCGATTCTTACATATTATTGTGCGTATTATCGCTATTACTACACCCACGAATTTGTAACGGCACTTCTAAACACTGCGGACACACAAGAAAAAATCGTCAATGCGACCAGGCTTGCGAACGAACGTGGCATCCAGATCATGCCAATCAAGTTCCGCCATTCCCGGGATGAATATGTCTACGATAAGACAGATAAGAAAATCTATCAGGGAATGGAGTCTATCAAATATCTAAACAAGCGGCTCAGTCGCGAGTTTTATAAGCTCCGCAACCATAAATTCGATTCTTTCATTGACTTGTTGCTGATGAACCAAAAAAGAAAAATCGCAGACAGTCGGCAATTGGAGATCCTTATCAAGCTCAACTTCTTCTCTGAGTTTGACGAATCTCCGAATAATCTTCTGCGGCAGGTCGAAATCTTCAATAAGTATTTGGGCGCAAAGCAGCTCAACAAGGTTACTCTTGATGCTTACATTCCACACGATACAATGCTCACGCTCTGTGAGAAAGAGACCGAGAAGAAATATGTCAATGTAGATTGGCTGGGTGTAATTCGATACATCTGTGAGCATGAAAATCCAATCAAGACCTCTATCAAGGACCGAATTAAGTATGAGGGCGACCATTTAGGTTACATTCAGCTTACAATGCCGAAGCTCAAGGATTCTTATGTCTATGTTTTGGATATCGATGGTAAGTTCGCCAATAAAACGGTTACAGCCTACGTCCTCAAAACTGGTCAGCAGCGTCGGCTCAAGGTGAAAGCCCGTACTCTTAAGGCCGCTCCGATTGAAAAAGGTGACATCCTTCGAATCGATGAAGAGCGGGAAGAAGGCCGCTGGTCAAAAGACGAGCATGGTCAGTGGATTCAGTCTAAGACAGACAAAGAAACGATTCTTCGTAAATACGTACACGTCAGATGACGCGGCGCTTTTGAAAGGAGGTGAATGAATGACATATAACGAAATCACTCAGATCCTCAAGTCAATGGTGATTATTGTAGATGACCGCGAAAAGGATACTCCGCTTCTACACCAGCGACTCAATTCGTTCCCGTGTGCTTATATGCGTAAGCGGCTGGATTTTGGTGACTATAGTGCGGAGGTGACACTGCCGAATGGCGAAAAATTCTCGCTGGCAGATAAAGTGACTGTTGAACGCAAATCCGGACTTGACGAGATCTGCGGTAACTTCACAACGAATCGAGTTCGGTTTGCCAAAGAATTCGAGCGGGCTGCAACCGCCGGGGCAAAGACTTACATACTCATTGAAAATGGCTCATAGGAGAAGATTAATCGCGGTGCGTATCGCAGTAAAATGACACCCGCTTCACTGCTTGGAAGTCTCACCACATGGCTTGCTCGATATAACTGCCAGATCATTTTTTGTGAGCCAGATACCACATCATGGCTGATCCATGCGTTTCTTCTCCACGAAATGCGTGAAGCATTGACCCATTATGAACTACCGCAAAAAACCAAGAGAATAAGAAAGGGGACTGAAGATGACATCATCACTTGATTTTGAAGGCGAGCTGATTCTGGACGGTGTACTGCTGAACAAACTGGAAGCACTGACAAAAAAGCTCCAGAAGGCCACAAAAAAGACTGATAAGGCAACAATCTTGTTGGATGCTAAGAACGAGATCGGAGAGAATCCGTTATTTTTCTTCCTTGATTTCATTCTCGATCCGCAGATCACAACAGGAATCTCTAAGGCGAAGATCAACAAAAAGGTGCGAATCGTGGATAAATTCCCACACACTTTCCAAGATATCTGCTTATTCCTGGCGGAGTGTAACACCGGTTCTGACATGGCTTTGTCAATGGCAGCCAGTTACATCTACTGGAATGCTTCACATAAAGATTTTCTGATTCGAGTGTTCACTAAGAATTTGCCTCTGGGTGTTGAAGCTGCTACGGTCAATAAGATTTTTGGCAAAGTGGTCATTCCGGTCTGGGAAGTCCAGCAGGGATACCCTATCGATAAAGTCAAACTCAAGCCGGGCACTTGGTTCAGTCTCAGCCGCAAGATGAATGGTAACCGGGGCACCTTTTACCGTGGCAAGTTCATTTCTCGTCAGGGACAAGAGTTTACCGGCCTCGACCATATTAAGGACGACATCATCAAAGAGCTTGGCGATGAATCGCTGATTGATGAATACGTCTACGATGGCGAACTGGTATACCGTAATAGCAGAGGGCTATCAGACGGCGAGGCATTTCGGGTTGGCACTGGTATGTTGAATTCGGATGGAGATAAAAGCCAGATCAAGTTCGTTGTGTTTGATTTGATTCCTACTGATGAGTTTGAGAACGGCAAAGGCAGCCTTCCTTATGAAGATGGTTCTTTTGTTACGCCATATAAACTCCGTCGTAAATGGCTTGAAGATTTAGCCGTTACGATCGAGCAGAAAGGGCTCAAAAACATCCAGGTCGTGCCGATGGTCTACGAAGGCACTGATCAAGGTGTGATTCCTCAGTGGCTCGATTATGCAGTCAAACATGACTGGGAAGGTTTGATGTTGAACACAAACGTCCCTTACAAGCGATCCCGTCATACCGGCTGCCTCAAAATCAAGCGTTTCTATACAGTCGATCTCCGTATCACTGCAATTGATGAAGGGCAGAATCGGCTGGCCGGGACAATGGGTGCTCTGGTCGTTGATTATAAGGGCAATGAACTTCGAGTCGGTTCAGGTTTTGATGATACAACCCGTGCGGCAGTCTGGGCGAATCCGAGTGATTATATCGGGGGCATCATCGAAGTAAAGTATAAAGAAACCACCCAGGATAAAAAGACCGGTATTGAATCGCTGCAGTTTCCGGTATTTGTCCGATTTCGTAATGATAAAAATGAAGTGAGCTACGGCTAAGGAGAGGTTATGAATCTTTCAAAGAAGACTATTAAGCACATTCTTCGGATTTTGGATAACAAATGTGTCAAATCACCGGTTGAAACGGCTGTTTTTTCAGACGGTGAAATCGAATTCATGCCAAAACATAGAACGAAATACGGAATTCAGTATGTTGTTTATGCAATATCAGATGGCTATTTTTATGGCGTTAAATTTGACGATGCTGAATCCGACGAATTTGTTATGGCAGCACTTATTACAAAAATTTCTTCTCCTGCACAGCTTGCAGATTTGTGAGGTGTCCTATGGTTGATTTTCACAAGCTGACTATTCCTAAAAAAGAACGGCTTGAAGTTCAGCTCATGGATGGCACAGAAGAACACAATATCAAATACGTTATTACGTCTCTGGCTACAATTAAGGGCGACAAGATCTTCAAGAACTTCCGACTGTATTCTGTGGCCGACGATGGAAACATTATACTGGTCGAAAAGCAGGATGGTGAACCGCGTTTTGATGCGTTGAAAGGAACGGTGTATGAATCATGAAAGATTGTTGGTTGAAAAATATCGACAAGCACTACAAGAGCTCGCTATCGCCCAAAACCATTTTAAATATTGCGGGGTTACTTATATCGATTGCGCAATTGATGGTCTCAATAACGCTGAGAAAAATGTCAGACAAATCCTAAAGGAGCTTCGCTATGGGAGCTTGGACGAAACGATACCTAAGAATAAAGAACCCTGACAACGGTCTTGATTGGCGGCTCAGATATGGAGACCGATTCGAAATTGTCGGCGAGCTTGATGATTATTATTTTCTTTGGGCTGGTGGAACGATGGTCGGGTTCTCGACGATGAGCAAGTACGAATACACAATTGAGACAGAAATAATTAATACAGAATAAAAGGGAGGGAGGTGAGGTCCCATGCGAGGGATCAATCAAAGAGAGCTTGGTCGCAAAGAACGCGCCACAGCAGAATGCGAGCGTCAGATTCGGCGCTACGGATATGAATGTGGTGAGGTTATTACATATAAATTGTCGCCCGAACAAGTGAAACAGGTTTTGGCCGGCAGGAAAACAGTAGATGATTTTATTAAGGAGGGGCAGTAAATGAAAGTCGAATTGATTTCGTATTCACAGCCGGTCAAGAAAGACGCAGATAAGAATCCGCTCAGTATTGCAGAGCTGGCAGCAAGTGTCTGTTACAATTCGCAGCCGACCGAGACTTATCGAATCGCAAAGGGATGCAAGGCGACCGGACATCAGAGCGTACTTGAACACATCAGCTTTACGTTTCATGTCACCGGTGTCAGTCGAGCGCTTCTGGCGCAGTTGAGCCGCCATCGGCATATCAGCTTGAGCGTACAGTCGCAAAGATATGTAGCGATGGACAACTTTGATTATGTAAATCCATTCAGTGGGGAAGACGCAGATGTTTTTAAAGATATGATGGGAAGTATCGCAGCTGATTATTATATCTTAAAAAAATATCATAATGCCGCTAATGAAGACGCTCGTGCTGTTCTGCCGAATGCCTGCTGCACTGAACTTTATGTCACCATCAACGCACGGTCACTGATTGAAATGAGCCACCTGCGGCTCTGTACTCGTGCCCAGCGTGAGATCCGGGGACTGTTTATGGCAATCAAATTTCAGGTTGCTCAGGTTTGCCCTGAACTTGCCGCATGGATGGTCCCATCCTGTGAGGCTAATCCTAAGTATCCGTTCTGCCCCGAGGGTAGCCGCTGCTGTGGCCGCCACCCGAAGCTGGCAGATGTATATAAAACCGTAGAGAAGTAAGGAGATTACATATGATGTTTAATATTGAAAATTGTGATGTCACTATGGAAAATGGTTATCTGCGTTTGATTTATCATACCGATAAGTTGCCCGTCCCGATGGTACTGGCCGTTACAAAGTCCTATCATGATTTGAACGAAAAGGCTATGCAGCTCTTTGACGGTGACGATTGGGTCGAGAGTGTCGTTGAATGGAATCTTCGTAAGGAGGACCCGATTTGGCATAATCTGCTGGCAGATATCTATGTGAGTCATAACGATATGTACAAGAAGGTAATGTCTGTTAACAAGGAAGAGGCCACTGATTATGTCGCACTGGAACTCACGGGAGAAAAGGATGAGCGTGGCCATCGTATGGGGCGTTTCGATATTGAAGACCTAAAGAAGATGGATTATGACTGTCTGAAACTTTTGGCAAAGGATCTTGATGTTTCTGGGTACGATACCCTTGGCCCGAATGATCTCGCCTATAGTGTGAGTCTGGTTGACATCGACGTGGACGATGCTGATTGCGACTATAATTGCGAAGATTGCGATTGCGCAGAGATGACGGATGATGGCGATTGCATCTGCCATTATGATGACGATGAGGATGATACCGACGAGTGTGATGGCGACTGTGACAACTGCGAGTTCGCAGAGTTGGATGATCGGGACGAAAAGGATGATGACAGCTGTGAAGCAGAAGAGCATCCAGAGTGGCCGCACCCGATTGAAGAAGATACCAAGTCTGATTCGTCGCAGTATGAGTATGTAGATGGTCCCGCTCACTATCATGGCACTGAGTGCATCGAAAATATGCGCAAACTGTATGGCGACGATGCTGTCCGTTGGTTCTGCATCTGCAATGCCTATAAGTATCGTTTCCGTGATGGTTCTAAGCCCGGCGTCACTGCAGAACAGGACAAGGAAAAAGCTCATTGGTATGAGGACTATGCCGCAAATATGATGGGCGAGCAGCGTTACTATTGATAGGGGAGGCGTGTGTTATGGATTATGTTATTAAACGTAATGGCGTTAAGGCCCCGTTCGATAAAAGCAAGATTGTAAATGCGATTGAGAAAGCGATGACCACCACTCCTGGCGGTATTGACTCTCGTGTATCGAATGCGATTGCGGATCATATCGCTGAGATGCCAGACACTCTTTCTGTCGAGCAGATTCAGGATATCGTCATTGATCAGTTGAAAGCAAGTCCTTTTGCTGATGTAGCCGAATCTTATAGCCACTGGCGAAAGCTCCGTCAGGAAATTCGTGACAAGGAAAAGACGAATGCTAGTATCCTTGAAATCATCGACGCTAAGAATGATGCGATCAATCAGGAGAACAGTAATAAGAATCCCACGGTCAACAGCGTTCAGCGTGACTATATGGCCGGCGAAGTATCAAAGGATCTGACCGCTCGTTTGTTGCTCGACCCAGAAATTGTTAAGGCACATCAGGAAGGCCTGATCCACTTCCACGATTCCGATTACTTTGCCCAGCACATGCATAACTGCTTTAAGAGCAATACTCGCTTTGTGACCGACAGTGGCGTAAAAGAATTTCGAGATTTCAATGACGGTGAAACAGTAAAAGTTGTCGGTTCTGATGGCAAATGGCATACCGCTACCGTAAAAAGGTACGGAAAACAAAAAATGCAAGATGTTATGCTTCAGGCAGGTCGGTCTGTTAAACATGTCTTCTGCACGGCAAACCACAGATGGTTACTGAATGATGGTTCTGTAACCACTGAATTAAAAGAAGGAATGACATTAGCCATGCTTCCTGAGCTTTCTAAGTACGAAATGGGATCAAAAGAAGATTATCAGGCATGGGCCACAGGATTTGCAATTGGAGATGGTCTCGATAAGAAAAATGACTATACTACAGTTCGTCTATGTGGCAACAAAATTAGATACGCAGACAATTTTGTAAAAGCCGGAGACACCGTTACATATCCAGAATCTTATCATGGTGATGCCTATGTTTTACACAAGGGCGCATTTAAACAAGATTTCCTGAACGCAAAAGCGTGGCGGTTCTTAGATATAAAAGGGAAGCAACACCTATTTGAAGGGTTTTATGCTGCAGATGGTGCAGTAAAAGCCAATAAAGTTGCTACTTCTGATGATCGTGTGGCGGAAATGATTCGTGATATTTCTTCTGTTGCAGGATTTTATGTATCAAACGAATCAGAAGTCGTTCGTGATACGAACTTTAAGAGAGAGGCACGATTGATTGAGTTCCGCTTCAGAAAGTATCAAATTGCGAATAATTTGTGGTCTGTGAAAAAGATTACGCCGTATCGACCTGAAATTGAATATGATGCTTGGTGTGTTGAAGAACCTGAAACTCATTCCTTTACGCTGGATGGCGGTATTGTAACAGGCAACTGCGACCTGGTGAACCTGGAGGATATGCTGCAGAACGGCACCGTTATTTCTGGTACTGGCATTGATAAACCCCACAGCTTTTCCACCGCCTGCAACATTGCCACACAGATCATTGCACAGGTGGCCTCCAATCAGTACGGCGGCCAGAGCATTACGCTGTCTCATCTGGCTCCTTTTGTTGATGTCTCCCGTAAGAAGATTACAGCAGAAGTTCATAACGAATTCTATGAGATGCTTCAGAATGATGATATCGAAAAAATGCCCTCACAAGAAGCTATCAACCGTATTGTAAATCGTCGTCTAAGGGCTGAGATTTCTCGTGGTGTTCAGACGATCCAGTATCAGGTTATCACTCTTATGACTACTAACGGTCAGGCTCCTTTTATCACTGTATTTATGTATCTGGACGAGGTTCCTGCAGGTCAGACTCGCGATGACTTGGCTGTCATTGTCGAAGAGATGTTAAAACAGCGTATCAAAGGTGTCAAAAATGAGGTTGGTGTGTATGTTACTCCCGCCTTCCCCAAGCTGATTTATGTTCTTGATGAGGATAATATCCATCCAGATTCTAAATATTATCACCTGACTGAGTTGGCAGCACAGTGTACCGCAAAACGTATGGTTCCTGATTATATTTCTGCAAAGGTTATGAAGGAGCTCAAAGGCGGCGTGTGGACAAGTATGGGGTGCCGTTCGTTCCTTACTCCTGATCGAACTACTGAAAATGTAGCAAATGCAGGGAACTGGGTCAAGGGTCAGAAATACTACGGCCGGTTTAATCAGGGTGTTGTCACCATCAATTTGGTGGACGTGGCATGTAGCTCTGGTAGGGATATGAACACATTCTGGAAGATCTTTGACGAGCGTCTGAATCTGTGCCATCGCGCCTTGCAGGCCCGTCACAAGCGGCTGCTCGGTACCATTTCTGATATGAGCCCTATTCATTGGCAGCACGGCGCACTGGCTCGTTTGAAGAAGGGTGAAAAGATCGACAAGCTGCTGTTTGGCGGTTACTCAACCATCAGCCTTGGCTATGCAGGTTTGTACGAGTGCGTGAAGTATATGACCGGCAAGAGCCACACCGATCCTGAAGCAAAACCGTTCGCACTGTCTATCATGCAGTATATGAATGATAAGTGTACAGAATGGAAAGAAGCAGAAAACATTGATTATTCTCTATACGGCACTCCGTTGGAATCCACTACATATAAGTTCGCCAAGTGTCTGCAAAAGCGATTCGGCATTATTCCTGATGTCACAGACCACGACTATATCACCAACAGTTATCACGTAAATGTTCGTGAGCATATTGATGCTTTTACTAAGCTCAAGTTTGAGAGCGAGTTCCAGAAACTGTCACCAGGCGGTGCCATCAGCTATGTGGAAGTGCCCAATATGCAGCACAACATTCCGGCAGTTCTCAGTGTAATGCAGTTCATCTACGACAACATCATGTACGCCGAGCTGAACACCAAGTCTGATTATTGTCAGGTGTGCGGTTACGACGGCGAGATCAGGATCGTGGAGGACAACGGCAAACTGGTTTGGGAGTGTCCAAATTGTGGTAACCGTGACCAAAGTAAGATGAATGTCGCACGGCGTACTTGCGGTTACATTGGAAGCAATTTCTGGAATCAGGGCCGTACTCAAGAAATCCGTGATCGTGTTGTTCATCTAAGCGATAATTAAATAATTTCGTGTAAAACGAAGGGTGGGTGGGTAGGATTTATAGCACTATGAAACACTTATATTTAGATATCGAAATCAAAACAGATGGGAAATTCAGATGGGATGTTGCTCCAATTGGTACAAAGTGGAGCTGGGAGAAGTACGAATATCATACAGACGAGCTTGTCTATGATCAACGAGATAAACCCGGAGACGTCACTCTCATTATTAGTAGATATAAAGCAGTCGTTCAGGGATTCTTTGACAATATAGCTGGCTGCTATGTAGAAGAAGTTAAAGCTGCATTTCAGAAAGCACTTGATTCTGATTGGAGCGAATCCTTCCGTATTGATCAATGGATTCATTCGGCAAATATCAGCATTCGCTTCCACATTGACGACCGTAGTGATCGGCTGACCCGGTATAATCTTTGGGTTAACGCAGAGCAAGAACAATTCCTCGACAACATTGTTTGCGACGTTGAAGACCATAAGAGATTAAAGCCGGATGAAATCAATAAAATTATCGTCGAACGGCTGATTGACGCATACCGTGAGCATATTGAACGAGAATACGATAAACAGCTTAACGAAATATTTGGAGAGTGAGGTGGTTATATGAAGTCATGGATGAAATTCCTTGTATCGTTTGGAACTGTGCTCGGAACAATTATTGTCATAGTTGCGACTTATTTTTTGTCGTGGGCGATGTCTGCGGTTTTTGTTTGGGTGATCTCCAAACTGTTCGGATTTGATTTTTCTATCAAGATAGCAACTGGCATTTGGCTGGTATGGCTTGTAATAAGAGGGTTGTTTCAGACTGCCAACAAAGGGTGATTATTATGACGTTTGATCGTGCAATTGAAATTCTCGATCCAGAGCATCGTGAACACTATGAATCTATTGACCCGGTCAACGATGCTTGTCGTATGGGAATGGAAGCATTAAAAAGCAGCTACCTATGAAACCCAGATGTGATATTGCTTGTCCTATTTGCGGAAGGGTTGCAATATATGAAAATTTTTGTCCGGATTGTGGACAAGCAATAGATTGGAGTGAGAGTTATCATGAAAGGAAGTGACATAAATGTTGACTAAGGTTGCTTGGCTTATGACAAAGGCTTATATTATTTTGATTTTTGCTGCAACTGTAATTCGCTCCGAGCAGATTCTATATGATACATCTACATATATTTTCGGAGGCGACAAGAAGAACGGAATGTATGGCTGTATCGCTTTAAATATTTTTATCATCGTATGTGCAAGTATGTGGACGAGGTTTATTTGAGATGGCAAAATACATTCCTGAAAACGCTCAATGGGCGGATATCACTCCTTTGCTAGACGAAATTGACAGTGGCTTGAAGCACATGCGCTTTTATGACGAACGAGATGACTATTCCGATTTCCTAGCAGAAGAACGCGAAGACCTACTAAGACTTCCGAGAGCAGAAACTAATACAGTTCGTGCTATTGCACACTGGAATCACTGGCCGTGCGATGACGAGGAAGACTTTGTATATCACTGTTCTAATTGTGATGAACAGTTTTACGAAGATTTCTTTTATCCTCGTGAGAATCCTTGTGTTGGTTCTGAAAAGTATAAACCTTTTAAGTATTGCCCTTATTGCGGGGCGAAAATGGAGGGCGTTAAATGAACTACGCTAAAATTGTTCCATGTGATATTGCGAATGGGCCAGGCGTAAGAGTCACGTTGTTCTGCGCGGGATGTAACCATCACTGCCCCGGCTGTCAGAATCCTCAGACGTGGAACGCGGCCGCTGGTATTCCATTTGTCGAAGATACAATGCAAGAACTGCTAGATCTGCTTCGTCCAAATTACATTCGCGGTTTGACATTCAGCGGGGGAGACCCATTATTTGTTCAGAATCGCCTCATCGTCGGTTATATCTGTGAGCGTGTCCGCAAAGAATTTGGCGACGCCAAAGATATTTGGATGTGGACTGGCTACGAGTGGGACGATATTAAAGACTGGGATCATCTACATTATATAGATGTACTAGTGGATGGACCTTACATTGAAGCCGAGCATGATATTTCTTTGCCGTGGGCGGGCAGTAAGAATCAGCGTGTTATTGATGTAAAGAAAAGCTTAGAGAGAGGGGAGGTTGTACTATGGAAATAAAGGATTGGGTGATTTTGTTAGGGATGATTACAATCGTACTCACAAGAGTTAATGTTCGTTTGCTGTCAAAATATGTGTACAAACTTGAAGACCGTATCAAAGCACTGGAAATAAAGGAGAACTAATATGAATCCTATCGTAAAAGTAAACAAGATTTATCCTGATGCACACATTCCGACTTATGGCACTGAGAAGGCCGCTTGTGCTGATGTTTATGCCTATATTCCGGCGGACAAGATGGAAATGTTTAATGAAAATGGTGACGCAATGATCTGGGTACGCCCTCATGAAACTGTCATGATTGGTACTGGCCTGCGGTTTGCTCCTCCTGAAGGCTGGGCAATTTTGGGATACGCTCGCAGCGGTCTGGCTAGTAAGCGCGGACTCGCTCCTGCAAACAAGTGCTGCATAATTGACGAAGATTATCGTGGCGAGGTTTTCATTCCTCTACACAATCATTCTGATGTTCCGCAGTTAATTACTCATGGTGACCGCATTGCTCAGCTTGCATTCGTTCCATATTATCAGGTACAGTTTGATGTAGTCGATGAATTGAACGAAACTGAGCGTGGAGCCGGTGGGTTTGGAAGTACTGGTGTTTGATAATTAAGGAGTATTGCTTATGCGATGCAGTTTTGGGTATACAGTTAAATCCCCATATGTAGAAAGACGTGTTAAATACTATGATGAAAATGGTATTCATGATGAATCTGTACAAAGTGATGACGAATTGATTATCATTGGGGAAAAGCTAAGAAATGGTGGTTATAGATATAACGAAGAACTTGGGAAAGCAGAGACGGCCATGTTCGAGACAGAACCAAACAATCCACAATATAAAGAAATTCTTGCAAGATTAAATCGTGTTCGTGACAAATACGGTATCAAGCACTGGGATGAAAAGGAGCGGGTGATGTAAAATGTTTTGGAATAAATCAGAAGAAAAGCCGTCAGAAGAACCTGAAAAAGCAGAAGAAGTCAAAGAGCAAAGACAATTTGAACCATATAAATGTTGGACTGTCAATGTTAACTATTGTCTAAGAAATGGTATAGATCATAGCTTTTCAGCTGACTATGAAAATTCCGATTATCGCGATAAAATGAGCTACAAAGAGGCTGGAGAAGCTATGGAATCGGATGCAACTAAAAAGAAAGAAGAAATAGAAGCACTGGTTGAAGCAAATCTTGGGCAGGAAACCGGCTGGATTAAATTCGGGCCGAACTATATTGCCAATCGAGATCTTGCAACAGTATCAGTGCAGCTCATAAAAAGTACAAGCGGAGCTTTTGATTGGAGAGACTAATGAACGATATTATCCAAATGCCGAAAGGCGATTACATTATGAAGAGCGCAGTTCACGTTAATACTGGCGTGCCACGCACTGATGGATGGTACCCTGAGTGGGTTGGTATGACGATGCAATTTCGGCCACTTGAACTTGGTTGGATTGCTCAGTTTCGATATGTAAAAGATAACAAAGGAAACGCATATGACGGGGGAATGCATACTTCTCCAGTAATTGCCGTTGATATTGCAACCGATGAAAGTTCCGTAGAAATCACGACCAAACACACGGTTTTTACCTTTGAAAAAGTAACGTAAATATTCGGTAGTGGTGGGTGGGAGGAATAAATAATATATGCATAAGACTGATAGTTTGAAAAATCCAGTAATCGTATTCCATTGTAAGAACTGCGGTTGTACAACTAAGATTCGAGTGACTTCTTTTGAAAATCCTGATTTGAATATTCCTGAGAACAATGTGATTGCGTGCTATAGATGTAGAGCAGAAGTTGTTGGATCGGAGTTTATTTCTTGGAAAGAAGCAACTAAAACTATTTTTACCGTGGAGGTGCCAGATGGCGATTAAAATTATTCAACATAAGCAGACTCCAAAAGAACTTGCATATCATTTTAAATGTGGTTGTGGTTGTGAATTTTGGTCTGATTCGGGATTCGGAAGGTGTTTTGGTTGCGAAGTCATTAAATGTGATTTTATTTTATCAAACATAATGTCCAGAATGCGGCAGTCGTGCAGTCGTGTAGAGAGTCATGATGAGCCTGTTTTGAGAGAAGAAATTTTTGACGATTAAAATGTAAATTTAGGGGTGGGTGGGAGGAATAAGAGGATGTGAATGGAACTTTATAATGATGATTGTCTGAAAATTATGCCACAAATCACAGATGAATCTATCGATATGATTCTTTGTGACTTGCCATATGGTGTCACTCACAATAAATGGGATTCTGTGATTCCTTTCGACAAGCTGTGGGAACAATACAATCGAATCATCAAAGATAACGGTGCGATTTGTCTGTTTGCTGATGGAATGTTCATGGCAGATCTTATGGAAAGTAACCGCAAAATGTGGCGATATAATCTCGTGTGGGATAAAGTTCTTTCATCTGGATTTTTGAATGCAAAACGAATGCCACTCCGCAGTACAGAAGAAATTGTTGTTTTTTATAAGAAGCTTCCTACATATAATCCACAATTCACAGAAGGTAAACCGCTCCACGGAATGGGCACAAAATATAAAGAAGGAAACCGTAAAAACAACAACTACGGCAACTTTAATTCTACAAATCAGGCATCTGCGGAAAGAGCGGGTGACACGAAAAAGTATCCGAAATCGCTGGTGACATTTCAAAGAGCACATAGTTCCGTTATGCTCCATCCAACCGAGAAACCGGTAGCTTTGATGGAGTGGCTTATCAGTACTTACACAAATAAGGGTGAGACCATTCTTGATAATTGTATGGGTGTTGGTGGAAGTGGTATTGCCGCTAAAAATCTTGAACGAAATTATATTGGTATAGAACTTGACCAAAAATATTTTGAGGTTGCCAAAGAAAGAATCGAGGTATCATGAAAGCACATATTCAAAAAGAAAAGAAAACAACTCCATTAAAACTTGGTAAGGGAACTCTATTTCAAAATAAAGACGGCAAACTGTATAAGATTTGCGACACAGCAGAATATGACGAGACGCATACTGACGATGAAGTTATCAAGGTTGCTCTATCCGAAGAGAATATGATTCAAGAAAGAAATCTCCAAGATATTTTTAATATGTCGTTTGTGTTTGTGGCGAATAATATTTGAGGAATAAAATATGGTTTACGACATTAAAACAGTCCCAGAAGATACCCCTCTATGGTGTACTGGATTTAGATTTGACGATACAAAGGCTGGCATCAAATGTGAGCCTGTCTTTGGTACTTTTGAAGAAAGAAGTTGCTATTCTAAGTTCCATACCTTGAGTAACAAAACTAGATCAAAGACTTTTAGCGTTGGGGCAAATCCTGATTGTTATCGTTTCGCAGACACTTATGAAGAAGCGGCAACTGAATATAATGGTATGATTTTCGCTGCCAAATACGAGCTTATGAAAAAACAAGAATATCTAGAGCAGTGCTTGCTGGCTGATAAGAATGGGTCAGTATATAATCGTGTGAGTATGCAGTAAGGAGTATAGTATGGCATATCAAATTATTAAACATAGAATTGTGAAACCTATAGAGTACGCGGTACATTTCGAGTGCAGTTGTGGCTGTGAGTTTTGGGCAGACCAAAATTCTGTTACGGAATATTGTATGCGTGGAGGACTGGACGTTTCTAAGTTCCTTCATTATGAAACAAGATGCCCAGAATGTACTAGCATTGCTTATAGCGTAGAGGTAGCTGTTCCAAGGGACGAGGTTTTTGACGATTGAAATGTATGTTTTAGAAAGAGGTGAGAACAATAGAAATTTGGGAGTTGAATCTTCTACATGATGGTGATATAGAACGAATATGTGTGTGCTCTGACGAGCAACCACTATTCGAAATGGCGGTCGATAGGGCAGTTAGTTTACTTGAAAAAATAAATGAATGGCCGCTTGAACAAGAACATTGCTATACTTCTGTAAATGTAAACGCACATCTTCGTTCTATTTTTGTGAAAATCAGTACACAAGATAATAGTACAGTTGAACTCTGGGAGTATAAATGGGAATGTATTTATAAAGAACCTCATGAAGACAAAGCTAGTAACACCTTACTTCAGGAAGTTGTTTCTTGTGTACGAGACATTCCAAAACTATTTTATGATTGGGCAGAGAATTTCTGTTGGAAAGCGAGAAAAAATGGCTATTTGCAGTAAATGTTTACATAAAGAAGTATGCGCTTATAGAAAGCATTCAGGAGATTGATTATGAAAGTTGTAGAGCTCATCAACAAACTAAACGAAATCGGATACGACGAGAATACTGAACTGACATTTGGATTCGCAGACGGTAATACTGGAGAATGGTACAATGCTCCATTTGATGAGATCACCTATGGTATTGATTTGACCGGAGAACCATACCATAATGATGTAATCAATATTGATGTTGATGTTGATTCTGTAAAAGAATATCAAAAAGATAAAGCAGAGTGCGCTGTTATTGATATTGTAGAAGAAATGCAGGATGTTTTGAATAGACACATTCGGAGGGTTAATTTTTAATGGTCGAAATTAACGGAAAGAAATACGAAATCGTAGGAATCTCTTTTGACACATCAAACAATCCAAACAAGAAGTTCTTCAAACCGGTTTACATAATGCCGGATGGAGATGTCGTAGCTTGCGATGGGACTCACGATTTCAATTATGATCCTAACAAAGAAATTCAAATTGTTCCAAAGGAATCTATCCCATTTTATGGCAAGCCAACAGAGCCTGCTGTTTATTGTGATGATGATGGCAACTGTGTGGATGTTGACGGTAATCCTCTCGGTATGAAATGGGACGACTTTATGGAGAAACAGTTCCGAACAGTAAATAAATAACGTATCATCGCTATAAAAATTAGAAAATAATACGGTAAAACTAGACTTTTATGAGGTGGATTGATTGGACGATAGATTTTCAATCGAAAAAAATCACTGGGAAATACAAAATCCAGAATGGGAAAGCTATTCTCATTTCATCTGCACTAAAGACCATTATTGGACTGGCGTACATGGTATTAGCAATTTTTTTCTTCAATATAAAAACCCATGGTCTAATAAGCCCGTTGAGCGTTTTGAAGTGAGCTGGCCGAACTTTGTAGAACATATGTGGTTTATTCATTGGTATGGTCCATGTGATTATATTTTTGCATCATATAAATTATCCGAGATCAAACGATTTTTAGAACTTGATATTGATACTATTAAAAAGAACCATTGGCCGGATGGACGCTGTACTTGCTACAGTATTTATGACTACGTGACGAAAAAATGGTACTATTTTAAAATCGAAAATTTGGGAACATTTTATGGATGCAAGTTGCTGTTGGGTGATGACACGGGGGAGGTGATTAGTTGTGACTAAACAAATAGGCTATTATAAATCCGACTGGTATATTATGGGCATCGACGGCAAATATAATAATGCGTGCATTTCGCATACAGAATCGCAGCTTCGATATACGGTTCCAAGGTCACCAGAATGGACCATCAATGGATTGGGCTTTGCTCACCTTAGAGAACATGGATTTGAAGATTACCCTGAACTCTATGGTATCGTATTCTATGATATGGAGTGGTGGCGACGAAAACGCTATCCGGGTGACTTTTATGTAGAGATACCAATTTGCGATTCGTGTGCGGATGCCTTTCGTTTAAAATGGCGTTGTAAGGAATTTCGTGTACATCAGTGGTCTAACTTGAGGAAAGAAACAAAGTGGGTGAAAGGTAGAAGTAACTACACTATTTGTGAGCTCGCCCATAAATTACCACATGAAGAGTTTATTGAGTATTTGAAAGACAACGGCATCTATATTGTAAACGAAAGTGGTGTTGAACTTGGATGATAATAACGAAAAACTCACCCTTGGAGAAAAGATCTTGTTTTTGACAGTTGGTGTGCTCATTACTCTTGTTGTTGGATATTTTGTATGGGCGATTGGCGACGGTATCTATCGTCATTATAATCCGATTGAGTGGACTGCCACTATTGAAGAACTGGAACCGGGCATCTACGGATATACATCTACTATGGTATCTAATATTCCAGCAGAAAATTATGAGATGCTTACGGTTCTTTGCAATGGCACTTATATGAATATCAAAGGACATATAAAAATTGTATATGATAGCAACGCTCCATATATCGAATATAAGTCAACCAATACTGTTAATGCCGACTCTGTAATAGTTCATGTTCAAAAAGGACAGATTAAAAATAATGGAGTTAGTACAGTAACGAGGTGATTCTTATGGAAGAATTAGGGTTTTATAAAGACCAAACAGAATATTATAAAAGATCAATCGAAGATCTACTGCACCATTATACTGATAGCTGTGGCATGTGTACGGTTAATTTAGATTGCAGTGAATGCGTTGTGGATGATTTTATCGATCAGCTACGAAATATTCTGTATAGTAGTAGTGAGTATAAAGGAGGTTCACAATGATTATTGATTGCAAATCTATTGCACAAGATATCAAAAACAAAATCAAGAATATTATCGCAGAAGATGACTGCGCTCCTATTTTACATATTTATCAAGTAGGAGACAACCCCGCATCTAACGCTTATATCCGTGGCAAGACGCGCGACTGCGAAGAGGTTGGGATCGAAGCAAAGCTTATCAAGCTGCCAGAAGATATTACGGAGGATGAATTAAATAATAGGATACTGGAAGATTATAATTGGGAAGATGTGGACGGTATTATTGTTCAGCTCCCGTTGCCAAAACATATCGATCCTAAAAATATTTGTATTCCAGATGAACTTGACGTTGATGGCTTTAATTCTACATCACCATTTCCGCCTTGCACTCCACTTGGCGTTATGAAGATTTTTGATTCCATCGGTTACAATTTGGATGGCAAGAATGTGCTTGTATGTGGTCAGTCTGATATTGTGGGTCGTCCACTGGTCAATATGCTGATTAAGCGGCATTGTAATGTGATTAGTATTAACAGCTCTACGGAGAAATACGTTCGTGATGAAATGCTTCTTCGTGCAGATGTTCTTATAACAGCTACTGGTCGCATGAATCTTATCACGGAGAACGACCTTGATTATAAATGGTGCGTTGAAATCAATGGCTATGAAAACTCTGGCTCTTGTCCAGATCTTATTATTGACGTTGGTATCAATTACAAGGATGGCAAGCAGTATGGGGATTGCTCCGATGAGCTGCGCTCTGAGAAATATAACCATTGCTTCGATATTACCCCTCGTATCGGCGGAGTTGGTCTTATGACCCGTGCCATGCTCCTTTATAATGTATGTGTGGCGCAATATGGGGAAGAGAAGATGGAGGAGGTGATTGAATGAAGGAAGTCCCAATTTGGGAAAAGACGACCCTGACGTTAGATGAAGCGGCTGCTTACACGGGGATTGGGGTCTGCCGACTAAGAGAGATTACTGATGATGAAAACTGTCCATTGGTACTTTGGGTGGGGAATAAACGTCTTATCAAACGTAAAGCTCTCGAAAAATATATAGATCAAACGTATTCTGTTTGAAATATAGGCTCTGATGTGATATACTCATGGTGTCACACCAGAGCTTCTTATATAACGTAAGGAGTTCTGCATCATGATAAGACGTAAAGATAATAATGGCAAAGTTTTAAAAGACGGCGAGAGCCAGAGAAAGGATGGGAGATACCAATATAGATGGACAAACAAACTTGGAAAACGCTCAATAATATACGCCACTTCACTTAAAGAATTGAGAGAAAAAGAAGCTGAAATCCAAGAAAAACTTAATTTGGGTATAACATCTACTTCAAAAATCACAGTGTACCAATTAGCAAAAAGATATCTCGAAGAAACAAAACTCACTATTAGGCCAAGCAGCTATAAAACAAAATCGCAGAATTTGAAAATCTTTCAGAATCACCTAATTGGGGAAATGAATGCAACCGATATTTTAGTGCGTGATGTAAAACAATTTGCACGAGAATTGGATAACGAAGGATATTGTTATACAACAATCAGAGATGTCATGTCTTTAGCTAGACCGGCATTTCAAGAAATGTTTGATGAGAATATAATTCCTAGAAATCCATTCGTTTTTAAATTAAATACAGTTGTCAAATGTGACTCAAAAGAAAAAGAAATATTAACAGAAGAGCAGTATCAAAATCTGATCAAGTTCATGAAATCTAGTCGAGTATATAAAAGGCATGTTGGCATGGTGATGCTTTTGCACGAGACAGGACTTCGAGCAGGAGAATTATGCGGGCTAACAAAAAAGTCATTTGATTTTGATAACAACACTGTTACTATATCTCATCAGATGGTGTACGATGGAAAGAGCGGCGGGCTGTATTTAGCACCTACAAAAACAGAAAGTGGGATAAGGACTATCCCATTATCTAAAGACGCCATCATTGCTTTTGAAGAAGCGATAAAACAACGACCAATTGTAAAAGCAGAGAGAATAATAGATGGGCAAGCCGACTTCTTGTTTATAGCAAAAACTGGAAGGCCCTATACAAATAAAAACCTTGTTAGAATTTTTGAAGGACTAATCAAAGCCTATAATAGTTGCCATGATGAACCATTGCCTGAAGTCACTGCCCATAGTATGCGCCACGAATATTGTACACGGCTTGTCAAAGCCAAGATGGATGTTAAATCGGTTCAATACCTCATGGGACATTCGTCGCCCGATATAACCTTGAAAGTGTATACTCATATCTTAAAAGAAGAGACCGAAGCAGAGGCAATCAAACAGTTTAATAGGATTGTTTCCTAATTATTTGACACCAATTTTGACACCAAATCTTCAAAAGATATATAGACTTACAGAGATTTGCATAGAGTCCATTTTGGAATGGCAAAAAACGATTTCGAAATAATATCGCAATATCGATAAATATAGACTTATAGAGTTTTGCATAGACCATCTTGAAAAAAAGTGGAAAGTAAGGTATAATATACCTAATTTTGAAACTCACACAGATAAGCAGGAGGTCTTACCATGGCTTCAAAGAGTACCAAAGGAGAAATCCTCGCCAAGTTTTTTGATGACGGGGAATACACCGCTCTGTTTGCGGACGGTGCGGTGAGCGCTGCCAGCGGCTATGCTGCCGGTCAGCAGGCTTACGCCGTCTTCCAGAACGGCGAGGCTGTTTCCGTCAAGGACGTTGAGAAGAACATCAAGGTCCTCGAGCTGGCTGCCCAGACGGGCTGCCCGGTCGTCACCTTCTACGACTCCGTCGGCGCAAAGCTGGCTGAGGGTCTGGACGTGCTGAACGCGGCTGCAAAGCTCAACGCCGCCATCGCAAAGGTGTCCGGCGTCGTGCCTCAGGTGGCCGTCGTTCTGGGCGTCTGCGGCGGCACCAGCGCTCTGAGCGCTGCCAACGCAGATGTCTGCATCATGGCTGAGGGCGCAGAGCTGTTCTTCACCGCTCCCTTCACCGCCGCCGCGAAGGGCGACAAGGTCGCTGACGCCGGTTCTGCCGCTGCTGCCGCAAAGGCAGGCGTGGCTGCCATCGTGGCCGCTGACGCTGCCGAGGCTGCTGAGAAGGCTGCCCACATCGTGGGTCTGCTGCCTGCCAATAACCTGACCGGCCCGGCCATCTTCGAGTTCGAGCAGCCCACCGCTGTCCTGAGCGCCAACGCCGAGCCCGCAAAGGCCGCTGCTGCCCTCATCGATAAGGACAGCGCCGTGGAGATGTACGCCGGTTTCGGCAAGAACGTCTACACCGCCTTCGCTACCATCGGCGGCAACGCCGTGGGCGTCGTGGCCACCGGCAAGGAGCTGTGCCACAACTGCGTGGCCAAGGCTTCCCGCTTCGTCCGCCTGTGCGACGCCTTCAGCGTCCCCGTGCTGACCATCGTGAACACCGAGGGCTTCGTCCCCAGCACCTCCGATGACATCGCCGGCGGCATCCGCGAGGCTGCCCGTCTGGCTGCTACCTATGCCGACGCTACCACCGCCAAGGTGGCGCTCATCGCCGGGAAGGCGGTCGGCCCCGTCTACACCGCACTGGCCGCTGCCGACCTGAAGATCGCTGTCAAGGGCTGCACCATCAGCGCTCTCGAGCCTTCCGCCGCCGTCTCCGTGCTGTACAAGGAGGAGATCGACGCTTCCGACAACATCGTCGCCGCTACCAAGGCCAAGGCTGCTGCCTACGTCGCCGAGGTGTGCAGCGCTGACGCTGCTGTGGCCGCCGGTTCTGCCGACATAACCTGCGAGGCTGCCAACGCCCGCGCAAGCGTCGTGGCCGCCTTCGAGCTGCTGAGCACCAAGCGTGCTGCCCGTCTGCCCAAGAAGCACGGCAACATGGCTCTGTAAGAAAACGTACATCTAACGATATAGATTGATTCAGGAGGACTCTTCCATGAAGTACTACAATATTTCCGTCAATGGCGTTGCTTACAGCGTCTCTGTCGAGGAGACCGCTGCCGGCGCTGCACCCGTGGCTCCTGCTGCCGCACCCGCACCCAAGGCCGCTCCGGCTCCCGCTGCCGCTGCTGCTCCTGCCGCACCCGCCGCTCCTGCTGCCGCAGGCGCTGTTGAGGTCAAGGCTCCGATGCCCGGCAACATCCTGGACGTGAAGGTCGCCGCCGGCGCTTCTGTCAAGGCTGGCGACGTGCTGGTCATCCTCGAGGCCATGAAGATGGAGAACGAGATCGTTGCTCCTCAGGACGGCACCGTTGCTTCCATCAATGTCCATAAGGGCGACACCGTCAACTCCGGTGACACTCTGGTTTCCATGAACTAAGAGAGAGGTGACAACAATGGCTAAAAAGCCCATCAAGATCACGGAAGTCGTCCTGCGCGATGCCCACCAGTCCCTGCTGGCCACCCGTATGACGATGGACGAGATGCGTCCCATCCTGCCCGAGATGGACAAGATCCCCTACTTCTCCGTCGAGTGCTGGGGCGGTGCGACCTTCGACAGCTGCATCCGCTTCCTCGATGAGGACCCCTGGGAGCGTCTGCGCATCCTGCGCAAGGAGCTGCCCCACCAGAAGCTGCAGATGCTGTTCCGCGGCCAGAACATGCTGGGCTACCGCCCCTACGCGGACGACGCCGTCGAGTACTTCGTGAAGAAGTCCGTTGCAAACGGCATCGACGTCATCCGCATCTTCGACGCACTGAACGACGCCCGCAACCTGCAGACCGCCATCAAGTCTGCCAACAAGGAAGGCGCACACGTTCAGGGCTGCATCAGCTACACCCTGAGCCCTGTCCACAACAACGAGTACTACGTCAAGTACGCAAAGACTCTGGAAGAGATGGGTGCAAACTCCATCTGCATCAAGGACATGGCCGGTCTGCTGACTCCCTACACCTGCTACGAGCTGGTCAAGGAGCTGAAGAACACCCTGTCCATCCCTGTGGACATCCACAGCCACTACACGGCCGGTCTGGCTTCCATGTCCCTGCTGAAGGGCATCGAGGCCGGTGCTGACATCGTCGATACCGCCATGAGCCCCCTGAGCGGCGGCACCAGCCACATGGCGACCGAGAGCCTCGTGGCCGCCCTGCAGGGCACCGATTACGACACCGGCCTCGACCTCAAGCAGCTGAACGTCGTGCGCGCATACTTTGCAAAGCTGCGCGAGAAGTACATCGCCAACGGCCAGATCAGCCCCAAGTCTCTGGGCGTGGACGCCAACACCCTGCTGTATCAGGTGCCGGGCGGCATGTTCTCCAACATGCTCAAGCAGCTGAAGGATGCCGGCAAGGAAGACAAGCTGGACGAAGTGCTGGCTGAGATCCCCCGCGTTCGTGAGGATGCAGGCTATCCTCCGCTGGTCACCCCCACCAGCCAGATCGTCGGCACCCAGGCTGTCTTCAACGTCATCCTGGGCGAGCGCTACAAGATGGTCACCAAGGAGTTCAAGGGCCTGGTCCACGGCGACTACGGCAAGACTCCCGCTCCCATCAGCGCCGAGTTCACCAAGAAGATCCTGGGCGACGAGAAGCCCATCACCTGCCGCTTTGCCGACACCCTCGCTCCCGAGATGGACAAGCTGAAGGCTGAGGCCGCAAAGTGGGCGATTCAGGAAGAGGACGTCCTGACCTACGCCATGTTCCCGCAGGTCGCGCCCAAGTTCTTCGAGAAGCGCAACGCCAAGGCTCAGGGCGTGGATGCAGACCATGCAGATTTTGCAAATAAGTCTCACCCCGTCTGATAAAACAGCATAAGGCTTTTCAAAGCCCCCCGCAGAGATGCGGGGGGCTTTTTGCGCTCTTTCCACCGCGTGAAAGCCTCTCCCTTTGGGAGAGGTGGCATTGCGAAGCAATGACGGAGAGGGCAAGGCCGCTGCCGGAGGCGCTTATTCCGCGTAGTGCGCCAAAAACTGCTTGGTGCGCTCCTCCTGGGGGTGGTCGATGAGCTGGCGGGCCGGGCCTTCCTCCACCACGACGCCGCCGTCCATGAACAGGATGCGGTCGGCCACGTCCCGGGCGAAGTGCATCTCATGGGTGACGATGATCATGGTGGTCTTCCGGTCGGCGAGGTCCCGCAGGACGCGGAGGACTTCGCCGGTCAGCTCCGGGTCAAGGGCGCTGGTGGGCTCATCGAAGCAGAGGATGTCCGGGTGGAGCGCCAGTGCGCGGGCGATGGCCACCCGCTGCTGCTGACCGCCGGAGAGCTGGTGGGGGTAGTGGCCTGCCCGCTCCGACAGGCCCATCTGGGCCAGCAGGTCACGGGCCTGTGCTTCCAGCTGGGCGTGGATGGCCTTTTTGTTGGCCTTGTAGCCGGGCTGCTCCTTTGCCAGAAGCTCCCCCGCCAGCATCACGTTTTCCAGCGCGGTGTACTGGGGGAAGAGGTTAAAGTTCTGGAACACGAGGCCGAAGTGGAGGCGCTTTTTCCGCACCTCGCTCTCCCGCTGGGTGGCAGGGTCGGCGGCGTCCCACATGGTCTCGCCGTTCACCCGGATGACGCCGGTGTCGGGACGCTCAAGGAAATTCAGGCAGCGCAGCAGCGTCGTCTTGCCCGAGCCGGACGAGCCGATGATGGCCAGCGCCTCGCCCTGTTCCAGTGTGAGCGAGATGTCCCTGAGAACCTTCGTCTCGCCGAAATTCTTCCCGATGCCGGAGGCTTCGAGTAATGCCATAGTTCATATCCTCCTTAGCAGCGGAAATAGTCCATCTTCTTCTCGGCCCAGTCCAGCAGCAGGGTGAGTGCGCCGACAAAGACGAGGAAGAAGATCGCGGTGGAGAACAGCGGCCAGATGAGGCCCTTGGCGCTGTACTCCTTTGCCATCATGATGATCTCCTTGTTGGCGATGACGTTCGCCAGCGAGGTATCCTTCACCAGCGTGATGACCTCGTTGCCCATCGGGGGCAGGATGCGCTTGATGACCTGCAGGAGCGTGACCTTGAAAAAGATCTGGCTCTTGGTCATGCCCAGCACCTGGCCGGCCTCGGTCTGGCCTTTCGGCACATCCTCGATGCCGCCGCGGTAGATCTCAGAGAAGTAGCAGGCGTAGTTGATGGCGAAAGCCACCACCGCCGCCACCAGACGGCCCGAAGAGCCGGAGGGCCAGGGGTTGGTCATGCCCAGCAGGCCGGGGCCGAGGTAGATGACGATGATCTGGAGCATCAGCGGCGTGCCGCGGATGACCCACACGAAGGTCTTGACGACGCCCCGCAGCGGTGCGCACCGGCTCATGGAGCCAAAGGCCACCACAAGGCCCAGCGGCAGCGAAAACAGCAGGGTCAGAAAGAACAGCTCACAGTTGAGCGCGAATGCGCCGGTCAGACGCTCCAAAATCACAGTCACAGAATCACTACACCTATCCGTTTATAATGTAAGTTACTCAGCCAGAGTCAGGCCGTACTTGTCGGCCAGAGCCTGCATGGTGCCGTCAGCCTTCAGCTCGTCGAAAGCGTTGTCCACAGCCTTGGCCGCGTCGCTGCCCTTGCGGAAGGCCACGCCGTACTCCTCGACGTTCAGCTCATCCACCATCTTGAGGTTTGCGTAGTCGGTACCCTCGCCGATCATGGCAGAAGCCAGAGTCAGGTCGAGGACGGCGGCGTCAGCGGTACCGGCGGCGACTTCCATCAGGCAGTCGGTCTGAACATCCTTGGAGATGAAATCCGCCTGAGACAGGTCGGCGTTCTCGGTGATGGTGGTCTCACCGGCAGAGCCGGCCTCAGCCACCACGGTCTTGCCGATGAGGTCGGCGGTGGAGGTGTAGTCGGTGCCGTCCTTCACCACGACGACCTGGGCGTTCTTGACGTAGGGCTTGGTGCAGGCCATGTTCTCTTCGCGGTCATCGGTGAGGGTCAGGCCGTTCCAGATGCAGTCGATGCTCTTTGCAGCCAGCTCGGTCTCCTTGGTGTCCCAGTTGATCTCCACGAACTCCGGTTCGACGCCCAGCTTTTTGCAGACGGCGGTGGCCAGCTCGGTATCGAAGCCGGTGAAGTTGCCGTCGGCGTCGGTGTAGTTCATCGGCTCATAGACGGTGTAGCCAATGACCATCTTGCCGTTGGACTGGATATAAGCCAGGTCGCTGTCAGCGGCCGCGGAGCTTGCCGGGGCGGCAGAGACAGCGGCAGAAGAAGCAGCCGTGGAAGTGGATGCAGAACCGCCGCAGGCGGCAAGGCTCAGTGCCATCGCACCGGCCAGAAAAGCGGATACCAGACGTTTCATATACAAATTCCTCCCTCAGTTTCAGCAGAAGCGGCGCTTCGTTTTACCGCTTTACCATGCTAAATCGTTAAACTGTGACTATAGAATAGCGCGTTTTGCCCTGTTTTGCAAGAGGAAAACCGATTTTTTTGCGTTTTGACGGTTTCCGCCTGTATTCAAGGGAGGGACATAGGAAAATTGAACAAAGCCGTGCCTTTCCGGCACGGCTGCGGCTCACGGGCAGGCTGTCCTTCGTACAACCTCTCAGGCGCTTCGCTCGCCAAGGCCGGGTTGCGGCACCCAGCGTCTGCTTCGCTGTCGCTTGCATCCTGCTGGCCGCTGCCCCAACAGCTCCTCCCTGTTTCCGCCGCTGGCGGCGGTCGTCGCCGTTGCCCCAGAGGGGGAGCCATTGGCAGGCCGGGCAACTCTGTGCTGACCGCTGGAAGCTCAATATGGCATAAAATATAGTGCCCTGCTACAGAGATTCACAGCAGCTTGACAAGGTGCTCTTGTCTAGAAGTTGCTGCCCTCTGTAGCAGGGCACTACTGTTTACGATAAAAACAAACTTTGCTCGTCCCGCGTGGGCCTGACCGGCACGCCAGTGCCTCTCCCTATGGGAGAGGTGGCTGCGAAGCAGACGGAGAGGGCTAGGACGCTGCCGCAAAGAGCGTCAGCTTCTCCCCGGGATGTCGCCTACCATGATGACGAAGAGCCTGGGTTTGCCGTCCTCAGCCGTCCACCTTCCGAAGCCGACCCGGTAGCTGGATGCAAGGAATCCGGGCTTGTGCCAAGTATTCCCATCCGGTTCCGGCAGTACCAGTCTGTAGTCGTTACAGAGGTCGATGGCCTGCTTGACGGGGTCGTCCGAGCCTCTGTCCTCTCCACAGTAGAAGATGACCTGTTTGTTGGTGGTGTTGGGGTCGATGCCGATGGTCTTCAAGAGAGCTTTGCGAGGCTCAGGACCGATAGAGTGGTAATTGCCCCGCTTCAATTTGTTAATGAGAAGAGTGCTTCCATCCTCAGAGCTCACCTGTGTGTACCTCTCCGCCGCCTCACTCAGCTGCGGATCGGCCTCGCAGGTGATGTTTACGCCACGCTGTACATTTATGATGTCTGCCAGAGCCTCGGCCCGGAGGGTGTCCTCCGGCTTATCGCCGCAGCCGGTGAGCAGGGCCAGCGTCATCACGCCAGCAAGGGCAAGGGCAAACAGCTTTTTCAATTTCATCATCGTTTCCTCCTCTGTCAGTTCTGCGGGGTCTTGATGGTGGCCTGTGTTTGCAGTGCGAGGTAATAGCGGCGGCCGTCACTCTTCTTGCCCGTTATTGTAAAGGCTATGGCTTGCAGAGTCGATGTGTTGGGAGCTAGCGGAGCAATCACTATCTCCTGGATGTACTTCATACTCTCCGCCTGCGCCAGCGCACTCTGCTCCGGCTTCACTTCTCCGACCCAAGGCGCAACACTGCCTGTCGCCAGATAGTCTCCCAATTCCTTTTTAATGATGTCCCGTGCCTCATCGGTCAGCCCACCCTTTTCATCCTTCAGCCAGTCCGGCTGGAACTGCCGTGCGATGACCTTGAGCTTTCTGTCCAGCGTCTCGTCCTTTTGATAGTTCGTATATCGTCCATTCCTGTACCGAAAATACTCTTCTACCTGCTTGGCTTGGGAGCCGCTGTCCGAGCAGCCGGTGAGCAGGGCCAGCGCCATCACGCCCGCGAGGGCAAGGGCAAGGAGTCGTTTTGCAGTTTTCATCGTCGCTACCTCCAATCGTGGGGTGTGTCTCGGTGATTTTATTATACCATACCCCCCCCCCCCCCGGG